>OHOP01000178.1_pt1 | contig 44014 bp, 34 predicted proteins | sample 1569821 | NCBI WGS metagenome assembly OHOP01 (sample SAMEA3879527, study PRJEB24766) | human gut metagenome | biome: human-associated habitat; feature: feces | place: USA | collected 1985/1987
CCAGTATTATGAGCCCTGAGTTTCGAAAGAAGCTCAGGGCTCTCTTGTTTTTAGGGCACACGGTTTAGGTTTTTTGCCAGAACCAAAGTTGCCTAAGGCAAGCAGTTTGATCGCTTTGTTCGGGGATATTACAAGATATTTTTTTGCAAAATTTAATTTTCCCGTAGGGCGACAACAGCGCGGATTTTGCGAAGCAAATAATTTTCAGTTAAGTGTTTTTGAGTCTTCTTAAACTAGTCGGACTGCTTCTTTCAATAGTTGCGTTCTTTCTCTCTTCTTCGATTTTTTTAGGATATCGTTAAGTTTTGTTTTTCGAAATTCCTCTTCCGAAAGGCATGTATGAAAAACTAATGAATAGTCGTATTCCACTTCCACAAGAGTGTCATTTTCCACGTAAAAAAAAGACATCTCCGGCTCGTCTTGACAAAAATCCATAAATGTGATGTCGATTTCGGCTTCGGTGCCATCTATTTTTTTTGCCTGAAAGCCCGCTATTATAAAATGGCGACCCCAGATTGTACCTGGACAGGGATTATAAATGCAAAAAATCAGTTGAAGCCCGTTCGACAATTCTCCCAAATATTTATAAAAATATTCTGGCGGAAATGTTGAGTTTTGGTTTGTTTTAAAGGATAAGTTGGTTTCTCCAGCTTCGCGGCACATCACTTTTAGTTTCTTTTTTATTGTTTCGACGTCCAATAGCAGCCCATCATGCGAATCTTTCTCTCTGTTGTACGAAAACAGTCTGACGACATGCGCTTCGGGGACGAGATAGGGTCTATCTTTTGACTTTTCGACTTGCTCTGGGGTAAGAGTTATTGGCAGATAGCAAGCGTATCTATAGCCTTCTTTCACTTCGTACCTAAAAAGGTATTCTTTGGATTCTTTTACATTAAAAGTGTAGCCGCTGTCTTCAAAGTTTTTAAGTATGCCTTGCGGATTGGGTAGACATTTGATCTCATATTCGATAGGCGATTTGTAAAAACCTTCCATCTTTTCGAAAAACATCCCGTCCTTAAACCGTATAAAATCGGCGCAATATTCGAGCCCTTTATTGAAAATTTCATTGCTTTTTTTAATGTTTTGGGGAACTCCTATCCCCAGAAAATGCATTCTTGCGATATCGCACTATGCGAGCATTTCTTTATTTATTGCGGCAAATTCAAGAAATGTTAACGCATTTTTGTAATCTTTGACTTCCAAAAGAAAGTTTCCTACTTCGACAATTTCTCTATATCTATTTTGAGTTTTTGCAATTTCCATGGCAATGCTTGTCGCTTCAGATATGTCGCGAACCCAGTCTGGATTTTTAAACCTATATGCATCGTTTATCTTTCTATCAAATTTTGTGTATAAACTGTCTTGCGCGTTTGTTTGCAATGTGGCAAGCAAGGCAAGAAATGAGATAAACGTAGTTTTTAGAACATGTTTGATATTCATTTTTTATGATTTATTCTCCAATCAAAGACAGGAAACTTTGAATATGCGCGAAAAAATATACTATCACGCAAAAGATACCCGTGAATTTTAGATAATTGTATGTTTTGGGTTTTTCTCCGTATAGGTTTGCTTCTTTTGAGCCTTCAAACCCACAAAATAACAATGATAAGTTAAATAGTAATATAAAAGAAATTCCCAAAAACATAAATATTGAGTTGCCATTAGGATCAACAAAGGAGAAAAATAAAAACAAGAGACCATCTAATAAAATTATTATTTCGCCTAAAATATTGCAATCATGGGCTCTTTTTATCATCAAAATTGTTATAAAAACGTAGGATATTAAAAGATTTGCATCTGATAAATCAGAGCATACTTTATATATTCCTGTTAGTGGAAGATTGAATTGAATTTCTCCGTCAAGAGGAAATAAAATCAACAAAAGTTGCAAAAACAATGCAATGTTCCAAATTATAAAATCAGAACGGCTCAACCTTCCGTCTATAATGAATATTTTTTCGATGGATTCTTTTTTTACAATTTTTTTAATAAACAAAAAAATATGCGACAAAATAAACATCGCCATAAATGTAGTTATAATGGCAAGAATCACTAAGTCGCATATCAATACGTTTTTACTGATACCACAGGCAAATATGCTTATATCCGGAAAATAGTTGTTCATTTTGTATTTAAGAACGTGAAAATTCCCAAGCCGGATGCTTCGCTATGGAAGCGCAGGTATTGGGGAATTTTTATCAAGTTTGTGTCTTCTTGTGTTTCCATAAAACGTGTTTCGTATTTCTAATTTATTCGCAAAAAAGAAAAAAATCTCCCGCGACGCAGAAAATTTTAAATTTTTTCCATAAATATTACGGGTGTTTATTTTTGTGGATTGCCTTGACTGGACCAAATTTTTTTTGAAGATAAATGGCGTGAAGAGTGAATTTACCGATAGCCAAAAAGAAATCGCATCTTTTGCGAAAGCAATGGGGCATCCCATGCGGGTTGCGATAATGCAGTATTTGGCATCGTTAAATTCCTGTTATTTCGGCGATATTCACAAAGAATTTGGATTGTCAAAGGCAAACGTTTCGGAGCATTTGAGGATTTTAAAGGAATGCGGGCTGATTCAGGGGGAAATAATTTCGCCAAAAGTAAAATACTGCGTAAATGTCGAGAATTGGAAGAGGGCTTCCGATGTCTTCAAGTCGCTTTTCGGTTCTTTAAGAAATAAAAAAAAGCGTTGCAAATAAAAATTTTTTTATCAATATTGTTCTATGTTCGTCGAACAATATACAAATGAAAAGAAGTAAGAATCTGAAATTTGAAACATCCATGAAATCTGCTTTTGTAAAACTCTTTGCAAAGATACCGCGCGCAAAGCTGATAAATGGGGCGCGGTTTCATATTTTAAAAAGGCGTTTTTTTATGTCTTGAAGGCATTGGTTGAAAATACTTTTGGTTTTTTATGTTTTATATTTTTACAAAGATAGCCGATTGGTCGGTCAAATTTCTTGGTTTATCCAAAGAGTCCGAATTGGGTTCGGCGGTTCATTTCTTTATTGAAGACTCGGTAAAGATTTTCATTCTAATGTATGTCTTGATATTTGCAATATCGCTTTTCCGCTTTCGATTTGTTTCGGAAAAGACGAAAAGGCTGATGTCGGGAAAATCTTGCCTGCGCGGATATTTGTTTGCAGTGTTTTGGGGAGCCATAACTCCTTTTTGTTCGTGTTCGTCAATTCCGATTTTTATGGGGTTTATGGCTTCCGGCGTTCCATTCGGCGTGTCGGTGGCATTTCTTGTGAGCTCTCCGCTCGTAAGCGAAATCGCTGTAATAATGTTGTTTTCAATGGGAAAAATTGGCATTTTTGTTGCATTTTTATACGTTTTATCGGGAAGTGCCATATCCGTATTGGCGGGATTTCTTGCGGATAAATTTAATCTCGAAAAATATTTGGCTTTAAACATTGCAAGGGAGAGCTTTTCTGCCTGCGGGTGCAAATCAAAAAAAGAAAAGCTTGTTGCGGGTGTTAAATATGCGAATGAGTTTGCGTTTTCCACCTTAAAATCATTATACTTTTATATACTGTTGGGATTGTTTGTTGGCGCGTTTATACACGGATATGTTCCGCAAGAATTTTTTGAGAAACATCTCGGGGCGGACAACCTGTTAGCCGTGCCTACTGCCGCGCTTATTGGAATTCCGATGTATGCATCGCAGGCAGGGGTTGTTCCGATTATTTGGGCTTTGCTTGAAAAGGGTGTGCCTGTCGGTACGGCTCTAGCGGCGTTTATGAGCATTGTTGCGATTTCCCTCCCCGAAATGATAATGTTAAGAAAAGTTTTTTCGGCAAAGCTGCTTTGCATGTTTGTCGGATATTTGCTGTTTGCGTTTATAATCACGGGGTATTTGCTGAATTTCATAAACTTCTTACGGTTTTGAAAGCAATGGTTGGATTGTTTTTTATCTTTTTGGGGTTGAATTATTTTTTACGATATTTTAGCTTCTCTTTATGCAAAATAAAGATGTTAAACGTAAGATGCTAAGCGGCAATGAGGCAATAGCCCTGTCTGCCCTGCATAGCGGAGTTGCGCTTGGGGTCGGGTATCCCGGAACTCCGTCAACAGAGATTTTGGAGAATTTTTCGGAGCTTGGCGGAAATGCCGAGTGGGCTCCGAATGAAAAAGTTGCGGCGGAGGTTGCTTTGGGGGTTGCTTTTGCCGAAAGCAATTCTCTTGTCACCATGAAGCATGTCGGCTTCAATGTTGCGCAGGATTTGTTTTTTACTGCGGCTTACAGCGGCATACAAGGCGGAATGGTTGTGATTGTGGCTGACGACCCCGGAATGGCGTCGAGTCAGAATGAGCAGGATACACGCTCGATTGCGCGATGCGGCGGTTTGCCTGTTTTGGAGCCTTCATCAGCGCAGGAAGCTTATGACTTTACGGCTCTTGCGTTTGAAATTTCGAGGAAATTCAACACCATAGTGATAATCCGCACAACGACAAGGGTTGCGCACACGACTTCTGTTGTGGAGTTTGAGGATAAAATAAAGCCTCTGCCTGCCGCGGACTTTAAAAAGGACATTCCCCATCATGTCATGGTTCCCGCGCATGCAAGACCTTCGCACAGGGTTTTGCGCAAAAAACTGAAAGACTTGCAGGCTTGGAATTCCGAATTCGGACCGAACAAAATTGAAATGAAGGGCGATGAACTTGGCATAATTGCAAGCGGCGTAGCCTATCAGTACGCAAGGGAGGCGGCTCCGAACGCTTCGATTTTCAAAGTGGGAATGTCTCCGCTTCCCATTGAAAAGCTGGTTGAATTTTCAAAGAAATTCAAGAGGTGCATTGTTGTGGAAGAGGGCGACCCTTACATGTCTGAAATTTTGCGGGCAAACGGCGCGCGCGTTGAAGAGCGCGACGAAGTTTGGCGTTTTGGCGAATTGAATGTTGACAGGGTAAGAGCCCAGATTGCGGGAGACACATCTTTTGAAATGCCCGTGCGCAAGGCAAAGCCTCCCGCACTTTGCAAGGGCTGCCCGCATATATTTTCTTTCCAGCCGCTCGTTGAGCTTGGCTTGATTGTGGCGGGGGACATCGGTTGCTATACTCTTGCCGCGATGAAGCCGCTAAGCGGAATGGATATGCAAATTTGCATGGGCGCGTCAATCGGCATGGGAGTTGGAATGCGAAAAGTCCTGCCCGAAGAAAAGGCGCGCAAAGTCGTGAGCGTCATAGGCGACAGCACTTTTATGCACAGTGGCTTGACGGGCTTGGCGCAGGCGTTGTACAATCCTCCGCCAACGGGGCACGTCATAATAATTGTCGATAATTCCACAACCGCAATGACGGGGCATCAGGAAAATCCCGCAACAGGCAGGAGGCTCGACCGCTCCGAAACCACCAAGATTTCCATTGAGGACACCGCAAGGGCAATGGGCGTAAAGAGTGTTGAAATATTTAATCCCGTAAGACAGCAGTCCGAATATAAAGAACATTTGAAGCAGAAGCTCCAAGATTCGGAAATCGCGGTAATTATTTTGCGCCAGCCCTGCATTTTGGCTGCCGCCGCGGAAATCAAAAGAAAGGCGAAGTAATGAATGTTTCTGAAAAAGTTACCAATGTGAAAGTTGCGGGGCTTGGCGGAATGGGCGTTTTGAAGGCGGCTCTGATCTTGGGCGAACTTCTCTTCGAGGAAGGTTGCGATGTCAAAAAGGCGGAAGTCCATGGAATGGCTCAGCGCGGCGGGTCGGTTTCAAGCGATGTGCGTTTCGGCAAAGAAGTCATAAGCCCCATCATTCCCGAAAAAGAAACGGATTTTTTGATTTCTCTCGAGCCTGAATGGTCCGACGTGTTTGCGGACACGCTGAGAGAAGGCGGCGTTTTGATTTCTCCAAAAAACATTGATTTGGAAAAACTCCCGACCGCAAAGGCGTTAAACATTGCGCTTTTGGGAGTTTTCAGCAAGTATTTGGATATTCCCGAAGAACGCTGGCTTGAAGTAATTGCAAAATTCTTTCCGTCAAAACTTGCCAAGTCAAACGAAACCGCTTTTAAGCTTGGCAGAAATTCATAATAGCAATGAAACAGATTTGGAACGATATTCACGGTCAATTTCATCCTTTTTCCGCGCTTGATTTTCTGCCGCGCGACAAAATGCGTGCGTTGCAAACCCAGCGTTTAAAAGAGATTGTTGCGCTTTCTTATGCGAAAGTGCCTCTTTACAGGGCGAGAATGGACGAAAAGGGAGTAAAGCCCTCCGATATAAATTCAATAGACGACATCTCAAAACTGCCTTTTATGCAGAAGACGGACTTGCGCGACACTTATCCCGACGGGCTTTTTGCTGTCGAGAAAAAGGAAATCGTCCGCCTGCACGCATCGAGCGGCACGACGGGCAAGCCCATTGTCGTGGCTTATACCGACGAGGATTTGCGCGTTTGGGATTCTTCAATAATCAGGTGCTTAAAAATGTACGGCGTCACGAGTTCCGACATCGTGCAGAATTGCTACGGTTACGGCTTGTTTACAGGCGGCATGGGTCTGCATTCGGGTTCGCAGGCTCTGGGATGTACGGTTATTCCCGCTTCCGGCGGCAACACCGAACGCCAGCTAATGCTAATGAAAGATTTGGGAACGACTGTTTTTGCGTCAACACCAAGCTATTTCATGCATCTTGTTGAAGAGGGTAAAAAGCGCGGAATTGACTTCAAAAAACTTCCTTTGCGCATAGGAGTCTTCGGCGGTGAGCCTTCGTCTGACAGCATGAGGGCTTTCATTACCGAAAATACAAACGTGAAGTTTTGCGATATTTACGGACTTTCCGAAATAGTCGGTCCGGGGGTCGGCGGAGAATGCGAAGCGGGCGGCGGCATACATATTTTGGAAGATAATTTTTATCCAGAAATCGTCGATCCCGAAACGGGGGAAGTGATGCCCGACGGCGAAGAGGGAGAATTGGTGCTTTCAACTCTCACGAAAAGGGCAATGCCTGTTTTGCGCTACCGCACGCACGACATAACTTCAATCATAGCCGATCCATGCTCCTGCGGCAGAACCATCAGGCGCATCGCACGCATTTCAAAAAGAAGCGACGACATGCTCATAATAAGGGGCGTAAACGTGTTCCCGTCGCAAATTGAAATCGGCATCGGAAGGGTGGAAGAGGCAACTCCTAATTTCCGAATAATCAGGGAAATGAAAAACGATATGGAGTCATTGACCGTGGAAGTTGAAATTCAAGACAAATTCTATGGCGACAGCATCGCGCAAATAGAGGCAATCCGCAAAAAAATTCAAGCCTCCATAATGAATATAATAAATATCCGCGTGGAAGTTGCGATAGTCGAACCCAATTCAATTCCGCGCTCCGAGGGTAAAATCAAGAGAGTTTACGACAACAGACCAAAGGATTCAAAATGAGAATGACGCAATTATCGGTTTTTCTGTCCAACTCTTTGGGCAGGCTTGAAAGCATGACAAAACTGCTTGCGGACGCTTCCGTGAACATTAACACCATTACCATTTTGGAAAGCGGAGACTACGGCATTGTGCGAATGATTGTCGATAAGCCCCAAGACGCCTGCAAGGTTTTGCAGAACGGGGGCTTTTCATGCAAGCTTGTCGATGTTCTTGCAGTTGAAGTGGGCGACAAGCCCGGAGCACTTTACGAACTTTTGAAAAAGACGAAGGATGCAGGAGTAAATTTGGAATATATGTATGCCATGACAAAGCCTTTGTCGCAAAAACCGCTGATGCTTATGTCATTTAAAGACATAGACGCCGCAGAAAAAATTTTGGACTAAGCTATGCCTAGTACGGAAAACGACAGGTTCGCAAAAACTTTGCGCTTTAAAACGCTTGTCCAACGCAAGGATTTTGCAGAAGTTGAAGCTTTTGTTGAAGACGATTTCTTAAACGGAGTCGATATTGCCCACGGGGGCTTTTTGTTTACTATGAGCGACTACGCACTGGCACTTGCCGCGAATACGGACGAAAGGGTTGCCATAAGTTCAAGCGGCGCGATAGAATATGTAAATCCCGTTCCGCCACATACCAAATTGGTTGCAGTTTGCAATATGCTTGCCGGCACAAACAAGAGCGGCTATTATGAAACGAAGGTTTTTGACAAGGACAGAAAAACCTTGTTTTGCATATTCCATAGCCGCGCAATTTATAAACCTGTTTTGAAAAGCAGGTAAAAAAAGATCAGCGAAATATTGATTTTCCTCTTAAATATCTTCTTCTTTATTATCGTTTATAAATTGAGGATATTGTTACGTGCTTGCCATTAAGGTTTTATTGGAGCTAAGAAATAAAAATAATCCATATTCCGAAGAATAATATATACAATCATTGCAATCAATATTGTTAGCGGAACATATTTTACAGATGTAATTTTAGGGTAAAATATGCCTATCACAATAAATGGAATCAGACATACAAAAAATACATTTTGCCTGATTGCCGTTGCAAAATCTAAATGGAGCAGGGCGTACAATGCCCTTGTAGAACCGCATCCTGCACAGTAAATTCCCAAGAATTTATAAGTGGGACAGGCGGGCAATAGGGAATTGGGATTGTTAGGATTCCCGAAGTAAACGGCAATACACCACAAGATTCCTAAAACAATAATCCCAATTCTCCACTTAAAACTTTGCATTTATACCTCTACTTTGCGGCGTCCGCCAAGGCACCAAGAAGTATGTAAAAGAAGGTAAGAACAATACCGAGACCAATTCCCCAAAGTGACCATTTCTTTGATGTATTGGCTGCCTCTTTTGCGGCTTCAATATTTCCGCATGCAAGAAAAGTGTTTACTTTTGAAGAGTAAACTATTGCGGCAATGCCAAATGGCAGGCAACAACAAATAGTTGTAATTATGGCTAAAACCAAATTGTTATTAATCTTTTCTTTTGGTGCTTTTGAAACCAGTTTGCCGCACTTTACACATACGTCGGCATTTTCTGATAGTTCTGCTCCGCAGTATTTGCAATACATTTTTATCCTTTCATTTATTAATTTCTTCTTCGTAGTTAAATGCTTCTACCATTGCCCAAATGGAAACAGGTATGGACAAAATAAAACAAGAACACAATGTCAACAAAAGCTGAATTGTGGCTTTTTTTGTTTTACCAATATAAAAATTATGCACTCCAAAACATCCAAATAGAATGGCAAACAGAATATAATTTGTTTCTTTGTTTGAATTTTCGCACAAGTTTGTTTGCTTTAATAACTTTCCGCAATTAACACATACATCTGCATCGTCTGGAATTTGTGCTCCGCAATTTTTACAATACATAATTTTTAGATTATATAATAAGGCTTATATTGCAATAAAAAAAACTATTGAATAAAACCTTTTCAAATTATTTTTCATAAACAAAAAATAATCGGGCTCGAGTCGGTATTAACTTGCTTTTTTATTTATGAAAATATTACTGAAATGATGACTGCCAGTAAAATAATTGTAAAAGTAACGCCCATAATTAAAGCAAAATAGGCTCTTACTATTCCGTGTGTTTTTTTCTTTTTTACATCCTTTATTCCCAAGATACCAAACAAAATGGCAAGCGGGGCAAAAATAAGCAGAACGGAAAACAATCCCAAATAGCCTGCAATAATGCAATAAATTGACGTGTTTACCGGTATCAAAAGATGAGTACCGCTTGAATCTTCTATATTTATTTCCTGAGAAAGTTGTGTTCCGCAACGAAAACAAACTTTACTATCATTGGGCAACTCTGTTCCGCATTTTGTACAAAACATATAATTCCTTTTATTGATGCTGTTATTTTGGGTGATGTATAAATCTCCTAAACCGTTTTAGAAAAATATTCTGTTTTAATTTATTCGCGCAGAAAATTTTTATCTACCGCATATGATAAAAAAATGTAATTTTTTTTGGCTATTTGGTTTCGCCCAAAATCATTTCCGCATATTGCACTCCGTCTGCGGAACCGCTTTTTACTTGTGTTATCAATATTCGGTAGTATTTGTACGGTTTTGAATTTTTAAATGTCGCAGCCAAGCCTTCAGAGTTTCGCGGGGCGTCTTCTAAAACGCCGCTTTCGCCTTCGTAAAGGAGCGTCCAGCTCTTAAATCCCGCCTCTTCCGAATGCGGGGAGTTTGACGCTTCGACAGTGATTTTCATCGGGTCTCTTTCGGGGCGGTCTTCGGCTGTGATAAAGCGTATTGCGTTTATCCTTTGCGGCGATGCAAATCTTGCGATAATGCCCGTATTCACGCCTTTGGGGTTAAAGCCGTTCTTGTCCTGCCCTGCGTTCATATGCTTTGTGGCGGGATTTTGGTCGAAAGCCCCGATTTCAGATTGGCGTATTTCGCTGTCGAGGGCGAATTCGTTTGCGCCTGTCTTAACTGTTCTTGCGAGAGCTTTTTGACTTTCGCTTTTTATTGCTTCAAACTTTGCGTCCGTCAGATTTTTTGCGATTGGCGCGCTCTTTTTAAGTTCCGACTTTATTTTTATGGCGTCGATGATGTCGGCTTTTCGCTTTTCGGGAAAAGTTTTAACCTGCGTTATTTTTCCGTTTTTGAAAGAGCCAGACACCGTTGTTTTATAGGGGGCGGCGAGCTTGAAAATGCCGCTCCAGTTTTCGGGGATTGCGGGTGCCATCATGAGCTTTTTGCCTTCGGGGTACATAATCATTCTTTGCAATATATGCTCTCCGTTTCCGCCGTTGTCTTCGTCGGGAGAGTAGTCGTTTGCGTTGCGCCAGAATGCGTAGAATTTTAGGTCGGGCTCTTTTGCGTTCGGGTTGAAGCAGAAATCGGCGTAGAACTTAGCTTCTTCCGCAAGACCAAGCATTGCGGCTTGCACGCCGTCTTGGAACCAACATCCCGCGTGCTTGAATTTTCGCCATTTGAACGAATCGAGTGCAAGCTCGTAGTTTGGCTTGCCCAATCCGTAAAGACGGAACGGATAAATCGAGTAAAGTTCAGGATTTTCCATGTTGCGCGGCTTGGCAGTCTGTTCTCCCGAATAGGGAAGCAGGACTTTTTTGCCGTTTCTGATTGCACTTGGAATCGGCGGAAGAATTTTTAGCGTATTTTCAAAAAGTTTGCGTTCATTTGACGGCAGGATTTTCGGGCTTAACGCAAGCGCTCTTTTTAAAACGACGCCAAGACCTACGATGTCAGGAAGCGGATTTTGGACTTTCCAATATTGTTCGAGCGAATTGCATGGCGACATGAAAATCTTGCCGTCTTTGTCCCGCGGGAAGTGTTCCAAATAGAATTGCACGCCCTTGGCGAGCATCGGCACAATTCTTTCCTTCGCAAAATCTTCGTCTTGGGTGTATTCGAAATAGTCGAGAGCCATCATTGAAAGCTCTATGATTGGCAGATAGTAATGGGCCGTCCAGTGTTCGGGGCTGTCGGGTGCGGCGACTCTGTCGAACCCGCCGTAGCATGGCGCGGTTTCGGCAAAATATGCGCCGCCGTGCCCGTAAAATTCTTTTGTAAGCTTTTCATTTAGTGGAAGCTGGTTGAAGTACATTTCAAAGAGCGGCTTCATCATGTCGAAATCCCCTGCCATGAGCCGCGCCCAGTACATCGGACGGGTGTTTTGAAACCAGTACTGCCCGCCCCAAGTGCGGTAGTCGGCGTTTCTTGGCTTGTCGCGGTAGTTTTCGCGGTCGGTCGTGAAAATTGAACCATTGAATTTTATGGGAGCTTTTCCTCTTCCCGCGCAGGCGGTTTTGTATCGTTGCAGGGTGTAGCCTTTTGTGATGTTTTCAGCTTGCCGGTCTCCTTCTGCAAATATGTAGCTGCGCAGCCAGAAGTTGCTCCACCATTCGCGGTGTTTTGCGATTCTCTTGTCCGATTTTATTGCGGACAGTTTTTGCGAAAGTTTTAAGGCTTCGTCGTGCCACGCTTGCGGATTTTCAAATTTTCCCGACAAAACCGAGATTGTGAAGCTTTGGTTTTTTGACGGCTTCTTTGAAACCAAAACATTTTGGCTTTCCGCCTTGAAATTTTCTCCGCCTGCAACCGCGCCGAATGCGAGGTTATGCAAATACTCGTTTTGGGGGATTTTGTTGAAGTGGCAGAGGGCAATTTTGTCTTCCGAAACTTCCATGGCATTGTCGGCAGAAATTATGCCCTGCGCGTTGGGACGCAGATTTTCAAGTTCGACTTTTGCCGCCGCCGCCCTGTCGGAAGATATGTCAACCACGATTTGCGGATTGTTTGCGTCGGCGTAAATTCTGAATATGCGGCTTTCTCTGCCCGACGCGTATTTTATGATGATTTCTCCCTCTTTCAGCCTCAGGGTTTGCGAAAACTGCGGTCCCCCCTTTAATTCGGGATTAAGCGTGATTTTAACTTTCGCGATTTTCAAAAGCCCATTTGAGCCTTTTAAGTCTTCGCTCCAAGAGTCGGTTTTGGAGATGTAAAAGTAAACTTCTCCTTTTTCCGTCGCCCATGCGTTTAAACCTATGTCTCCATTTCCGGCAGGCATCGAGTCGGCGGAAGTTTTTCCCTCCTGAGTCCATGTTATGTTTTGCTTTTCAAGACGGGAAAAAACTTCGTCTGATTCCGCCGATGCGAATGCGCAGGTTGCGGAAAGCAAAAACAATGTCGATAGTTTGATAATTTTTCCAAATGTCCCCATAAAAATGAAAAAAGATATTAAAATTCTGCGTAAATCAAGAAATTATTTTAACCGATTCCGCAAGCATCGCGAATGAAATTGACGAGAAAAGTATCACGCGAACCCATTTCATTATGAGCAAAAATTTGAAGCTTTTTATTAGATTTGCGAACTTTGAGGCAAGAAGAGATATTGCGTTAAAAACAACCAGCACCGAAAGCATGAATATTCCGCCCAAAATGACGAACTGCACCGGAATTGAAATATCTCCCTCTCTTATGAACTGCGGCATAAGGGCGAGGAAAAACAGGGCGACTTTCGGATTTAAGGCATTCATCAAAAATCCCCTAAGGAGCGTTTTGAGCATATTTTCGCTTTTTGTGTATGTTTTGACTTCGGCGGCTTTCGGCGTTTCCCTTGACGCTTCGAAGGCGAGGATTGCCAGATAGCACGCGCCCAAAAATTGCAGGCACACATAAAGCGAGGGCGTTTGCGATATGACAAGCGAAATTCCCGTTGCACATAGCGCGGTGTGCATGCAAATGCCAAGGCATAGCCCGACGGTTATCAAAATTCCTCGTTTTGCGCCTTTTGCGAGGCTTTCGGCAAGCACGAACAAATTATCGGGTCCGGGCATTATCGCAAGCGCGAGGCTTGCCGCAAAAAAGCTTATGTATAAATTCATGGGAAAAGTATTTTTTTGCAATGCCGCATAATTTCAAGACTCTTTCAAAAAATCTTTGCATAATTTTTAAATATGCGCAATTCTCGTATTGATTAAAAAATCTCGAATATGAAAAAATACATTGCATTTTTTGCCTTTTTTACGGGAACTATATTTTGCTTGTTTGCGGCTGAAAAGAAGCTTGAAGGCGAAATTTTGAAAGACGGCTCAAAGGTTTTCAAACTTTGGCAGGGCAGGGATATGCCGGGTGTCGGCGCGAAAGCTCCAATTAAAATTTGGGGCGACGATAAAAAAGACGATTTGAGCATCACCAATGTTTCAATTCCAGATATCCGCTTCTTTAAGGCGGAATCGAAAACCCCGACGCCCGCGGTTGTTATCGCGCCGGGGGGCGCGTACGGCGGTTTGGCTTACGGCAAGGAAGGCACTGCGCTTGCCAAGCTTTTGGCTAAACATGGAATGAGTGCGTTTGTCTTGAAATACCGCGTTCCGCAAAACCGCGAGGGGGCGTATCAGGACGCACAGAGGGCGTTAAGATTTGTAAGGGCGCACGCAAAGTCGCTTAACATCGACCCGACTCGCTTGGGAATGGCGGGGTTCAGCGCGGGAGGGCATTTGACTTGCCGCACGTCTTCAAACTTCAAAGACGAAATTTATCCTCATAAGGATTTTATCGACAAGTTTTCCTCAAAGCCCGATTTCCTTATTTTGATATATCCCGCCTACACGGGCAATGACGAGCTTGTTTTGCAGCCCGATGTCCCTGTGAGTGCGGAGACAACGCCGCCATGCTTCATCGCACAAACAATGGACGACGGGCATTTGAAAGACGGGCTTACGTATTTTCTGGCGCTGAAAAAGGCGGGGGTGAAGGTGGAGGCTCACTTTTACGAAGAGGGCGGGCACGGCTACGGAATGCGCGATAGACAACATTTGCCCATGCGCACTTGGGACGAACTTTTGCTAAACTGGCTCGCTTCGCGCAAGCTTGTAAATCTTGAAGACGCTCCTCAAAAGTAAAATTGTTTTGTATTTTCGGGCAATTTCTGTTTTAAATTCATTTTTATAAACAGAAAAAAGAAATTTTGATGAAAAAACTGCTCCGATTTTACGTTTACATAAAGCCCTCTTTGTTTCCGCTTATTGTCGCGGTAGTGTGCGGTTCGGTTTTCGGCGCGAGCAGCGGGCTTATGCCTGCGGTCTTCAAATACGTTTTGCAGGGCGTCTTTGAAAAACAGGGCGAGTACGGGATTTGGTATGTTGCGGGAGTCGCCGCCGCGCTTCCGCTGATTTTTGCGATGCGCGCAATTTCAGGGTATGCGAGCGGATATTTGATGGTCTATTGCTCTTTGGAAGTCTTGCGCAGGCTTAAACTCGATTTGTTTTCCAAAATGCAAACTTACCCGATTGCGTTTTTCGACAGGTTCACGACGGGCGACCTTTTGACGAGGCTTACGAACGACTCCAATATGGTGCAGACGCGCCTTCTCGGTTTCGCTTCCGAAATTTTCCGCCAGCCGATGCAGGCAATCGGCGCGATAGCGTATCTTGTTTACCAATGCGTCAAAAGCGGGGAAGCCCTCGTATTGATTGTAGTACTTATGTCCGTTCCCGTTTTCATTTTGCCGATGCAAATTATACGTAAAAATTTGAAGCGGTATGCGGGCAAGGCGCAGGTTTCGCTTTCAGAAATGACCCAGCATGTTAACGAGAATTTGGACGCGGTTCACGAAGTCAGGGTGTTTTCTTTGCAGGACAAGCAAATTGAGAAGTTTGGCGACCAGAACAACACTTATAAAAAATTCTTTTTGAAAGTCGAAAAATACGACCTCATGCAGCAGCCCATAATGGAAGTATTTGCCGCGCTTTTGATTGCGGCGACTTTCGTTTACTCTTATTGCTCGCACATTGATTTGCCTACATTCACTGCAATCGGCGTTGCGCTGTATTTGATTGTGGACCCCATAAAGCGCGTCATAAAAATGACAAACGACTTTATAAAGACCATGCCGCTAATCGAGCGCATTTGTGAGATTTTGGATTATAAAAGCGAAGTTCCCGAACCCGAAAATCCCGTAAAAATAGGCGAAGCCAAGGGGCGCATAACATTTGAAGACGTGGCTTTTGCCTATAAGGACAAAACGGTGTTAAAAAACGTTTCAATAGACATTCCCGCAGGAACGAGTTGTGCCCTTGTCGGCGAAAGCGGTGCGGGCAAAAGCACTTTCGCAAAGCTTGCAATGCGCCTTTACGACCCATCAAGCGGGAAAATCATGCTTGACGGAGTGGATTTGCGCGACATTTCGAATTTGGATTACATGGCGAATTTGGGGAGCGTTCCGCAGTATCCCGTATTGTTCAACGACACGGTTTTTAACAATATTTTAGCGGCAAAAGACGGCGCGACACGGGAGGAAGTTTACGCCGCCGCAAAAGCCGCCTATGCCGACGACTTCATAAGAGAGCTTGAAAACGGCTACGACACCGTTGTCGGGGAGCGCGGCGACAGGCTTTCGGGCGGGCAAAAACAGCGCATTGCAATCGCAAGGGTCTTCCTTAAAAATCCCCCGATAATCGTTTTGGACGAAGCCACTTCCGCCCTTGACGTCAATAGCGAAGCCTTTATCCAGCAGGCGATAGATTCGCTCATGAAAAGCAGGACGATGTTCATCATTGCCCACCGTTTCAGCACGATAAAAAACGTGCAGAAAATCATAGTTTTCAAGGACGGCGAAATTATCGACTTTGGCTCGCATTCCGAGCTGATGTCCCGCTGCGCGCACTACAAGAGCCTTTACGAACGCCAGTCTTCCGCCGTGAGTTAAACAATGGCAAAATTTAACGCCCAATCTTTAATTAAGGGAAGCTTTGCAAGGCTTTTTTGCATTTTGACTTTCGGCATTTTTGGCGGAGGGCGCGAGGCGTTTTCTCCGCGCGGAGAAATTTCCATAGGGGAATTTTGGAGCGGGCATTTGTTGCCGTCTTTTTATCTTTTTGTTTTGGGATCGGGGCTTTACAGGGCGCTATGCTATTTTTACGGGTTGTTTTCGTTTGGATTTACTTCCAGAAAGCTCATCTTTTCGGCAATGGTTGCGCCCGCAGTTTATATTCTTTTTATCGGGGAAATGAAGCGTTTGCGCCACATCGGCTTATGGGCGGTTTGGGTTGCCGTTAATTTTTATGTACCTTTCGGCATTTTGGCATGCGGGCTGATTTGCGCGTTTATGCCGAAAATCCGCCTGTTCGGGGGTAAATCTCTCAAAAAGCCGCGTTTTTTGCGATAACGATAAAATTTTGGTTAATTTTTTTGCCCATAGAAAATTTTTTTGTTTTCTTGCTTAAATAGTGTTTGACATTTAAAAAAATGCTCTTATAAATTTTTATTAAATCCAAAAAACTAAACAATTTGGCTATATGAAAAAACTTATATCAACATCTATTTTTGCTTCCGCCGCGTTTATGGCATTGGGGGCGGATTATTATCTTACTTCGGGAGAGAATGTGGATATTCTCGACCTTTCAAATTGGGGCGCGGAAGAAATAACAACGTCGGATATTTTAAACATTACAAATAACGGAACTTCCGCGGTTTTGGACGGAACGGGGAAAAGCCTTTCATTTAACCACATGAATATCAGGGGCAATGTTTCGCTTGATATTTTGGGTTCCGGCAATACTCTTACGGGAGAAGGTACTTCAAATTCTAATGTATTTTTGGGAACAAACGCAAACAACAATACGACCTTAAACATATTGGGCTACGGCAACACTTATTCCGATAAGAGCGGTTGGTCTTTAATGATGGGAAACACCACATCTTCGGAAGGCGAAAATCTTTTGCGCATTCACTCTTCCCGCCAAAACGAAGTGGATTCGGAAGGGACTGTATTGGTTGACAATGCCAACAGATTTATAATTCCAAGTTCGGTAAATTCCTTTGTTTACAATTCGCAAAAAGAAAATTCCGCGGCAAAAAATACCATAAGCATCGGCGATAATTCAATTCTCGATTTTCAAACAAACTTTGTTGTCGGCGCAAATACCAGTAGTTCGGAGGCAATAAAAGGCGGAACATCTGAAGTTGTCTTTGACGGTTCAAATTCTTCCATGACAATAAAACAAACTTCTGTCATCGGTTCCAATTCAGGGGGACAGTCGGGTGGTGTGGCGAGAATTATTGTCGGCGGGGAAAACAACAGCGTATCTACTTCAAACAATGTGTTTGTGGGTGCGGGGCAGAATTACGCCGCCGATGTTGCCCAAACAGGCGGCACAAACGGCATATACATAACCGGTTCGGGAAATACTTTCACCACAACTCAGGCAATAACCGTGGCTTCCGCGTTTGATATGTCGAGCGGGACAAATGAATTTGTGGTAAGCGGAGACAACAATGTTGTCAACATGACGAACATCAATGTAAGCCGAAACAATAATACGGCAGTATTTTCTGGCGGCACAAACAGATTTTTGGTTTCGGGTAGTGGCAACGTCATTACTGCGAAAAACAGCATCAATGTTCAAACAGACAAGCAGACGGGCGGGGACGCAGTGTTTGAAGTCGCGGGAAAAAACAACGAAGTTTACTTCTCTTCAAACAACAATATCGGCAATGCGATGTCGGGCGGAACTGCGCGCTGGGTTTTGGGCGGAGAAAATAATTCCGCTTCTTATGTAAATGTCATGAGCTTTATGCTTGGCAGAACCGCAATGACGGGCGGCGAAGCTACTCTTGAAATTCGAGGAAAGAACAACACGGCGAATTTCTTCAACGTGTTCATGGGCAATGCCGATACGGTTGACGGAAAGGTGAAATTCATCGTTGAAGGTTCAGGGCATACCATAAATATCAACAGCTCATTGCAAACTTATTTCAGCGGAGAAGTTGACGACAACGGCAAGGCTGTCGGCGGCGGCTTCAAATTCATTGCGGACGCGGACGGATTTTCAACTTTGAGCGTAAATAATTTTGGCACAACATTTGGAGGGCTGATTGAAATTGATTTTTCAAAATATGTCGTGAAAGACACAGAAAATGGCGACACATTTACGCTCATAAGCATAAATAACAACGCTCAAAATTTTCTTCTCGAAATAGAAGGGGATTTGGACAAGTATTTCAGCATCACAGGGTCTGACGACTATGAGCTTTTGTTCGGCGACAAAACTTTGGGCGTCAGGGTACTTTCAACAAGTGTTCCAGAGCCTGCGACATATGCGGCAATTTTCGGCGCGCTTGCCCTTGCGTTTGCCGCATGGCGCAAAAGAAAATAGCTTTCTTTGCTATATAAATTACTTATTTTAAACCTAAAAAAGGCGTTCCAATCGGGACGCTTTTTTTATTGAAAGCTGAATTTTTTAGAGCGGATTGTGAAAATAAAAAACAGGATAAAGCCAAGGCTTGCGGCGGGGAAGCCGACAAGCGCCGTATAGTTGTAGGGAAGTCCCGCCTCGATGGGAAGCCCGCCCGCGTATGCTCCGATTGCGTTTCCCAAATTAAACGCGATTTGCACACATGCGGCTCCGAGCATTTCTCCGCCTTTCGAGTACTGCAAAAGCAGAAGCTGCTGGGGGGAGCCGAGCGCGAACAGGCAGAAGGTGCATATAAACATAAGCGTTGCCGAAAGTATCGGATATTGCGCAAAAAAGAATATTAGCATCAGGCTTATTGCGATTATTCCCTGCACGGAGGTCGCTACTTTTGCGGGAGTAAACTTGTCGGAAAGCTTGCCGCTTAACATGTTTCCGCACACCATTCCGACTCCCGCCAGAAACATCAAAAGGCTTATGGACTTTTCGGGAAATCCCGACACTTCCGTAAGCAGGGGATTTATGTAGCTGTACCAGCAGAATATGCTTCCGTTGCCGAGTAGGGTGCAGGCTATCAAAAGCCATGGCATTATGCTTTTTAGGAATTTGAACTGTCCCTTAAAGCCCGTGTCTTCAATCCCGCCCACTTGCGGAATGAGGCGGAAAACCAAAAAGAGCGCCGCAAGTCCGCACATGCTTGTAAGAAAGAATGCGGCGCGCCACGAAAGAAGCGTGGAAATCGTGGTTCCGAGCGGAACTCCGAAGAGGTTTGCAATGGTCATGCCCGAAATCATAATCGAGATTGCAAGGGCGGTTTTGCCTTTCGGGGCGAGTTTAAGGGCGACTATCGAGGCTACGCCGAAGTACGCGCCATGCGGAAGCCCCGAAACAAACCTTGCAAGCATCATAAAATGGTAGTTCGGGGCGATTGCCGCGCAGAAATTTCCCAAAACCATAATTCCGACAAGCGCAAGTAGAATGTTTTTTAGCGCAAACTTTCGCGCCAAAACAAGCATCGGGGCACCGAAGCAAACTCCTATTGCGTATGCGGAAATCAAGTGCCCCGCCGTCGCGTTTGATATGCCGAGTCCGTTTGCCACATTGGGCAAAATTCCCATAATCATAAATTCGGCTATTCCCAGAACGAGAGTGCCTGCGGCGAGGGCTGACAGAGGTTTTTTCATAAAATCCGTTGTTTAAAATCGAAAATCCGAAAAATTTTAAAGGAAAATCGCAAGCAAAATTTTTCAAAACAGAAAAAAAGCTTGGCAAGTTTTTGCCGCATACTAAATTGTCTTTTATATGAAAGAGGCAATCTGGGCTATTGTTGACGAGCTTAAACGCTTGCGCGCCGAGGGGGAAGAGGGAATTCCCTTGAGCGAAGAGGCGTTTGAGGAGCTTACAAAGTTCGCGAGGATTGCCGACGGGCAAGAAGTCATAGACACTCCCGACGAGGTTGAGTTTGTAAAAAAAGTGGACTTCGATTTCAAGAAACAGGAAGAGACAAAACAGCATCAGATGGCGCAAAAATTGAAAATCGTGGTTGGCGGCAGAGATTTTGAAATAGAGGCGGTTCCCGAGCCCACGCCCTTTGTTTTGCCCGAAGCCGACAAGAAAACCCGCTGGGAAGCCTTGCGCGAAATCGTTTTGGGCGACAAGGTTTGCGCGCGCCATTTGCGCGAGGGCAAGAAAATCGTTTTCGGGGTTGGAAATCTCGACGCCGACATATTTTTCTGCGGCGAAGCTCCGGGGGCTGACGAAGAAATACAAGGCGAACCTTTTGTCGGCAAGGCGGGTCAGCTTCTCACAAAAATAATAAAGGCGATGGGGCTTGAAAGGGAGCAGGTTTATATCGGAAACATTATGAATTGGCGTCCCGAACTTCCGACGCGCACGGGCAATCGCCCGCCCACCGAAGTCGAAATGGCGTATTGCTTGCCGTACTTGAAGGCGCAAATCGACATTGTAAAGCCGAAAGTCATCGTTGCTCTCGGCAACACTGCCGTGACGGGGCTTTTGGGCGCGGATCCCAAGCGCAGAATGGGCGCAATTCGCGGGAAATGGCATTCTTTCAACAATACCGACCTGATGGTCACATACCACCCGTCTTTTCTGCTTCAATACGCTTCCAACGAGAAAAAACGCCAAGTCTGGGAGGACATGATGGCGGTAATGGAGCGCGTGGGCATTCCGATTTCCGAAAAGCAGAGGGGCTACTTTTTGTGATTTTACGCCTTCTTGCGTTTTTTCAAGATGTTTATTTGGTCGCGGATATGCGCCGCCTTTTCAAATTCGAGCCTGTCGGCGGCTTCTAACATTTCCGCTTGAAGCTCAGCGATAAGCTCTTTTAATTCGTCCTCTTTTTCGGGGACTTTTTCGGATTTTTCATCCTGCTTTACGAGCGAATCCATTATGGGTTTTGAAACGCTTTTCGGGGTGATGCCGTTTCTTTCGTTGTACCTTTGTTGGGCAAGGCGTCTGCGCTCGCAAACGCCCACGGCTTCCCTCAATGATTTTGTCATTTGGTCGGCGTATAAAATCACTCTGCCGTCAACGTGCCGCGCAGCTCTTCCCGCGGTTTGTATAAGGCTTGTCGCGCTTCTTAAAAAGCCTTCCTTGTCGGCGTCCAAAATGCAGACGAGGGATACTTCGGGGACATCCAGACCTTCCCTCAAAAGATTTACGCCGACAAGGGCGTCGAAGTTCCCCTTTCTCAGCCTTCGCAGAATTTCCACTCTTTCAATGGCGTCGATGTCGGAATGCAGGTATTCGGTTTTGACTCCGTTTTCGCGCAAAAAATCCGCGATTTGCTCGCTCATGCGCTTTGTGAGTGCCGTAACGAAAACTCTCTCCTTGCGTTTTGCGGCTTCTTTAATTTCTGAAATGCAGTCTTCAACCTGCCCCTTGATTGGGCGGATTATCATCTTGGGGTCGAGAAGCCCTGTGGGGCGTATAATTTGCTCAAAAACGTTTTTTCCGCTTTCTTCGAGTTCATACTGTGCGGGCGTTGCCGAAACAAAAACCGTTTGTCCCGTAAGTTTTTCAAATTCTTCGGGCTTTAACGGGCGGTTGTCGAGCGCGCTGGGGAGCCTGAACCCGTATTCCACAAGGCGGCTTTTCCTTGATTTGTCGCCATTGTACATTCCCCTTATTTGCGGGACTGAAACATGGCTTTCGTCAATGAAAAGCAGGGTGTCTTTCGGGAAGAAGTCGAGCAGGCACCACGGGCGCGAGCCGGGCTCCCTGCCGCCGATTTGGCGCGAATAGTTTTCAATTCCCGTGCAAAATCCCGTTTCGTGCAGGAGTTCCAAGTCTTCGAGAGTGCGCATTTTGATGCGCTGGGCTTCCAAGAGTTTTCCCGCTTTTTCAAATGCTTTCACTTGTTCTTCAAGCTCTTCTTTTATTCGCGGAATTGCGGCTTCTATGCGGTCTTGCGGAGTTACAAAGCTCGTCGCGGGGTAAACGTCAAAGCGTTTTAATTTGCAGATAACTTCTCCCGTTATCGGGTCGATTTTTTTCAGGGAGTCGATTTCGTCCCCGAAAAATTCCACTCTGAGGGCGGTGTCGAGATACGCGGGGAAAACGTCAACCACGTCTCCTCTGACTCTGAAAGTCCCGCGTTCAAAAGATATGTCGTTGCGTGTGTAGCGGCATTTTACGAGTTTGTCGATAAACACGTTGCGCTCCAAGTTAAGCCCCGTCAAAAGCGGAACCATCATTTCTTTGAAGTCGTCGGGCGAGCCCAACCCGTAAATGCACGAAACAGAAGCTATCACTATAACGTCGCGCCTGCTTACAAGCGAGCTTGCCGCGGATATGCGTAGCTTTTCTATTTCGTCGTTTATTGAGGAATCCTTTTCGATGTATGTGTCTGTCTGTGGAATGTAGGCTTCGGGCTGGTAGTAATCATAGTAGCTTACGAAGTATTCCACTGCGTTTTCGGGGAAGAATTCCTTAAATTCCGCGTAGAGCTGCGCGGCGAGCGTTTTATTGTGCGAAATTATCAAGGCGGGGCGGTTTGATTTTGCGATGACGTTTGCCATCGTGAAAGTTTTGCCCGAGCCCGTGACTCCGACGAGAGTCTGGTATTTTTCTCCCGAAGCTATGCTTTTGCACAAGCCTTCTATCGCCTGCGGCTGGTCGCCGGAAGGGGAAAATTTTGAATTTAATTTAAAAAGAGGATTAACCATTTTTTCTCAATGCCGATAAAAAATTAGATATTATCGCCGTTTTTCAACTCTTTTTTTTTGATGACTTTGCCGTACTATTATATGCCGCAAAAATCTGTTGACAAAGTTATATGCGTAATATTTACTTTGAATTTAACTAACTATTAAACTATTTTTTTATATGCGCCCGCGAATGCGGTTTGCATCTAAACAAAAAAGAATGGGGAAATAACTTATGAAAAACATATCAAGAAGAAACTTCATATCCAAAGCGGCGGGGGCCGCGGCGGCGGGAGTGTTCCTGCCGACGCTCATCCCTTCGAGCGCACTTGGCAAGGCTGGGACTGTTGCGCCGAGCAACAGAATTAACGTCGCGTTCATCGGCCACGGCATGCAGTCGGGTGGCCACCGCGGCGACATGGCAAGAAATCCAAGGACTCAGATTTTGTCGGTTTGCGACGTAAAACTTGACGTTCTCGACAGAGTGTACGGCGAAGTTGAAAGAATAAACAAAGATCGTGGCATCGGCAATTCTCTGCAAAAGACCATTCACTATCAGGAAGCTCTTGACAGGGACGACATTGATGCGGCGTTCATCGTAACTCCCGACCACTGGCACGTTGCAATCTCCCTTTACGCAATTTTGCGCGGCAAGCACGTTTATTGCGAAAAGCCGCTTACTTTGACTGTCCGCGAAGGCAGAATTTTGTCGGACGCGGCGAAAAAGGCAAATATACGTTTCCAGACAGGCTCGCAGCAGCGCAGTGAATACTGCTTCCGCAAGGCGGCGGAATTGGTTCGCAACGGCGTAATCGGCAAGCTTAAGGAAGTTTATATTTCAATCGGCAACTTCCCGCCTCCGCTGGAACTTCCGGAAATGCCGTTCCCCGAATGGATGCCAAAGGAAAATTATGATTTGTGGCTCGGGCCGACGCCTTGGCGTCCGTTCCATACCGAACGTATCAAGGGCGACTACGGTGGCGGTTGGCGCAGATTCTGGGAATACGGCGCACGCAAGGAAGGCGACTGGGGCGCACACCACTTCGACATTGTGCAGTGGGCAAAGGGTATGGACCATTCCGGCCCCGTAAAGTTCTGCCCCGCAGGCACAGACGGCGTTCCCTGCCGCTTCTACCAGTATGCTGACGGCACTACAGTTTACATCAATCCTCCCGGCGACATGGGCAAAGGCAAATGGGGCGGCGGCACGCGCGGCGAAGCCATTCGTTTCGTTGGCGAAAGCGGCGAAGTTTTGACAAACCGCGGCAACGTCTGCAAAGTTGTTCCCGATGCCGCATTGGGCAGGCAGGCATTGAAGCCCGGCTCTACACAGCTCCATCCGAGCATGGGGCACCGCCAAGACTGGATTGACGCAATCATAACAGGTCGCGACACCATTTGCAATGCGGAAATCGGCCACAGAACCGCGTCTATCTGCCACTTGTCGTCAATCGCTTTGCGTTTGAACCGCACGGTAAATTGGGATCCGAAGAAAGAACAGGTAATCGGCGACGACCAGGCGGCGTCAATGCTCGACCGTCCGCGCCGCGCTCCGTACTTCTTGGGCGCATAATTGGAAACGAATCAGAAAGGTTTTTTTAGAATGAAAAAATTATCAATCGCTTCTCTCATCGCTTTTTCGGCTCTCTCCGTTTTTGCTTGGGACAATATGCCGAAAATCGTGGCTGACGCAACCGCAGTTGTCGAAGCAAACTCTCCCGCCGACGTCATAAAGGCGTCTTTGGAAGCCGTAAGCACGGGCGTTCAAGACCCGAATTTGGACAGAAACAAAAACTTTGAACAGCAGGAAAACGCTTTCATCAAAACTTGGGCTGCCACGGAGGCGTCGTTTTATTACGGCAATCCGAAAATGGACAAGTCAAAGCGCAATGAATTTGTTTCCGCCTGCGTTTCCGCCTACAAAAACATCAAGGGCAAGGATTTGAAATCAAAGGAACAAAAGATTTTCTTGTTGGGGCTTATGCAAAACTGCCCTTCTGAAAAATCTATTGACCTCTTGAAGGAAACTCTTGGCGACAAAGATAAGGATATTGCAGACGCCGCAAGAATGGCGCTCCAACAAAATCCCGAAAAGTCGGTTTCCGCAATTTTGGCAAAGGCAAAGAGCAAAGACAAAGTTTTGGCAAGCGGTCTTGTAAACGCACAGGCTACCCGCGCATACGACAAGAAGGCGGCTCCCACAAAAATCAAAGCTTTCCAGGAAGAAAAGTCTTCAAGCCTTAACCACGGCGCATCTTTGATTGCCGCCAAGGGTTGGTATTCCAAAGACAGCTTTGAAGAGCAGAAGCAGAAAATCACCGCAAAAGACAAGGGCGCAATTCGCAGGGCTCTTGAATCCGACAACAGCCGCGACATGATTTACGCAATCCGGTTCGCAGTTGAAGATCCTTCCATGATGGAAACTTTGAAGGCTTCTTACGCAAAGAGAGATGACGTTGTAAAGGCTTGGGTATTGACCGCCTTGGGCGATACAGGCACCCCCGCCGCCCGCGATTTCATCATAAACGCCCTCAAAGAAACCGATTCCGACAATGTGCGCCTTGGCGGCGCGTGGGCTCTCTCATGCATTGGCGACGAGCAGTCCGGCTTGGCGGCAATAGATTTGCACAAGGCTGTTTGGGGCAACGGGCATATCCGCGACTTGGTCGAATATTCGGTAAGGTCAATGAAGCCCTCCAAGGCTTTGGACAATGCAATTCTTGAAGGCGTTAAAAACTTCGACCGTTCTTGCATCCGCTTGGCGGGCGCGCGCGGGCTTACCGAAGCATTGCCGAACATCGTAAAGGCAATCAAGGAAAACAAGGAACGCGGCGATGCTTGCTGGGCTTTCAGAGAATTGGGCACAATGAAAGAATTCTTGAAATTCATTGAAACCGCCATCGAAATCAACGATAACTGGCTGAACAGGGAAGTTTTCCAGATGATGAACCATTTCTCATTGGCGATTTACGACACCGATGTGGCTCCCACTACCGAAGCTCTCGACAAATTGCAGGAAAAGGCTGCTGCAAAGGGCGTAAACCTTCCTTGGGACAGAATGAAGGACCTTGTTAAATACAAGGGCAAACTTCCGAGAAAATAAGGTTTAACTCGTAAAATTTAAGGCGCGCGGGAAAATCTTGTGCGCCTTTTTTATTTGCGCAATTATAAAGCTGTTAATGGACTGTTGAAGTTTTTTGAGTAGAAAATTTTAACTTAAAAGAGGTTTTTGAGAATTTTTTGCATACCGAAAATGCAAAATATTTTATCAATGCGCTTGCGGAGTTTTTACGGAAAAATTGCAACGTTTGCGCTTTTTAAAGTTGTGTTTGGCGCGAAAAAAGTGTGCCGATATATGTTTTGGGAAAAAATGCTGAAAGTCGGCTGTGTTTCAAAGTCCGCAGGCGGCAAATTCAAAATGCTTTCTTTGCAATGTTCTAATTTTTCAGAATTTATTTTCACATATTAGGAAAATTTTTGAAGGACGGCGCAAAAATCTTTCATTTATAAATACGCGAAATTTGGTCATTGGAATTGCAAAGGGAGAAAACGCGGTTGTAAAAACCGGAAATTTTTAAAATTCAAGGCGCGTGAATTTGTCGTCTGAAAAATTGTAGGATTTAAAAAATCCCGCCTTAAAATCTTCAATCTTTGCCAGATATTTTATTGCGGTTGCCGCCGCCCAAATTCCGCTTAAATGCGCCGCAGGCGGAAATATTGGCAGATTTTGAGGCTTCCCTTGTGCGGAATTTTCTTCTTCTAAAAATTCGCGCAGATAAAAATTTTTGCAAAACAGGATATTCTGCGAAACATAGCCTTGTGCGCTTGCGTAAATTTCAGGCATTTGCAAGGATTTGCAGGTGTCCGAAACAATGAAACGGGTATTGAAGGAATCGGTTGCGTCGATGCAAATATCTGTATTTTTAAGGATTTCTTTCAGGGTGTCTGCGTCGCTTATTTTTACGTTGAACGCCTCTATTTCTATGGAAGAATTCAGCTTTGAAAGTCTTTCTTTTGCGGCGTCGGTTTTGGGTTTATCTGTTTCGCCTTCCGAATAAATTGTTTGGCGGTGGAGGTTGGTAAGCGAAACTTTGTCGCAATCGATGATTTTGATTTTGCCGATGCCGCTTCCCACCAAAAGGGGCAGTGCCGCGGAGCCGACTCCTCCCGCTCCGATTATGGCGATACTTGAATTTTGCAGTTTTTTTTGGGACTTTATGCCGAAATTTTCAAGGGCAATCTGCCTTTGGTAGCGTTCAAACTCTGGTGGAATTTCCTGCATAAATGTCTTTTTTATATGTTGTTTTGAGCTGTGAAAAATTCTAAACAATAATTTTCATTCGGATTTTTTATCCGCCCGCGACAAGGTTTAAAATTTCAAGAACGTCGCCGCCGTTTAATTTCAGATTTTCAAATTCCGAAAATTTCAACGCCTTTTTGTTAAGCTCCACGACGCATCTTTTTGGGTTTAGCCCCATGTCTTTTGCAAATTCCGATATGGTTTTGCCTTCCGATATTTCAAATTGCTTTCCGTTTGCCGTGATTTTAATTTTTTTCATTTTAGCGTCTCGCTTTCATTATGCGCTCATAGGCGTCGTTTACTTTCACAAGTTCCGCTTCTATTGCCTTCATCGCAAATTCGCCCAGCCCCTTGCTGCGCAAAACGTCGGGATGGAGATCTTTGCATTTCTTGCGGTATATTGTTTTTATTTCGTCCAAAGAGGCGTCGGGCTTGACTCCCAAAACGGCGTAGGCTTCCGCAAGGTCTTGGCTTGCCGATGATGAATGCGCGGACGACGAGCTGTTTCTTGTTCCGCCAAGTCCGCTTAAAATGGAGGGGTCTATGTTTAGCGCGGCGCACGCCATGCGCAGTTCGCGCATCTCTTCCGACTGCAAGGCTCCGTCTGCAAGCGCAATGCGGATTAAAACCGTGATAAATGTCTGGCGCGCGTCCAAAGACGGGAAGTGTGCCGCGAAGTCTTCGGCGATTTCATTTAGCGAACGCGGGGAATTTTTCGCGCTTCTGAAATATCCGATTGCGCGCTTTCGCGCTTCGCTGTCGAGGCGAAGTTCTTTGAATATGCTTTCAAGCTCCGCTATTTCCTCTTTCTTTATGACGCCTTTTGATTTTGCGATTTTTGCGGACGCCTCGCACATTAAAATCAGAAATTGGTTCTGCCCCGCGCCTTCGCCGGATTTTGAATCGACCGAGAAATGCCCGATTGTGGCCCCTATAACCGCTCCCCACGGGCCCGCCACCATTGCGCCGATAATTCCACCTATAATTTTACCAGTCATAATAGTAAAAACATTAAGTTTAAAAAATAAGCTTGGAGCAATAAAAAACGCAATATATATTTTTTGCTTTACTAAAAGAAAACCGTTCGCTTCCATAAAAGGGAAGTTTCGCATATGAAAACATTTTTTGCCGCATTGTTAGCTTGCTCGTTTTTTTTGGTCGCTTTTGGCGAAGGGAAAGTCCGCTCTATTGTGATATTGTCCGACAATATTCCTCTTGCGGAGCTTGCCATAGAAAAATCCGCAGAGAAATACGGCGCGACGCAAATTCAACTTTCTCATGACATAATACACAATTTGAGGGAAATTCGCGCCCCGAAAGTCCGCGAAAACGTCGCGCGCCTTGCTAAATTCGCACATCAAAAGGGCATAAAAGAAGTCCTTGCATGGGACCACAATTTGTACGGGCTTGATTACTATCCCAAGAATTTCAGAAGCGCGGCGGGCGGCAGGATAGACTTGGACAATCCCGATTTTTGGGAATGGTTTAAGGGCGACTATCGGGAAATGATGTCTCTCGCGCCCGACATTGACGGGATTGTGCTTACGTTTATTGAAACGGGCGCAAGGGTCGAAGCCCAGCATTCCTCGAAAATGAAAACGCCAGGAGAAAAGCTTGCGAAAGCCGTAAACGAAATTGCATCCGTCGTTGTCGGCGAAATGAAGAAGAAGCTTTACATCAGAACTTTTGCCTACTCAAAGGAGGAGTATCGAAACATAACCGAATGTATTGGCAGATTGGAGTATCCCGAAATAATATTGATGGTGAAGGAAACTCCGCACGACTTCTTTTTGACTCATCCCGACAATCCGATAATCTCAAAATTAGGTCGACCGATGGTTGTCGAGTTCGATTTGGGCAATGAATACAGCGGGCAGGGCGTTATTGCAAATACTTGGGTTGAACCGCAGTCGCGCAGGATGAAGAATTTTTTGAAAAATAAAAACGTGGTTGGCTATGCCGCACGCATCGACCGCTATGGCGACACGTCTATATTCGGCACTCCAAACGAAATTCAGTTGTTCGCGCTGGACAAGGCATTTGGCGGCGAAACAAGTTTCGATGAGCTTTACGGCGAATTTATCGCGAAAAATTACGGCAAAAATGCAGTTGAATTTTTGAAGCCCGCGTTTGAAAACGCCTTGGAAATAGCAAAGTCGAGCCTCTATACTCTCGGCACGAATACTGCCGACCATTCGCGGTTAAATTATGCCGAAAACCAGTGGGCGTACAACCGCCATGTGTCCGGCAGGTGGCTAAATCCGCCCGAAGTTTTTGTCGGGGGAGCGGTAAATAAAAAATTCCGCTATTGGGAAGATGTCGTAAATAAGATTGCCCCTGTCCGATATAAGAAGCGCAACTGCGTTTATGAAAGGGAGATAAAAGATGTTTTTGAAAAGGGGCTGATTGAGGAGCGCGAGTGCATGGATTGGGGGATTTTTCGCGACATCGTTTCCGAAAAAGACTATGCCGCAAATCTCGCAAAGGAGAGTTTAAGGCTTGTCGAAAGCGCAAAACCTCATTTAAAAGAAGCCGACTATGCGAAAATTCATCCGCTTTTTTTTAGGACATACATTACTGCTTCGCTTCATTCGGAAGTCTGCAAGGCGTATTTCGGCGCGCGTCTTTATTCGCGCGGAGGGGAATTTGAGAGCGGGAAGTTGAAAAAAACGGTTGAAGCCGCCGCGGGGGAAATCGCAAGGCTTGCGAAAGAAATCAAGGATTTTAAAGGTTCTTGCCCGAAAGGGCAGTATGACTGGCGGGGGGACGCAAACAGCGCGCTTCGCCATAGGGATATAGCCTTAAAGCTTGTTGGCGGAGAAAATTAAATTCGCAAAGTGAAAATATTTTTTAGCCGTGTTTGACAACTTTGGCAAATTCCCCTAAAACCCAAATGGAATTTTTTTATAACACGAAAAAGAATGCTGGAATTTTTAAAAATAGAAAATCTTGCGCTTTTGAAAAGCGCGCAGCTTGACTTCAAGCGCGGATTTACTGTTGTCACGGGCGAGACGGGCGCGGGCAAGAGCGTTCTTTTGGGCGCGCTTTCAATTCTTGCGGGCAACCGCGCGGGAAAGGAAATTATCGGCTCAAATTCCGAAAGATGTTCGGTTGAAGCCGTGCTTAATTTTACCGAAACGGGGCGCATCGACGAAATTTTAAAAGACTGCGGCTTGCCCGTCTGCGAGGACGGCGCGTTAGTTCTTCGCAGAATAATTGAAAGAAACAAGGCCGGCAAATGTTTTGTAAACGGCTCGCTTTCGACTCTTGCAAACCTTCAAAAAATAGGGGAATTTTGGGTCGATTTCCACGGCTCCAACGAGCCTCAAAAGCTGTTTTCTTCAAAAAACCAGCTGATGATGCTTGACGATTTTGCAAAAATCGGGGAATTAAAGGCGGAATATTTGGCTTTTTACGGGGAAATTTTGGCGTCGGAAAAAAGGATTGCGGAGCTTAAAGGCGCAAAAAAAATGTCGGCGGACGAAATGGAGTTCGCAAAATCGCAAATAGAAAAAATAGACGCGCTCCGCCTATCCGAAGAGGGAATAGCCGAGCTTGAAAATTCCTACAAGCTCATGGAAAATTCTCGCGAAGTTTTGGAAAAATCGCAGGCGGTCGCCGAAATGCTTGGCGGCGAAGACGGCGTTTGCGACAAGCTGGCGTGTGCCATCAGGCTTTCTGGCGAAATTTCAAATTCGTGCGCGGAAGCATCGGCTCTCGCCCGCCGCATAAACGAAGTATCAATAGAAATTTCAGACATATCCGACGAGTTTTCTTCGCTTTCAGAGAATTGCTCCTTTACCGAAGAGGACGCCCTCCAAATCCGCGAGAGAATGGACGCGTGGCTGAACGTCCGCAGAAAATACGGTTCGAGTGTGCGGGAAGTCTTGAAAATCAGAGATGAAATGGCGCAGAAAATCGCCCTTCAAGGGGACGTCAAAGTTTCCATTAAGAGGGAGGAGGAGAACATCGAAAGGCTGAAAGTTCTTATTTTCCCCATTTCCGAAAAAATTTTGAAAGAGCGCGAAAAAGCTGGGGCTTTGCTTGAAAAGAAAGTGGTTTCGCTTCTCAAAAAGACGGGGTTTAAACGTCCCGACTTCAAAGTCCGCATAACGGCGTCAGAAGTCGCGGGGGCTGATTGCGGCAGTGTTTGCGAGTTTGAATTCAGCGCAAATCCCGGGCAGGCGCCGCTCCCTCTTGCAAAAATCGCTTCAAGCGGAGAGCTTGCAAGGGTAATGCTTGCGATAAAAACCACCATGGCGGACGCCGACCACACCGCGCTTCTTGTGTTTGACGAAGTGGACGCGAACGTCGGAGGGGAAATCGGGGCGGAAGTCGGCGGCGAGCTTGCAAAGCTTTCGGGAGAGCATCAGGTTTTGTGCGTGACCCACCTGCCGCAGGTCGCGGCGTTCGGCGCAAACCATTTGTTGGTTGAAAAATTCCAGACAAACTCGTTTACGAGTGTAAAAATTTCAGAATTAAATCCGAATTCCGAGGAGAGGGTTTCGGAGCTTGCGCGAATGCTGGGCGACAGAAATTCCGCTTCGGCATTGACCCACGCAAGGGAGCTTTTAACTTCAAAAATTTCTTAAAATCATGGCTTCGGCGAAATCCAAAAAAAATTTGAAAGAACCGCGCTCCGAGAAAATCGGGGAGCTTTCCGGTAACAGGCGCGTTTATGCGGGCATAGCCCTTTTGATTGCCGCGATATTCTTTTCCGTGGCTCTTGCGGGCTACGACGCGGGGCAGGAGACGTTCTTTAATGATCCCATGCACATAAATTCAACCGACATTCCCGCAAGCAACTTGTGCGGAAAAATCGGGGCAACTTTTTGCAGCGCCATGCTTTCGGTTTTCGGTGTTTCGACATGGCTCATTTTGGTTTATGTCGCGTATGTCGGCGTGCTGTGTTTTTTGAAAAGGCCGAAGCTCATGCGTTTGGCTCCGCTTTTTTCAATGCTTGCCGCCGTCGTGCTTCTTTCGGTTTTGGCGGCTTTTATTCAGGATTATTTAAACGGTATTTACTCGACCGAATATTTCAGTTCGGGCTGGGGCGGAAAAATCGGCACGCTATTGTTTTTGCATGCAGTCCATCCCGCGGTTGATTATTTCGGAAGCGCGATTATTTTGCCTGTTTTGTATGCGTTCGCCTTTATTGCCTCTTTCACGGAAAGCCCGCTTGAGCTGGTAAAGGAAACGTCCCGTCTTGCCGTAAAAATTTTGGTTTGCATCGGCAAGGGAATTTTGCGTGTTTTTAAGGCGTTTTTCTCTCTGTTTAAAAGAAAAAGTAAAGAAGAGGACGAGGGAATATTTCAAGCTCCCACGAAAAAACCTCGCTCCAAAAAGAAGGTCGAGTTCGGTCTTGAAGAGGACAATGCTCCTCTTGCTTCTCCTCAAAAAGAAGATTTGGAGGACACAGAGGAAGAGGAGCTTGACGACGAGGACATTACTTTGCGCATTCCCGAAAAAGAGGAAGTTCCGCCTGTACGGACTGCCGCCATTGAAGAAGTTTTGGGCGCGGGCGCAAAGATTGAAAAGCGTCCGCTTGCGGAAGTGGGAGAAAATGTCGCGTCGCCCCTGCCGTCTTTAAAAGTCTCTACATTGGAAGAGGAAAAATATACGCCTCCGAAACAAAAAATCAAAAAGGGCAATTATAAGTTCCCATCTGTTGATTTGCTGAATGCTCCGCAAAAAAAGGAAGATGCAAAGGCGGAAGACTACGAATCGAGAATGTCGCAGATAATCGGCACACTTGACGAATTCAAAATCGGCGTTGCCCCATCGGAAGTTTTCGCGGGACCTGTCATCACGAGGTACGAGGTAAAGCCAAACCCTGGGGTGAGAGTAGGAAGAATTATCGCGATGGAAGACGACCTTGCAATCGGGCTTAAAACCGCCCATGTCAGAGTTTCGACCACAAGCAGGGGAACTGTCGGCATCGAAGTCCCGAATTTGGTGCGCCAAAACGTGTCGATGCGCGAGATTATAGAGTCGCGCGAGTGGAACGAAAGCAAGGCGTCTATCCCTGTTGTCTTGGGTAAAGACGTCACGGGAAAGCCCGTTGTTTTGGATTTGGCAAAGATGCCGCACGCTCTTATCGCAGGCTCTACGGGAAGTGGCAAGAGCGTTTGCATAAATGTAATTGTGGCTTCACTGCTTTACAAATGCACTCCCGACGACCTGCGCTTTGTGATGGTTGACCCGAAAGTTGTCGAACTTCAAGTTTACAATTCCCTGCCGCATATGCTTGTTCCCGTCGTAACCGACCCCAAAAAAGTTCCGACAGCCTTAAACTGGCTCGTGAAAGAAATGATGAAACGCTACAAGATTTTCGAGAAAGTCGGCGTGAAAAACATAATCGGCTTCAATGCGAAAATTTTGAAGGACAAAGAGGAGCAGGAGCGCGCAAAGGAACTCGAAGCCGAGCAGACCCCCGAAGAGCGCGCAATGAGCATGAACGCGATGGAAAACGATTTGGAAGGCGACGGCGACGAAATCGAAATTCCGAAAAAGAAAATGCCTTACATCGTTTGCATAATCGACGAGCTTGCCGACATGATGATGGTTGCGGGCAAGGAAGTGGAAGGGGCAATCGCGCGCCTTACCCAGCTTGCGCGCGCGGCGGGCATTCATTTGCTTGTCGCAACCCAGCGTCCGTCAGTCGATGTCGTAACAGGGCTTATCAAGGCGAACTTGCCGACAAGAATTGGTTTCAGAGTGGCTTCCGCGACCGACAGCCGCACGATTTTGGATTCAAAAGGCGCGGAAACTCTCATTGGCTGGGGCGACATGCTTTTCATTCCGCCGGGCTCTTCCGATTTGATAAGGGCGCAGGGCGCGTTTATGTCGGACGGTGAAATAGAAAAGATTGTCGAGGCTGTTGCCGAAAACGGCGAACCCGAATTTGAAAGCGCGATGCAGGACGAGCTTGAAGCCGCAGGTGACGGTGCTTTCGGCATAGAGGGCGAGTGGGACGACGAGCTTACCCCGCAGGCTTTCAAGGTGATGAAAGACGCCAAGCGCGCGAGCGTATCATTCATTCAGCGCAAATTGCGGATTGGCTATAACCGTGCGGCTTCCATCATGGACGAGCTTGAAGACAAGGGGTTTGTTGGTCCTGATAATGGACCGTCTGCTCCTCGTGAAATTCTCAGGTAGGTGAAATTGCCGCTGATGCTCCGTTTTACAAAAATACTGCAGTAGTCATGTACTAAGTGTACACTCCTACCGCAGTCTTTTCGCAAATACTCGCCTGAACGGCAATTTGACCTACCTTCGCGGATATTGCAGTAAGATAAAGTATTAAGAAAGTGAAACTGCCGCTGATGCTCCGTTTTACAAAAAATACTGCAGTAGTCATGTACTAAGTGTACATTCCTACCGCAGTCTTTTTACTTCTCGTCTGAACGGCAATTTGACCTACCTTCGCAGATATTACAGTAAGAAAAAGTTTTAAGAAAGTGAAACTGCCGCTGATGTTCCGTTTTACAAGGAATGCTGTAATAGTCGTGTACTATATGTACGCATATGCCACGGTATTTTGGGTAGTCTGTTGAATTGCAAAATTTATTCGCTTAGCTTTTGGTCGAAGTCAGCTTTTGAAATCCCCGTGATTTCTTCGAATATTGCGTAGTCGAAGTTTGGCAGGGTGAGGGCTTTTAAGGCTTCTTCTTTTGAGGCGGACTTGAATGCTTCTTTTGCGTCGGGCTTGCGCAGGAATGCGGGCAAAATTATTTGTCCCAGTTTTAGGTTTGCGGGTTTATTGAACATCTTGATTGTCGAATTTTCCGTATTGAAAAAGCCGATGTTTAAATTCGACTTGTTCCATTTGCCGATATTGTTGTTCCCGACGTTGAAGCTGCCCATGTTGCCGTTTCCGACATTATGGTTGCCGACATTGAAATATCCTTTGTTGCCGTCTCCCGCGTTTGAGTGCCCTATGTTGTTTGAGCCGACGTTTGACGAGCCTTTATTGTTGTTGCCGACGTTGTCTATGCCCGAATTTGCGTCTCCTGTATTGTAGTCTCCCGTATTTCTATTGCCTGTGTTTCGGTTGCCCGTATTGTAATTTCCCGAATTGTTTGAGCCGATGTTGCGCACTCCCGTATTGTTTTTGCCGATGTTCCAGCTTTCGGGCGAAAATTCTTCTTTGTTTAACGTTTGCAATGTCTCTTCTGTTATGTCGCGCAATAATCTTATTTGGGCGCAGGTGATTTTTTCTTCAACGCCGAAGGTTATCGGTTCTGTCTTTCCCTTAAATTCGGCTTCGTAAATTCTCGCGCCCTTTTCGTACCACATGTTCCAGTATTTTGTGAGGTGGTAGCCCGATGCGTGCAGGACTCTTTCGGCAATTTCGGGCAGCCATTCTCCCGCCGTTCCGTTTTTTGGCAGGTAGGGGTTGTAGTCGAACTTTGTCGTTGGCGAAAATCCGTCGGCGTTCAGAATTTTGTAGTACTTTTGCGTCATTTTTTTAAATTAAGGATTTTTTGCCCGTAAAAGTGAAGACATTTTTTTGAGTGGCGGCAATTTGCGCCAAAAGCGTCTTTTTTCCCGAAAAGCCTGCGGTTGGGGATTTATTGAAATTTTTTTGTTGATTTTTGAAAATCAAATCCGCATTGTTTCATATTGATTTTTTCCATTGGGAAAAGCTCAAGAAAGTTTATACTATGATAGATCCAAAAACAATAAAGAACAAAGCTCTTGTAGCGTGGGTTGACAAAGTTGCCGCCCTCACTACTCCTGACAAAGTTTACTGGTGCGACGGCTCTCAGGCTGAAGCAGACTCTCTTTTCAATATGATGATTGAAAAGGGAATGTGCATCAAGCTCAACGAGCAGAAACGCCCGAACAGCTATTACTTCCGCTCAGACCCGCGCGACGTGGCTCGTGTGGAAGCTCGCACTTTCATTTGCGCAAAGACAAAAGAAGAAGCAGGCCCCACCAACAACTGGATGGACCCCGCAGAAATGCGCGCAAAGCTCGAAGGTTTGTTTAAGGGTTGCATGAAGGGTCGTACAATGTACGTAATCCCGTTCAGCATGGGCCCGATAGGCGGCCCGATCTCTCAAATCGGCGTTGAAATCACAGACTCTCCGTACGTTGTCGTTTCCATGAGAATCATGGCTCGCGTAAGCCCGAAGGTTCTCGACGTTCTCGGCGAAAACGGCAAATTCGTACCCTGCCTCCACTCTGTCGGTATGCCGCTTGCGGACGGTCAGAAAGACGTTTTGTGGCCCTGCAATCCCGAAAACACATACGTTACGCACTTCCCCGAAACTCGCGAAATCATTTCCATCGGTTCGGGTTACGGCGGCAACGCTCTCTTGGGCAAAAAGTGCTTGAGCTTGCGCATCGCTTCCGCAATGGGTCGCGACGAAGGCTGGATGGCGGAACACATGCTCATCTTGGGCGTAAAAGACCCGTCAGGCAAGAAAACTTACGTTACTGCGGCATTCCCGTCTGCCTGCGGCAAAACTAACTTTGCAATGCTCATTCCTCCCGCAGAATTGCAGAAGGACGGCTGGCAGGTTTCCACAATCGGCGACGACATCGCTTGGATTAAACCCGGCCCCGACGGCAAGCTTTATGCAATCAATCCTGAAAACGGCTTCTTCGGCGTTGCTCCCGGCACAAGCGACAAGACAAACCACAACGCAATGCAGTCCTGCCGCAAGGATACAATATTCACAAACGTTGCTTTAACTGAAGACGGCGACGTATGGTGGGAAGGCATGACAAAAGAACCTCCCGCAAACCTCACCGACTGGCACGGCAATCCCTGGACTCCCGAATCGGGAACTCCCGCCGCGCACCCGAACAGCCGCTTTACGGCTCCCCTTTACAACTGCCCCTGCATCGACGAAAATGCGGAAAAGTTGGAAGGCGTTCCCGTTTCCGCTGTTATCGTTGGCGGTCGCCGCGCAAACGGCATACCTTTGGTATTTGAAGCGTTTGACTGGGCTCATGGCATTTACTTGGGCGCAATGATGGGTTCTGAACTCACCGCTGCTTCCGAAGGCACTTTGGGCAAGCTCCGCTCCGACCCGATGGCTATGTTGCCTTTCGCAGGCTACAATATGGCGAAGTACCTCGGCCACCTCGTTGAAATGGGCAAGGGTCTTTCGATGACTCCGCGCTTCTTCCATGTAAACTGGTTCAGAAAGAATGCGGAAGGCAAGTTTATGTGGCCCGGCTTTGGCGACAATGCGCGCGTCCTCTCCTGGATTGCAAAGCGCGTAAACGGCGAAGCGCACGCAAACGAAACTGCAATCGGCTTGATGCCCGACTATAAGGACATCAACTGGGAAGGTCTTGACTATTCGGAAGAAGACTTCAAGGCTTTGATGACATACGATCCGCAGGTAGTTGCAACGCAGCCGCTTTCCGAAGAGTTGTACAACCAGCTTCCGAACGCTCTCAAAATTCAGCGCGAAGCTTTGTTGGAACGCCTCGCAAAGTAAGGTGGCAGCCTTTTAAAAGGTCTGTTAAAAAACAGTTTTTATGCATGAGACGGCATCTTTCGATGCCGTCTTTTTTGTTGTATGTTCAATGTCTGTTTGTTGCAGGTTATCTATATAAAAACATATCATTTGCTTTCATAAAATTTAATTTTTGATTCTAATTGAATCCTGCTTTAAAAAGCCCCGTGAAAGCCCGCAAATGCCTCTAAAAACGATTAAAATGTGCTTGACACTTCGGGGGGGGGGGGGGGGGGGGTAATTTTCTGATTTTTACAATAAATAAAGGACTAGATAATAAGATGAAAAGTTTAATTTTTAAATCAATTCTTTCAACATCCCTGTTATTGCCTTTTGCGCTTTCGGAAAGCTTTGCGCAAGATGTTTCCAATTTGGAGCAAATTTCTTGGGATGCCGGACGTAGTATGCTTCCCCAGTCAAGCGGAGAATACGACGGATATTTTGTTTCGGGAAGTCTTCTCAATGGCAGAAACTATTTTATAGCGCCTTCGGGTTCTTCGGAAGAAGCGCATAATACATATATTAAGTTCGGGGAATTTAGCACAGGCGGAGCTTCTAGCAGAATATATGTCGGCGGGAGCGTCGGCGGTTCGGATGCGTATTTTGGCGATATTACAGCAGACCTTACGGGAGCGGTTTCTCTTGATCGTTTGTATGGCGGAATTTCTTTTGAAAATAGTGGCTATACGGCATATGTCGGAAATTTAAATACCACCGTAAATGCAGACGTTAATATTAATCTGCTTACCATCGGAGGCGGTCAGGTTTGGAACGCAGGAAGCACGCTTAACATTAAGTCCAGCACTCTTGTGTTAAATGGCGGCAATTATTCGTCAAATATATTTGGTGGCGCGCATACCGGAGCGGGCGCAGTCGCAAATATCGAAAACGGCTCAAAGCTTATAATAAATTCCGCAAACATAACATCGGGAGGAGACTTTGTTGTTGCGGGCGGTTCAATGGCGTATGGAGAAAACGGTAAAGGCGGCTCGAATATAAGCGGCGGTTCAAGCGTATATTTGGGTAGCGGAGCTAACTTTTCAGGTTATTATACCACTTATATTGTGGGTGGAAATTTTAGCTACCAATCTAATTCCGGCGTAACAGGCGGTTCTTCCGTAACAATCGATGGTGCAACATTGGATAACGTAAGGGTATTTGGCGCTTCGCAGAGTTCCGGCGTAACGGCGGGATTGATCGCATCTGTCGATTCTTCCAAAGTTGTTGTAAAATCCGGCACGGTCAATGGCGACATATACGGCGGCGGGCATTCTCAATCGCACGGTTCAACCGTTGTTGAAGGCGATGCTTCTGTTGAAATTGTCGGCGGCGAGATTACCGGCAATGTCTTTGGCGGCTCGCTTTACTGGAATGCGAACCACGAAAACGTTCAGGCAAGCATTGGCGGAAATGCAAGCGTTAAAATCACGGGGGGCACGGTGAACGGAGATGTTTATGGCGGTTCCGAAGCTGAAAGTAAACGTTATTCTGGAATATCTGTTACTAATATCGGCGGTTCGACTTCCGTTGAAATTGGTGGAGAGGCAAATGTAAACGGCAGTGTTTACGGAGGTTCTCTTTCATATGTTGGCAGCATTGGAGACGGCGAGTATAATACCGGCAACGGAGCTGTTTCAAAAGTTGAGGGAAATTCAAATATTATTATATCGGGCGGAACTGTTTCCGAAAATGTCTATGGCGGCGGACGCGTGTTTAACTCTGTTGAAGGCACGAGCGCGACGGCTGATTTGGCTTCCGCGAACATAACAATTAGCGCGGGTAAAATATCGGGCGACATTTATGCGGGTGGAGACGGTAGCGGTTCGGTCGTGTCGGGAAATGCAAAAGTGACGTTTGTCGGCAATTCTTCCGATATTGATTTTGCGGGAACAGTTTATGGCGGCGGATCTGAAGGGGCTATTGTCGGCGGTAAAAATTCTGTTTCTTTTGGAAATTCATCAAATGCGTTTGCAGGCACTTTCAACGGAAATATTTCCGGCATGAACGAGCTTTTAGTGTCGTCAAACAGCGATGTTGCTTTTGCCAATTCGTTTGACGTGGATTTGCTTTCGGTTGATTCTTCCTCCAAGGTATCGCTTGCAGAAGGCACGAAGTTCGACAAATTGTTTGTAAATTTCGGCAGTGAAACATTTGAATTGGACGGCACTGTGGATATTTCCGAAATCTTCGGGGACAGCACAAGCGTTGTGATGTCTGAAATAGAAAGCGGGTCAAGCTTTGTGGTTTTGGACGCAAAGCAAAACTTGTTTACGGTCGGCTTGAATGGTTCGACACTTTCAATTACTTCCGAAATACCCGAACCTTCAACGTATGCGGCAATCTTGGGCGCGATTGCTCTCGCTTTCGCGGCGTACCGCAGAAGAAAGTAGTTTGAGTTTTATAAACAAGAAAGCGGTCTTAAAGGCCGCTTTTTTTTGTGGCAAAATTTACATTCGTTTTTGCGCTGAATATCTCACAAAAAATCTTTCAGCCGTGATTGTTATATTTTCGCCAATTCGCGCATTTTGTTTTAATCTTTTAGGCGCGTTAACAGTTTTTAGCAATGAATGTTTTTCGTTTAGTGTTGCCGATATTGTCGGGCGGAATTGATAATTCCAATGCACAAAAAACAAAGCTCCAATGTTGTTTGGAGCTTTTGAGCATTGCCGCTTTATGCAGGTGTCGGCAATTTTGATTTTCTGTTAAATGGACTATACTTAGAACGTTGACAGGATTTTTTCGTTGTCGTAGTCCGAGGGCAAGTCGGAGAAAATACGGTTGCCGGAGGCTTTTTCCATGTCGAACACCGCGTCTATTGCGTTTATGATTTTTTCGCGTTCGGCGGTGAATATGAAGCGGTCTGTCAAAAGTTTTTTACGCGCACTCATAATCATGTCGCGCGGCGGTCTGCGCATGTTGATGAGGCGGAAAATGTATTTGTTTAAATCCGAAGAATTGCCTGCGTCCAGTTCGAATTGTATCAGCCTTACCAGTGCATATTGGTGCATCGGGTCTTTTTCGACTGCGGCGACGTACAATTTGTGCGCGGTTTTCGGTTCTCCGAGCATCGCAAAACGCCTTGCCGTTGCGACCAACGTGCGCGGATTTACCGTGCCGCGCTTTATGATTTCGTTTATCAGGGCGTTTGACATATTGGTGTTGCCCTTTGCCAGATACGCAACCGCGCGCAAAGACGTAAAGACATTTTCGTTGCGGTTTAACCATTTGGGGTTCGCTTTTATTATGTCTTCGGAAAATACTATTGCGTCGTCGTATTTTTTGCAGGTTATGAAAGTTTCGAGCAAAAGCATGCAGTATTGCGCCGTGTTTGAAAATCCCTTTTCGATTGCGTTGTCGTAAATCTTGCGCATCAAATCCAAATTTCCGGAATCCGCCGCGTAGTTTGCTATGTGTATTAAGTTCTTTTCATCGGATTTGTTGGCTTCAAAGAGACGTTTAAGCTCTTCTTCCGCGGCTTTCTTGTCGCCGCTGTTTGCGATTGAGCGGAGATAGTCAACCCTCGGGGCAATTTCAAGCGGCTTTTCGAGAATCCTCAAAGACCCGTATTGGCGCGCTTTCGCGTAGTCGCCAAGCAAAATGTAATAGTTTACGAGCAGGGCATAGACGGGGTCGAGGTCGCGCATAAGGTTTATGTTGTTTGCGATGATGTTTACGGCTTCGTCGCGGTTGCCCTGTTCCCATTCGTTTTTGGAAAGGCGCAGTATTCCCGGCGTTGTCTTGTCGAGTCCGTATTTCACAATCATTTCCTTGCTGTCGTTATACATTCCGTGCATTGAATAGACTGTGGCTACTGCCATTGCAAGGTAGGTTTTGACCTGCTCGTTTTTCGGATTTTTTTCAAGAATGCTTTTGCAGACGTTGATTAGCGTTTCGTCTTCCATTTTGGAAATCAAAAGCTGGGTGTAAAGGCGCATGTATGCGAGGTCTTCGTAGGCGTAGGGCAAGCCCCTCTTTAAAACATTCATCGCGTCGTCGTGCTTGTTCATCATAAAAAAGAACTGGGCGAGCATCTTTTTGCCTTCAATGTTTTTATGGGAGCGGTTTACCCCGCGCAAAAGATTTTCAAACGCTTGGCGGAATTCGCCTTTTGCGAGCAGTTCTTTCGCCGTTTTTATATTGTAATCGCCAATCGCGGTGTTGGTTGCGGACCTGTTTAACGGATAAAGCAGGGCGGTTTTTACCGACATTTCCGAATAATCGCGCTGGTATTTGAAAAATGCGTATATAAATATGCTCTTAAATAAGAGAAGAATCAAAAAGAGTGAAAACGTAACGGCAAATATTTTGCCGAACATTAATTTTACCGCCCATGTTCCGTTCGGCTTGCGGTACCTGTAAGCCATTCCGAACATTGTGGGATATTTTTGCGGCGCTGTTTCTTTTTTCGGTGAGTTTGCTTGGCTGTTTTGGGAAATTATTTTGTCTTCGGGCATTTTTGTTTTTTTTGTTTGCTTGGAATTTAAAATATAAATAATTTTTCTTTAAATATTTTAATAGCCCAAAATTAAATCTATGCAAGAAGTTTTTGTTTTATTAAATTTTTTTGTCTTTAACGCATTTTTTTGAAAAAAAACAGAATATTACTTGACAAAAGTCAGAAGAACTATTTTACTGCTTGTCATTATAGCAAAAATTTTCGATTAAACAAAGAATAGGAATTACATGAAAAAACTATCATTGTTAGCAAGTGTCGCCGCTATGGGCGCAACCGCATATGCAGGTCCCCTTCTCCAAGTCGGCGACGATTTGGATGTTTCATTTATCGGTTCCGTTATCGGGAAATGGACAAATAACGTTACTTGGAACTCATATAAATCTTATGACGATTATCTCATAACAACGCGTGTCGGCGGCGAAGCTGTTTATGGAAAGAACAAGGCTTTCACCGTTACTGCGAGGGCTTATGAAGATTTAAACCGTTATATGCAGCATGAACGTTTCGATTCCAATCTCGCAAATGTCATCGTAAAAGCAGCATACCAGTCTGACGCATTTAACGCAAATGCTCACTTCTCTTTCGTTCAGGCTGCGCAGAATACCGACACCACCGTTAATGATGAAAATTTGGCTCGTACAAACACAATCAAGGCGGGTGTAAACGGTTCTTATGTCATTTCCAACAAGGTCATTGTTGACGCTGGTTTTGACTATGTCGATATTCATTATACAAACCAGCAGAATGTTTATACGGATTCAACCGCATATATCGTTCCTGTAAGCTTGCTCTATAAAATTACCGACAAGTTGAGCGCAGGTTTGTCATACCAGTATCGCCAGACAAATTACGACAATTCCGATATGAGCCCATCTAAGCTCTATTCGAGAATGCTCTATGGCGACAGAACGCAGGACCACTTTATGGGTCTTACTCTTCGCGGCGAATTGACAGAAAAACTTTCTTCGGAAGTTTATGTTGGCGCGACAATCCGCGATTCTTCGGGCGGCATTCTCGATAACGATGACACAATGTTCACTTTCTCCGCAAAGTTTAACTATCAGGTTTCCGACAAGGCAAACGTATATGTTAAAGGTTTGAGGGACTTCGGCAATGGTGCACAGCGTCAGAATTCCGAAAGCACAGGTGTTGACTTTGGCGTAAATTACATCTTGTCTTCATACATCACAAGCTATGCTTACGGCGGTTACAGATATGTTGACTATGTAAATTCTCCCTCCGGTCGTCAAGACGACAAGATTTTTGCAGGCGTCGGAGTTTCCTATGCTCCTGTAAAGTGGGGCAGCCTTGCATTGTCTTACACATATTATGACAATTCTTCAAACGTGCAGAGCTCGTCTTATATGGCGCACCTTGTTTCTGCATCGCTTTCAATCAAGTACTAAGAATTTTTCTTAACAAAAAACCGCAACACAAATTATTGTGTTGCGGTTTTTTTGTATCTTAATTTGCCGAAAAGATTTTGGAATTTTTTTAGCCTCGCAATAAATGCTTTTTTTTGAATAAGAGGTTGCCATGTTTCAGACGGAGGAATGCGGTTTAGATTGCGAATTTGTGCTATATGAAAAAAGAGATTAGACTTTGGTGCATTATGGCGCTTTAAGAGCGTATTTTAATGCGGGATTGGCTTGCAAGGGATTTTCATGTTTTTACATCTTAGAAAATTGTCTGATGACAATATGGGAATTTCAATTTGTAATTAGTCCTTTTCGCAGTTTTAAACTTGTCCTTTACGGGGTTGTGAAATAGCCGCAATCGCATATTTCTTTCTATAAAAATTGAGAAAATTACAATAGTTTAGGAAGCTGATTTTTTTGAAATACAATTTAATGCGGTTTTAACTTTTGCGTGTTTGTCTATGCCAAAGGTATTGTCTGTATAAACAGTAAAACAAACCCGAATTTGCAATTCGAATAACTTGGAAACAGACGTAAATTGCAAAGATGTTTGCAAAAGTTATTTAAAAAGACGACACCCGAAAAATGAACTGTACCCCAAAATTCGGACAATAAAAAAATCGGGGTTAGGAGATT
>OHOP01000180.1_pt1 | contig 43817 bp, 51 predicted proteins | sample 1569821 | NCBI WGS metagenome assembly OHOP01 (sample SAMEA3879527, study PRJEB24766) | human gut metagenome | biome: human-associated habitat; feature: feces | place: USA | collected 1985/1987
AAAAAAAAATAGGGAGTACCACGAAGATACTCCCCATTATTTAGTGTGTATTATTCAGTTACGCAGAGGGTTCAATAACACCCATAAACGCAGCTTCGGGGCGCAAGCCACCATGACCCATAGCATACTTGCCAACAATTTGGTCAGCTTGGTATTCAATACGGCGACCATGTTCCAGTTGGAAAGATTTCAGAGTCAGAGTGCCAACAGTGGAGCGATGAGCTACCAAGAAAGCACACTTATCTTTGTATGCAGCCGGGAAGATATGACCAGTACCTTGAATCAGACCTTCGGGAGTGCCGTTGTCAGTTTTAGTGATACCACCAACAGTCAGATGCGGAACTTCGACAATATCAATACCAGCGATACGAGTTACAGTAGCGTCGGTAATGGTTGCCACAGCACCAAAGTCTTTGTTGATAGCGTCTTTGGAAGCTACCAGAGCGTTCACAGCAACAGGCAGCATATAGCATACTCGACCTTCATTCGGTACATAGTTGTTGGACATAGCGGTCTTAATCTCCAACAGTTCAGAGATAATAGCTTTGCCCAGTGCTTCGGATTCAGAGGTCAGACCACCTGCAACTTTGCGAGTTACAACTTTACCTTTACCCAGACCAGTCAGCAGCTCTTTGTTAGAGGTTGCCATCTTAGCAATCTCAGCCAACACACCACCATCAGCAGCCATAGCCAGAGCTTCGCCAATCTGATAGGAGTATTCAGAACGCACATCATAGTGGTTCATAGCGTCATCAAGGTCAGTAATCAGACAGTCAGAGGTCAGCAAGCCGTCAATCAGAATCTTAACAGAGGTCTGTTGTTCTGCCTTACGCTTGTCATCGAGGTTTTCACCCGGAGCAAGATAATTAGCTACCTTGCGACCCATTACAGGGAACTCAGCAGCTTTACCATTTGCAATAGTACGCTCTACGTGTCGACCAAGAGTTTTACGAGAACGGCGGTAGGCTTTCAGAACCTCACCTGCAAATTGAGTTAAGAACATCTTAATGCGACCAGCGGACGCATCATTAGAATCAAGACCGGGAGAAGAAATTACAATATTAGTTGCCATAAAAGTTATACATACTTCCTTTCTTTTCTTAAAAATTGAGTATTAATACTCAACGTCCAAACGAGAAGAATTTAGATTTGCTCAGACGTTTAGTTACATTTTTGGTGTATTCTTCATCAACACCATAGCGAGGGTCATCCATAGCTTTTTCCATAGCAGCTTCATTTGCGAAACCGCTAGTGCTTGCAGGAGAACCACCACCAAGAACACTAGCTTTCTGTGTACCATTACGTAACGTCATCTCAGCTTTAAAGCCATTAATAAGCATCTTTACAGTAGACAAAGAGCCATTCAACAAAGCGTCATTGAAACCATCAACAGCGTCTTGTCCTTTGCTCTCAATGTACTTAGATAACTTACTGTATTCGGCTTTGCCACCAGCAGCGTTGTACACAGCGTTAGTAAATGCTTCGTTAGCTGCTGCAACACCACGAATATAGGTGTCAACCACAGCCTTCGGATAACCTGCTTCCGCAAGTTTCTTATAGGTGTCCTCAGAGAGTTCACCATTGCTTTCGTACTCTTGTGTGAGTGCGCTATAATCAATACCTTTCTCGGCAAGAGTTTTAGACGCTTCATCAACGGATTCTTTAGTAGATTTCAGTGTTTCTTCGAGTGCCTTTGATTCATCAGCCTGTTCTTCTTCTTGTGGTGCTGGTTCTTTAGCATCCTCATCAGAAACACCTTCCTCTTGTTCAGAATCATCAGTCTTTTCTTCTGATTGTTCTGCGCCTTCCTCTACCTCGTTGGTATCGGTTTCAGTAATTGTTTCCTGCTGTTGTTCTTCGGTTTGTTCAGCAGGTTCTTGTACTTCAATAGTAGCCATTAGTACCTCCTAGTTATTGTTGTTGTGGCTGCTCCATGTTGGCGTTAACAAAACCTTGTGCCAACGGAGATGTTGCCTGTTGCGCCATCTGCATCATCATTGCTTGCTGTTGTTCCTGCATAATTTCCTCATCAGTTTTCAACAGACCCTCAGTATCAATACCAAGAGCGGTAGCGCACATAGCAATGAACGTGTTAGTTCTCAAACAACTCTCACTTCCGGGTGTGGAAGCAATAATATCTTTGAGAGTCAGTAATTTGTTCAAATCGTGACCACGCCCAATAGCTTCTAAGCCAGTGGTAATCGTGGGTTCAACAGTTTCTTCTGGTAATGTAGGAATCTCACCCATACTTTCTAATTGAGCCATTATGCGCCTTACCAGAGGTAACTGTAATTCTTGACTGAGAATACTGTAAGTACCACCTAAGGTATCTTCCAGTTCCCCAGCAAGGTAGCGGATTTCTTCTGCGGTAACACGCTCTGCATCACGTTGAACCGCAGATTGGAGCATAAACACATAACCAAGACGTTGTTCCAAAGACTGTACGTATTGAAGTGATACTTGCAGGTCATTACTTTTATTAGTCTGCAAGGCTTGTACATCCTCAACCCTACCGGGCACAAAAGCACCAGACTTAGCTTTGGTTAACCTACGGACTTGTGTGATACCTGTGGGATTCACAAGGTACAGAATGTGACCAGTGATAGCAGCAAGGTTACGCAGAGCTTCTGTGTGAACATCAAGGCTCTCTAAGTCACCGAGATATTCCTCAACATAGCTACGTCCATAACTCTCACCATCAACCTTCACCATACGCAAGGCAATCCACGGAGATTTATTTACAGGGAATGATTGCTCACTACCATCAATAATCTCACCATTGACCTCTTGGTAAGAAAGGTATTGGTCTGTGTCAAGATATACATGTGTGTATACATTCACACTTTCAGTAGGTTCATGTGTTGCACCATCAGACGCAACAAGGGTTTGGATTTCGTCTGGGAGAGTTGCAAAGGCTAAGGTATCAACAGTTACAAGTTGAATCACTTTGCCTAAGGCATCTCTTTGAAGCACATAGTTGGACAAGCGGTATAACTTTGCGCCACCTTCCAACGGAGGGAGGAACAACAAAGCATTGCCAGCTACCAGCAGTTGATTCAGTGCTTCTTTCACAGTCACTCGAATCTGTTCGGTTTCAATATAACGAACAACACGTCGCTCCAATTTTTCGAGTGCCTTTTCAATCTCCTGCAACTGTTCTGGTTGTTCAGCTAACTGTGCTGTGATGGCATCAGTAGGTGTCAAACGGAAGAACGTGCTGTTCGGTGGCAGGAGAGCCAACATCAATTTGCTGGCTAAGTTGTTAACACCTCTTGCACCAATGGATTGGTTAGGTGTTAGATAACTTGTAGATTCGTTATCAGATTCTTTCGGGAACAGCGCAGGAATTGTCATTGCTGCATTTTTCTCAGCTCTGTCTGTGTATTGGTCACGCTCTGATTTCAAGCGGTCATACACAGCCTTTGCTGTTTCACGTTGAGGGTCTGATAAGTCCATTACAGGAAACTTAGATTTACTTTTGTCAGCCATTAGATATTCACACCAGTACCTTTAGCAGCAGTACCAACCACAAGACTTTTCTTGCCTTTAGTTTTCTTGCGCTTAGTACCTTCGGTGTCAATGCTAGTAAGCTGTTGTTCAATCGGTGCACTAACTGGGGCAGCAGGTGTCGCAGCTTGCACCTTCGGTTTCTTACCACACATTCGTCATAACCTCCTTAATAGTTTGTCGGATTGTATGTACTATTACGTTGAATAGTCAGTTGTTGTCGACCTTTCTTCTGATTAAAGGTATCATCTGAGCCACCTGCAAGCGGACTATCTGGTTCTTTTGCATCCGTCTGTGGTACAAGTTGACTACCCTGGATAGATGGGGTCTGTACTTTAGGCATTTTCCAACACATCGTTGTTTAATCATCCTCCTTAGCTTCTCGCAACATTTGCAAGTGTGTAATAATATCCCTACATCCTTGCATATAACCCACAAGAGCTTCTGCGCTACTTGCTTGGTGGTCAAGCAAACTGTTAGGATTAAACACAATCTTTAAATACTCAACAAGTTCAGCAGAGATATAAGGGACTTTTAAGTCATCATCAAGTTTACTCATTGTTCCATAACCTTAACCATTAGGTAACTTATAGATAGTTATTTATAATTAACACAATAACGATAACTATAAGTTACTTATGGTTTCCTTTCTTCTATCCGTGTGTCAGTAAGACACTTTGGTTATATGTGTGTCAGTTAGACTTCGGTGACCACAGAATAGGCTTGTGTGTTTTGAAATCGTAATCACTTTTACGCAGAATCCTGGCAACACGTGCCTGCAAAAGCGCATCAGATTCAGTCAATTTCTTCTTGACAAATTGAGCAACAAGTGCTTCCCAGGTAGGGTCAGCATCAAGAATTTTCTTAGCAGTCACAGCACCAATACCAGGGCAACCTTTGTAGTTGTCAGCAGTATCACCAATGAGTGTTTGGAACAAATGATTATAATCTGCTTCTTCTTCACTGATTTCATAATAGGTATCACTGAGAAAGTTATAGAAGCATCCTGGAATACTCTTGAAGTCCTTATCATCACTCACAATAATAGAGCTGTTAGGATTTAGCGTTGCAAGGATACCAATGCAGTCATCAGCTTCCAGGGTAGGCTTCTGATAACACGTGAAGTTATCTTTCACCCACTCGACTACCTTTGAGTAACCTAAAGGCTTCCTCTTGCCCACACGATTCGCTTTGTAGGATGGGAGGATGTGTTTACGGAAATTTTCCTTATCGCTAAAACACATCAGAATCTCATCCTCACCTGCATATTTGTAGTGGTCAAGCACCTTGTCAACAATGGAAATCACTGTGTCATCTACAAGTTTCTCTGCTTCTGCGTGTTCACAGTGAAGTGTGGTTAAGTCACAATCCCAGTCAATCGGTGTTTCACAGGCAGCACAGGAACGGAACACAATCATATCTGCATCAATCAGAATCTTTAGGTTTTTATCTGTATCAAACAATAACATCTACCTCTTTCTTATCGTAGCGAATACCCTTAAAGCGTGGCTCACGCAGGACACCTTTGGTACTCACAGCCATAGCATCAATCTGAACCACCTTACCAACAATCTCATCGTAGCCATAAGGTGACCACCATGTAGCACGTTGTTCATCAGTCAGACCAGAGCCAACCTTAATAGTTTTTCCTTTTCGGTCTTGACAAACGAGCTTACCTGTGCTTCCCTTGTACTTCCCTGTACCTTCCTCAACACCAACTACTTTAAGGTCAAAAGATACACCCTTTTTGAGCTTAACCATGTATTGATTACGCTTGCCGGGGTAGTAACCAGCGAACTCTGGGCGTGCTACAACCCCTTCGCCACCTGCTGTCCAAATGGATTCAGCCATAGCAAACAGTGCTTTTTCGTTGGTGACGTGTCGCTGTTCTATAAGGTGAAGATAAGGATTTTGTGTCATGTGTAACCGCAGGTATTCCGCACGTACATAATAAGTTTCAGCTAAACGATTACCAGCAAATTCATCTAAAGTCATTGCATCATGGATGTATGCTTCAACCTCTAAGTGTTGCTTCTTGGTATCTCTACACCAGCCACTAATAGTAGGTTGTGGTACACCCTCAGCGTATGCTTCAAAGATAATGACCTCACATTGAAGCTCATTTGAGAGAGCAAGAAGAGGTTCTTTTAGATGGCTAAGGGAAACATATTCCTCACCTGTGCGACTAAAAATGTGACACTCGTTATCCAAAGAGATAGCAAATGCAAAGACACCATCAAGTTTCTCACTTGCCAACACAGGGAACTTCAATGTACCTTTCAGTTTTTCATAAGGTAGGCAGAGTTGCACCAAATGACGCTTATCTCTGCCTACGAGTTTACACACATCTAAACTCACTCTTTAATCTCCTTGTACAGTCCGCAACGGCAAGCACCATACTTACGCATATACTTACAGGGACACACAGTATCACGAGTCTGTGTGTTCTGACAGGGGCAGTACATATCACCATACTTCTCCACTTGCTTACGGAACTTTTCAGTAAGCAGCGGTAAGCGGTCTTTGTTGATTTCATAGCCAAACTTATCGGCTGTGTTAGTTAAATGTTCTTTTACTTTCACAGTTATTACCTCACAATCTTAGAAAAAGAGTTTCATCAAGAAGTACAGACCACCGAGGATAACAGCAGCGTACATAGCGTAAACAAAAAGAATAGCAGCGATAACACCCAAACCAATCTTCAAAGCAAGTTTCATTTAAACTCACAGCTCCTTTCATTACAGTTAAGACAATTCATAAAACCTCTATCGAACACTTCTGGAACAGCTTTTGCTAACTCTTTGTGAATCTGCCCAGCTAATTCCCTGTGCTCCGGCATTGCACGTTTGCACAGGCGTTTCGGCAGGTATTCAAACCAAGCACGGAAGTTACCAGTGACCACAATAGATGTACTAGCACCTTGCGGTAACAAATAGGCTGCATCCTGCTCCGCTATACCTTCTTCAAGTGCGAGGTTGTATGGAACGAGAGCAATTCTACTTAAATATTCAAACGTAGAAGCATCAGTCGCAAATTCAAAATGCGGTTGTTCCACTACATCAAATTTACTGCCTCTTGCACTCTTACAGGTAAAGGACAAGTGGCGGTGACGTGTAAGCTGACCTAATACACGCACGGAACACTCAACCTCAAAGGAAGCGTAGCAGTGTTCCAATACAGACAAGTGACCACTATCAATGATGTGTTGAATACCTTTGTCGGACACATCGTTTCCATAAGGTTTACTACAAGCCAGCTTCAAAAGCTCCATGTAATTAGGCGTTACTGATACAAGTGTTGCTGTTGACATTGAACGTCAGTCCTCCTTCTTCATCTACAATTAAAATATCAGAGGGGTCTACCAGATACATCTTCTTATCAGTTCCCTCAATCTCAACACGAATACGATTGATTTTGCCTTGCAAGCGAATCGGACTCAGCTTAACAATAGGGAAAGTAACTTTTGCTCCCTTGCGAATCAAATAGACTTCGTTGTTGCTGTGTTTTTGTTTTATCACTTTTAACCTCCACAATTTTTACTTGTCTGCCAAATTTAAAGGCATCAGCTTTTTGTTCCATGTAAATATCCATGCGGTGCTTACCATGACCAGCACCAAAGCGGTCTTGAACAATATATGTGTTACCATCAATGACCACCTCAGTGCCAAGTGGTAAACCATCACACGCCACAGTGACACCTTGAATAGCAGGATGACCGCTGGCTGTTATACCATCGGTTTTCCCACATTCATCAAAGGCTGCTGTGTAGGCGGTGCAAATTACAAACAGGATTGTTGGGAAACTAAACATTGTGTACCTCTCACTTTCAGTTGATGACCACAGGAACAAGTGATTACTATGTCAACATATGCTTCCTTAATGAGCTTCTTCCGACATTTAGGACAGAAGATACCTTTAAGTTTCTTAGGCATTTACTACACCTCCAAAATTGAGTATTAATCCTCAATGACAATCAGACCAGTTCTTACCAATCTTTCCTTCTGTATCAAGCTGCACTCTGAAATGAAAATAGTGTTGTGCTTCTCGCATAGATTCTTGGGCAATACGGACTGCATCCTCAGCAATCTCATGTGTTCTACAAGCTAACTGACCCTCATCCTTACTGTATTCTTCTATTACTAGAAGTGTCGGACTATATCATCAATGTGTATGTGGGTCACATTGTTGTGCGCTTCGGCAATAGAGGGAATCTCACCCTCTACACCTACTCCGTTTCGGATAGTCTCTGCACTTTCCATTCTCGAATCCACTTACAAGCAGAACCGAAACTCACATTAAATAAGGAAGCTAAGGCAGTACCAGTAATCTCAACATGAGATAGCCAGTATTCCTTAGCAGCTTGTTTTCTGTCAGCATAACGTGTGGTATTATGTTTAACTTTATGAGCAACAATAGGAATACATTGTAAATGCTCAATATTACAACACGCTCTGTTGTGACATAAATGGTCAATTTCATAACCAACAGGAATCGCACCATGATTTTCTTCCCATACGTATCTGTGATACATAATTAGTGGTGAACGTCCTTTGCCCTTATACCGAGGGTCATGTGTTCTGAAATACCCGTCCTTATTCAATTTATGTGAGAGAGGAATTATGCAACCATTGTCAAGTTGTTTTAATACAAGTGGTTTCCCACGCATAAATTACCTCCTAGCTTAGCTCAGAATTGACCTATAAGGCTTTCTCTGATTTCACACAATTTTAGGTGCACAACGAGGGAGTTTATGCACCCAAGCCATGAACTGAAAATCTTTCCCATGTTCATAACCTGCTTTTATTAAATTTTCTTCCCATAAGCACATCCACTTTTTGCATACTAATGCACCTGCGGATTGTAACAGCAGATTTAATGCACTGTGTAAAGAACGCACGTGCAAAGGTCTGCCATCCAAACCTTTAAGATACTTCCGCTTCCACTTTTTGATTTCACCTTTGAAACCTCGTTGTGCAACCAAAGTATTCTCAATGGCAGCTCTAAGTTCTGCGATAGCTGGTGTTTTGTTTAAGAACTCTTTCTTCAAACGCTTGCCATCCTTTGCATCACCATGAACAATCTTGCCTATCTTCTCGTCACCAGCTCCATACAAAAAGGCGTAGATAAACGTCTTAGCCTGGTTTCTTTCTGGTAGACCTGCTGCTTTCTGGTTGGCGGTGTGTATGTCACCATTAAGAATCTCGTGAGCATACGCTCCGTTATCATATGGGTACATAAAGTGCGCCAAACAACGCAGCTCCAAACCACTAGCATCCACGCCAGCTTGATACCACCCGGTAGGCACAGTGAACAGTTCTCTGCACTCGTGACCATAAGGACTACCGACAGCAGGAACTTGTGCTACATTAGGACTACTATGCGTTGCTCTACCTGTGACAGCTCCACAGGGGTTAACACAACCATGAATACGTCCATCTTCACGAACACATTTAAGCCAACCCCACTTGCCGTCAATGAGTTGCCCAAGACGCTTAGAGAGCATCAAGTATTCTTCCATGACTCCTGCAATCTCACGCAGTTCAGCAGGTGCATCTAAGTCAGCTTTGATGTATGCAAAGGTAATATCATCAATCTTCAATCGCTCATCTTCAAAGAGTTCAGCATTGTTCGGTTTGTAACCAAAATGCTGTGTGATTATCCACTCTATCTGTTGGCGACTATTAGGGTTCAAATCTTTATATCGTTGAATCGGAACACCAGCCTTGTAACCAAGACGTTTGTTATCACGCTTCGGAATAAAGATTTTATCTGGAATACGTGGTAACTTCTGAACCAACATTGCTTTCAAGTCAGCGTGTCGACCACGTAATTTAAGCTCTAATTCTTGTGCTTTGAACACATCAAAAGTAAAGCCATTGCGCTCCTGTTGCGCCATCAGCCACTGAGCTTCATGTTCCAGAGTGATAGCTGCAGGAGGGTAATTTATTGTGTTGAAATAGTTGTACAGAGCACGTGTTACAACAACGTCCTGCTCATTGTAGGACAACATATCCTCATTGAAGTCTGCCCAAGCATCTTCCGTTTCCTCACTATAAGTGCCTTTGAGTTCACCTAAGCGGTAACCCCAAGCCTTCAAGCTATGTGAACCAATCAGTTTAGCAGGTAGCTTGTTGGAACGGACAAGTCCATAATCCTTATCGGCAATGTCACTGAACATCAAATGTGATAGCACAAGGGTGTCAATCACCTGCGGTCTAAGTTCACGAGGTAACACGAAAGATGTTGGGAACAGTTTTTCAAGAACAGGAATATCGTAGTTAATAACATTGTGACCAATAATAAAACCACCCTTTTGAAGCACAGAAAGCAGGTCTTTTGCACCTTGCTCCACTTCATTAGGGCGGTATTTCTTAGTGGTCAGTTTTCCATTGTCATCAAAGATGATTACCATGCAATGTGCCTTTGTTACGTCATAGTACAACCCATTGGTTTCTATATCGAAAAAGGCAAGCATGATTATTCACCCTCAGAAAAATATTTCTTTTCTACGTTTTCTCTTTCTTTCTCCAAACGCTCAATGCTCTTTGCATAAGCGTTGATGACTTTGTTGATAGTTGCGATACGGCGAACCGCTGCATCCTGCTCTTTGTTCTGCATCCAGAACAGCAGGTCAGTAAGAACTTTCACAAGATAAGATAAAATTTCAAACATTATTTAAACTCCTTTCATATAGGAACGCATAGCAGCTTCCTTTTGTCGACCCTCAGAAAAACTTGAAATAGGCTTCAAGTAACCAATAACACGTGTGCCATAATCGAGATTCTTAGAACCGCAGTATTTGCAGGTCTGGCGTGTTACAGGGTCAATTCGTTCACAGTCTTTACAAATCGTACACAGTACATTGGTAGTCCAATAAGGTACACCCATCCTAGCAGCAAGCTCAATAAGTTTAACAGCTTGTGTCGGGGTGGGCAGTTGCTCCAAATTAAGGTGGCAAGCTGCACCGCCATCGAGGTATTGAGATACATCCCAAGCGTGTGCATCAAGTCTATCCAGAATAGTCAAGTTTGTATCTTCCACAGGATAGAAGTAGCTATTGTAACAATCACGAGGAACGTACAAGCCATCTTCTCTGTCCCATTTAGCGTTCTTGACACCAAGGTTTTCAGCAGGTACAAACTCAGTATTAAAGCGTACACCATACTGAACGAGTGCTTCTTTATTGAGAGTTTTGATGATAGACAAGTCCATCTGCAAATGCTCTTTAAAAGTGTTTTGGTAGCCGTTAGCACGCATATACTCATAGGCTTCCAGAGCACCATTGATACCAATAGTACCGAATTGTTTATCCAAGCTGATGTATCCTGCACTGTATGTCGGCAGCAAGCCAGCTTCAATGTACTCAGAGATAATTGCCCGGAAAGCCATCAGATACTTGTGTACTCGCTCTACCACATGACTTAATTCATAACCACGTTGATACATCCTATTAAAGTTGATGGTGATTACTTGGTAGCTGCCAGTAGATACACCACCTGCACCAAGGGTATAAGAGAATGTATTGTCTGCCAATTCGTTACGCAGTCGGCAGCAAGAAGCTAAGCTATCAGCACTATCAGATTCATAGTGGAAAAAGCTCAGTCCGTCACTCATAGCTTTAGCAAGAACGTATTCAAAACCTGTGTCAATCGGCTTGCGTTTATCTTTATCCACGAGATATGCAGCAGTCAGCACCGGGAATGTTAGCAGCTCTTTAGTGCGCTCTTGGGTGAACCAATATAAAAACATCTCTTGTAATTGACGTACACTGTTGTAATCGGGTTTAGTACCATCTGGAAAATAGAAGTTGCCAAACAGTGATTCAAAGTATTTTTCGTCAAACACAGAAATGTTCCAGAACACAGACTGACTACCACGAGCAGCAGCAGGTTGGTTCATGGCATATACAACACCTTGAAACTCTTGTGCAATCTCTTTGTAGTGATGTGCAAGATAACCATAGCCATATTGCTTGCGCGCAAAGTAATCGAAATACATCAAGAACTCAACAGTCGCAACAGCTCCGGCAAAGTCACTAGCAATTTGGTAGATTAGGTTCACAAAGCTACCACAGAAACTTTGGAGATTCGTAGGAGCTTTAGAAGTACCACCGAGATTCTTCGTGCCTTCAAGCAGGAACGGATAGAGCGACACAGAAACACAGTAAGGACGCAAGCTGGTTTCATCATGGATGTAGATTAGGTGTTCTTCAATATCTTTATAGTATTGCTTAGCCATCTCATAACCATACATAGCTTCCAGCTTTCGCATCACCATAGCTCGGTTTACGTTAATAAATTCACGCTTAAAGAGTTCCGCTTCCATTACCGCCAGTGACTTGACAGTAACATTAGCGTTACTATCAACTTCACTACCAGTAGCAGGATTGGACGCTCTAATAAAATTGTGAATGAAATCAATTTTCTTATTAATATCCATTATCAATCCTCTTTCATATAGTTGAGTATTAATACTCAATGTTGTTCATCCCAAAACAGGAATGTAATATCTTCCCATGTACCTTCCCCATTCTTCTGGTAGAAGTGTTGATTGGTGTTAGGAGAAGTTAAATCGCCACATTTAGCATCGTAGTTGCCTACTTTAAGCCAAGATAGTTTTACATCAGCACTCATCAGTCGCTTGTGTACCTCAGCTTTCTCTGGCAGTCCACTGTACAGACCAATAGGAGCATAGTGTGACAAGATGTTAATAGCTTCAATAAGTTCAGCAGTTGATACACCATTATGTGTACCACCCATCAGCACAATAGCATCTGCACCTTGTTTCACTTGCTTATTGATTTGATACATCAGAGTTTCCAATTCCATCCAACTTTTCTTAGGTAGCGGAATAGAAAGCCATTCGCTATGACAGCCGTGACACTTCTGTTTACAGTTACCAAGTTCAACAGCAACAGCGATATGGTTCGGAATCTCATTTAAGCTCACGCTAATGTTGACAACGGGCAATTTCATGTTCTCTAACCTCCATGACTTTATCAGCTACATAGAAAAATAAGCCAACGTGGTCAACGTCAGCTTCTAATAAATCCATCATTGAAACACACTCAGCTAATTTGAATGTGTTCTTACGATAATGTTGTTTTCTTTTACTTGTGTTTTTAGAAGTCACCTTCTTCATCGTCACCACCACTTTCAAAAGGATTGATATTCCTGGGTGCATTAGTTGATTCAAGGCGGTCAGTATCTTTATCATACCTCAGATAACCTGCGATACCAGTTTCTCCTGTGTGTCGACTCTTTAACACACGAATCCTTACAGTATTTTTCTTGTTTTCATCATCATCCTGTTGGTTACGCTCCAACGCCCACACACCATCAGAGAGCTGTGCAAGACCTTGTGAACCACGCAGGTGACTAAGAGATATTGCGCCACCTTCTTCGGCTGGTGTGCCTTCAACACGCTTCAAGTGACTGATAATCAACATTCCCACACCTGTTTCCTCAGCGAGAGAACGCAGTTGGGTCATCAGAACGTCAGTCGCTTTGCGCTCATTGTCAATATCCAAACCACTAATAGCAATAGTGATGTGGTCTAACACAATGAAGTCACACTGTTCAGCAACAGCAAGGTAGCGGATTTTACTCATCAAATTGTCTGCTTCAAGACTTCCGAAATGTTGAAAGAACACGTAATTACCATTACCAAGTGTTTCCTTGTAGATTTGTTCGTATTCTTCGTCGGTAACGAGGTGGCGGTTCAGTGCCAACCTTTTACCTGCATGGACAGCCATCAGTCCTTTAGCAGTTCTCTTAATGTTTTCTTCGAGCATCAACATACCAACTTTTAGGTTCAAGTTGACACCTAAATGATAGGCAATCTGACGTACAAATGTGGTCTTACCTACACCTGTACCAGCCGTTATTACAATAAGCTCACCTTTGCGTAAGCCTTGTGTTTTCTCTTGCAACGGAATATCCCAGGGCAAAGAAAAACCTTGCTCTGTGTCCGGTTCATCACGCAACACTTCCCACAGCTCATCACCATTGATAATTCCATCTGGTTTGTATGATTTTGCCTGGAAAATTGCATCAAGAACAGCTCCTGCACGATGTTCCTGCAAGCACTCATTAGGGTCTTTCAGTGGTAGGTTAGCTATTTTGAGTTTGCCATAGGGCAAAATGCGACACACATCCTCAACAGCTTTTCTTCCTGGTTCATCCATATCAAACATCACAATCACTTCTTCAAAGTTACTGAGCCATTCAAGGTTCTCATTGAAGATTTTCTTAGCGGATGCGCAACCATTCGGTATAGATACAACAGGGTAACGATTACCACCAATTTGAGAAACAGTCAGACAGTCAATCTCACCTTCTGTGACTACCAATCTTTTACCACTATTGAAAAGATGTTGACCAAAGAACCTCTTAGAGATTTTACCGAGGATAGCAAAATGCTTATCCTTGAAGCGCAACTTCTGACCCACCATGTTTCCGTTGTCATCATAGTAGCAAGCGACTTGACAGGGTTGGTCATTGTAGTTAGTTACATAGTAACCATATCTACGGCACGTTGCTTCTTCGATACATCTCGTTCTAAGAGGTTCAAAGGTCATATCAGAGGGAGGAATTAAGTTATGACCGACAACTTTTCTTTCTTCTATCCGTGTGTCAGTTACATTTTGATGTGCTGTTTCACACGAAAAACAATAGGTACTACCATCAGAATACACAGCCAGCGCATCGTGGCTTCCGCAATCTGGACAAGGTTGGTGTGCTGCAACAATTTCACTGGCGTTATCCATGATTATTCAGTCCTTTCAGTTATCTTTGCATTAGGGTATCTTTTAGTTAAATCAGTAAGTAAAGGCGATAAAGCATATCGCTGACTACTTGTTAGTTTCTTTGTGTTACTTTGAGCTAGGATGTACACAGAAGTATTATCGTTGTGTTCCCAACCTGCAACACAGTCATCTTTGCGTGCTACGTGTAAAGTACCATCAGCATCCACAAAATAATGGACACCTGCATCAAGCTCACCCATACGTCTACGGAACTTATAAAAGGATTCATAAGACACACAGCAGGTGTCTTTAATAAGAATCACAATATGTTCAGTAACTTCCCTTTTACGGAACTCAATCACACTCATTTTCTCTCTAAACCTTCCAGGGAGTAGTGATGTTTATCGTGTAACCAGCTATCGGGGATGTAGCCTTTTGCGTACTTATAGCCATGCTTTTCGCACCACATAGCATAAGTTGTTTTACTACCCTTATAGAGTTTTGTTTTCGGGTTGCTAAACACAAATCTAATCTCTAAGTGTGGGTATTGCTTCTTCACGAGGATGTGTTTCTGCCTATCTGCCACATCAAAGATACCCTTTGCTTCCACGATGATACCATTCGGTAACACAAAGTCTGGGGTATAATTGTGTTTAGTCGCAGGAATAATATAAGGCAGCATATAGTTTTCATACGCTGCCTTTACTCCTGCACTTTTTAATTGTTCAGCAATGTTATCTTCTAAACCGCTGCGATACGTGGAGTGAATCGTGTGGTAACCACCACGTCTACTAAAAGCTGCCTTAGAGGTAGCTATTAGAAGTCAGCTCCTTCCGTGTTATTAAGGAACGGAATCTCATCTTCATCCTCATTCGGAACAGCCGGGGCAACATAGCCACCTTCCTCAGCACCAAAACCAAAGGACGCAGCATCAGCATCACCACGCTCAACAAGTTCCAGGACTTGAACAGCATTGAGATACAAAGTCAGACCTCTGATAGTTTTGGTCTTGTAGTAAGGCTGAATAGAGAAAGCAACCTTTACAATAGACCCATGACCAATATCGACATTTTTCGGCAAGGGTTTACCCTGGGAATCATAGATGGGAACAACACGATTCATAATGTCCCCACTCTTAGTACGATAAGAGGATTTGGTCTTGAATTTAAACACAGTATCGCCCTCTTTGGTTTCACCCATACCAATCAGAGCATTAGGAGCGTTCAGACGCTTACCAGCAAACTCCGGCAATGCAGCAGCTTTGTCCAGTTCACGCAGCAGGAACTCCTCAAATTTCTGTGCATCCTCAACAGAGGGCATCAGACGGATGGTAAAGCCTAAGTCATTACCTTCAAACATATCCGGGGTACGCAGGTGGGGATAAATTGCTTTACCTTTACAAGTTACATAATTTTGAATAGCCATTATTGTTTCATTCTCCTTTTCTTAAATCACTTCAACATCATTAAACATCTTAGAGTTAACTACAAATTTAGAGCCACGTTGCTCAACAAGGCGTTGCAAGGCAATCTGTGCGCCAACCAGAGGGTCAAGTGTATCGTTAGGGGAACATTTAGCAACCGCTTTTACAACACAGTGTTTGCCTACCATCATTTTAGCCGTAGTGGTCTTATCTTTAATGGTGATGATAACTTTTGTATCACTTGCATCTACAAGCTCTAATTCGCTTTCTTTAAGATACCAGCCATGACCTATATAAGTTCTACCACTCATACTGTGTCCATTAACATCTTCATCAAAAGTCACGCCAACAACTTCTTTGCTATGAAAATCAATGACTGTTCCTACTTTACCCACAACCCTATCGTTGGTGTCATCCTTCACGCAGCGAACTCTATCGCCATACTTAAATTTTGTCATTTGTTTTCCTCCATTTCAAATTGAGTATTAATACTCGATTATTTACCTGTGCTTCCGAAACCTCCGTCAGCACGTTCAGTAACTTTTACATCATCAACTTCTTCTAAGGAAACATCAGTAACCTTATTGATTTCAAATTGTGCAACACGCTCACCCTGGTAGAATCTTACAGGAACGCCACCTGTGTTCTCCAACAACAGCTTGATTTCACCTGTGTAGTCACAGTCAATCTTGCCAACAGCGTTCGCCAGGCGTACCATAGTTTTCGCAGCAACAGAGCTACGCAGGAACACATCCACACGATAACCTTGTGGAATATCAAACACCAAACCTGTACCTACAAGTTTAGTTGTGTGTGGAGCAATGTACACATCATCTGGTAACACAATGTCATAGCAGGCAGCAGCTTCGCTTGCCTTCTGTGGGAGCTTCGCAAAATCATTTACGAGCTTAACACCCATTTTCAAAGTTGTACTTGTTGTTTTTCTTGGCATATCTTAATGCACTCCTTTCTTCTATCCGTGTGTCAGTTAGCTACGAGGGTCAATCGTGCCACCAGAGAGGACAACACAAAGCCACTCAGCGTACTGTTTAATCTTCTCAGCTTCCTTCAACGGCTCATCTTTTTTACCGCAACGGCACGCATATTTAATAATGTTACCTTTAAGGAATCCGATAAATTCTTCATTGGTCATGTTTGCTTGCATCGTTTCAATCGGTTGATGGTCAGATACATAATGTTTATTCTTGACTACAACCACATCTTCCAGAGGTACGATAGGCGCAATAGACTTGTTCTCTTCTTCTTTGACACAGCATCTGTTTTTATCAGAGGCTTCTGCTTCTTCACGAGAAATGCTACCTTCCGGCTTGTCAATAGGCACCAGATATTCCGGATTAGTGTACCATACACCATCACCTGTTTTTGTATCAGTCAAATCTTTGACAACTACTCTGTCTTTACCCCATACTTCCAGACGTACAATAGCACCCTTTCTAAGGAACGTAACGTCGCCTCTGGTGTTAGTTTCTGGCTTGCCCATATAATAAGTCGCACCAACCTCTAAAGCGTCCTCTAAGGGCATCAGAGCACCCACAGAGGTCATCCAGATACCATCATCAACCATATCCTCTGAAAGGTCTTGTACAAGTACACTCAAAGTACCAAAAGATTCTACACGTACACGAGCACCCCTTTTGAGGTATACACGTCTGCCGTCCCCACTAATTTCGTCATACTTCATAACGTAGATAGAACCTTCTTCGAGTTGAATAGGTTCTGGTTCGCCACCGGCAGCTTCAAGAGCATCATATTCTTCCTGTGATACCAGGTTGTCAACATACGTCGACCAGATACCATCCGTCAAAGCATCGTCAGAAAGGTCTTGGACAAGTACACGGCTGCTGCCAATAGACACCAGGCGTACATGAGTACCCTTTTTCAGATAAGTGATACCACCATCAGAGCTAGTTTCTGCTTTTTTCATTACGTAAGTTTCACCGACTTTTAAATCCATTTTGTCATCCTCCTAAGTTCTTTTTGATTAATACATAAAGAGAACAATATGATAACTTATAGATTACTTATAGTTATTATCTTTATTAACACAATAAAAGATTAACTTATAGGTATCTTATGGTTAACATATTGTTCTCTTTCTTCTATCCGTGTGTCAGTTACATACAGTGGACATTTGTTAACAGAAAATGTACTTCGAATCTCTAACAACATTAATATCAAGTGTTCCTTTTTTCGGAATCTTCGGTAATTTCTCGTCAGCAAGAAGTTCCATATCATCCAGAAAATTCTGAAATACATCGTTATCAGTATACATCTGAATAAAGCTCTCACGTACTGTATCATACATGAGTTGTGCTTGTGCTAATGGCGCACCATAGGAATCGTGAATCATAGCATAATGACGAATCCCCATATCATAACAATTACAAATTGTCAACTGTAAATGTGCTGCATCCATGCTATGAATAAAGTTAGGAGCAATACCAGACGCTTGACTTCTGTTGTCGATTACTCCGGTATTCTCTGCACTATACAAGCGAATCTGCTTACCTGCACAGCGAGTGAAGATGGTTTGCACTTCCTGCTTCATGTAGGCTTGCTGCACAGGCAGTCCCATAGGTGTAGTCCAGGACACAACCTGGTCATGTTTGGTTACTTTTCTTGCACAGGTCTGTAACCACTTCATGCCCTCAACAGCAGCAATTACAGTAGTTCCTACCGCTTCCCAAATGAGCTTAGCAAGATAACCTGCTGCTTGAAAGTCACATCCTGCAAACACAGACTTCTCACCATTCAAGTTTACATCGGGTTTGATTGTGTCCTCTAAAATCTGGTCACGGAATCCGTACTCTTTAGAGCCATATGCAAGAGTCATTACGCTACGCTTGGTTACTTTACGAGTCACGCCAAAAGCTAACCAAATGCTTGACAAGCTACGTGTTCCGTGCTTGGTGTACGTTCTGCCTTGCTTGTCGGTAGCTTCTTCATCTTGTGTTCCGCTCAGCATATCTTTTTCAAGCACCTTGTTAACCTTTTCAGCTACGATACCATAAATATCGCTAGGTTTATCACCAGGAATAAGGTTAACAGCTTGACCACCTACAGGGTCACGCAGTATCGCTGAAAAATGCTGCAAGCCAGAGCACGTTCCGTCAAAAGCGATATTCAAGCCACACACAAAACCTACTATGGAATCATTATGTGTGTTCTTCCACTCTTTCGCACGTGCATATTCAAAGCACCACGCTAAGAATTGACATGGGGAATCTTGGTTTGCCCACCATAATTCACCTTTAGGATTATTGACAACAGCCATGATTTGTGCTTCGTTCTCTGCTACCCACGCCTTGCGGTCATCGTAGCTCACCTTGTCAACTCCTGCGAGGTTTGCACCTTCGATTAACAACCAGTCCCAACAGTTTTCATCTTGACAAGCTGGAGCATCTGCGAACTCAATCAGCGACTTGTTGACATCATCACCTTGAAACGAGAACACAGGAACAGGATAAATTCTGCCACGAAAATCCATGTTACAAGGAAAATATATTCTTGGGTATTTAGCGAACTTCTCAGCGGTTCTGAGGTGTGATAAGATACGCAGCAGGATAGACTTTCTACGTGTTTCAAGTTTATAAAAGCCTACCATACGCTTTTTATAGACTTTTAATTGTTCTTCCGTGGGGTTCTCTGGTAACACCTCGGGTTTAGTTGCTTCATACACAGCCGGAATACCTGCCATATCGCCACCCATATCAACCACGTGTTTCAGAACGTCCAGGACTCTTGTGTTTATCTTCCAGGGTGTGTTCTGCACAGCGTTCACAGCCTTGCGAACATCAGTAAGTTCTAATTGAGCCAGCTTTGCAAAGTAGTGTTTAGCGAACACATCACGATTATCACGCAAGCGCAGCAACTTGGTCTGATTGGCAAGTTCGCCATAATATCCACCCTCGGTTACACTCTGCCACTCTCTTGGTGGAATCACACAGGGGCAGAACTTGTAGCTGTTATCAATGAGCCATTGTGTTTTGGTCTGCCATTGGTCAATAAGGAATTGACTAGGGATAATCTCGGTAAGTCCGTTCACAGATGTGGTTTCAAAGTAGTTACTTGCTGCTAACACAACTTCCATTAAGGATGTAGCCAGCGTCAAGCGTTGTTCCTTGTCCCACTCATGGTAGGTATATTGTCCTTGTTCCATGCAAGCACGTACATAGGCACGTTTATAGGAGATACCCACACGCTTTTTGATACCCTCTTTGATGACTTCTGCAAAGTCAGATTGACTCAAAAAGGCTTGCAAGCTAATTTCATAATAGAGTTCATCACTGATATTCTTGGCAAATGTGCTACGAGATGTCTTTTTCTTCAACACACCATTCAGCAGCGTTGTAAACGTGGTCAGAGTGAACAGGTTAACCATGTTTTCTTTACCACAAACCTTTTCAATTTCCTGCACCAACAGCACATAGCTTGCTTTAGAACCCTTTTTAGGTTGCAAGCAGCTATTCACAAACAGCGTCATAGCGTTGTTGACGTGTGCCCATTGAGCAGCAATGAACTTCTGTCCTGCCTTGGTCTGGCTTGCAACGTCATCTTGCATCGTAGAATTTTCTACGTTCTCATATGTCTTGCTAGTTGCTTCTGCTGCAAGCTGCTTGTAACCTTCTTCGATTTCAAGCTGACGAACAAACATTTTGCCATATTGGTTTTCATATTCTTCCAGGTTGTACATTTGTGTTTCCTCCTTGATTTTGGGTATAAGAAATACAGCCCCTTGCTAAAGGGATTTTTAAAGCAAAAGGCTGTTTGTTATTGTGAACATTAGTATAAACTACTGTTCGCTATTTGTCAAACAAGGATTGAATCTTCTTCATACCTTTGGCAGTCACACGGATTTGAGAGCCTTTACCGCCACCAGTATGTAATACAGGCACGATTTTAAACACATCCTCGGGAGCATCTTCTGTTACTTGGTGTGAACATCCATAAGGCTTGCACAGCCATCCGATTTCTCTAAGTTTCTTATAGAGCTGATGTTGTCCCATTGCCAATGTGTTCGCCACGAAAGTCACAGTAAAGGTTTCTTCACGATTCATATATTCATCATAGTATTCTACTTTCGGTGTAGCTGCTTTTAATGCTGTTTCTGCCTTGATACGTCCTTCACGTTCTGCCTTTAATTGAGTAGCCAGCTTGATGATTGTATCTGGATTCATCAACACTTCTTCGACTTTCTCCGGCGTTAAATATGCACCATGTTGGCGAATCGTCGGGAGAATTTCAGATGTTACCCAATGTTTGAACTGTTTAGCACTAGGGAGCTTGCTGGACAGAATGAAAGAATACAAACCAGATTCGTTGATGATAATAGCTCTCTGTTTTCCTCCGGGGGTGGTCAATTCGACAACCTCTTTATCTTCATTCTCAACACGCTTTCTGATAGCTTGCGCTGTGTCACCATAACCCAGCGCACTAGCCACATCCTTGCCCACGAACCACGGCTGTTCACCCTGCATGATGACACGAACGTCACCGAACTCCACATTGTTAAATACTTGTACTTGCTTGTTTTCCATTTTGTTTCCTCCTAAGGATTTTTATTTAGAGAACTCAACGTGTGCAACTTTATTTATGTATCACACACGCTTTGTTCTCCTATACGTGTGTCAGTTAGAAAATCGAGTATTAATACTCAATTACATTTAACGCTTCCAGTAAATATCCATTAATTTTCTAAAGACTTTGTGCAACTTGTCACGATTAAGGCGCTCTCTTGCAAGAATGTCACCAAAATCACACGCTACATCATATAAAGCACGTTCCATTTCATGTAAAGCATATTTAGCTTCTTCTGCCTCTGTTGCATCATGCTCTGCTTCTTCCATTTTTGCATCAATCTTTTCTTGTGCCTGGCGTTCCACCTTGTTCAGATACTTCACCACCAAATCAGCCATTTCATAACCTGCTGCATCCTCGATAGCATGGATAAGGTCATCACAATTTGTAATTAAAGAACCTTTGTAAGTATCGGGACTAACCTTTTCGTGGTATGTTTCGTACATTTCAAACAACACCTTTTATTCCTCCTTGTTATCTTATTGAGTATTAATACTCAACTTTTAGTGTCCTATTGTGTCCACCCTGCAAGGCACTAGCTTTGTAGTACCCTGCAAGCTAACACAATGTTTATTAATCTTCGTCCTGGTTCTCTGGCAGCATCATTTCCACACAGTCAGCACACATTACATTGACTTTTCTTGTAGCTCTGACTGACGCACCACAATGAGGGCATACATACTTGATTTGATTAGACTTTTTCTTTTTCGGTTTAGTTTCACCACCTGCACCCTCTTCACCATTGCCACCATTTTCACCCTTGCCAGGTTTCCAGATGACACCTTTTTCGTCCATGCGGTTCACTTGCAACAGTTCCGGTCTACCCTCTTGCTTGTAGGTTTCAAGAAGTTCATGAAGTTCTTCACTTGATTCAGACCATGGGCAATGTGTAGTCCAGCCCAAATAATCATCAGCTTTGTTTGCAAGACCGATAAGGTCACACCTAGCACCGAATTTTTTATTGTGGCGGTCTGAGCGTGCTGCCGTGTCCTTGATACCCTCTTGACAATTATAGAGGTGTACCATTTCATGCACTAAGGTAACGTAGGTTTCTTCAAGAGGTCTACCCAGGGTTTCAGCAGCGATGTTGATTTCATACGCCATGCGTGTTTCGCCGTCACTAGCTACCCAGTTCGGTACGATGTAGCACCAGCCATACGCACGGCGCTTGTCTTTAGATTGGATAGTAACAAATGCAGGCAACTCGATTTTCTTTGCGTGTACGGCGAAAATTTTGTCATTGGTACGGCGGTACAAATCTTCAAGTTCAATAATGCGGTCTGAGAAGTCCTTGATTTCGCTTTGTGGTTTCAAATTGTAGTTGTTGGTCATGTTGATTCCTCCTAGTTCTTTTGTTGGTCTGAGCTTTTTGTGTAGCTCCTGCAAGGCACGATATTTCATGCCCTGCAAGTTTACACAAACTAGCAAACACAAATTACGCCGTCATCTGTTTCAGTGTAGCCATCATATCCCAGGTCACGTGCGAACGCTTCATAGTCAAAGTAGCGTAATGCGATTTCGGGCAGATTATAGCAATCATTTACCAAATCATAGGCAACATCTTCTAAGGTCTGCCCAGGATAAAAGCTGCTGCGTTCCTCGTAGTTGTCAATAGCTGTGTCAAGTTCTTCACCGGTAACATCCATGTAAGCAAGCAGCCAGTCAACATCACGTACACCATCAAGGCGTTCTGCCAGCTCATTCAGTTCCCACACGTTCTCATATTCGCCTACCTCGTAGCCTACTTCATTTTCATAGTCAGTGATGAAGTATTCCTCGTACTGAGTACCAGGAGCAACGCCGATTTCAGCGAGTTCAGCTTCAAGGTCTGCACACGGCAGGTCAAGCCACTTGCCTACGAGTTCACCCTCGTTATACTTGCCTAAGTTTGTGATAAATACTCTAAATTCCATTATGTTTTCCTCCCTTTGTGTTTTGTTGATATAATCTTACATCATTGTCATGGCTTTGTCAAGCACTTTTTATTTATTTTTTTTTCATTTACTCATTTTGTTTCCCTCTTTCGCGTCATGTTGCGTCATGACCTCTGTTGGTTATTATAATACACTAGTGTCATGACGATGTCAAGCACTTTTTGAAAAAATTTTTGAGTATTAATACTCAATCGCTTTTCTTCATATAATGGCAATTAGAAAATAAATGGATTGCTTTTGTCATGACAATATGCTATACTATTTTTAGGAGGTGAAAAAGATGACTTTTACAGATGAAAATAATAAAAGAGTAGTAATTCAAATAAGATTAGATAAGGAACTAAAAGAAGAGTTTCAAAGAGCGTGTAAAGAGCGTTCTATAAATTCAAGTGAATTATTAAGACAAATGATTGAAAAGTGGTTAACAAGAAAAACTATAGATTTTTAATAGCCAAAAAGTAAAAAAAAAGCCGTCACATTGCTACATTATGTAACATTATGTGACGGCTTTTTTGTGTGGCTGGATGTATTCCAGATGTGGTCTAAATGTATTCTAAATGATAAACAAACAGATAAAAATTACAGTTATATTTTCATAGGGACGCATTTTGTCCCACTAAGTTATCAGAAAGTTTAGCACCTGGTACTAATTTTTGCAAAAAAAAAAGCTATCGAGTATTAATACTCAATAAGTAAGCAACCAGGTAACAGAATGTAAACAATTTGTGAACTTTTATTATGACCGAACGTGTTATCATAGTGTCTTACATAGTGACATCAAACAGTCAATCACTATGCAGCAGCTAGTTTCCCGGCTATAATGAAGATAATAACACATTATAACACATTGTAACAGTTGTTTTCCCTAGTGTTTCCGCTTGCCTTGCTGATGTATTTCACACTGCTAACTTTTGTTGATGTTAGCTGATGGTGACTGATGATGGCAAAATGACACACTAATGGGGGAAAATAGCACGAAAATCTATTTAAATACCCCTTCACAAAATTTTCTACAATTTTTCAATTTAGGAGGTACACAACAATGTCAACAAAACGTAGAAGAACAAAAGGTGAAGGTTCTATAACCAAACTGGATAACAATAAGTATCGCATAAGGCTCGACTGTGGCTACGTCAATGGTAAACGCAAGCAGCTCTCTGGAACAGCAGATAGCCTTACAGAAGCACGTGTGTTACTTCGTGGTTTCATGAAGCTCCGTGATGAAGCAGATGTAGCAGTAAGTATGAACATGACCTTTGAAGCACTTGCTAAGAACTACATTGAGTACAAGCAGTCACGCTCCAATGTCAAGGAAACAACACTCTACCACTACCAAAATCACCTAAAGGTAATTGCTCCTTATCTTGCCACAAAGACCATCTCAAAGATTACCACAAAGGATATTGATGAGTTCATCACAGCAATGCGTAAACAACACAAAGCAGAACGCTCTATAAGAGCCTATCTAACTCTGATACGTATTGTATTCAACTATGCTATCAGAGTGCTCAAAATCATTTCTACAAGTCCCACAGAAGGCTGTTTATGGGTGGCTACTAAGTTCCCTAAGAGTGACATAGAAGTCCTCTCAGAAGGCGAATTTGAAGCTCTCAGAGGGGTTCTGAAAGCTGCTTATGATACGAGATTAGAAGAAAAACCACAACACAAACCAGATGCTGCATCTCTACTCTATGTTGCCTTTATGATAGCATATGAAACAGGAATGCGTATCGGTGAAATCTTAGGGTTAAGGTGGTCACGTGTTGATTTTAAGAATCACACTATTCATGTAGATAATCAACGTGTCACCCTGTCGAAAGGTATTGTGGATTCAACACCAAAAACAGCATCTTCTAATCGCCTTATAGTTATCTCAGAGGGTCTGATTGAAATTCTTACAAAACACAAAGCATCCTTCCAGTTCTCAGACAAGGATGATTATGTATTCTCTAAGGATTTCAATGGCACTAAAATTTTAGCAGGAGGTACGCTTCGAGCGTGTTTTCAAAGATATTTATTAAAAGCAGGTATTACCAGGCACTTCACGTTTCACTCCCTAAGGCACACAAATGCAACGAAACTTATTGAACTATCCGGTAACGATTACAAAACTGTTAGTGAACGCTTAGGTCATTCAAGTGTGTCTATCACCTTTGATGTGTATGCACACACCATCAAGAAACAACACCAATTAGCTGCTAATCTCATGGACTGCACCAAGTAAAAAGTGTCACAAAAGCTGTCACTATGTAGTCACAAAGTAACAGTAAAGGAAGGATAAAGATGTGTAAACACAAGCCTTAAAAAGTGGTACAAAAGGCTTGAAATCAAGGGTTTAGAGGGAATTACAGGTAACAACAGGTAAACACACCATTATAACGGTTTGTTATATTTAATATTCCTACAATAGCGTTAATATGCGGTTTCCGCAAATCGTGTCACAATCTTTGTCACAATAGAAGGGGTATTATCAAGTGACAAAGGGTTAACCATTTATCTGTTCTTCTAACCACACATGGAATCTGTCTTTAGGTATCAGCCAGTTCCTACCGAGTTGGAAAGAGGGTATGACCCTGCTGTGACACAGGGCATACACCTGGTCTACCTTCTTGAATCTCAGAATGGCAGCCACTTCCTTCGGTGTGTAGAAAGAAGGAACACAATCATTTTCCTTCATATTTTATCACACATCCTTACAAATTAAAATCACACAACGATTTAAAATCGCCACTTATGGATGACACTAGCACCTTTGAAGTGTCCTTGTGTATCCATCTGTATTACTGCTTCGACTGCCTTGTCTTGCTTGTAGTTTCTCTGCAAGCTAACACAGGGCAGTAATTTTTTATCAACACATCCTACACCAATACCTGCTTCCCATTTAGGGGTCATCTGTTTAACAAGTGGTGTCACGTCGATAGTGGTAGACACAACAGCAGTGGATGTGTCTTTTGTGGTCTTTAAGGGAGCTTCCACATACTTACCATCAATCTTCGCCACGTACCTATTAGACACAACCAAATCCGGGTCACTCTTGGTGGTCTTAGTGGTCACTTTGAGAGTGGATTCGGTGGTGATTTTAGATGTTTCCTGCGTGTGGACTTCTGTGTTCCCTGCACGTCTGACCGAGATGTATGTGTTGGCTAAAACACAGCCAATCAACACACCGGCTAGTAGACTCACTGTTATCTTTTTGTTTATCATGCAGCAGTACCACACAGGATTTGGATTAGGGTTTGTGCTACCTTTAGTATTTCAACGAGGTACTTTAAGTCCCCTCGGTGAAGGGCATAAAAGAAAGCCACAGTGATTAAACTAAAGGTAAGGCTGATGTACTTCTGGTAAGTGAGATAGAAGGTTCGTAACTTTACCTTCGCATCTTCCATTATTAATCACCTTCTCTTTCTTTAATAATTCTATTTATAAATAACAGTAAGAAGTATACCTTAGGAGGGAGGAACTAGGGTATACATCTTACCGAGGTCTAAGTAATAATCATAAGAAGAATAAGCTTTCTGTATGTCTTTCTGAATGTATCTATGGTTATAATAATTATAATTAAATATAAGATTTCAGAGGTAACATGAAAGTGATAATAATAACTACGTTCATGAATCATCTCTCCGAGGGAACATGAAGTAACATTATATAACCTTCTGGAGCTTTCTTCTATACGTGTGTCAGTAAGGAGATTGTATATTTGTGTGTCAGTAAGGCTTTCAGAATTTGAGTTAGCCTTCTCTAACTGCATAGTATTTGTTTAGTATATTGCAATTTTTGAAGGAATTGTCCTTCTTTTTGTTAGCTATAAACTTATCTTGTATGCATGATTCATCCTTATACAAAACTCCATAATCCGGGTCTAACCATTTTTCTAACTGCTCTTCCAACAATTCATCAAACCCTTGTTGCTCTGACATACTGAGCATATCAAGGAAATATGCAACAGCACCCTCAACAGCATCCAGTCTATCATCATGCGCCAATGCACCACGCTCACGAGAAAGGCGTGTCATCTGATAGAACAGACTGTACTGAGGGTCTTTTTCATACACCTTGTAGTCATTCTCAATCACCTGCTGATTCACAATTAGCTTGTGTCGCATCATCACAGGTTCAAGAGTATCTATAATACGTGCTTCCTTTTGAATAGTAGCAGCTTTGCCATCTTCAATAGCACAACCAGGATATATCGTGCTTACAAAGGGTTTAAGCAACTGTGCAAACATACCACCGCCAAAGTTAGGTTCAACAACAATCTTGTTAACACCAAAGGCTTTCGCACGTGTCGCAATGGTACGCAGTACTGTTTCCGCATAACCTTCCCTAAAACCATCCACATCCAGCAGGAACAAATAGCCATTAAGAAAAGCTACAATAGCATATGCGGTTTCGTCCTTACCACGTCCAGAGGGGTCAATGAACATAATGACAGTCTGATACTTAGCGGTTTCCTCAGAGCGTCCAAGAGGTGCATAGAAGTAGTCACCTTTAAGAGCCACACAAGGCAAATCACCATGTCGCTGTCCGTTACCATTTGCCCAAGACCACGTGAGAGAGCTTTCCTTAATGTCCAGGTTCGTGACAATCAAGTCAGCCACCTTCAACGGATATTTTTCAGCATCACTAAGGTTTGTGTTAAGCAAGAATTGCAGAGCAAAGCCAGCTTTACCATATGATAGCCTACGCTTATCAATTTCTTCCTCATTGAAGCGTTGAGGGTCAGTAGGATAACCAGCGTATGCTGTTGGGTTTGTGTCATACCTATCAGCGATAACCTTAGCTAGTCTGTCACCATAGAAGTTACGGATAGCATCATCTTCGGGGTATTGCACAGGGTAAATTATACAATCATAACCACGATTCTGTAATTCATTATACAAGGACATTTCATTCTGAGGTGTACCCAAGTAAATGATAAGACCTTTAGGTTTAATGATAGAATCAAATTCACGTACTGCTTCACTCAGCTTATCACGTTGAACCTGTGTGCCACTATTGGTAGGAATCTCAACGTCATCCGCAATCAACACATCAGCACGAGAACCAGTAATCTGACCATAGATACCTACGGATTTTACAGACGGGGAAATATCTGGAGAAGCAGGTGCTACGTCAAAGATATTCTGTGTATCTCTCTGTTCTTTTTTAGGTTTCAAATGAGCCAGGAAAGATAGTGTAAAAATAATTCTTTTAATGAAGATAGCGTTCGCATCCGCTCTGTCTTTACCAGCGGACACAATCAGTACTTTCTTCTGAGGGTCATTCCAAAGAACCCATACCGCAAAAGCACAGGTGATGAAGGACTTTGCAACACCACGGAAACCCTCCAAAATGAAGCGGTCATTCGGTGGGTGCTGCAAGGTATTCGCTATATCAATTTGGATAGGTGTAGGATTAGGCAAGCCTATCTCTTTCCATACCATGAACAGGAATACTCTGAAATCGTCCTTCGCACGTTGTACTTGTTCATCTGCCCAGTGTATCACTGTAAGACAACACTGTCACTTTCTTCCGTAAAGTCCGGAATATCAATGGTAGTAGCTTTCTGAATCTGTTTGACACCTGGGGTTTCCGGGGTGGTAACCAGTTTGTTATCTTTCAGAAAACTCCTGGCACGAGCAAGAATAGAAGGGTCAGTCTTTAGTGTTGGGTCTTGCAAGGCAGTCAGCAGAGCCTGGACTTCAAGCTCTGCAATCTTATCAATAAGTTCTTCCTTAACCTTTACCATCTTGCTGCATACCCCCTTACGTCAACGTGTACTCCCCAATCGTAAATACCAATACCATCGGCTCCGGCAGCTTCGGCAGCATCATAAAGACGCTGTAAAGATACGCCAGCAGGTTTCTGAACATCAGCAGCTTTACCATATACGTGCTGAGAGTTCCACACGCCACCCACTTCTGCATTATGGGTAGGACAGCGGTAAGCACAGGACAGCTCCAAAGGTACACCCAGAATCTTTCGCATACCTTCTAACACCTCTACTAAGCGTGGGTCAACTCCTGCGCCATCATTCATACCACCACAGCCACACTTACAGGCGAACTCGGTGGAATCAAAGTGTTCTGATAATTTCATGTGTTAAACATCACTCTCCTTTGTCGACTTATAGGTTCTATAAATAGTACAGAAAATCTGCACTAAGATATAAATAATGGTCATCACGTAGACCATATCAGACAGAGGAACACCCAGCACTGTTAGGGTTGATACGCCTATCGGTGGGGTGTTCCGTAAGATTTCATCATGTATTTCAGTGTTGTTATTCATTTAAGTTCACCGATTCAACTTCTGCAACAGTGGTAGCTTTCAGAACCTTTTCCTTGGCAGCACGATAAGCACTATGTAACTTATCGCTTCTCATCGCTACACTAGCGATAATCATACGCAGGTCATCAGCGGTTACTGCTACGTCCTTGTTGTCAGCCGTAGTCCAACCGATTGTTGCCGTGGTTTCTTGCAGACTTAAAGCAATGATAGCTGCATTGATTCTATCTCTTGCTTTCTCATCGTAATCATAGAGATTACCCTTGTATTCAATAGGCTCAACCTCTGCTTTATCACGTTGCATCTTTAAAATTTCGATTCTGCGATTTTTAAAATACTCAATCGGCTCTTCCTCGTGCGTCACTTCGACCCCCAACTTGGAAAGGGTTTCTTCGGAGATGGAGAGAGGGATAAAGATACCTTCCTGCCCTAAGGCTTCTGACAAAGGGTAGATGTGAGTATATGTTTTGTCTTTGTATTTATATTTTGTTTGCATTTTGTTTCTCCTTTACTTAATAATCTTCAACTGTGGGTGTCATCGCATTTATTGCTTTACCCCATGAAAAAGTTACACCACTTGTATAATAGCAATTAAACAGCAATCTATAAGTTTTATTGGGTGTTACGCCTACAATGGAATCAATATCTGCGGCATCGTCGACTTCACCCTCAGAGGTAGTATAAAACCAACCCTCACCCCAAACTTTATTGGTTGATGTATTCTTTATGTTAGCATAGTTGGATAAATCGGGGTCACCCCTACCCCCATCAATAGATGATGTTACTTTGATTCTTTTAATCCCCGGTGGAACAGTAAAAGCTATTGTTTTATTATTTGCTTCATTATAACTCCAATTCTTGCTACCATCTTCAACCTTTACACCATTTTTCATCATCATTCTATTAAGTCCCATTATGCACCACCTTCTAACTTAGATGCTTGTACGATACTAGTCACATTTCCCTCAGCATCCTTCATTATCAAAATGTTTAACAACAGACCTGCACTTGTAATAGCTACATCACTAGCACTGCCAATGTATTTAAGTGTTCCTGCATTAGTTATGGTCAGAGGGTAGTCAGCAGAGGACTCAATGTAAGCCGTAAACACAGAGGTTTCCTTAATTTCTAAGTTAGTCGAAAGTTTATTAAGGTTGAGCGTAAATGCCCCTGTTGCTATATAATGTGCTACGGATAGTGAAGGTGCAGCACCTGTACCACTTACCTTAGGAGAAGTGTATTTTTCGTATCCCAACTTCGCATACTTAAAGGCTTGTTGTTCTCCCCATGTGTTAGCTGTTGACTTTTGGGCATACCCATCAAGCGATTGGTGCTGTGTCAGATAGCCAACATCGTTCTCCAAAGCAGATACTTTAGTAGGAATAGACCCTTTTACAGTGAGCAAGCCGTTACGCAGCCTTTCATTAAAACTAGTAAAAGTTTCATGAATGACTTTATTTTGCACTGGATTCGTGCTTGTATCACTTAATTCAGCATCAACAGTGATACCACCATCAGCACCATCTCTACCTCTAGGCAACGTAAAGTTCAGCACAACATTACTAGCAGTACCGCTATTGGTAACACTTGCATTACTACCTGCTGCACCTGTTTTCACAGTGCCAATCGTGATAGACGCAGCAGTACCTGTATCACCTTTTGCACCCTTGATATTCACATTTTTGGGGTTAGTCAATCCAGCTTTATTTGTCCAACTTAAAACACCCTCAGAGGACACACTAGGAATGAATACATTGACATTTTCACTATAATTCTTAGCATTGTCCATGTAGGTTTTTGCATTGTCCTTGTAGGTCTTTGCTTCACCTGCGCTGTTTCTTGCATCAGACGCAAAGTTACTAGCAGTAGTAGCAGCAGATTGAGCTGCTTCTTTACTAGCACCTGCATTATCAGCAGAGGTCTTAGCGTTGGCAGCATAAAGGGATGCATCACTCTTAGCGGTTTCAGCTACATTCTTGTAACCTTCGGCTAACCTTGCGCTTTCCGCAGCACTTGCAGCAGACGTACTAGCAGTCTGTGCACTCTTATAAGCACTATCTTTACTGTTACCTGCTGTGTTAGCAAATTGTTCAGTCTGTGTCTTGATAGCGTTCATGCGCTGAACAAAGGAATCCTCGGTGTTCTCTAAGTAATTCTTGGTTACAACATCCTGTGCTTCTGTCGGGTCAGACACATTAGACACACGATAGTTGCGTCCTTGCCATGCGTTACCTTCGTCATTGAGAACAATAGAGTTGGTTTTAGTCCAATCATTTGCTTCCTCTAAGATGTGAAGTTGCTGCACCTGTTGGATGGTCATATCGGAAGCTTTCAGAACACTTGCGTCTGCCCACACTACCAATCTGGAAGTATCAGTTTCACGATAAATGCGAATGATACTGTTACTCGGTGGAGCATCATGGAACACCACAGTGCGACTATCAATGGTGTAGTCGGCTGTGTTATCCATTGGCTCATTGTTAACAGAAACACGCACAAAGGATTTCCGCAGGTAATCAAACGGAAAATCAAAGCGAGTCTGAGAGCCTGTTCCGTTGTAGGTAACGGAAGTTTTCAATGCTTTTTCTATGTTTATCACTCCTTAATATATTTGATAATAAGCAAGCAAAATGATACAATAAGTAATAGCATCCGATTTCTTAAACGGCTCGGAAATAACTAAGAAAGGTTGATGCTAAATTTTGAAGGAAGTTATTTCCTTTGTGATGGGTCAAGTAGTTCTACCCATTGCCGTGAATGTTATTGCTCATGTAATCATTTCACGTTACTTTAACAAGTAAATGAACTACAAGTACGGTGCGTTATTTCCCTATTAGCGTTGCGCCGTACTTTTTTGTTTAGATAAAAGAAAAGACACTACCTAGTTGAACTAAGTAGTGTCATAAAGTTTGTTTGAAAGTTATTCTTTTGTTTTACCTATGCAGCTCAGAGGTACAAGCAATCCAGCAGCTATCATAATAATTCCCATCAGTATACCTACATAACTATAATGGTTGTAATCCATTACAATCCAGCCTATAATAAAAGGGAATATAAAACCAATAATAAGCCACGCAATATTCAACAACATAGTTATACCTCCTTATAAATTTCTTTTCTTTAATTATATAATATTATTATCTTTTTGGCAAGTTTGCTGCATCTGCAAGCTCATCACGTAATCGCAACATAAGAATAAAATTCTGACCGGGTAATAACTGTAATAAGTCATCAAAATCCTTACGTGTGTATCTCTCACCGGGTAATACTTTTGTTAATTGCATAGGTGCTTTCAACAAATCTGTTCCTGTTTTTATAGCAGGAAGTTGTGTTAGATATTCACCTACTATTTCATTACTATTTTTATCACGTTTATATCTATTGGTAGTTGTTCTGATAGATGGAACAGGTGAAAGACCTGCTGCTTCTGCAATATCCGCATAATGAGAAAAAGAAGAACCAGTTACACTACCACGTAAACCCGCTATATATATTAAACTCTTAGGACTCATATATTCTTTCATATAACGTTCGTGCTCTGCTTCATTCTTTCTATTATATACAAATTTAGAGCGTGCATAAGCTAAACCAGTAACAACTGCTAAGTTAGTAGCCATAGAGAACATAGTTGCAAGCAAATCATCAGTTTCTCGATTGTGTGCAACACGTAAAGTCTGTGTATGTGTTGCTCTCATTGTAAAATCCTTGAACATGAAGAACACTCTCCAAAACGGATTAGCTTCTTTGAGCATATTAGTGCTCCCAATAGAGGGCATAGTAATACAACGCTTTACTTGGTTCGTCATAAGCATATAATACTGCATATACAATTCCGGGTCATTTTGACGTAGTGCTTTTATATTAAAATCAACTAGGTTGCCCTCTTTATCTAGCACAATATAAGGTTTGAGTGCTTCACGAAAATCAGCAGCAGAATTCTTATATTTCAAGCCAATAGCTTCTAACTTATTTTTAGAAAAAGGGTTTCGATAAGATGGAAATTCCTTACCATTTACCCATTTAGCTAAATCAATCATAGTCTGCTTCTGTGCGCTTTGAATCATCGTTTCGGTTAACTTTTGGAAACCTGTTACCTTAGATATGAGGTTAGACGTTAAATTAGCAAAACCAGCGACTTTATCTAAAGCCTTTGCAGTTCGTGTATCATTAAGAATATCACGATAAATTCTTGAAGATGAATCACCTGCGTTACCAAAGATATAGCGATACCCTTCGTCACCAAAAGTAGCTAAACGTGCATCTTCAAGCATTTCAACACTTCCCTTACCCATACGTGCTTCTGTCACAATCTTACCTAAACCTGGCATCACATCGAATAATGCATTATAACCAGCGTAAGCAAGTGTACCACTTATTTCACCTAACTGATTAAATACCATGTTACCACTATTACGAGCATAAGCATAGCTATTCAAGGTACGTGCTGCTGCATCTAAGAGAGTATGAGGGTGCTCAGCAACAGGCATACTACGTAATTTATCACACATGAAATCAAAGGCTCTAAGGTCATTTGTTTTCTGGTCTTTAGTAATCTGTCTGCGTTGCACTAAATCATCTAACTCAGCATCAATAACAGAACGCATCCCTTGTAAGTTATAATCAACATTCTTCACGAAACCTAAAGGATTCGCAAAGATAGTCTGTGCATCTTTAGGAAATACAGTAGTCAAAGATACTTCACCTGTCAAGCGGTTCACAAGAGGATTGAGAAAAGAGTCAATATCATAAGAGCGTAAGTTATCATCAAAACTAAACATATTACCCTTTATCTCCATTTGACCAGAGGTATCTAAAGGAAACCTGTAATTCAAACAATCCAAAGAACCGATTTTAGTCATATTGAAGTTCGCTGTTTTCTCAGTTTCAGATGCACCCAAGTCTGTCCAACCCATAGCACATTCCCTAGCTCTTTTATCATATTCTTGTAAGAACTCATCCTCAGAAAGTTTAGGTGCTTCCGGCAATGGTTTACCTTTTGCCTTAGCTTTCTCACACTCTTTGCGCCATGCAGCAGTCATCTCGTCCTCAATCTGTTTGCGCACAACATCTTTCTTACCGAATTTATAGCAGTATTTATAAAGAAACTTAGCCATATCTTCTTTGTTTTGAAAATCAACTAAGAGCTTTGCGTGTTTACCTTCATCAATCCATCTAAAGAACTCATCAGAATGGTTGTACCAATCATGCGGTAACAAACCATAACCCTCACCGAGATATTTCGAGGGGTCTGTAAGAAGCTCTTTGAGATATTCACGCAGCTTCTCTATTTCAGCAACACCCTTCATTACTTCTGGTGGGAAATTATGACCGACTGTTGCTGCTGTGTTACCTGCATTTTTAGCATTATAAGCACGAATAACAGCTTCGTTATAATCATACTTAGCATCAGCAGAGAGCGTCTGTAAGCGTACTAAGGCTTCATCACGTACCTTCATATAATTATTTATCATATGTTCAGCATGGAAGCGCATATTGTCCTTATAGACCTCAGCAGGAATACCACCATTCAAACGCTCCATATAAGGAGAAGTAACAAGTTTACCTGCTAATTCTTTTAGAGTCTTTGACTTTGATGTGCTACACACAGAATAAGGCGTTGCATAAAGAGCAGTACGTTTTGAAAGGGTTTCAGCAGTTTCTTTTACCTTCTTTTTAGCATGTTCAAACCAAGCTGCCCTTGTGAGATTCGCTGGGTTAAACAAGTTCTTCGTAGAGTAGTGAATACCTTTGTACTCACAAGAGCCATCTTTCAGAACCCTGTAACCATTCTGTCCATCAGCATAGTGTTTAGCACCCTTAGTCAGAATGTCAATAAAGTCATCATCACTAAGCCTGCCTTTAACACCTAAAGCATTAAGACCTTTATCCATTGCTTTACGGATGTTTCGCATTAGAGGGTTAGATGGTTTCATTTCCTCAGCGAGATAACCAAGGACTTCCTCAGCGTCAGCATTACCACCTGCACGTTTAATAGCACGCTCAATAGCAGGTGATGGATTGTTATTAATACGGAATCTTAACTCTGCCAGAACCTTAGCGTAATCATTCGGACTCAACACGTACTTCAAACCATGTGCGCCACGTTCATGCAACAGGGTTTTACGAATATCTTCGCTACCACTAAGATTCTCTTTGATAAGCACAGTCACACCTGTTTCATCATCAAAGAAACCTTTAGCATTATCATCAAATTCCCATCCACGTCCTTCAACAATCTTCTTAGCGTTCTCTTTGGAAACCACAAAAACATTGTGTTTAGGACGAATCTGACCAGCAACACCTGCATCTTTAATAGACTTAACAAAATCTTTATCATGCACCTGTGTCAAAGAATCAATAAATTCCTTGGAGCTGGTTCTTTCGACTGACAATTTCTCACCTTTGGCTAATCTTTCAGCATCAATTATTATGTTAGTTGCTTCGCCATAAAGTTGTTCACCAACAGCTTTAGTTGCCTTAGAGAAACCTTTACCAAGCAGGTCAAGAGCCATAGGAATACCTGCACCACCCACAGCACCCATTAAGGCAGCCATAGGATAGTCTTGGCGGTAACCAGTAGCAGCCTGCGCTAAACCTCTGTCAACTAAGTTACCAACAGAAGCACCAGCAGCTAACTTTGCATATCGTGCTGCACTACCAAGTTTACCTGTTGCACCAAGTATAGGTACATAGTTCAGAGGGTCAAGGAAAAGACCTAGTAGAGTACCAGCGGTTGACAGACCCATACTGGATTCTTCAACACGCTTTCTACGCTCTAAATCTTCCTTCTTCATTCTGATAAGGCGTTCAAGTTGCGCAGGACTGTTAGCGTTCTGACACACCCATAAGGTAGCTGTGTAGTCACCAAGTTCCTTCTGTACCCTATCAATATCTTCTTGTGTTAGTTTATAACCTTCTTCGTCCGGCAGGTCTTTCTTTGCAGCAGCAGTACGGAAAGAACCCCAAAGAGCAGAATCGAACATAGTGTCCTGCATCTTGTCAAAGAAGTCTGCTTCTTCTGGTTCTTCCTGTTCCACCACAGGAGCAGTAGGATTAGAACCCTCATATGCTCCCTGGATGAACTCACCTAAACTAGCAGTACCAATAGCGTTCTCCATACCTGCTGTGTAGTTCTCAACATCATCACCAAAGTAACCACCATGTTTCAAGGCAGTTGCATAACTACGTGCATCATAGGCATCAAACAAACCATCCTCTTTATACTTGTAAAGATAACCAGCCATGTAATCCATAAAAGATTCATCAGAATCAAAGTTCATGTAGTAGTTAGAACCATCTGGTTGAGCTAAACCATTAGGAGTAGTTTGTGTCACACCACCATAGTTATGATGTTTTGTGGCAAGCTCACTTGTGAACCCACCTGTTTCGTGTGATAATTGAGCGTATATTAAGGAAGGTGCAAGATTTTCACCATACATATCTTTTAATCGTTGTGAGATACCATTAGCTATCTCGTACCCATTCATTTAAATATACCTCCAATCGCATCAATAAGAGCACCCGCAGGACTACTCATATCAACACCTGTTTCTTTTTCAGCAGCTTCAATCTTGCTGGCATCCGGGTTAGACGCATAGTAATCACTATTATCAAATGACGGATTATAATAAACATCATCTACCAGCACTCTCTTTTCTGGTGGTAATTCTTGTAACCATTTAGCTACCTCTGTTGCAATGGTTGTATTATTCCATTTAGAAGCAGTTGCTACACCATTACGCCAAATTTGCAGAGTACCATTAGAATACATAAGTCTTGTGCCTTGCTCTTGCTGCATCTTCTCATCCAAGAACATCATAACAGTTTTCTGCTGATTTTCACTAGGAATCTTGTATAAGAACGCTTTAGGGAACGCACAACCATTATAGCTCACAAAGTATTCACTTGTGCGCTTGCGAGCATTGTTGAGTGCATCTTCCTCTGTTTGTCCACAGTACATGTTGGTCTTAAAACTTTGACTAAGCATAAGCTGAACAGCACTGTTGGCGTAGAACTGAATATCTTCGGTAGAACCATTACCGCCTAACAGAGGTACAGAAAGAGTAGAATCAAAACCAACCTGTAAGTCAGCACTCTTTTCAACAGCTTTCTTGAAGTCGGGATTACTCATATTCTCTCTTGCCATAGCGAACTTAGACACACCCTCTTCAAGACCATTAGCATCAATAAGGTCACTAAGTACAGAGATTTCATCACCTTGTTTACCAAAGAGATAACGGAATGTTTCCTTGTCAGTCTTGTACATAGCAACAAACTTGTTGAGGGCAGCAGGAAGTTGTAAAGCACCTGCTTCATCATGGGTTAAGGACTGAGTGCTCAGAGAACTTAATACATTACCAACATTGCCCTTCATTGCTTTCACTAAGCAGCCCATCTGAGGGAACTTCAAGAGGTTCATGGTTTCTTTACCAGCTTCATCAAGTGGAAGGCTATTAAAGAACTGAGCCATCTTTGTATTCGCCCACTCAATCTTTTCTTCATCAGTGATTTTAATTCTTTTACCATTAACAGAGATTGTATCATCATACACAGGAGAACCGAAGGAATCTACATCTTTACCTTGGGTCATGCTTAACCATCTATCATCAAGAGTAGATGTAACAAGCTGTTGTCTAAATACACTCTCCTGCGCAGCAGCAGCTTTCTTAGCAGCTTTTTCTTCTGCTTTTATTGCACGATTCTTAACACCTTCATATGTAGGCGCAATCGCTTCAAAGAACAGCGGGTCTTTCTTTTTAATTTCTTCATATTTATCCCATATGGAAGCGGAGGGTACTCCTTCTAAACTTTGTAAGAAATCCCTAGTTTTTTGAGAATTAAGATGCACACTCGCCTTCTCAGCCATCCCCAAGTAGATACCTAAAGGAATAACTTCTTTAACTCTGACAGGTGTGCCATCATCTTTGTGATAAACAATAGTATCACCCCAAGCCTTTAGGTTCTCAACACTACCATGAGGTGCTGTGCGTCTTGCAAACTCATCAACAAGTTTAATTCTGTCAGCACGGCTCATACCTGTTAACATAGGGTCTGTTTGCCATTCCTGTGCACCATTTGCGAAATCTTCTGGTGTCATCCCACTAAGACTACGCAGGATTAAATCGTCACCTTTGGCAGCAATAGCAGCATCTCTATCAGCTTCAAGGTCAGCTTGTCTACGTTTACGATAACTAGCATCCTGTTGTAACACATCCAACGGACGAGAGCCATAAAAACCTTTTTCAAAAGCGGTTCTGTTATACGCCTTAATACCAGAATCTTGTAGCTTTTTGTCCATAAAGGTTTCAAAGTTCAAGATGTTCTGCTGGGAGTTATCGGGCAATTCTTGGTTAGGAACTACTTCATTTTCGTACTCCTGCTTGAACAGTGTATTTAAGTGCTGACCACGCAGTTCATCAATACGTGCTACCGCATAGGGGTTATCAGCAATATCAAATTTTCCAGATTGACCAAGAATATCTAATGTAGAAAGTTTCTCTCGGTCTTTCTCATTGGTTACAGAAAAGATTCTATCAGCTTCTGCTTTACCAATCATTTCTGCACGTTTATCAGCAGCGATACTTTCACCAATCAAACCAGCACCAAGTAAACCCAGAGCACGTGAAAGTGCTGCTGCATTGCCATCAAGTTGGGCAGAAATACCACTACCAAAAGAGGGTGTGATTAATCTCTTTTGATAGGGTGCTTCTGGTTGTTTGGTAAATTGTCGCTGTGTGCCTAAAGCACTTGCTATTGGATTAGACATTTATTTACCATCCTTTATATGTTATTTCTTTTTGTAAACACCTGTACCTGCACCTGTCTTTTCATGTACAGAGCGAGGTGTAGTGCCTACCACGTTTTAGCGGAAACCTTCTTAGCTCCACCTTTCCACCAGTCCCACTTCTGACCACTTGCTTCAACAGCAGCCTTCTGATTCAACACAGTAGTAGTGTTTTGCAAGATGGTGTTAGCAGAAGTCAAGAAATTAGCAAAGCGTCCGGGCATCTTGGGCGCAGACGCATTAAGGTTATCAATGTAACTAGCGGTAGACTTAAAAGTAGCATCTTCGTTCAAGTCGATTTCATTAGACTTGCGAGAATAGTTATCTTTAACAGAAGCTACCGCACGAGCAGTATCACCTTCAACGGAGCGCACGAGCATCCTTGCGGTTCTACCACTTGCGTTCTCATTGACGGCAGCCTTAACAGCAGAATTGAGCTGCAAGGAATTATGACGTGTCTTTGTGATTTCAGACACAGCAGCGTCAAAGGCATCTGTACGTTCCTGTTCGTAGTTTTGATAGGCGTAGTTCATCTGCGTGATAGCAGCTTTCGCTTGCGAATCAATCAGAGCCTTTGCTTGTTTGTACTGTGCTCTTTGACCGAGGTATTCACCGCCAATCTGTAAGGCGGTACTAGCAGCAGCGAGTACATCACACATTATTCAATGCCTTCTCTTGCTTCTTTTGCTTCTGCTTTTGCTTCGTCCGTAGCAAACACAAAGCACTGGAAGTCCTCGCCGTTGACTTGTCGAACATCAAAGAAGTCAGCTCCCATCCACTTTAACCATTTTACGTGTTGCTCATTACCTAACCACACCCAATTCTCTAAATGGATGTATTTTTCAAGATACCTGTTAAGCAAATCTTTGGCAGCACGTAGAAAAGCGATTTGGTGTTTTTCTACTTTATCTGTACAAAGCATCCACACAAAGTTCAGAATAACGCCTTCTTCAACAATTTGTTGTACACCACCAATAGCGTAGACTTCATCATTATCATCAACAAGCACAGTTGCGTCTGCATAGTCAACAACAGGAACATCGTAGAAGTCACAGCCATTCATAAGCTCAACCTCTCGCACATCCACAGGACGCTTAGACTCCATGAAGTTCATAAAGTGCTTAATTGTCATTTTCTCTAATCTTAAAATTGTTTTGTCCTCCTTACATAATTACCAATCCAACCTGCGCCAATCAAAGCCACCGGAGCAGGAGCATCCGATTCAACACTAATCTTGCAGTTTGTGTTAAGGCTTTGAATAGGCACTATAAATTTACCTGTTGAGAACATCAGCTTACCAAGTGTGCTGTCCGTAGTACCTAAGGTTCTCCCTGTGTTGATATACTCGTAAGTGTCTTTATCAAACACATCAACCTTAACCACGAAGTAACCACTGTCAGCATAGTTTATCCAAAGCTGTCTGAGTTGTAACCTGCCTTCTAACAAGGCTTGTGTTCCTCTTTCGCTCTCACTCTTAACATAAATAGTAGAAAGAGCAATTCTAAATTTGTAGATTAAACCACAAATAATATGCTTACCTTCATAGTTACCATTAAGAGTCACAGTGCCGTCAGCATCAACCTCTTTGAAAGTACCATCAGCAGTAACAATGCCATACTTTCTATCTGGTTCATAAATCTCATTATAGAAAGACTTAATGTTGATAAGGGTTTCACCTTGCAGTTCATTGAAGCAACCTTGTGGAACAGTTACTTCCTGCTTGCAGTCCAAGAGGACACGATAAGGTTCACTCGGTAAATCTTCTGTGTTAAACGTAAAGGAAACACGTTCTAAACACAAATAGTCATTACGTTCAACAACGATATATAAAGAATCCTCAATAAAGGAAGCACCATAGATAGTGCCACCTAAAGACCAACGTGACCAGGAAGCCTGTTGACGCACACTGTCAATGAACAGGTACTTATACACATACATACAATCCTCATCACCCTCAGTGAGAAACATTAAGATGTTCTCAACACTACTCGGTACAATCTTATAAGTACCATTCGGTAAATAAGAGGGAACGTGAGAAGTAATATCCTGTGCATCTTTACTGTCTGTGTTATCAGCAGCAACGAAGAACTCTCGTACTGTGGAATACTCAGAGCGTTCTGCAAGGAAGTAGATGTTACGTCCTGCATTGACTGGTGTTGCCTTTAAGGAACAACCAAAATGAGTAACAGGTGGTGTCAAGTAGGCATCTTTAGGAGTCAACACGCTATCAGAGCGCAAAGCAAACTGAGCATCCTTAGAGAACAGAATAAGTTCTGCATCAAAAGGAACAGCATGATAGAGTGTTGCAATTTTGTTGTCAGACACAGCAAGGTCAATAGGGTCTGTGTCCTGTACTTCCATAGCACTCGCCATCCAAAAGTTAAAGAAGTCAGCACTACGAGTAAGGATAACATTTTCCCCACTAAGGAATCCTAAGCGATTTCTGTGGTAGAACACATCATTGATTGTGTTATCAATAAAAGACGGCAATGGGTTACTATCTTCATCACCGGACTCACGAGAATCCCATTCGGCAACTCTAAAGTTAAATGTGCCATCTGCTTCACGCACGAGCACGTGGGGCATCGTTTTGTTATCAATATGATTCTTCAACAGTGGTCTGACACATTCACGCCATACCTGTGCTTCTGCATCATAGCGAACATAATAGTCATCTGTGTTACTACCCTTTTCACCTGTGATTTTCACAATGAAACCATCTGGCGCACTAGCAGGTAAGTTAGTGAATTTTTGGGTAGACTTGATGATACCGAAAGCAGCCTGGTTATTGTAGCCATCATACACAACAGCAGTATTAATTACAGACTTAGCGATACTGTAAGACGGAGTTTGTATATTCTCAGTGAACTCCAAAGTGTAAACTTCTGCTTCTATCGTTTTACCAGTGGGGTCGCCATTGCTCCCACCTAAACGCTCTTCAAGAATACCTTGTGATGTAGTAATCGTCCAATTATCTTTTCTACATCTTTCAAGTTCATCCTTAACCTTTTGATATGCAGCAAGGTCAGTATCAACAGTCAATTCTTCTTTTTTAGGAATTGTAACAGTAATCGTATTATCATTACGTGTAACTGTTGATGGGTAGCACCAAAACATTCCAAACAAGACACGTTTAGTTGCCTTATAATTATACTTTAAACCACTGAATCTATCCTCTTGCTGCTGAGGTGTGGTAGTAGGTTGAATATAAATAGTTTCACCTTGTTCAGTAACGAAAGCACTTTTCTTCAAGTAGAGCCAAGAAGAACCTTTTGTCACCACAAAGCCTTTGTCGGTAGCCTGTGTAGCTAACTGTTCTACGATAGCGTCAGTGTTAATCATCTTTGTGTGGGACTTGTCACTACCATCCGGTGTTTCATAACTTGCAACAGTTTCGCCGTTAACCACAATCTTATAGGTTCTGCCATATTGACCATTCTTAATGTTGACAAGTAGACCCTGGGTGTTCCATGAATTATCATCGACAACATCAGACATTTTAGTATGCTGCATTGTATTACACACAAAAGTATAGTCAGCAATCGTAGTTACCTTTAGGTTATACCGAGGTTTCTCAGTGTAGATATAAGGTCTTGTGCCTTCGTTAAAAGTAACCTTTTGCTCATTACCTTTAAGGTCATACACCTTTATATCCTCACCTGTGAAAAGCACAATGTACTTCTCATTAGCATCTCGGTCTATAAAATGCACTAAAGGCTTTGTGTTCTTGGTTAACTTTCTCGCCAACGATGACACAAGCATTGTCGGTGGTCTTTTCTGTAAACCACCTGCTTCAGATGAGTAACCATTAAGTTGCTCATCAAGTTGCTCTGGGTCACGCAAGGTAGGCGGTTGTTGACTAATACCTTGCACAAAGTTTTTAATATCTTGATTGATTAGCATTTATCAACCTCTCTGTTTCAAGTCGGTTACACTCATGTTGTTTAAGATGTTGTAATCGTTGTTGTCCATCTCGTATTCCTGCAAGTGCATCCATGCTTCTTGAATTTCCTGTGTAGTAATCTGTGTAATACTATCATCACCAAAGTATCGACTTTGGAACTTAAAGGCAGCCTTAGTGATAATATAGTTACGCATAGCATCTGGTAGTTCCTCAAAGGGAACAAGCAGAACCGCTTCACAGGAAAGAGGTTGTTTAAAGGTAACATCACCAGTGGAAAGGTCTTTGACATAATCACCACTATGGACAAGTTTCTCACCACCAGAACCCTTCAAGAACAAGTAATTTTCCTGCCATCTAATTCGACCAGTGTAAGCATCTGGTGTCAAGGTGTGTTCCGAGATGATGTTAAAAGACCAACCACGAGATTGTTCCTGTCTGGACACGTTCCTCAAAATGCGCAACGCACTAATAGCATCAACATTCTTTAAATCTTCGAGGGTGTTAACGGGCGACTCACCTATAATGCTAATTATTTCATTGACCGCATCAAGCTCTGTTAAAGCTGTTAATTCCATTTGTATTTACCTCCGTATAGAAAAAAAAATAGGGAGTACCACGAAGATACTCCCCATTATTTAGTGTGTATTATT
>OHOP01000193.1_pt1 | contig 41184 bp, 35 predicted proteins | sample 1569821 | NCBI WGS metagenome assembly OHOP01 (sample SAMEA3879527, study PRJEB24766) | human gut metagenome | biome: human-associated habitat; feature: feces | place: USA | collected 1985/1987
CACCCTGGTCAAGACCCGGGTGGTGGACGACAGCGGGTCCATGGATCTGGTTTTTTTCAACGCCCAGCATCTGGGCAGTTCCCTGCGCATGGGGGAGACGTATGTGTTTTTCGGCAGGGTGGAGGACGATCTGCGGCACAGGCAGATGATCAACCCCCTGTTCGAGCCGGAGGGGCGGCAGCAGGTCACCGGACGCATTATGCCCATCTATCCCCTGACCGCCGGAGTGACCCAGGGGCTTATGGCCCGGGCAGCCCGGCAGGGGCTGGACGCCTGCCGGGAGCTGCTGCCGGACGTGCTGCCCGACGGCATCCGCCAGGCCCACAGCCTGTGCTATGTGAACTACGCCTATGAGAACATCCACTTTCCGTCGTCGCCGGAGGCCCTGGAGGTGGCCCGGCGGAGGCTGGTGTTTGAGGAGCTGTTTCTTCTGACCTGCGGCTTGCAGCTGCTGCGGCAGCGGCGGCGGGATGTGGCGGGACCCGCGTGCCATCCCATGGATATGGAGCCCTTTTACCGGCGGCTGCCCTTCGCCCTGACCGGGGCCCAGCGGCGGGCCATTGCCGACGCCGTGGGGGACATGGTGTCCGGCAAGCCCATGAACCGCCTGTGCCAGGGCGATGTGGGCAGCGGCAAGACCATGGTGGCCGCCGCCTGCGTGTGGTTCGCCGCCCAAAGCGGCTGGCAGTCGGCCCTGATGGCCCCCACGGAAATACTGGCACGCCAGCATTACGAAAATCTGGCCCCGCTGTTCGCCCGCTTCGGCCTGCCGTGCGCTCTGCTCACCGGCTCCACCCCCGCCAGGGAGCGCCGCGCCATTCTGGCCGGCCTGCAAAGCGGGGATATCACACTGTGCATCGGTACACACGCCCTGCTGACGGCGGACGTGCAGTATGCGCGCCTGGGTCTGGTGATCACCGATGAACAGCATCGCTTCGGCGTAGAACAGCGCTCCGCCCTGTCCCACAAGAGCGCCGCCCCACACACGTTGGTGCTGTCCGCCACCCCGATCCCCCGGACGCTGGCTCTTATCATCTACGGCGATCTGGATGTGTCCGTGATCGATGAGCTGCCGCCGGGACGGCAGACAGTGGAGACCTTCGCGCTTGGTGAAAAATACCGGGCGCGGCTCAACGGCTTTATCCGCAAGCAGGTGCAGGAGGGCCATCAGGTGTTCATCGTCTGCCCGCTGGTGGGCGAGGATGACGCTCTGCCCGATGAGCGCAAGGCCGTGACGGCCTACGCCAAGGCACTGCAGGAGGATACCTTCCCCGAGCTGCGGATAGCCGTACTCCACGGCCGTATGAAGCCAAAGGAGAAGGAAAAGGTCATGGCCGCCTTCGCCGCCGGGGAGAGCGATATCTTGGTCTCCACCACCGTGGTGGAGGTGGGCGTGGATGTGCCCAACGCCACGCTGATGGTGGTGGAGAACGCCGACCGCTTCGGCCTGAGCCAGCTGCACCAGCTGCGCGGCCGGGTGGGCCGCGGCCAGGCCAAGAGCTACTGTGTTCTGCTCAGCGACGTACAGAACGACGACACGAAACGGCGGCTGAAGGCTCTGACCCAGACGAACGATGGCTTCCGCATCGCCGAGGAGGACCTGAAGCTCCGGGGCCCCGGCGACTTCTTCGGCAGCCGCCAGCACGGTCTGCCCACGCTGAAGGCCGCTGATCTCAGCTGCGATATGCCCCTGCTGGCCGAGGCCCGGGATGCCGCGCAGCAGCTGCTGGCCGGCGACCCGCTGCTGACCCGGCCGGAGCACGCCGTGCTCCGCCGCCGGGTACAGGCCCTGTTCCGGCAAAAGGACGGCACCCTGAACTGAAGCAGGGCACTCTCTCCGCGCTTGAAATGCCGGCAATAAGCAGCGGCGCCGGAACGATGTTCCGGCGCCGCTGCTCTCTGCTGTCTCCGCGCCGTTTGCCCGGCGGCATGGGGCAGATATTCCCCCGGAAATGAAGAAAGAGCAGCCTTTCGGCTGCTCTTTCTCCCTCCCCAAGACGGCCACAAGGAGCGCCGTAGCGCTCCCTGTGGTGGTGTGTTGTCGGGTAAAAGGGGGAATACCCGACAGGGGGGTGGCACGGACAGAGGGGGGTGACTCTATTCGTGCTCAACTGTATTGTACACCTGCCTGTCCGGTTTGTCAAACGTTTTTTCTGATTTTTTGCAGTGGGTAACATTGGGGTAAAGTTAATGTGTTCTTAATGTCACTATCCTTGCTTTTTGTGAAATAATGTCGTACACTATATGTGTGTTTGCATGATACAGGAGGTATACTAAATGGTCTCCATTATAGAAGTAACTGACAAAGCCCAGCTGCGCCGGTTCGTGGACTACCCCAACGAGCTGTATAAAGACGTGCCCCAGTTCGTCCCCGCCACCTATGGCGACGATCTCTCCGATTGGGACCGCAGCAAGAACCCCGCCTTTGAATACTGCGACGCCCGCTGCTGGCTGGCCATGCGCAACGGGGAGATCGTGGGCCGCATCTGTGCCATCCACTCCCGCAAGGCCAACGACAAGTGGGGTGCCAACCGCCTGCGCTTTACCCAGGTGGATTTCATTGACGACCCGGAGGTCTCCTCCGCCCTGTTCCGCACGGTGGAGGCCTGGGCGAAGGAGCTGGACTGCACCGCCGTTCACGGTCCCCTCGGCTTCACCGACATGGACCGCGAGGGTATGCTGGTGGAGGGCTTTGACCGCCGCAGCTGCTTTTTCACATACTACAACTATCCCTACTACATCGACCACATGGCCGCCCTGGGCTATGTGAAGGACGTGGACTGGATCGAGGAGCTTATCACCGTCCCGGAGGACGAGGCCACCATACAACGCTGGGAGAAGATCTCCGACTTCGTTCTCAAGCGCCACCGCCTGCACATTCACGAGGCCAGGAGCCGTCTGTCCTATCTGCCCCTGCTCAAGCCGTTTTTCGAGCTGGTCAACCTGGCCTACGCGCCGCTGTACGGCACTGTGGATCTCTCTGACCGCCAGATCAAAAAGTACTCCGCCAAGTTCGCGCCCCTCATCAATCCCAACACCACCTGCTTCGTCATGGATGAAAACGACCGCATGGTGGCCTTCGGCGTAGGTGCGCCAAGCCTGGCCTCCGCCCTGCAGAAGCACCGGGGCCGCCTTATGCCCACCGGCTGGATCGACGTTCTCAAGGCCTTCCGCAGGAACGACACCGTGGACCTGCTGCTCATCGCCGTCCACCCGGACTACCAGAAAAAGGGTGTCAACGCCATTATCCTCAGCAAGGCCATGAAAGGCTGCCACAAGCTGGGCATCAAGCAGGCCGAGACCGGCCCCATGCTGGAGCTGAACGACAAGGTCCAGTCCCAGTGGAAGGATTTTCAGACCGAACAGCATAAGCGCCGCCGCTGCTTCATCAAGCAGCTGTGATACATAAAAGGGACCGGCTCGGCCGGCCCTTTTTATCTCCCGCTGAAAAAGCAGCACCCTCCTGCCGGCGCAGGAGGGTGTTGTTCATTTCAGCTCTACCACGGTCACGCCGGCCTCGCCCTCGCCGTATCGGCCCAGGCGGAAGGACTTGACCTGTTTGTTTTTCTTCAGCAGCTGGTGCACGGCGGCGCGCAGCGCGCCGGTGCCCTTGCCGTGGATGATGGTCACGGTGCCCAGCTTGGACCGGGATGCCGCGTCCAGGTAGTTCTCCACCACGCTTTCGGCCTCCAGCGTCTCCAGGCCCCGGATGTCCAGCTCGGCGGACGCCCGCGCCCCGGTGTTGATGGACACCGCCGGTCCGCTGCGCTGCTGCGCGGCGGCGGACTGCTTTTTCTTCTTCTCGATCTCCTCCGCCGTTTCCAGCAGGCGCACCTGCGCGGCCTTGACGGTCATCTTCATCTTGCCCGCCTGCAGGAGCAGCGTGCCGTCACCGTTGACCGCCAGCACCGCGGCGCCGGTCCGCACACCGGCCAGCTCCACCGTGTCGCCCACGGCGATGGGCCGGCTGGGCGCGGGTACCGGCTCTGTATCCTCGTCCCGTTGGTGCAGCGCCGTCTCCGCCTCGTTCAGGCGGCGGCGTATATCGCTTTTCCGGTCATTCACGGCCTGATAGTCCGACCGCTGCTGCTGTTTCCGCAGCTCGTCCAGCTCGGCGAACACCTGGTCCGCCTGCCGCTGGGCCTGCTGCACGATGCGCCGCGCCTCGGCCTCGCCCTTGGTCCGGGCGTTGTCCTTGGCCTTCTCCATCTGCTCACGGAAGGTCCGCGCCTTCCGCGCGTCCTCCTCACGCTGGCGCCACAGCCGGTCCGCCTCGCCCTGGGCTTTCTCCAGCCGCTGGCGCTTCTCCTCCAGTTGGGTCAGCACGTCCTCGAACCGCACGGATTCACTGTCCATCTGGGCCTTGGCGTCCTCGATGACGCTCTCGTCCAGCCCCAGCCGCCGGGAGATGGCAAAGGCGTTGGACTTGCCCGGTATGCCGATGAGCAGCCGGTAGGTAGGCCGCAGCGTCTGCACATCGAACTCACAGCTGGCGTTCTCCACCCCCGCCGTGGTCATGGCAAAGGTCTTCAGCTCCGCGTAATGGGTGGTGGCCGCCGTCAGCGCACCCTTGCGCCGCACGTCCTGAATGATGGCGATGGCCAGCGCCGCGCCCTCCACCGGGTCGGTGCCCGCCCCCAGCTCGTCGAACAGGATCAGGCTCTTCTCATCCGCCAGCTTCAGTATCTCCACTGTGTTGGCCATATGCGCCGAGAAGGTGGACAGGCTCTGCTCGATGCTCTGCTCGTCGCCCACGTCCGCCAGTACCCGGTCGAACACCTGCACGGCGCTCTGGTCGCCGGCGGGGATGTGCAGGCCGCATTGGGCCATCAGGCACAGCAGCCCCAGGGTTTTCAGCGTCACGGTCTTGCCGCCGGTGTTGGGGCCGGTGATGACCAGCGTGTCATACGCACCGCCCAGCGCCACCGTCACCGGCACCGCTTTGGCCGGGTCCAGCAGGGGATGCCGTGCCCGCTTCAGGTCGATGCCGCCCCGCTTCCGCACCAGCGGACGCCCCGCGTCCATGGCATAGCTCAGCTGTGCCCGGGCGAAAATGGTGTCCAGCTGCACCAGCAGGTCGTAGTCGTACAGGATGTTCTCCCGCTGCGCCGCGCACTCGCCGGACAGTATACGCAGCACCCGGTCGATCTCCTTTTCCTCACGGGCCTGCAATTCCTTCAATTCATTATTGGCCTGCACCACGCCCATGGGTTCCACGAACAGCGTGGCCCCGGAGGATGAGATGTCGTGTACCAGACCCGGCAGACTGCCCTTGCACTCCGCCTTTACCGGCACCACGAACCGCCCGTCCCGCTGGGTGATCAGCGCCTCCTGCAGCACCTTGGCGTAGGAGGGCGACGAGATGATCCGCTGCAGGATCTGCCGTCCCTTGCTGGCCGCAGCGCGCATATTCCGCCGTATGTCCGCCAGCTCCGGGCTGGCGGTGTCGGCGATGGTCTCTTCGTCCAGTATGGCGCCGCGTATTTTATCCTCCAGATAGCGGTTCACATGAAGGGCAGAGAATAGCCGGTCGATGGCCGTGGCCTCCCCCTGACGCTCCGCGTCATAGTCGCTGACCCGCCGCGCAGCGGTCAGCACGCCGGCCACATCCAGCAGTTCCCGGGTGTTCAGCACGCCGCCGTGGTCCGCCCGGTCCAGTGCCTGGGATACGTCCTTCACGCCCGCAAAGGACGGACTGCCGTGCAGGCCCAGCCGCGTCTTGGCCGCGTCCGTCTCATCCAGCAGGTGCTCCACCGCCGCCGCGTCTGTGGCAGGACGCAGCCGCAGGCACCGGGCCTTGGCCTCGTCGCTGACCGCATGGCGCGCCAGCAGCTCCAGCACCGCCGGCAGCTCCAGTGTGCGGATAGATTTCTCAAATAACTCGCTCATGTATGTATGTCCTCCTGTTATCCCAACAGGGCCTTGTAATAGTCCAGCGTCCGGAACCCGCGCTCCAGCTGGGCGGCGATAAACGCCTCGCCCGCCTGATCCAGCGCCCGCAGGGCATTCGGCTCCAGCGTAAAGCTGTACAGCCGCCTGGGGTCCGCGTACAGCACGTGCCGCAGCGCCGCCAGACCAGCCTCGGTCAGCGGCAGCCGGAAGCTGTGCTCCGGGCCCCTGCACGTTCCGCACGCCACAAATCCGCCGGAGATGTCCAGCACCGGTCCCTCCGGCTGAGCCGTTCCGCACACGGCGCATTCCTCCGCCAGCGGCTCAAAGCCCGAGAGCGCCATCAGTCGGAACTGGAACGCCGCCTTCACCAGCCGCGGGTCCTTCCCCGTGCGGCACAGGGCGTACAGGGCGTTCAGCAGCAGCGACAGTATCTCAGGGCAGGGCGTCTCCTCGGCGCACACCGCCTCCGTCAGCTCACAGAACCACGCCGCCAGCGCCAGCAGCTCGATGTCCCGGCCCAGCCCGTCGAACAGCTCGATGGGCGACGCCTCATCCAGCATATACCAGCTGCCCCGCTTGAAAATGGTCAGCTCGGAATAGGCCGGAATCTGGCAGGCCGCCGCCAGGCGGCTGTTCTTTCGCCGCGCACCCCGGGCGATCAGGGGTATCTTCCCCCGGTCCGCCGTCAGCACCGTCAATATCCGATCTGTCTCCTTTGTGTCTGTGACCCGCAGCACCACGCCGCCGGTCACGGTCTTTCCACTTTGCATACAGCCTCCTGGGCCCCGCGGTACAGCAGATACGCCTCCGGCGCGCCGGTGTCCAAAAATAATTCCCAGTAGTCCACGCGAACACCTCCATGTCGTTAGCATGGGAGCTTTCGCCGGTTTTATGGCTGGAAATTTGTTGATGTTATTCCTCGTTGTAGCCCTGACTTCTGATGAAATTCGGATTATCCCGCCAGTTTTCCTTGACCTTCACCCACGTCTCCATGTACACCTTCGTGCCCATGAATTTCTCAATATCCCGACGGGCCGCGGAGCTGATGCGCTTGAGCATTTCGCCGCCTCTGCCGATGATGATGCCCTTGTGGCTGGCCTTCTCGCAGTAGATGGTCACGTCCAGGTCGATGATGCCCGTGTCCTCCCGTTCGGAGAACTTCGTCACCTCCACCGCCGTGCCGTGGGGGATCTCCTTGTCAAGGCAGCGCAGCATCTTCTCCCGGACGATCTCCGCGCACACCTGGCTGTCCGCCTGGTCGGTGGTCATGCCGTCGGGGAACAGCTGGGGGCCCTCCTGGGCGTATTGGGACAGCTGCCGCATCAGCTCATCCAGGCCGTCGCCGGTCCGGGCGGAGATGGGAATGATGGCATCAAAGCCGTCATAGGCCGCGCTGTACGCCGCGATGACCTCCAGCAGGGCCTCCTTTTTCTCTACCGTGTCGATCTTGTTGATGCACAGCACGCAGGGCAGCTGCTCCTCCCGGATGCGCTGCAAAAGGACCTTCTCCGGCTCGCCCACATGGGGGATGGGCTCCACCAGCAGCAGCGCGCACTCCACGTCGCTGAGGCTCTCCCGCACCACCTTGACCATATAGTCCCCCAGCCGGGAACGGGGCTTGTGCAGGCCCGGCGTGTCCAGCAGCACATACTGGGTATCGCCCCGGTTCACCACGCCGTAAATGCGGTTGCGGGTGGTCTGGGGCTTGTCCGAAACAATGGCGATCTTCTCGCCCACCAGGGCGTTGGTCAGGCTGGACTTGCCCACGTTGGGCCGTCCGCACACGGTGATCATTGCGGTTTTTGTGATGTTCATAGGTGATCCTCAACTTTCTTTCGTTTGAGCAATTTTCGTGCAGCGTTATTTTCGTTCCAGGCCCAGCACGGACATGATGGCCTCTTCTCTTTCGCGCATCTGGGCCTTCATGGGACCCTCGTCCAGGTGGTCGTAGCCCAGCAGGTGCAGCACGGAGTGTACCGCCAGATAGGCCAACTCCCGGCGGTTGGCGTGGCCGTATTCCTTCGCCTGCGCCTTCACGCGCTCCAGAGAGATGACCATGTCCCCCAGGGGCACATAGCCGGTGCCGGGGTCGGCGTCCTCCGCGCCGGGCAGCTCGCCGGGAGTCAGTTCAAACTCCGGAAAACTCAGCACGTCCGTAGGGCGGTCCACCCCACGCATCTCCAGGTTGATGGTGTGGATGCCCGCGTCGCCGGTCACCAGCACATCCACCTCGCAGGGGAAGTCCACCCCTTGCTCGGCCAGCGCTGTGCGGATGACCCTGCGGAGAAAGCTGCGTGTGTCCTCGCTGACACCGGGGACATCGGCGGTCACCGGGATATAGTGTCGCTTCATTTCTTTTTCTCCTCAAATTTGGCGTAGGCCTCGATGATGCGCTGCACCATCACATGGCGCACCACGTCCTCCTTGGTGAGCCTGCATATGGCCACGCCCTCCACGTCCCGCAGGACCTTCATGGCCTCCTTCAGGCCGCTGACCTTGTCGGTGGGCAGGTCGATCTGGGTCACGTCGCCGGTGATGACCACCTTGGAGCCGAAGCCCATGCGGGTGAGAAACATCTTCATCTGCTCGCGGCTGGTGTTCTGGGCCTCGTCCAGAATGATAAAGCTGTCGTCCAGCGTCCGCCCGCGCATATAGGCCAGGGGCGCCACCTCGATGTTGCCGCGCTCCAGATACTTCTGGTATGTCTCCGCCCCCAGCATATCGAACAGGGCGTCGTACAGCGGGCGCAGATAGGGGTCCACCTTCGACTGCAGGTCGCCGGGCAGGAAGCCCAGCCGTTCGCCGGCCTCCACCGCCGGACGGGTGAGGATGATGCGGTTCACCTGCTTGTCCCGGAAGGCGGCCACCGCCGCCGCCACCGCCAGGTACGTCTTGCCGGTGCCGGCAGGACCCACGCCGATGGTGACGGTCTGCTTCAGGATGGCGTTGACGTACTCCTTCTGGCCGATGGTCTTGGGCTTGACGGGCCTGCCCTTGCTGGTGATGCAGATCACGTCCTGGGTCAGCTCGCTGATGCGCTCGGCCTGACCGGAGCGCACCAGCCCGATGACGTAGCGCACATGCTGGTCGGTGATCGTCTCGCCCTTATTGGACAGGGTCAGCAGCGCCTGCACCGCCTTCACCGCCAGCATCACGTTTTCCGGCTCGCCGGACACGACGATCTCGCCGCCGCGGTTCACCGCCTGCACCTGAAATTCCGCCTCCAGGAGCCGGATATTCTCGTCGAAGGAGCCGAAAAGATTGACGGCCTCCTCCATGCGTTCAATACCGATACGTTGTTCCATGTTTTGGGTTTACCTCCCTGTATCGCTTGTTATAGTCAGCGGCGCGTCCACGCCGATCTGTTCTTCGCACTCCGCCCGCAGCGTCACCATAAGGTACGCGCCCTGCCGCCGGGCGGATACGTCCGCTTTCAGAACACGGCCATCGTCTCCGATGGTCTGCGCCAACTGGGCCTCCAGCTGCTTTTGTCCCTCGGCGCGGGCCTCATCCTCCGGACGTTCACCGTCGTACACCGCGCGCTCGGCCACCGTCTCTGTTACCAGCGTTACCGGCAGGCGCAGCCCGAAGGGCAGCTGCACGCCACGGTATCGTATTATTTTATCACAGTTTTCCCGGCCCTGCAATATGCTGTCCCCCGCAGGCAGCGCAATTCGGTGCCGTCCGAGGTCCAGCGCGGTATGGGTGCGGGTCTTCACGGGCTCCGTGCCGTCCTTCAGCACCGTCTCCAGAGGTACGGGCACCGTCCACTCGTACCATGTCCGGGCCCAGATCCGCCCGGTGGCCCGCATATACCGGCAACCCCGGACAGCAGCACCTGCCCCGCCTGCACCGTTTCGCCCACCGCCGCGCAGGTCACCCCGTCCAGCGCCTCGATCTTCGTGATGAGCCCGTCTCTGGCCGCCACGATGTTCTGCACGTCGCTGTCCCGGTAGAGATGCGGCGGGCGGACGCGCTCCACCACCTGCACGTGGGCGGTGCAGCCCTTGACGTTCACCGCCAGATACACCACGTCCGGCAGCAGCGGCAGCACCCGGTTCCGCAGCTCGTCCTGGTCCAGGCCCACGCCGCGCGTGCCCACGCGCACGCCGCATCGTTCCAGTGCCTGCAATACGCTTTCCGTGGGGACGGTGTCGTTGCCGGTGACCTCGAAGTCCCAGATGAAGGCACTGCCCACCGCCAGCAGCAGCGGCAGCACCAGCGCCGCCGCCAGCAGCACATACCGGTGCCTGCACCGCCGCCACAGCTCCGGCGCGCCGGACTTTCGGCACACGGTCACCTGTGCGCCGATGTCCGCCGTCACCTCGGCCAGGCGCCGCGCGCCGGACAGGGTGGTGGTCACGCGGAAGGATGTCTCCGTCAGCCAAGTCAGGTCCCAGAAGGGAATGCCGTGGGCGGCGCACAGGTTCACCACGCGTTCCGGCGCGGTACAGACCACCTCAGCCACCGCCTGACCGCGGAGATAATTCACTGCTTTACGGTACACGGCGCCCCCCTTACTCCACCAGTTCGATGCCGGATATTTTTCCGGTGATCCGCAGCTCCTGCCCCGTCATCACCAGCAGCTGCAGGTCCTGGCCCCGGACGCGGACCACCACGCCGCCGCCGTTGACGTCCACCGCCTCGGTGGTGTAGGCCAGCACGCCCCGGTGCCGGTCCATATACAGCTCCCGGTTGCCCAGCAGCTCGATCCGGGCCACGCCGGCGGCGATGTTCACCGGCAGCTCCAGGCGCTCCAGCGCCTCCTGGCCCACCTGGGCCAGCTTCTTTTTCAGTCCCGCCACACCGTCACCTCCCTGCGGATGATACAGAACGCTATGCGCGGACGCACCGGAACTTGCCTGTCCGGGGCGGGGTATTTCCCGGCGGCGGCGCGCATAGGCTGGGGACCGGTGATGGTGATGATAAAGCGTGTGTTGGCACTGCTGGGCAGCGGGGCACTGGCGATACTGCTGCTGCGGCAGGCGGAGACGGCGGCCCAGGCGGTGCGGGACGGCGTACAGCTGTGTCTGACGTCGGTGGTACCGGCGCTGTTCCCGTTTTTCGCCGTCTCGTCCCTGCTGGTGGCGCTGGGGGCAGCGGAGGCGGCAGGCCGGGCGCTGGCACGCCCCTTCGGGCGGCTGTTCCGCTGCGGCGGTGCGGGGTGCGCCGCCCTGCTGCTGGGGCTGGTGGGCGGCTATCCTGTGGGGGCGCGGGCGGCGGAGCTGGTGCGCCGGGGAGAGCTGTCCCCTGCCGAGGGGGCGCGGCTGCTGACGTTCTGTAACAACGCCGGCCCGGCCTTTGCCATCGGCGTGGCCGGGGTGTCGGTATTCGGCAGCGCCCGGACGGGAGCCTGGCTGTATCTGCTGCACTGTACCGCCGCGCTGCTGACGGGCCTGCTGTTCTGCCGCCGCCCGCTGCCCGTCACCGCCATGCCGAAACGGCCTGTGCCGCCGCAAACCGGACTGACGGGGCAGTTTCTCCGGGCGGTGGAGGGGGCGGTGTCCGCCATGGCCCGGGTGTGCGGGTTCGTGGTGTTCTTTCTGGTGCTGCTGCGTCTGGCGGAGGGGCTCATCGGTCCCCTGCCGCCGCTGGCGGCGGGGGTGCTGGAGCTGACCAACGGCATCCTGCGCCTGACGCCGGACCGCCGGGGTTTCGTCACCGCGGCGGCGCTGCTGGGCTGGGGCGGGCTCAGCGTCCACTGCCAGACGGCGGCGGTGACGGCGGGCAGCGGCATCTCCCTGCGGCTGTATGTGCCGGCCAAGGCGGTGCAGGCGGCGCTGTCAGCGGGACTGGCGGCGCTGCTGGCACCGTATCTGCTGCCGTAGGGCACCCCGCGGGTCCCTCCTGCGTAGAATGACCACGGAGAGAAGTCTCCCATCATTCCCGACAGGAGGTCACATAGGATATGAGCATTACGCTCCGTCATGCCGCCGCCTGCTATCAAGCCCCGGACGGCGAGGTGGAGGCGGTACGGGACGTGTCCTTCACGGTGGAGGAGGGCGCGTTCGTCAGTTTAGTGGGGCCCTCCGGCTGCGGCAAATCCACCCTGCTCAGCGCCATTGCCGGTCTGGAGCCCCTCAGCGGCGGCGCTATCGAGATCGACGGCCGGACGGTACAGGGCACATCGCCAAAGATCGGCTTTATGCCCCAGCGGGACCAGCTTTTCGAGTGGCGGAATATATGGGACAACGTGACGCTGGGGCTGACGGTCCGTGGTGAGAAGGACCCGGCGGCCTATGCACACGTGTCCCGGCTGCTGGAGCGCTATGGGCTGGCGTCCTTTGCCAAAAAGCGGCCCTGCCAGCTCTCCGGCGGTATGCGCCAGCGCTGCGCCCTGATCCGGACCCTGGCCACTGAGCCGGAGATATTGCTGCTGGATGAGCCCTTTTCCGCCCTGGACTACCAGACACGGCTGGCGGTATCGGCGGATATCTGGCGCATATTGCAGCAGGAGGGCAAAACGGCCCTGCTGGTCACCCATGACATCGCTGAGGCGGTGAGTATGTCCGACCGGGTGGTGGTACTGTCCCGCCGCCCCGCCGTGGTGAAGGCGGAGATGGACATGGGTGCGCTGCGTGGTCTGCCGCCGCTGGAGCGCCGGGACACGCCGGAATTTCACCGGTACTTCAACGCCATATGGAAGGAGCTGGACGTTCATGCCTGAGAAAGCGCCTTCGCCCCGCCGTGCGGCGTACCTGAGGACCGTGCGCCGCGAAAAGCGCCGGGTGCGTATCTGGCAGATCGCGCTGGTGGCGGGGCTGTTTGCCGTGTGGGAGCTCAGCTGCCGGCTGGGGCTGTCCGACGGCTTTCTGGTCAGCAGTCCCAGCCGCATGGTGCAGACCCTGTGGCGGCTGTGCGCCTCCGGCGAGCTGTGGCACCACGCGGCGGTGTCCATCGGTGAGACGGTGCTGGGCTTTACCGCCGGGACAGTGCTGGGCACGGCCATCGCCGTGGCCATGTGGTGGTCGGACACCGCCGCCCGCATTCTGGACCCGTACCTGGTGGTGCTGAACGCACTGCCGAAAACAGCCCTGGGGCCCATCTTCATCGTGTGGATGGGCGCGGGCATGGGGGCCATCGTCACCATGACGCTGGCCATTTCACTCATCGTCACCATCCTGAGTATGTACACCGGCTTCCGCACCACCGACCCGGAGAAGCTGCGGCTGATGCGGACGCTGGGCGCTGACAAGCGCCAGATCCTGTGGCTGCTGGTGTTCCCGGCCAACTGCCCCACGCTGTTCTCCACACTGAAGGTGAATGTGGGCCTCAGCTGGGTGGGCGTCATCATGGGCGAGTTCCTGGTGTCCCGGGCCGGGCTGGGGTATCTCATCGTCTACGGCTCCCAGGTATTCAACATGGACCTGGTCATGGCCAGCGTGCTGGTGCTGGGGCTGGCGGCGGTGGGAATGTACCTGCTGGTGCTGCGGGCGGAAGCATTCTTAAATCATCTATGGGGGGTACGTGCATGAAAAAACAACTTATCTGCATTTGTATGGCCGCGCTGCTGTCGCTCAGCCTGCTGACCGGCTGCGGCGCGGGGACCGATACCGGCGATACCGCCGGCACGGAGGCGAAAAATGTCACGGTCCGGCTCAGCGAGGTGACGCACTCGGTGTTCTATGCGCCGCAGTACGTGGCTATGAGCCAGGGGTTCTTCGCCGACGAGGGGCTGGACATTGAACTGAGCAACGGCGGCGGCGCCGACAAGGTGATGACCGCCGTGGTATCCGGCGGCGCGGACATCGGCCTGGCCGGGCCGGAGAGCTGCATCTATATCCACGCGCAGGGCAAGGACGATCTGCCGGTGATCTTCGCCCAGCTGACGAAGCGGGACGGCTCGTTCCTGGTGGGCCGCAGCGACGAGGCCTTCGACTGGAACGACCTGAAGGGCAAGACCATCATCGGCGGGCGCAAGGGCGGCGTGCCGGAGATGACGCTGGAATACGTCCTCAAGCAGCACGGCATCGTACCCCAGGAGGACGCGGTGGTGGACACCTCGGTGCAGTTCAACATGATGGCCGGGGCCTTCACCGGCGGACAGGGGGACTATGTGACGCTGTTTGAGCCCACCGCCACGGAGGTAGAGCGCGCCGGACACGGGTATATCCTCTGCTCCATCGGCGAGGAGTCCGGGGAAATACCCTACACCGCCTATTTCGCCAGCCAGAGTTTTATGACGGCGCATCCGGAGGTCATTCAGGGCTTTGCCAACGCCATCGCGCGGGCGCAGCAGTGGATCGTGGACCACACAGACCGGGAGGTGGCGGAGGCCATCATCGACCAGTTCCCGGATACGGACCTGGATACCCTGGAGGCCGTTACCGCGCGGCACCGGCAGATCGATGCCTGGAACGCGGGGCCCATGATGGCGCGGTCGGCGCTGGAACGGCTGGAGACGGTGATGACCGAGGCCGGTGAGCTGGCGAAGGACCAGTGGGTAGACTTCGACAAGCTGGTGGACAACAGCTTTGCCCAGAAGGCCATGGAGACGCAATAAGCAAAAAAGAAAGCCCATGCGGGCTTTCTTTTTTGCGTTCATATCAGCTCAGGGCAGAGATGACCTCGGCGTATTTGTCGATGTCGGACGCGCCGTTCCAGGTCATAAAGCCGCCGGTGCACCCGGCGTCCCGCAGGGCCCGCACCTCGTCGGCCAGCTCCGCCGCGCCGTAGTGGTTATACGGCTCGCGGATGGCGTTGTAGCACTGTATCCATGTGCGTACCGCGCCGGGGGAGGCTGTCTCGCTCTGGCGGGCCATGGCGCTCTCGCCGAAGTTGTGGACCGTGGTATAGGGATGCTCCCAGGGCTTATAGTCCCCCTGTGCGCTGTAATGGTCCGGGTAGGGCATACCGGAGATGGCGTCCACCACGGAGCTGATGGCCGGCCAGTACTGGCCGCAGGCGGTGACGTAGGCGTTGGCGCATTCGCCGAACACATCGCCGGAGATGTAGTACCCGGCGTCATGCAGCCGCTGCGCGGCGTAGATCAGGAACCGCTGGACCGCCTGGGCCTTACTCTCACCGTAGGTGTTTTTGTAATCGATGGTACCGGCCTGCTCGTACTTATACGCGCCGTCGGGGAAGCGGATGTAGTCGAACTGGATCTCGTTGAAGCCCAGCGCCGCGGCCTCCAACGCCAGCTCCACCTTGTACTGCCACACGGTGCGGTTGTAGGCGCTGGGCCAGTACATGGAGCTGATCTTCAGGGGCGTGCCGTTCAGGTCGGAGATGACGTACTCCGGGTGGTCGGCGGCCAGGTGGGCGTCATTGAACACCGTGATGCGGCCGATGACGTAGTAGCCGGCGTCGCGGAGCTTCTGCACGTTGGCCTTGAAGCCCTCCATAGTGTCCTGAGCCGCGGCGTAGGCGGACGGGCTGTACTGCTGCATGACCGGGGAGGCGTAGGATACCGCCGTGCCGTCCACGATGTCCACCACAAAGGCATTGATGCCCGTCCCCTGGGCCAGCCGGATATAGCTGTCCGCGTACTGAATGGCGCTGCCGTTCAGGTACAGGGCCCGCACCTCGTCGGGCATCACATTGTCCGTGAAGGCCGGCTTCTCCGTGGGGTAGTAGTCCAGGCCGGCCGCGTCGCCGCCGCCCCAGGCGTCGCCCCGCGCGGCGTGGCGCTGGTAGAGCGCGTCGTCATACTGCGCCAGCGCTTCCTCCGCCGTCATGCGGACGTTCTCTCCGTCGATGTACCCCTCGCCCCGGTCACAGCTGACGGCCCAGCGCAGGACCTCGCCGTTTTCGTCCAGGCCGTCAAAGCCGGTGACGGTCAGCGCCATGCCCTTTTCCACGGCGCAGCCGGGGACCACGCCCGTCTCATCCGTCAGGCTCATGCCCCGCAGGGCGTACACCGTCTCCGTCAGCACCGCGCTGCTGTAGTCCGCGGTCAGGTTGGCCGCGTCCAGATAGGCGTAGCCCTCGCCGTTGACCACGCGGACGCGGTCCGCGCCGCCCTCGGCGTCCTCAGCAACGTACTGTACCTCCGCGCCGCGGACCAGGGAACCCAGCTGAGTCCCGTTTTCGTCATACACAGGGGCAGTGGTCCCGGCGGCGGCCACATAGCCCGCCGCCGTCTCCGGCACCACGGGATTAAACTGCCGCCAGATAATATATCCCAGCGTGCCCAGCGCCAGCAGGCACAGCACGATGAGTACCACCGCCGCGCCGGTACCGTGTTTCTTTTTCGTATTCGTTGACATAAATTGATTTCTCCTTGCGTATTTTTGTCAGCCTGCGGCCATTATACGCCATTCCGCGCCATAAATCCACCCAAATCTTGTGGCGCCGGTGACAAAATTTTCATATTTTTTGTGTTTTTCTCGTTTTTTTGGTAGACAACGACGCAGACCGATGGTATACTACACATGACTATTGTTATGTAAATCGGCGGAGGGCCTTCCCACCGCCGGCGCTTCCCATACAACTTAGAGATAAGGCAGGGTGTATCGACATGAAGAGGACGAAACGGGGAATGGCATTGATCCTGGCGGCGGTGATGGCGGTGAGCTGTTTGACCACCATACTGCTGGCTGCCAGTAAGAACTGGAGCAGCCTGAAGGACCTGGGTGCACTGAGCCAATATTATGAGACGGGCGCGGACGCTGACCCGGGCGCTGTTTCCACCGTACCCGGCGACCCCGGCGGCACGTCCTTCGGCCTGTATATGTTCTCCAGCAAGGCGGGAACGCTGGACGCGTTCCGCACCTGGCTGCGAAACTACAAGGGCAATACTATCTACAATGGTTTCGCAGCCAAGCTGGATAAGGCCTACGGCGAGAACACCAGCGGCGCAGCCGCAGCAGGCTACGGCCCCAACTTTGAGAACGCCTGGAGGGAGCTGGGTCACGGCGTCAACAAGGGTGAGTTTGCCAACGCCCAGACAGAGTACTGGGGCACCGAGCGTTACTCGACCTTGATCAGCCGCCTGCAAAGCAAATACCCTGCCCTGAACCTGAACGACTACTCCATCGCCCTGAAGAACGTTCTGTGGAGCCGCAGCGTCCAGCATGGTGTGGACGGCGCCTATAACGTGGTCACCCGCGCCATCGACAACCGGCTGGGCGGCTTCAAGATGCAGAGCGAAGCGGAGTTGATCGAGGCCATCTACACTGAATGCAGCAAGCTGGCGGAGGATATTCCCAAGTACCGGGATATGCAGACCCAGCTGTCTGACCGCTATGGCGTGAAGAACCGTTCCATGGCCTATTACAGCGCAGCGGACGGCGATGTGCAGTCCTCGGTGTACAGCCGCCTGCATATCAACGAGCCTGCCGATGCGCTGGTCATGCGCTATCAGAACACCACCTCCCACCTGGAGGGCAAATACACCCTGTGCTATAACTCCGACGGCAGGACCTTCAGCTACAGCGTAGGCAGCACCGACCTGGTGGCCGAGGAGAAGGCCTCTCAGCTGATCCTGACCTACTACAATTCCGACAAATACACCCTGGCCACCACGGATGGCAAGCGTCTGGCGGTCGTTGACGGCGCACTGATGCTGCAAAACGCTGCCGCCGACAGCAGACAGTTCTGGACACTGACCGGCAGCAACAACGGCTACATACTGTGCAACGTGGGCACCGGCAATTACCTGACCATCACGGTCAGCCAGACACAGGTCGCTGATCCCAACGCCCGCACGGAACCTACGGAAGATGAGATCGCGGCAAAGCGGGCGGAGATCAAAGAAAAGGGCTACGAAGAAGACGGCACTACTCCCGTTGGCGCGACGGCCAAAAAGTTCGCAGAACTTCTGTCCTCTCGGCTGATGTCGATCATCAAGGCCAACTTTGAGGAAAAAGATAACAATGCCATTGAAGCCCTCATAAAGGAAAACATCGCAAAAATGGGGCTGGAGGCGGACGCGAATAAGAAGGCCGCCCTTGAGTCGGCGCTGGCCAAGGTCGAAGCTATCGACGAAAACGCAACGGAAACCCAGGTCCCAGCGTTCACCAAATCTGAAGCATTGGCGCTTATTGAACTTTTCGCGGGAAAAACACTGAATACCATTGAGGAAGAAGTCGTGGCCGACATGGTAAGAGAAGACCTGAAGGCTAAGGCTGCAAACACCACTGTCACCGCCTATAAGGTCGGTTTGAGCAAGGAGAGCAAGACCGCCGCTGTTGTGACCATGAAGCCCGCGGCCGGACAGGACGCCTGGAACACCATCGGTCTGTTCTATCCCCAGAAGGCGGAGAAGGACGAAACCGGCAAGAGCATCGTCCACAACCTGACCCAGGGTAACTCCTCCTTCCCCCTGCGCGGCATCGTCACCTGCACCCAGAATATCAGCACCATCAAAGCCGTCGTCACCGACACGGCTACCAGGACTGTGCCTACCTACGCCAGCCGCAGCGGCATCAATGCCAAGTGGTTCGACCTGTGGGAACTGGATGAGACCCTGAAGTTCAGTAAGCTCTCCGCCGGGAAATACAACCTTACCATTACCGGCACCACCGATAGCGACAGCACCGTGACGCTGCTGGATACCACCTTCACCGTGGGCGCGGCCACGACTACCACGCCCGAAGCCCCCAACAACACCTACACGGTGACCTTCGTGGTCAACGGCAAAACCGTGGGAACGCGCACCTATAAAGAGGCGCAGCCCTACGGTGCGCTGCCTGAAGTGGACGAAAAGGGCTTCCAGGGCTGGTTCTACAATGACCGTGAGATATCCCAGAACACGCCTGTAGCACCCAAGAACCACACCGTTACGGCCAAGTTCGGTACGCTGCACACCGTGAAGTTCATGTCCCAGGGCGCTGTGTGGGATTCCTACAAGCTGGCCCAGAACGACATTATTACGCTGCCTGCAACGAATCCGGTCATGCAGGCTGACAGCAAGTACGTGTACAGCTTCGATTATTGGGCGGATGCCAGCGGCAAGCGCTATACCAGCGGCACCGTCATGCCCGACGCCGACGTCACCTACACCGCCGTGTTTACCAAGAGCCCCAACTCCGGTGGGAATACCGGTGGGAACACGGGCGGGAGCACCGGCGGGAGTACCGGCGGCGAGACGCCCAAGCCCTCCGGCAACTATCTGACCGGCGTATCGCCCAGCACGTCTGTCTCCGCAATGAACCGTGCGGGCTACACCATCTATAGCGGCAGCACCAAGGTGACATCCGGCCTCGTGGGTACCGGCATGACCGCTGTCAGCAGCTCCGCCACCGTGACCATCGTGGTCACCGGCGACGTCAGCGGCGACGGCAAGATCACCATCACCGACGTGGTCAAGCTGCAGAAGTCCGTGGTGGGCTCCGGCAGCCTGTCCGGCGCCTACGCCAAGGCGGCCGATATCAACGGTGACGGCAAGGTCACCATCACCGACGTGGTGCAGGCCGCCCAGGTCACCGTGGGCCAGCGCACCATCGGCTGAGGAGGAAACATCCTATGAAAAACAAACTGTTCCGCGCCGCGGCCTCCGCGCTGCTGACGCTGCTGCTGGTGGTCACGCTGCTGCCCGTGCAGGCCCATGCCGCCGGAGCGACGCTGACCGGCACCGCCGCCCCGCAGGCAGGCGACACCGTCACACTGACGCTGTCCGTGCCCAACAAGGTCTACGGTCTGACCGCCGACCTGAGCTACAGCGGCAATTTGTCCTTTACCAACTACAACTGCTCTGTCAGCGGATGGAGCATCGTGGTCAACAACAACAAGTTCAGTGTTTACGGCACGTCCAGCTCCAGCGGCGGACTGGTCACCATCAAGATGAAGGTATCCGGCAGCGCCAAGGAGGGCGACGCCCTGACCGCCACGTTCTCCAACATCGTGGTGTCCGACGGCAACAGCGACACCAGTCTGGACAGCGCCAGCTGGTCCGGCAAGGTGGGCGCGGCACCCAGCGGCAACTGCAGCCTCAGTTCGCTGAGCTGCTCCAATGCCACGCTGAGCCCGTCCTTCTCCAGCAGCACCACGTACTACACCTGCACGGTGCCTTTCGCAGTGGAAAAGCTGGATCTGAACTACAAAAAGGCCGACAACAGCGCTACGGTGTCTGTCAGCGGCAATGAGCTGGCGGTGGGCGTCAACACCGTGACCATCAAGGTCACGGCGGCCAACGGCGCCACCAAGAGCTATACCATCGATGCCACGCGCCAGCAGGACCCCAACTACAAGCCCTCCACCGACGCGTCCATCGCCGCCCTGACGCTGGAGGGGGCCACGCTGTCCCCGGCGTTCACGCCCACGGTGACGGATTACATCGCCTACGTCCCCTATGAGACGAAGCAGGTGACCATCGCCGCCACGGCAAAGGATGAAAAGGCTCAGGGCATCACCGGCACCGGCGAGGTGCGGCTGTCCGCCACGGAGGCGGAGACTGTGCTCACGGTTACCGGCACCGCCGAGGACGGCAAGACCAAGCAAAACTATACCATCCATGTGCTGCGGATGCCGGCCTATACCGGTATTGTCCCCACGGTGGAGGTCATCGACCCGGCCACCATCCCCGAGATACCGCCGCTGGAGATCCCCGGGACCATTGCGATGCCGCTGATCGGCGAGGTCAAGACCGTGTATGTGGCCATCGCGGCGGCGGTGCTGCTGGTGGCGGTGCTGTTCCTGCTGGGCTTCCTGATCGGCCGCGGCCACACGGGCGGCGGCGATGATGAGGAATACGACGACGAACCGCCGCGGACCCCGGCGAAGCCCCTGATCCCCGAGGAACGGCACACGGCACGGGTGCCCCGTCTGGTGCCCCGCGAGGAGAGCAGCGACAGCGAGCCTGCCGCCATCCCCGACAAGACCCCGGCGGCGCCTATGACGCCCGCCGCGCCGGCGGAGAAGCCGGCGACCGCAGAGCGCTCCGCCCAGGACGAGCCCACCCAGGCCGACGAGGACGAGGTGCGGACCATGTCGCTGGACGACCTGCTGGACGATATCCACAATATGTAACAAAAATGACCTAAGCCTTGGCTTAGGTCATTTTTACGCAGCAAAAGCATCCGGGATAGCGCCCGGATGCTTTTTGCTCAATAATCCACCTTCATCAGGCACAGACCCTCCGGCGGCGCGGTGGGGCCCGCCTGCTTGCGGTCCCTGGCGGCCAGGATGTCCCGCACCTGCTCCGGCGTCCAGTAGCCGCGGCCCACCTCCAACAGGGTTCCCACCATGATGCGGACCATGTTCTGCAAAAAACCGGTACCGTGGAATGTGAAGACCACCCGGTCCTTCCGGCGCTCAATGGCGATGTGGTCCACCAGGCGGACGGTGGACTTCTTCATGCGCGGATTGCCGCAGAAGCTGGCGAAGTCGTTTTCACCCAGCAGATAGGCCGCCGCCTGACGCATTTTCTCCACATCCGGGTCGTAGTCCAGCAGGGTGACGTACTTCCGGTCAAACACCGGCTTCACCGGCCCGGTGTGGCAGGTGTAGCGGTAGGTCTTGCCCAGGGCATTATAGCGGGCGTGGAAACGGGGCGCGGCCTCCTTCACCTCGCGGACGGCAATGGCGTCGGGGAGATAGCGGTTCAGATAGTCACGGAGGGCGTCAGGCGTCTCCGTCACGTCCAGCACCACATTGGCGGTCATGGCCCGGGCGTGAACACCGGCGTCGGTGCGGCCCGCGCCGATGACGTTCACCGGATAGCCCTGCAGCGTGCCCAGCACGGCCTCCAGCTTCCCCTGGATGGTATCCTTGTCCGGCTGGCGCTCCCAGCCGAAGAAGCGGGAGCCGTCGTAGGCGATGGTGAGCCGGTAGTTCTGTTCCATAAAAAGATCACGCCCTTTCTGCCTTATTGTAACAGAAAGGACGTGATTTGTGAAGTGTTTTACAGCCAGCCCATCATCTGGACGAAGCTGTACAGCAGCTTCAGGCCGTAGAAGATGATGACGGCGCCGCAGACCTTGTTGATGATGTTCAGCACCTTCTCGTTGAACTTGCTACCCAGCAGGGAGACGACCGTGGACAGCGTCAGGAACCAGATCACCGAGGCGGAGCCGAAGCCGCAGATGAAGAACAGATCACCGCCGTTGGTCAGGGTGGCCCGGAAGGCGCCCAGCATCATGGTGCCGTCGATGATGGCCTGGGGGTTCAGCCAGGTGACCACGAAGGCGGATCCGGCCAGCTTCCAGATGGGTACGTTCACGTCCCGGCCGCCCTCCAGACTGGCCTTGGACCGCAGCAGGCCGATGCCGATATAGATGACGATCAGACTGCCCAACCCCAGGATGACCTTTTGCAGCCAGGGCAGCGCCTGCATCAGTGCGCCGGCGCCCAGGAAGCAGGCCACACCCAAAGAGATGTCCCAGAAAATGACGATGAGCGCGGTGATGTAGACGCGGCTGCGCTTCTGCGTCAGGGCACTGTTGATGACGAACAGGTTTTGCAGGCCGATGGGCGCCACGTAGGCCAGACCCATGGTCAGCCCCTGAAGATAGATATTCATGGCTGTGATTTTCTCCTCACGCTATTTACTCCGGTTTTCTTACCTGCTATAATGATACCATAGCTTTGGAGAAATGCAAGAGCGCAGATTTTTATGGGCAAGTAAGGAGGGGCTTACCATGTCACAGACCATACCGCAAAGCCACTACGACTGTCCCTGTATGGAGAAATGTCCGCTGCACCACGCCATGCAGTTGATCGGCGGCAAGTGGAAGGTGCAGATCCTGTGCGCCGTGGCCAACGCCGGGACCATCCGCTACAACGCCCTGCGGAGCAAGCTGGACGGCATCTCCAACACGGTGCTGGCCTCGGCCCTGCGGGAGCTGGAGCACGACGGGCTGGTGACACGGCGGGAGTATCTGGAGGTGCCGGTGCGGGTGGAATACGGCCCCACGGACAGCTGCCGGGCACTGCTGCCCATTTTGGAGCAGCTCAGCGACTGGGCAGAGGCCAGGATGTGAGCTTTCGATTGGACAAATACCGGAATTTGTCTGCAAGATACATCATTTTTCACAAATTGCAGTGGGAATTATAGAGCAAATCGCGGGATTTTTGTATCAATGCCCATTGCAATCCTGCCGTAATCCAGTATAATAGGAAATGGTGAGGGTTAGTTTCTGCGCGCTGCACCCTCTGGCGCGAGAGTAAAAATGTGCGTAAGGAGTGCTGGTTCATGTATACACGGGAGATCACGGTGAAAAATGAGGTCGGTCTGCACGCCAGACCCGCGACCTATTTCATTCAGAAAGCCAACGAGTTCAAAAGCGGCATCTGGGTAGAAAAAGAAGAACGCCGCGTCAACGCGAAAAGCCTGCTGGGCGTGCTGAGCCTGGGCATTATGAAGGACACCACAGTGACACTGATCGCGGACGGCAGCGATGAGACAGAAGCTGTGGATGCGCTGGCTGAGCTGATCGAGAACCTGGACGAGTAAACACAACGAAAGAGAGACGGCTTCGCCGTCTCTCTTTTCTTTTGCGTACGACGTCCCCCCGGCTCTGCCGGGGGTACCGCTTTTTATCCGTGGAACTTCTCATATACCGCCCGGGCGGCCGCCTCCGGCACCACGGCGGAGAGCTGCTCGAGCGTGGCGTTTTTTACCGCGGTGACGGTACCGAAGTGCTGCAGGAGCCGCTTCTTCCGCGCCTCGCCCACACCGGGGATACCGTCCAGCTGCGAGCGCTTGGCGGAACGGGTGTGCTTCTGGTGGTGGTAGGCGATGGCGAACCGGTGTACCTCCTCCTGCACTGTGCCGATAAGGGCAAACAGGGCGGGTGTCTGCTGTATGCCCAGCTCATGGCCCCGGGCGGTGATGAGCGCACGGGTGCGGTGGCGGTCGTCCTTGACCATGCCCAGCACGGGCACATCCAGCCCGGTCTCTGCCAGCACCTGCTCGGCCACGCGGGCGTGCTCCTGACCGCCGTCGATCAGCAGCAGGTCCGGCAGAGGGGCAAACTTTTCATCGCCGTCCAGATAGCGCCGGAACCGGCGGGTGAGCACCTCACGCATGGCGCCGTAGTCGTCGGCGCCGGTGCAGGACTCGATACGGAAGCGGCGGTAGGCGGACTTCAGCGGCTTGCCGTCCTGAAAGACCACCATGCCGCCCACCTGGTCCGCGCCGCCGGTGTGGGAGATATCATAGCTCTCCATGCGCCGGGGCAGGACCGGCAGCTGAGCCGTTTCCTGCAAAAGACGCAGGGTGCCGTTAATGCGCTGTACGGCGTCGGTAACGCGCTCCACCTCCTCCCGGGCGTTGCGGTGGGCGATGTCCAGCAGCGCGCGGCGCTGACCTCGCTGGGGGACCCGGAGGGCCACGGCGTGGCCGCTGCGCTCCGTCAGCAGGGCCGAGAGCGCGTCAGCGTCCTCGATGGCGGCGGGAAGCAATATCTCACGGGGCAGGGACTGGCGGGTCAGATAGTACTGGGGCACCACAGCGGAAAGCAGGGCGCTCTCGCTGTCGGCAGCGTCGGGGAACACCTCGGTCTGCCGGGCCAGGAGATCGCCGTCTTCAATGTGGAGAATGGCGCAGCCGGACCGGGCGGGGCTGGTATACGCGCCCCAGACATCGGTGTCGGCGCAGATACCGGCGATGACTTGCTGGTCCTTGGTCAGAACGGACAGGGCCCGCACACGGTCGCGGAGGGCGGCAGCCGTCTCAAAGTCCAGGGCCTCCGCCGCGGCGTTCATCCGTTCCGTCAGCTGGGCAGTGACGGCGCGCAGCTTGCCCTCCAGCAGGGCGGTGGCCTGGGCCATGCGGCGGCGGTATTCCGCCGCGTCCGGGCCGTCCGGGCGGCAGAAGCCGTCACACCGGCCCATGTGGAAGTTCAGGCAGGGGCGCTCCTTGCCGATGTCGCGGGGGAACCTTCGGGAACAGGTGGGCAGGCGCAGGGCGGCGCACACGGCGTCCAGTGCCAGGCGCGTTTCGTGCCGGCCGCCGAAGGGACCGTAGTATTTCGCGCCGTCGTCGGCGGTGCGGTTCACCAGGGTAAAGCGGGGATAGTCACCGCTGTCCAGCCGCACGAAGGGATAGCCCTTGTCATCCTTCAGCAGAATGTTGTAGCGGGGCTGATGGCGCTTGATGAGGGAATTCTCCAGCACCAGGGCCTCGAACTCCGACCGGACGATAATGGTGTCGAACCGGTCCACATGGGCCACCATCATCTTCGTTTTCTCATTATGGCTGGCGGTGTCCTGAAAGTATTGGCTGACGCGGTTTTTCAGTTTTTTGGCCTTGCCCACATAGATGACCTGGCCGGTTTTGTCCATCATCAGATAGACGCCGGGCAGCAGGGGCAGGTCGTTGGCCTTGGCGCGGAGCTCATCACGGGTCATGGCGTCATCTCCTTTCATGGAAAACTACAGATACGGGGATAGTATACCACCGCCGCGTCCCCTGGGCAAGGGGTGGAAGTACCGGAAAGTACAGAGAAAAGCCTGCGGCGGCGAAAAAGCAGTAGCGCGGCGCGGCAGGATGTGATACAATGGGTGCGAAAAATATGACGCGGGAGGCGCGGGATATGGAATTGCAGTGGTTTGACATCCGGGAGCTGACGGAGGACGCGGCCCAGACCGTGATAGGCATGATGGATGAGACGCGGCGGCGGCGTGTGGCCGACATCGCCGGTGAGGACGACCGGAAGCGCACCATCGCCGGAGAGCTGCTGGCGCGGCGGATGCTTGCGCAGACGATGGGCTGCGCGGAGAAGGACGTGCCGCTTCAGTGGGACGAGCTGGGCAAGCCCAGCGTGGAAAAGGACGGCGTGTATGTGTCCGTGAGCCACTCCGGCCCGTGGGCGGTATGCGTAACGGCGGACGCGCCGGTAGGCGTGGACGTGGAGGTGGTACGCTCGGCCCAGGAGAAGTTCATGCGCCGGGTATGCAGCGAGCAGGAGATGGCGTACATACGGTCCGGGGACGACGGCGACTGCCAGCGGTTCTGGGAGATATGGACGGCCAAGGAGGCGCTGTTCAAGCTGACGGGCAAGGGTCCGCTGCTGGCGCTGAGCCGCTTCAGCCTGCCGGCAGGCGTAACGCTGGACTATACGGCACAAAAGGGCTGCGCCCTCACCATCGCGGCGCAGATTTTGTGAAAAATTTTGCAAAGTTGGCAAAAAAGGCTTTTCTTTCCCGTTTTCTTTTGGTACAATAGGGGCAGAAACATACGTCGGAGCGCAGGGCGCCCGGCGGTTTGAGGACGGACAGAGGAGGTTCGCTTTTTATGATCCGAGTCGGCATTATCGGCTGCGGCAAGATCGCACAGGTGCGCCATCTGCCTGAGTATGCAGCCAACCCCAATGCGGAGATCGTCGCATTCTACGACAAGAACATGGAGCGCGCGCAGGAGATGGCGGCGCAGTACGGCGGCAAGGTGTACAACAGCTTCTATGAGCTGGTGGATGATCCCAACGTGGACGCCGTGTCCATATGCGTGGAAAACCGCAGCCATGCGGAGATCTGCACGGCTGCGCTGTACGCCGGCAAGCACGTGCTGGTGGAGAAGCCCATGGCGGTAACGCTGGCGGAATGCGAGTCCATGGTGGCCGCCGCTGAGCGCAATGGCAGACACCTGATGGTGGGCCACAACATGCGTTTTGACCCGGTGCACCGCAAGGCCAAGCAAATGCTGGACAGCGGCATCATCGGCGATGTGATCACCTTCCGCACCATTCTGGGCAACTCCGGCCCCGAGGGCTGGTCTCTGGAGGGTACGTGGTTCTTTGACAAGAACAAGGCGGCTATGGGCGCCCTGTCCGACATGGGCATCCATAAGGTGGACCTGATCCAGTACCTGCTGGGGCAGAAGGTCATCGAGACCACCGCCAAGGTAGTCACCCTGAATAAGCGTGACGACAACGGCAAGCTCATCAGCGTGGATGACAACGCCCTGTGCATCCTGAAAATGTCCGGCGGCGCACTGGGCACCATGGCGGCCAGCTGGACGGTGTATGGCCACGAGTGCCAGTCCACGGTGCTGTACGGCACCAAGGGCCTGATGATGATCTACAGCGAGCCGTCGGCCCCCATCATCATCAATGACCTGGAGGGCAACCGCACCAGCTTCGCCTTCGAGACAACGTCCCACAACTCCGGCGTCATCGACGAGTTTGTGGACGCGCTGGTCCACGACCGGGAGCCGGAGGTATCCGGCAAGGAGGCACTGACCACCATGCGGACCATCTTCGGCAGCATCCGGTCCTCCGACATCGCACGGCCGGTGGCGGTGAACACCGATTTTGTGACCCATATCTGAGACAGAGACGCACTTGGGGCGGGCGATACGCCCGCCCCGTTTATTTCCCCGGAACGCGGGGACAGGAAGCGCAAGGAGGCAGCATATGTATCGTATTGGCATTGATCTGGGCGGCACCAACATCGCCGCCGGCGTGGTGGACGAGGGGCAGCACATTGTGGCGGAGGTCAGCCTGCCCACCGGTGCGGAACGCCCGGCGGAGGCCGTTGTCGCGGACATCTGCCGCGCGGCGGAGAAGGCCATGGAGAAGGCCGGCATCACGGCGGCGCACTGCGCGTCCGTCGGCATCGGCTCGCCGGGGACCTGCGACAGCGCCAACGGCGTGGTGGTGCGGGCCTATAACCTGGGCTGGTTCAATGTGCCGGTATGCAGCATGGTGACGGCGCGGCTGGGGCTCCCCTGTCATCTGAGCAACGACGCCAACTGCGCCGCGCTGGCGGAGACGGTGGCCGGCGGGGCCGTGGGCTGCCGGAACATGATACTCATCACCCTGGGCACCGGCGTAGGCGGCGGCATCGTGGCCGATGGCCAACTGCTGGAGGGCGTGGGCGGCACCGGCGCGGAGGTGGGCCACACCGTGCTGGTGCTGGACGGCGAGGACTGCACCTGCGGTCGGAAGGGCTGCTGGGAGGCGTATGCCTCCGCCACAGCGCTGATACGGCAGGGAAAGCGGGCGGCCGCGGCGCAGCCGGAGTCCCTGCTGGCCGGATACGGTGAGGGGCTGACCGGGAAGGACGTATTTGACGCGGCGGCCGCCGGAGACGCGGCAGCACAGGCTGTGGTGGACCGCTACTGCGTGTACGTGGCGGCGGGCATCACGGACCTGGTGAACATTCTGGGGCCGGAAAAGGTGCTCATCGGCGGCGGCATCAGCCGCCAGGGCGAGAGACTGCTGGCCCCCATACGGGCGTATGTGGCGGCCAACTGCTTCGGCGGGCACGACCGGACACCGCCGGTGATCGAATGTGCCCGGCTGGGCAATGAGGCGGGCATCATCGGCGCAGCGGCACTGTGAGTAAAATCGCACCTTGGGTCAGACCCGGGGTGCGTTTTTTATGCCGTTTATGGGAAATAATATTGCACATTCTGGCAGAATATGGTACAATATGTCGTACCACAACAAATTTGGAGGGGCAACATATGGAAATGCGCCGATACGTAAGACACTCCCCTGCCTGGTGGATCGTGGGCGGCATACTGGCCCTGCTGACGGCGGGGTGTATCGTGCTGGGGCTGCTGGCGCAGCGGGACAGCGCAGCAGCGGAGGCCGTTCCCATCGGGGACGAGATCTATCTGGGCGACTACAACTACATCGACGTGCAGTACATGACCACCTGGGCCTATCGGGTGACGCTGGGCGACGGGCGCAAGCTGGTCTTCTATCTGGCGGAGGACACGGAGGGATACGGCTATCTGGTGCAGCTGAGCGACGCGGAATACGCACGGTATGCGGACATTGTGGACTATACCTATGCTGACGACAGCGGTGACGGCGCAGTGCCGGACGATACGGCCGCGCCCTCGGAGCTGGCCGTCTATATCCCGCTGACGGAGACCACCGCGCCGGCACCGGTACGTCTGGTGGGCGTGATCTGTGAGACGCCGGAGGCATATATCGACGATATTGCCGCCGCCGTCGGCATGACCGCCGAGGACTTTGTGTACACCTACGGCGACTATTACATCGACAGCGAGCTGACACCGGACACGGGGAGCAGCTTTTGGTCCCTCATAGCCAGCTTCCTCGGGCTGGCCGCCTTTGTGCTGCTGGCGAGCGCCGCCTTGTACACCGCACAACTGAACAGCACGCTGAAGCAGCTGAAAAAAGGAAAGCTGCTGGAACGGGCGGAGAGCGAATTCCACTATCTGGAGGGTGACCGGCGCTCTGACGCGCTGGTGAGCACGGCGTTTCTGTACGGGCGGCGGCAGAACATCGTTCTGCCCCTGGCGGATGTGCTGTGGGTCTATCGTCACGACCTAAAACTGCTGTGGGCAAAGCGCACCGTGGTGGAGCTGCTGACCTATGACGGGCGCAGCATCACGCTGCGGCTCGAAAGGGGCGGCAGCCGCCGGATGGCGGACGCTATCGTACAGGCGGTGTCCGCTCGGAACCCGGAGGCACTGGTAGGCCTGAACCGGGAAAATCAGCGGCTGTACAGCCAGCAGGTGCCCCACGCCAAGCGGAAACGGGTGTGGGCCACAGCCGCCGGCATCGGCGGCGGCGTGCTGGGCTATGCCATTGCCCGGGTACTGATACGCCTGCTGCTATCGTAAACAGCGCAGCCCCGCCCTTCGGTCGGGGCTTTATGTGGAAAAAGCACCCCCTGTCGGGGGTGCTTTTCTATTCAGTCGATGGTGCGGACGAAGTTCATGCCGCTTTTCTGCATATGTACGTCCAGGCGGACCCGGTCGCCGCGTATGTAGCTGCGGGTATACTCGTAAATACGGCCATCCTCCGTGCGGGTGAGCCGCTGGTGGAAGAAGGCACAGCTGCCGGAGGGCACACCCAGCAGGGCGGCACAGCTGTCCTCCAGAATAACGGCCTCATAGCTCTCGTCCGCAGCGAAGGGGACGATGCCCACATGGTAGAGCAGGCTGTAAAAGCTGTGGGTCTGGAGCATATCGCGGGTCAGGTTAGGGTAGATGTACTGCGGGTAGTAGCTGGTCTCCAGGATCAGAGGCTCGCCGTCCACGTTGCGGACACGGGTGAAGCAGTAGACCGGCGTTCCCTCCCGCAGCTCCATCTTCTCGCAGACGGTGGGCTTGGGGACCTCCACAGCGAAGTCCACCAGCGTAGATGAGGGGACCTTGCCCATAGAGGAGACCTCGGTGGTGAAGGAATAGCGGACACCCCGGCGGTTGGTGGCGGGGTCGGCCACGAAGGTGCCGCGGCCGCGCTTGCGGACCACCAGACCCTCGTCCTCCAGCTCTCCGATGGCCTGACGGACGGTGTTGCGGCTGATGCTCAGGCAGCGGCAGAGCTCGGCCTCGCTGGGGAGCAGGGCGCCCACCGGCAGGGCGCCGGTGGAGATACTGCGCTTGATGATGCCCACCAGTTGGGCGTAGAGGGGGATATCGCTGTCCAGCGACAGCGTAGTATGCAGAATGGAGTTCTGTTCCATGACGGGGTTCCTTTCCCTTGCGTTACCCTTAGGTAAGTTGTACCTATTGTACCATACAATCCAGTGGAATGGTAGGGGGTAAATGAAAAAATTTTGTCACGCTGTCGATTTTCTTTCAAAAACCGCCGGAAGCGCTTTCCCCCTCTGTACAGACAGCGCGCAGCGTCTCTGTATGCAGACAGCGCCGCGTGACGCGGCGCTGTCTGCGGAACAAAAAGAAGGAAAACCTTTCGGTAGTAAGCGATTTACTTGTGGTCCACGCTGTACATATGCTCGATGAGGCAGAGGACCTTGTCGGAGTAGCCCATCTCGTTGTCGTACCAGCTGACGACCTTGACAAAGGTATCGGTCAGTGCGATGCCGGCCTTGGCGTCGAAGATGGAGGTATGGGTGTCGCCCAGGAAGTCGGAGGAAACAACGTCCTCATCGGTGTAGGCCAGAATGCCCTTCAGCTCGTTCTCGCTGGCCTTCTTCATGGCGGCGCAGATATCCTCATACTTGGCGGGCTTGGCCAGGTTGACGGTCAGGTCCACCACGGAGACATCCAGGGTGGGGACGCGCATGGACATACCGGTCAGCTTGCCGTTCAGGCTGGGGATGACCTTGCCTACGGCCTTGGCAGCGCCGGTGGAGCTGGGGATAATGTTGCCGGAGGCAGCACGGCCGCCGCGCCAATCCTTCAGGGAGACGCCGTCAACGGTCTTCTGGGTGGCGGTGGTGGAGTGCACGGTGGTCATCAGGCCGTCGGTGATACCGAAATTATCGTGCAGGACCTTGGCGATGGGGGCCAGGCAGTTGGTGGTGCAGCTGGCGTTGGAGACAAACTGCATATCGCTGGTGTATTTGTCCAGGTTGACGCCGCAGACGAACATGGGGGTGTCGTCCTTGGAGGGGGCGGACATGACCACGTGCTTGGCACCCGCGGCGATGTGGCCGGCGGCCTTCTCCTTGGTCAGGAACAGGCCGGTGGACTCGATAACGTACTCGGCGCCGACCTTGGCCCAGGGCAGGTTGGCGGGGTCACGCTCAGCAAACACGGGGATGGCCTTGCCGTTGACAACGATGTTGTTGCCCTCGGAGGAAACTTCACCCTTGAACTTGCCATGCATGGTGTCAAACTTCAGCATATAGGCCAGGTAATCGGCGGGGCACAGGTCGTTAACGCCCACGATCTCGATGTTGGGGTGATCCATGCAGCAGCGCATGACCATACGGCCGATACGGCCAAAACCATTGATACCGACTTTAATGCTCATAAAACATCTTCCTCTCTGATGGAATATCCTAAATGTATGGTATGTTTAGAATTATATGCAGTTATTCCGCAAAATGCAAGCCTTTTTTGAAACTTTTTTTCGTTTCGCGGAAATTTGATAAAAATCTTGTATTCTTGCACCGCATTTGATATGATGTGAACAAGCTGACAGAAGTTGGCACGGTTGATGGCGCCGGGAAACTGGTATGCTGACAACAGAAGGAGGCTGGTCTCATGGAACAGGCACAGCAGGAAAAGGTATACATGGAGCGGCTGCCGCTGGTGGCGATGCAGATACGGTCCGCACTGGGCAATATCTACTATGGGATGCAGAAGCTGGCCCCCGCCGATGAACGGGACGAGGATCCGATACTGGACGCGAACGCCGCCATGCTCTACCATGGCTATTTCCGGTTGCTGCGGCTGGCAAAGAACCTGGAGTCCGCCTCTATGCTGAACCGCAAGGATCTGCTGCCCACCGAAAACACGGACCTGAAGGTGTGGCTGGACGAGATCATCCGGGAGGCGGAGGTCCCCTTCGAGCTGAAGGGCGTGCAGCTGGAAATGGTGTGCGAGGAGCGCTACGCCATCACCGCTGTCAACGAGCCGTGGCTGAGCCAGGCCCTGTGGCAGCTGCTGTCCAACGCGCTGAAGGCCTGCTCCGCCGGTGGAAAGGTGACGGTGACGCTGGCCGTGCAGAAGCCCCATGTGCTCATCAAGGTGAAGGATACCGGCTGCGGCATTCCTGCCGACCGGCAGGAAATGCTGTTTCGCTGGCATATGCGGCCCATGACCCTAGACTATGTCGCCGGCGGTGTGGGACTGGGACTGCCCCTGGCACATCAGATCGCGCGGCTGCACGGCGGCCAGCTGCTGCTGAACAGCCGGGAGGGCCAGGGCACCACTGCCACCATCGCGCTGCCGATGGTACGGGCTTTGGGGACGCTGGGCGAGAACATCGAGGACTACACCGGCGGCTTCCAGCGGGTACTGCTGGAGCTGGCGGACGCGCTGCCCGACGAGGCATTCCTGGCAAAGCATCTGGACGAATAAGAACACGCTGTCGGGCGGAGGGCCACCGCGGCACGGCAGGGACGCGCCCCTGCCTGCTATGGCGCTCTTCGCCCGATAGCTTTCCACATTTTCCCGAAAGTATGCGCCGCCGCTGAACGGCGGTGCATACGCCCCATGCGGGCGCGGGAGACATAGACTACGGAGAACGATCGTATGCGCAAGAAAAAGGTTCTGGTGGCCATGTCCGGCGGCGTGGACAGCTCCGCTGCGGCGGCACTGCTGGTGCAGCAGGGCTACGACTGCGACGGTGCCATGCTGAAGCTGGCCCCTAACGAGGACAGCCGCTGCTGCTCCGCCGACGACGCTGAGGACGCACGGCAGGCGGCCACACGCCTGGGGATGCGGTTCTATGTATTCAACGAGACAGACCGCTTCCGCCGGTGCGTAATGGACAGGTTCACGGCGGAATACGCGGCCGGACGGACGCCCAATCCGTGCATCGACTGCAACCGGGAGCTGAAATTCGGCGCCCTGCTGGACCGGGCGCTGACGCTTGGCTACGACTATATCGCCACGGGACACTACGCCCGGGTGGCCTATGACGCGGAAAGCGGCAGATACCGCCTGCTGCGGGGTGGACTATGTGGTCACGGGCCACTACGCCCGGGTGGAGCAGGACGAGGCCACCGGCCGCTGGCTGCTGAAAAAGGGCTTGGACGAGGGTAAGGACCAGAGCTATGTGCTGTATCAGCTGACGCAGCACCAGCTGGCCCATCTGCTGCTGCCGGTGGGAGACTATGACAAGCCGGCTATCCGTGACAAGGCGCGGGAGGCAGGGCTGGACAACGCCGACAAGGGCGACAGCCAGGACATCTGCTTCGTGCCGGACGGAGACTATGTGACCTTTCTGCAGCGGCAGGGGCTGACACTGACGCCGGGAGACTTCCTGGACGAAGCGGGCCGCGTGCTGGGACGGCACCGGGGCCTGCCCTGCTATACCATCGGCCAGGGAAAGGGCCTTGGCGTGGCGGTGGGGCGGCACGTATATGTGCTGGAGAAGGATCAGGTGCACAACGCCATCGTGCTGGGAGACGACGCGGCGCTGTATGCCTCCTCCCTGCTGGCGTCCCACGTAAACTGGATCAGCGGCCAGATACCGGCGGCGCCGGTGCGGTGCGCCGCCAAGACGCGATACAGCCAGGTGGAGACCCCCTGCACCGCTTATCCCCTGCCGGACGGCGGACTGCGGGTGGTGTTCGATCAGCCCCAGCGGGCCATCACTGCCGGGCAGGCGGTGGTGCTGTATGACGGCGACGAGGTGCTGGGCGGCGGCACCATCGAAAAAAGCGAATAAAAACCTCCCCGGCGCATAGTGCCGGGGAGGTTTTTATTCGCTTAGATTTATCAGAAATGCGTCTCCACGAACTTGTTGAACTTGGCCACATCCATCTCGTCCTTATAGGTGTTCTTGAAGCGCTTGACCGTTTCACTGTTGTACTGGACGATGGTGCGGTACTTCAGCAGGCCCACCACCAGGCCCACGCCGCCACAGATATAGCCCCAAGGGGAGGCCTTGGCACAGGTAAACGCCAGCGCCGCCAGCATGATCAGTGAGATCACCACGCCGGCGATCTGCTTCTTGGGGTGGATGCGGTCCACGTCCTCCTGCTTGACGATGCCCTCCTGGACCATGGCCTGGGCAAACTGCTTCTGCACGCCGAACAGGCTGGCCGCCTGCAGCATCATGGGCGCCACCACAAAAAAGGCAAAAAACGTGTCCACGACGCCGATGATCAAAATCCCTAAATCTCCCATTGTCTTACACTTCCTCCTGTTGATGTTTGAATAGGAGCCGCATATCGCTCCGTGATGTGGCGTACAGCATATGACTGTAGCACAGCGAGAATTCCACGATGTCGCCCACTTGCAGACGGCGGGGGCAGTCCTCCACGTCCACGATGCAGTGATCGGAGGATCCGCCGATCACCGTCAGCCCCGGCTCACGGGGGAGCAGGCTCTCCAGGTCGCCCACGTCGGCCCGGCCCAGGGCCAGGAGGGCGCGGCGGCGGACACCGCGGTCCACATAGGTAGGCTTGCGGCCGAAGGCATCGATGGCCAGCTCGCCGATGGGATAGGTGGGCTTGTCCTTGACCTCCACCACCTCAGCCCGAAGGGTAAAGGTGTCCATGCGGAGGTAATCCATGTCGCGGATACCCCAGTCCACCTGCAGGTCCTTGCCCAGCAGGATGCCCTCGCCGATTCGGAGGTGGTCGATACCGGCGGGCATGGTGCCCCAATGGACCAGCGTAAAGGAGCTGGTAGCGCCGCCGGAGACGACCTCCAGCGATCGGCCGATACGCGCCTCCACCCGGCGGGCCAAAGCGACCAGCTCGTTCATCTTGTCCGGGGTGGGCTTAGTGGAGCCGTAGCAGGACAGGTTAACACCGATACCGGCCAGATGTACATGGGGCAGGTCCTGCTCCACCCGCCGGCAGACGTCCACCAGCTCATCCTTGTCCCAGAAGCCCTCACGCAGGTCGCCCAAGTCGGCCATCACGATGACGCGGTGGGTCCTGTTCTGGCGGAGACACTCCTCCTCCAGCGCCAGCAGGGTGGCCCACTCGCTTTGCAGGGACGTGTCGCACAAAGCGACCACGTCCGGCAGCTCCGACAGGCCGGGGATGCGGATCAGGAGCCAGGGGCCGGGCACACCGGCGGCACGGCATTTGGCCACCTGCTCCAGGCGGCTGGTGCCCAACTCTGCGGCGCCGGCAGCACGCAGCGTCCGGGCGATCTCCGGCAGGCCATCTGCACCCTTGATAACGCCGCAGACACAGATACCCGCGGCATTGCAGCGGGAGATCACCGCCCGGGCATTGCTTTGCAGCAGAGAAAGATCGATCTCTAATTGGGGATATTGCCGCACAGCGACACCTCCTATGTACTCAGTAGGAATATTGTACCACATTCGTTGCGGTTTGTCACATCTTTTCGCAAAATTCCCGCGGCGGACAGCTTTTGCTGTCCCGCCGCCGATGCGAGGTGCCCTCCCCTGCCCTGCACGCAAAAAAGAGACCGCCGAAGCGGTCTCTTTTTTTGCTGGAGTATGTACTTACTTGGCAAGAGCCTTGTTGGCTTCGGCCATTTCGGCGAAGATGCCGGCGTGCTTCTTGGCAACGATGGCGCGGATGACCAGCAGAGTACCGACCATCAGGGCCACAGCGATCAGCAGGTTGACAAACACGTTCTGGATCAGACCGGCCAGGATGAAGCTGACGAAGGACACTGCGGCCACGGTCAGCGCATAGGGCAGCTGGGTGAACACGTGGTTCAGGTGGTAGCAGTGGGCACCGGCGGAAGCCATGATGGTGGTGTCGGAGATGGGGGAGCAGTGGTCGCCCATAACGCCGCCGGAGCAGGCAGCCGCCAGACCGATGGTGCACAGTATGGGCTCCACGTCGTAGTTGAACACGGAGACGACGATGGGAGCCATGATGCCGATGGTACCCCAGGAAGTACCGGTGGCGAAGCCGATAGCCGCGCCGATGATGAAGATGATGGCGGGCAGGAACATACGCAGATCACCAACGTTGGCCATAGCATTACTGACGAAGTCAGCGGAGTACATGGCAAAGCGGGTAAAGGAGCACAGGGTCCAGGCGAAGGTCAGGATCAGGATGGGGGCGATCATCTGGATGAAGCCCTGGGGCACGGATTCCATGGACTTCTCGAAGCCAATGGCGCCGCGCAGCCAGAAGTAGACGAACGTGAACACGCAGCCGATCAGACCTCCGATGGCCAGCGCCGGGCCGGCCTCGGCAGCGGAGAAGGCCTCCATGAAGGTCATGCCGCCATCGAAGTAACCGCCGGAGTAGACCAGAGAGACGATGCAGACAGCGATCAGAACGATCACGGGCACCAGCAGATCCAGCACGGAGGACTTGCCCTTGCTGGGAGCCTCATAGTCGTCGGCACCGGCGAAGGGACGCTCGGGGGTGGTGAACAGGTCGTCCTTGACCTGGGCGTTGTACTCATGGGTCAGCATGGAGCCATAGTCAATGTTCAGTACGGAGATGACCACGATCATCAGCAGGGTCAGCAGGCAGTAGTAGTTCCAGGGGATCTGCTTCAGGAACAGCTCAATGCCGTTGATGCTGGGGGACTGCACGTAGCCGGAAACGGCGGCGGCCCAGGAGGACACCGGGGCGATCATGCAGACGGGAGCCGCAGTGGAGTCAATGACATAGGCCAGCTTGGCACGGGAGATCTTGTGGGACTCGGTGACGGGACGCATAACGGCGCCCACGGTCAGGCAGTTGAAGTAGTCGTCCACGAAGATCAGCACGCCCAGCAGCATGGTCAGCAGCTGCGCGCCGCAGCGGGTGTGAACGGTCTTCTTGGCCCAGCGGCCGAAGGCCTCGGAGCCGCCGCCCTTGTTCATCAGGTCCACCATGATGCCCAAGGTGACCAGGAACACGATGATACCCATGTTGCCGCTGTCAGCCAGCACGGAGATGATACCGTAATCGGCACCCACCAGGGTCACGATGGTATCCCAGGGAGCGAACTGGGTGTACAGCAGCGCGCCGACCAGGCAGCCCAGGAACAGGGAAGAATACACTTCCTTGCTGATCAGGGCCAGCACGATGGCCACGATGGGGGGCAGCAGGGACCAGAAGGTGCCGGCAAACGGAGTCTCGGAGTAGACCTTCTCCTCATAGGTGGTGTACTCCACGCCGTTGACGTCCTTGGACTTCTCTTCGGACTTGACGTACTCGGTACCGTCGGCGCCGACGATGGTGTTGCCATCCTCAGACAGTTCGAAGTAGGTACCGGCCTCGGGGCTCACATAGTAGGAGCCGTCCAGCGCATACTTAGAGCCCTCGCTGTCGTCCACGGTCCGCTGGATGCCATCCAGGAACACGCCGTCGCCGGTGGTGTAGAACGCGCCGTCGCCGACGAAGACGGGGTTTTCCTTGCCCTTAAACTGGATCCCCAGGATGACCAGCAGGACAATGAAGATACCCAGCGCTACGAAATACGCTATTTTGGTGCTTCTCTTTTCCATGTGTGTGATTTACCTCCTCACAAATTGGTGCCACCATCCTAACGTTTTCCTGGCAGATTGTCAACATTTCAGCAAAGCCGGGAGCGGGTAATTTTGAACAAATTATGAACCGGTTTTTCTCCCTTTTATCCAATTTAGCGGCCATTTTTCGGAATATTTATGACATTATTATAAACCTTTACAGTTTCTTAGCGCGCTTCTCCCCTCCTTTTTTGGAAATATATGTTTATTTTAGCCAATATTACCGGCATTTATAGCGATATATCGACATAGTATACGCAAAAAAAGAAAGCCCCCAACGGAGGGCTTTCTTTTTATTAGGCGGGGTATAGCTTACTTGGCAAGAGCCTTGTCGGCCTCGGCCATTTCCTGGAAAATACCAGCGTGCTTCTTGGCAACGATAGCGCGGATGACCAGCAGAGTACCGACCATCAGCACCACAGCGATCAGCAGGTTGACAAACACGTTCTGGATCAGGCCGGCCAGGATGAAGCTGACGAAGGACACCCCAGCCACGGTCAGCGCATAAGGGATCTGGGTGAACACGTGGTTCAGGTGGTAGCAGTGGGCACCGGCGGAAGCCATGATGGTGGTGTCGGAGATGGGGGAGCAGTGGTCGCCCATAACGCCGCCGGAGCAGGCAGCCGCCAGACCGATGGTGCACAGTATGGGCTCCACGTCGTAGTTGAACACGGAGACGACGATGGGAGCCATGATGCCGATGGTACCCCAGGAAGTACCGGTGGCGAAGCCGATAGCCGCGCCGATGATGAAGATGATGGCGGGCAGGAACATACGCAGATCACCAACGTTGGCCATAGCATTACTGACGAAGTCAGCGGAGTACATGGCAAAGCGGGTAAAGGAGCACAGGGTCCAGGCGAAGGTCAGGATCAGGATGGGGGCGATCATCTGGATGAAGCCCTGGGGCACGGATTCCATGGACTTCTCGAAGCCAATGGCGCCGCGCAGCCAGAAGTAGACGAACGTGAACACGCAGCCGATCAGACCTCCGATGGCCAGCGCCGGGCCGGCCTCGGCAGCGGAGAAGGCCTCCATGAAGGTCATGCCGCCATCGAAGTAACCGCCGGAGTAGACCAGAGAGACGATGCAGACAGCGATCAGAACGATCACGGGCACCAGCAGATCCAGCACGGAGGACTTGCCCTTGCTGGGAGCCTCATAGTCGTCGGCACCGGCGAAGGGACGCTCGGGGGTGGTGAACAGGTCGTCCTTGACCTGGGCGTTGTACTCATGGGTCAGCATGGAGCCATAGTCAATGTTCAGTACGGAGATGACCACGATCATCAGCAGGGTCAGCAGGCAGTAGTAGTTCCAGGGGATCTGCTTCAGGAACAGCTCAATGCCGTTGATGCTGGGGGACTGCACGTAGCCGGAAACGGCGGCGGCCCAGGAGGACACCGGGGCGATCATGCAGACGGGAGCCGCAGTGGAGTCAATGACATAGGCCAGCTTGGCACGGGAGATCTTGTGGGACTCGGTGACGGGACGCATAACGGCGCCCACGGTCAGGCAGTTGAAGTAGTCGTCCACGAAGATCAGCACGCCCAGCAGCATGGTCAGCAGCTGCGCGCCGCAGCGGGTGTGAACGGTCTTCTTGGCCCAGCGGCCGAAGGCCTCGGAGCCGCCGCCCTTGTTCATCAGGTCCACCATGATGCCCAAGGTGACCAGGAACACGATGATACCCATGTTGCCGCTGTCAGCCAGCACGGAGATGATACCGTAATCGGCACCCACCAGGGTCACGATGGTATCCCAGGGAGCGAACTGGGTGTACAGCAGCGCGCCGACCAGGCAGCCCAGGAACAGGGAAGAATACACTTCCTTGCTGATCAGGGCCAGCACGATGGCCACGATGGGGGGCAGCAGGGACCAGAAGGTGCCGGCAAACGGAGTCTCGGAGTAGACCTTCTCCTCATAGGTGGTGTACTCCACGCCGTTGACGTCCTTGGACTTCTCTTCGGACTTGACGTACTCGGTACCGTCGGCGCCGACGATGGTGTTGCCATCCTCAGACAGTTCGAAGTAGGTACCGGCCTCGGGGCTCACATAGTAGGAGCCGTCCAGCGCATACTTAGAGCCCTCGCTGTCGTCCACGGTCCGCTGGATGCCATCCAGGAACACGCCGTCGCCGGTGGTGTAGAACGCGCCGTCGCCGACGAAGACGGGGTTTTCCTTGCCCTTAAACTGGATCCCCAGGATGACCAGCAGGACAATGAAAACACCCAGCGCTACGAAATACGCTATTTTGGTGCTTTTCTTTTCCATGTGTGTGATTTACCTCCTCACAAATTGGTGGTGAATACCATCAGCCGGCGAAACAGCGTATCTGCCCCGCCAACCTCCTGTATCATACCGTCACGCCAAGATATTGTCAAGTTCTTAACGTCATATTCCATTATTTTAACAAATTGTGAACTCCGTTTTCGTCGTTTTTACAAGAGAAACCGGGCGGCAAACACAGCATCGTGTGCTTTTTACGGCAGGCGGCACAAGTCTTTCCGGGTCCGCGGACGCAAAAAGAGACGCCGGTGCGGCGGCACCGGCGTCCCCTCTGTTAAGTAAGAGTTTGTTTATTAACAATTCGTCAAGAGACTTTACAGGAAGAATTCCTTTATCTGACCGTACAGGATGAGGACCATGATCAGCGGCGTGATGAACTTGACGCAGACCTTGAAGAAGCCGTAGCTGCCCATGACATGACCGGACTGTTCCGTCTCTTCCTTGACGAACTCGGGGCCGATCTCCCAGCCGATCATCAGAGACATCAGCAGCGCGCCCAGCGGCATCATAACGCCCTCGGACAGCGCATCCCAGAAGTCCAGCCAGTCAGCCGCCCAGTTCTTGGGTTCCGCTATATTCAGTATATTGGCCGGTGCGATACCGCTGGAACCCAGGCAGTCGGCGCAGACCAGGATGCAGCCCAGGCCCACACAGGCGGCGGCGATGAGGGTATAGCTCTTGCGCTTGTCGCCCTTGCCCTCGTCGCGGGCCTTATCCACAAAGTGAGCCACGATGACCTCCAGCAGGGAGATAGAGGAGGAGATAGCGGCAAAGACCACCAGCAGATAGAACAGGATGCCGAAGATGGGGCCGAGGCCGCCCATGCGGCTAAACACGTTCTGCATGGTGACGAACAGCAGGGACGGGCCACCCACTGCGCCGGAGGGATCCAGAGCGAAGCGACCGGGCAGCACGCACAGGCCGGCCATCAGAGCCACCATCGTATCCATGACCACGATCAGCAGCGCGTTCTTCTGGATGTTCTCCTTCTTCTGCAGATAGGAACCGTAGGTGATCATGGCGCCCATACCCAGGGACAGGGAGAAGAACATCTGGCCGCCGGCGGTAGCCAGCACAGTCAGGACGTCGGGTGTCTCCTGCTTGAAGGTCACGATGCGCTGCATGACGCCGTTGATCTCCACCGCGGACATTTTCACGCCATCGATGACGGCGGAGGCGGGAACATAGTATCCATTTTCAGTAGCCCAGCCGGGGGCAAACATGTACTTCAGGCCATCCAGGGCGCTGCCGTGGATCACGTGCTCCACCAGGGAACCGTCCGCCTGGAGCACCTGCACGGTGGTGTCCACACCGTCCAGCGTGCAGGCGCGGATGATGCAGATCAGCAGCGCCACGAACAGGGCGGGCATACCCA
>OHOP01000194.1_pt1 | contig 41028 bp, 41 predicted proteins | sample 1569821 | NCBI WGS metagenome assembly OHOP01 (sample SAMEA3879527, study PRJEB24766) | human gut metagenome | biome: human-associated habitat; feature: feces | place: USA | collected 1985/1987
GAGATGAGGATCTTGAGCTGAAATTCCTCCGCAAGCTCGGAAAAAATGTCGCCGTCCCCCTCGCGGTGCAGGAAGAGGAAAACATCGCCCTTATATAAAAAGGGGTGGCTGTCGGGAATCTGTGCTTCCAGTTCCTCCTTTAAGTGTCGCTTTCCCATGTAAGCGCTGTGGTAGGTCTCAAGGTCGATGAGGGCGAAGGCGCGCGGGTGAAAGTCCGCAAGATAGGTGCCGGAGGCCTGAAGCTGAAAATGCGCGGCGGAGGAAAATCCGCCGTCCAGCAGGTGCATGAGAATGTCCTCCGCCGTTTCAAAGAGCTTGTCCTGGTGGCTTGCCTCCACAAACATCTGCTTGGAGAGAATGTGCTCCACCAGCTCCCAAGTCTGCGGCGGGATCTTTTCCAAATGTCCGTCCGTATCCACGCAGATGAGGCAGCCGAGGCGCACGCCCGCGCTGACGAGCGGCGCAAAACGCCGCCGGTAGGGGCTATCCGCCAGCTGGACATAGTCCGCCCAACCGGCTGTGAGCATCGCATTTTCGCTGATGATCGCGCCGGCCTCATAGGAGATCTCGCCGCGGCGCACGGCGGTTTCAAAGAGCGCATCGGAAAAGCCGAGCGGCAGATAGTGCGCCGCGACGTGGAAGGTGTCGTCCAGCACCAGAAGCGGGCAGCCCAGAAGTTCGCCCGTGCTGACGGTGAGCTTTCCGAGATCGTCCTGCGCAAAGAACTGTTCAAGCAGCGTTTCGGCGCTGCACATTTCCCATGTTGCCTCACCCATGCGGTATATTCCTCCAATCTTGTGCTTTCGGCACAACGAATTTTTCTTTTATTGTACCGACAGTTTCTTGTTTTTGCAAGAGGAAAGGATAAACTATACAGCAGAACGAGAAAAGAAGGACGGAAAAAGAAAGAAGATGCATCGGTGCATGGAATACCGTGCGCAGAATGAATGCATCTGCTGCCGCGGTTTTGACCGCTGCAAGTGTCTGACGCTTGTGCGATCGGAACACGCCGCCGCGCTTCCCGCATCATTCTAATTTGTCAGTTCATTTCGAATGGAGGAATTGTTATGGTACCCAGCATCTATGGTGAAAACATGTTTGATGATTTCTTTGACGGCAGCTTTTTCGGCGGCCACAGCCCGCTGTTCGGCAAGCACGCAAGAAACCTCATGAAGACCGATATCCGCGAGACGGACGACGCCAAGGCTTACCGCTTTGCGGTGGAGCTGCCCGGCTTTGAAAAGGACGAGATCCATGTAAATGTCAAGGACGGTTATCTGACCGTCAGTGCCGAAAAGGGCCTTGACAAGGACGAAGAGGACAAGAAAGGTCGCATCCTTCGCCAAGAGCGTTATGCGGGCGCTTGCTCCCGTAGCTTCTATGTCGGTGATGTAAAGCCGGAGGACATCAAGGCGAAATACGAGCACGGTGTTCTGACCATTCTAGTTCCGAAGCATGATCCGAAAAAGCTGACCTCGAGCAGCAAGGTTACTATTGAATAATCGTGACTGGGTCTGCCGCCTGTACTGTGCAGGCGGCAGATTTTTTATATAAGGAAGCGAAAACATGGAAGAGAAAATTTCGCTGAACGGCGTCATTGATATGCATGTTCACACGGCACCGGATGTTTGCGGACGCACCTATAACGATCTGGAATTAACCGCTGCTGCCGTTCGTGCCGGAGCAAGGGCGATCGTTATCAAAGGGCATCATTGCTCAACCGTGGCTCGTGCGGCGCTGTGCAACGCCTATAACCGAATGGCATTTGACAGCAATTCATTCGTCATGTACAGCGGGTTGGTTCTGAATTATGAAGCGGGCGGACTGAATCCTAAAGCGGTACAGACCGCACTTGAAATGGGTGCCAAGGTCATTTGGCTGCCGACAGTAGATGCGGAAAACGACTGCCGAAAGCACGGAAGAAGCGGCGGTATTCGCATGACGGATGACCGAGGTGTATCGCTTCCGGAGCTGCGCCGTATCTTTACACTTATCAAGGAGTATGACGCCGTTCTTGCCACCGGTCATATTTCGCCGGAGGAGATACGGTGTGTGGTAGACAGCGCCCGCAATATCGGTGTACAAAAAATCGTAATTACCCATCCTGAATACTGGGTGGTAGATATGAGCCTTGAAACGCAAAAGGAACTGATTTCGGATTACGATGTCGTTTTGGAACGCTGTTTTATGCAGCCGCTGAAAAACGGCAAGTGGGTCAGCAATGCAGAGCGTAATCTTGAAACGATTCGGAAACTCGGAGCAGAGAGCACGATTCTGTCCACCGATTGCGGTAATCCCGCAACACCGCCTTGGGAGGAATCCATGGGGCAGTATCTGCAGTTTATGGTTGATCATAATGTCAGTATGGAAGAGCTACGAACCATGACAAAGACAACGCCCACACGACTCTTGGGGCTTGCGGATACACTTGAATAAAACGAAAGACACATTGCCTTACTCAAATTACAAGCAGGCGATGTGTCTTTTTGGGGTTAGCGTTTCAGTACACTCTTTCCGACGACAACGATTCCGGCTAAAATCTCCGCAACGGACAGCCCCGTCAGAAGACCGGATATAAACTCCTGCACCTCCGAGCCGCTGGCCGTCCCCGCCATAGCGTTGCAGGCGATGCCGAGGACTATAAGAATGATTCCGTACAGAATATTTTTCTGCCGTTCCAACTCCTGCATGCGGCGTAGCAGGTCGAGGATCTGCTCATCGTCATAAACCCGCATGCTGTCCTCTGTTGCGTCCTCACCGTCCATCAGTTCGGAGAGGGTGACGGAAAGCTCTTTGCAGAGCTGTTCGATGATACTGTAATCCGGCATGCACTTGCCGTTCTCCCATTTGGAAATCGTCTTGTTTGACACGCCGAGTTTTTCTGCCAGTTGTTCCTGTGTCAGATTCTTCTCCCTGCGTTTCTTCGTAATGTAACTTCCGATAGTTGTTTGATTCATCTGGGACACCTCCTGTATTTAAGATACTTTGAGTATACGGCAAATGCCTATTCAAATATATCCCTCGGTGGTAGAATACGGTTCGTGTTCTGCATTTTTGCATTCGGCCTTCAAAAAAATCAGCGCAGTGCTTTTTTCGGACAAACCTTCGTGCATTCGTAGCAGAGAATGCACTCTGTTCCGTTCTTCCGCTTGCGGGATTCTTTGTTTACCTCTACATCCATGGGGCAGACCCTCAGGCATTTGCCGCAGTGAACGCATTTGCTTTCGTCACAGTGTACACGCAACACGGAAAAATAGCTCATAGGCTTGAGAAACACCGTAACGGGACACAGATATTTGCAGAACGCCCGGTTATCCTTGAACGCAAATGCCAGAGCAATGCCCGAAATATAGTAAATCACGTTTCCTGCAAGGAACAGCCGGAACATGATCTGTTCCAAATTTGCGCCTTCATCAGAAACAGCCCGGACACCAATGCCAAGGATAGTGCAAACATCACATAACGCAGTATTCCGAGTTTTTCTTTCCGCGGTTTCTGCGGCTGCTTGTAGGAAAGAAAATCCAGCACCATTGCCGTCCAGCAGGCGTATCCGCACCAGCCGCGCCCGAAAAGTAGGGAACCGAAAATTTTCGCCACAGCATAGTGGATAGTCGCCGCTTCAAAAACGCCGAGGAACAGATAGTACCAAAAGCCCTCGATCTGCATATTTTCACGGGAGATCACGCCGAGATACAGCAACATATAGCATCCGACTGCCAGTTGCACAAAATGCCTGGCATAGCGTTTCCCGGCAGTGAACAGCGCCGTGCCCAATGCGAGGCAGCAGCCTATGTAACTGAAATTCAGCAGATAGAACAGGTTGTCCTTTGTGAGCCACAGCGTGACCGCTACCACTTCAAACAACAGAAACAGTAAGAGGGACATGATATATTTTGAAAATCCGCTGTTATTTTTCGTCATTTTTCTTCTCTTCATCGCTTTTTTCTGCCCCTTTTTCTTTTTGCTTTTCAATGCACCGACAGCCGAACCGCCGCACAGCCCCACGGCAACGCCGATCATTATACAAAGACCGAGGTTGTCCGTCACGATCCCGAAGAAAACGCCGAGGCTCAAACCGATGGAAAGGCCAAGGGAACTACCGGCGGCAATATCCGTGTTTTTTTTGTCGTTCTTGTCTTTCTGAGGCTTCATAATCCGGTTCCTCTCCTTTGAATTATCAAATTCCGCACCGCTTATTGTTCTGTGTTGTCCGGCACGCAGAATAAAATAATCGCCTTGCAGGAATTGGTTACGGAGAAGGTCACAGGTTCCCACCCATCTTTTGCTTTTTCATTGATTACTTTTTCAATTTCGTCTGCCATTTTCTTTGCCTTGAGTGCATAATCAGTCACAATGGTTTTGTAAGTCATAAGAGTCCCTTTTTCGTCATTCTAAGTTATCCTGATACTTAGTCATTGTATATTATAAATTCTTTATGTTAATTCAGATACCGAAGTCGTGTAATATCTGCGTAAAATCTTAGAATAGCATTCATTGAAAAGGCGGTTTGTCATCCGCACAGCACATGTGAAACGGATTTTCTTACTGTAAAAGGCTTATTTCTTTGCTTTTTCCTTCTTTGACTTGTGCATTCGGCACAAGCCGCTTTTCAATTATTGTACCAGCGGTTTCTTGTGCTTACAAGTGAAAAAGCTTAAACTATAAATAGTTGAAAAAGACTAAACACTCTCATGGAGGAATGAATAATGAAATGCGAAAATTGTGGCAAGAATGAAGCCAACTTTGTATATCGCAGCAGTATAAACGGCAGGACAGAAGAGCATCACCTCTGCCAAGCCTGTGCTGAAAAGCTGGGCTATACACAGAGGTTCTTTGAGCAGAGGCCGTCCATAATGGATAGTTTCTTTGGAAACAATGGTTTCTTCGGCTCAATGCCGTCTCTGATGGGGCGGATGCTGGATAGTCCTTTTGATGATTTCTTCGACGATATGCCTGCCATCGGTTCAGCTCCGGTGCAGGAAATTCGTGAGGAAAAGAAGGATGACCTGATGAGCGGTGAGGAGCAAAGTCGTTTTTCCTACCTGCGTCAGATGAATGCCTTAAAGCAGGCTCAAAAGAAAGCGATTCATGAAGAAGATTTTGAACGCGCCGCTCAGCTGCGTGATGAAATTCACGAGTTGGAGGAGGCTCATAAGGAAGCCGAAGCGTCCAAAAAAGATGATAAGAATCGCAATTAAAGCGTGCATCTAAGGAAAAGACACACTTCACTATAAAAAGAGAGGTATTGCATTATGGATGAAAATAAATTCACTCCCACTGCGGAGGAAGCCTTGCAACTGGCTCAGGAGGCCGCAGGCGAATTAGGTCACGGTTATATGGGTACGGAACACCTGTTACTGGGCTTGATGCGCGAGGACGAAGGACTTGCCCATACGGTATTGACAGAGGCAGGTCTTACCGATGATTTACTGACGGAAATGATTCGCAAAACCGCCGGTTCCCGCCCTTCGGACAACGGCGGTTCTGCCCAGGATCTCAGTCCCAGAACGAAACATGTATTGCAGATTGCTATGGAGGATGCCATTCGAGGCGGATATGCCTATATCGGCACAGAGCATTTGCTGGCAGGCATTCTCCGTGAGGGCAACAATATGGCAGTCCGTATCCTTCGGTCTGCCGGAGTGGATGCCCGTCAGCTGTATACGGCATTGATGGAAAAAGTCAGCGTTGCATCTCACGCTCAAAGCGGCGGCAGCACCTCGGGTACCGAAAACAGCGAGGAAAGCGGCAAAAACAAGACTTTGTCGGAGTTCACCCACGATTTGACGGCTGACGCCAGAACAGGAAAACTGGATCCTGTCATCGGCCGTGATAAAGAGATCAAGCGAGTAATTCAGATTCTGTCTCGTCGCAGTAAGAATAACCCCTGTCTTATCGGTGAACCCGGCGTTGGCAAAACTGCCATTGCCGAAGGATTGGCTCAGAAAATTGTCTCGGGTAAAGTTCCGGAAAAGCTGCTGGACAAAAAGTTGCTGTCTTTGGATCTTACCGGCATGGTAGCCGGTTCCAAATACCGCGGTGAATTTGAAGACCGTATCAAAAAGGTCATGCAGGAGGCTAAAAAAGACGGCAACATCATCCTTTTCATCGACGAACTGCACACCCTTGTCGGTACAGGCTCAGCCGAGGGTGCCGTTGATGCCGCCAATATTTTGAAGCCTGCGCTTAGCCGCGGTGAAATTCAGGTTATCGGTGCTACCACTTTGAATGAGTACCGCAAGTACATCGAGAAGGATGCCGCACTGGAGCGTCGTTTCCAGCCGGTTACCGTAGGTGAGCCGAGTCAAGAGGCTGCATTAGAGATCTTGAAGGGTCTGCGGGCAAAGTATGAGCAACACCACGGTCTGCACATTACCGATGAAGCCCTGAAGGCTGCGGTGGAATTATCATCCCGATATATCAACGACCGATTCCTGCCGGACAAAGCTATTGATCTAATGGACGAGGCTGCCAGCCGTGTGGAGTTAGAGGAAGAAGAACCCTCCGAAGAATTCACAAATCTTGAAGAGAAGCTCAACGCACTTGCCGCAGACAAGGAAGCCGCTATTGCCGCCCAGGACTTTGAGAAGGCCGCTAAACTGCGGGATACCGAAAAGGACTATAAGAAGCAATTGGAGACCGAGCGCAATAAGCACCGCGATAACAATAAAGCACACCGTGATGTGACCGAAGAGGACATTGCCTCTGTTGTATCAGACTGGACCGGTGTTCCCGTAACACGGCTTACCGAGGACGAGAGTCAGCGCCTGCTGCATATGGAAGATATTCTCCATAAGCGAGTTGTGGGTCAGGACGAGGCTGTAAAGGCTGTTGCCCGTGCCATCCGCCGCGGCCGTGTCGGTTTGAAGGATCCCAAGCGTCCTATCGGCAGTTTCCTGTTTCTCGGTCCTACCGGCGTCGGTAAAACAGAGCTGTGTAAGTCTTTGGCAGAAGCCATGTTCGGCGACGAAAACGCTATGATCCGAATCGATATGTCCGAATACATGGAACGCCATACGGTGTCCCGTCTGGTTGGTTCGCCTCCCGGATATGTAGGTCACGATGAAGGCGGTCAGCTGACGGAAAAGGTGCGCCGCAAGCCCTATTCCGTTGTTCTGTTCGATGAGATCGAAAAGGCGCACGAGGATGTCTGGAACATCATGCTCCAGATTTTGGACGATGGCCGTATCACCGATTCTCAGGGTCGCACCGTTGATTTTAAGAACACCGTCATCGTTATGACCAGTAACATTGGTGCTAAGGCACTGACTGATGCCGGATCCAAGTTGGATTTCAAAGCCGATGACAAAAAGGCAGAGGCGGATGCCGACAAGGCATACGAGCAGGCCAAGGAAACCGTTATGGAAGAGCTGCGCCGTACCTTCCGTCCCGAGTTCTTGAACCGTATTGATGACATCATCGTGTTCCGTGCTCTTAACGAGCAGGATATCGAAGAGGTTGCCCGTCGGATGCTCAAGACCGTGGAAAACCGTATGGAGTCCATGGGTATTCATTTGGATGCAAACGAAGAGGCTGTGAAGGAGCTTGCCAGAGTGGGCTTTGACCCGAAATACGGTGCCCGTCCGCTGCGTAGAGCCATTCAGAGCAAGGTGGAGGACGCCGTGGCAGAGAAAATGCTGGATGGCACGCTCGATACCGGCGATACCGCCAAGCTGACTGTGGAGGACGGCAAACTGGTTGTGACCAAGTGACAATCCTTAGAAAGTCTATATATTTGCGATATCCCCGGACGGTCATTGACCACCGGGGATATTCGCTATCCGACTTAAAATCACTGTTTTTAAAGAATCGTTTCGTTGATTGCACTTATGGGAGACAACGGGGTACTTTTTAATCGGAGAATACTTTTGTGCCATTTCACGTCGGATATACTCGCAGATCTTAACAAGTCGCACCCATTCCCACGAATCGGGGATGTCAAACTGTAACCTCATCCAGCAGCGATCACACTTCATCGCCGATTTTCTCATAAGAGGTGTTATCAGAACTCGGCTGTTTAACGAATACCCCCAGTAGTTCAACGATTACTCGGCTGTTTAACGATTGCGGCAGAGCAGAAAGCCGCAATCCCCATAAAATGTACAAAACCCCGCCGCAGAATTGCTCTGTAGCGGGGGTCGCTTATGTGCCAAAATAGCCGAAATGCCTGATTTCAAGCGGTTTTCGGGCATAGAAAAAGTCCACCGTAATTCTATCAAAATTACGGTGGACTTATGGAGCGAAGCATCTCAGAAACAGTTCTTGATTCATAATCATATTCATCATTAGGAGCACCGAGTTCCAAAAGATTTTCGCAGTCAATTTAATCAACATGTTTTTTTACTATCATGTAAAGACTATATTTTTCTCCCGAATTATAACTGTCATCTGGCTTTGCTAATCCGATTATACTTTTTATCTCTCTGTATTCATACGGAAGATCATCTTCTGTAGCTGATTCTATATTAACTACCTTTACAATTTTCGTCCTTCCATGCTCACCGACAGGTACTTCAACATTATCTCCGATTTCTATGCTCTTATCGTCTGTCTTATAGTAATACTGCTTACCACCGAACTCGAACTCACATGAGCAAAGTATTATTTTCCTTGAACAGTCGCAATTAAAAACATATAAATCCGGTATATCAAGAATGTTCCGGATTTCTTCGGAATATGAATCAAGCCACTTGTCATATCCGTCGATCAAATCACCGGTTATATGATACTTCTTTTTTTCAGAGTCTGTTATTATTAAGCTCCATGAACCAACATCCAAGAAGTGATCATCTGCCACAGCGACCGATAAATGAGAACACAGTTTGCACATCCAATTGATAGCGTAATCGGATTTTATTTTATGATATTCTTTAGATATAATTTTATCATCAAAGTTATAACGGGTGATGTACACCCGTCCGTCACAAGTGATAGTAAGTCGTTGGGCTATTTCCTCCTCCAAATCAGTGTGCGGACGGAAACCACAATCGTTCGAATACAACGAAATTTTCCGTGGCATATTCTTTATAAACGGAAGCGCCCGCCTTTTAAGAGCATTGTTATAAACCTCAATAACATATTCAGGATTGCGCGATGCCTGTATGATCTCAGACATATGAAACATTTTGCTTCTTGTAATTCCCTGATTATCGCATTTTTTCCATAGGTCAAGCATCTGCGAAAAATGCTTTTCAGTCATTCGATTGTTCACCCGATTCTTAAATGGCTTTATGCCTGTGTTTATATCGCAGATTTCAGCATTTCGGCGTATTGATCTTTTGCTTTGGCGGGAGATAAAATTTGTACCTTGCCCCCGAAGCCAAAGACCCAACCATAAAATGTAGGGCTTAGTTCTACATTTACAAACGCTCGGAACGATGTCATATCGTATGCTGCCGTTATTACATCCTCTCCGAATCGTTCAATAATATATTTCATTATACTGTTATCGCAACGGAGGGTAACCTCGCATTCCTCACAGCCATACATTTGGAATACCGATTTTGCGTAGTCTGCAATATTGAAATCAGCAGGCTTTGGTATAATATCATCTTCTAAGATCGTTGGTGATTTTGTTATTCGGTCAACACGAAATCCACCAATACCATTATGCTTTTCTGAGTATCCGACGACATAATAGAAATCTCCGCTCCATATTAAAGCGTAAGGACTGAAAACATACGGATTTCCAGCGTTTTTTAGCTTTTTTTCTTTTTTTACATTGTATTCAAAGTATAAAAACGAAATTTTCTTTCCGTTATTTATGGCTTCGTTAATTGTATCAACAATGTAATAGATCATTTCGTTGTCGGGCTTAATCCTGTCAGTGGGGCACAGGTTTCGTTTAAGCTGTTCTGCTTGATGTTTGCTTGCAAACGAGGTGAGTTTTGCAACCAAAGCCTCACTTTTCTTTTCGGTTATGAACTTAGAGGATTCAACAGCGTCTATAAGCAGTTTTAATTCCGGTAGTTCAAATGTGCGGCCTGCAATGTAGTATTTGTTCTGTGTTGAGTTTATAACATCAATGTCAACGCCGTATGCCTGCAGCACCTCAATATCAGCTTTTATAGTCGTTCTATGTGAAGATATCCCGTATTGATCAAGCAATATTTTTATCAACTCAGTTGTTGATAACGGATGATCTTCATCTGAGTATTGTTCAAGTATTCTCAGAAGATATAAAACTCTTGCCTTGGTTTCCACAATAATGCTCCTTCATATTATGTGACAATGGTGTTATTCGCTCTGCACAGGTATATAAACCTTCTCAAGCGGTATCATTCTCTGATACTTTTCTGATAGGCGCTCATAGTGTGCAAGTATAAGATCGACTAAATTACTACCATCTATGCCTCGAATAATAGGATTGTTATCGAGGTATTTTCTTGCGTTTTTTGTGTAATTGGAAAGTGTTACAAATGTACCGTAATCTCCTTCTCGAAGCGCTCCTTTAAGAGATTGTAAAACAGATTCTTTTATATCACCGTCCTGGCTTTTTACTTGAACAAGGATTCGAGGCGGTAGTTCGTCCTTATAGGCTGTAATATCTACACCGCCATCGCCACCATGAGGCGACAGAGTGGTTCTGTATCCCATCGCTCTAAGCAAGTCAGCAACAAATTCTTCAAGGTCATATCCCTTTAAGTTTTTGCTGAGTTCTTTCAGAATAAAGTCTTTAGTGCTTTCTTTTATATCCTCGGCAGTTGCGCCGATTGTCTCATCTTCCGCATCCGAAGTATCCTTATTAAAGTTATCGTCAAGCGCTGCAACAAACTCATCAGAGTATTTTTTAATGAGAAACAAAGACAAGAAAGATCCGGACTCATATAATGCACCTTGCGAAAACAGAGTGCGTGGCAGGTGTTTAATCCATCTTACTTTGCGCTGTTGAACATATTCCGGTGCAGAGGGAACATACTCGTATTCTCCCTCAACAACACCAATATTGATTTTTCTATCACTCTTAGACGGGAAAACAATGTAATCTCCGGTCTGTACTTCGTAAATAAAACGATATAACATGCCTGCACTGTTAGCAATTGCTTGTTTTTTGCTCTGCGGATACACAGACGCATAATGTTCTTTGAATGCATCTCGTGTATTCTCTATAGCCTTTAAGTCTCCGAAATCCTTCCAGCCAATCGCAATAACATCTTTGTGTAGAAACAAGTAGTCATCTTGGGTATGTACTCCCCATACCTTTTTATCTTCGCTGCTCATGCTTAACCCCCGTCAATTCTTATTCCGTTGTTTTTCTATTTTTAATTGCAACACCTGCATATGCTGCAATAATCAATACAAGTACTATGCCAACTGCTGTTATAAAGATATACTTATTTGCAATAATCCATTTGACAACCATTACTGTACCATATGTAATTGCCCAGAAGACAAAGTAAAACAAGGCACGGACTATCCAATGTAGTATCGAGCCTATCTTTCCGCCGGATATGTATCTGCCACTATATAAATCACCAATAAACCGATATGCACATTGAAATGCAAGCTGAGAAATAACCAGTATTACTATGTGCTCATACAGAGCATTTATGGGCAGTCCCAGGGGATCGGTTATTCTATCAAAAAAGAACTTGAGTATTTCGGTCAATGTAATCTCCTTTGCCATATCATAAATTCGTATTAAAAATTTAATCTTCCAAAATCCCTTGATTTTTCAAGGCTTACCGCCTATCAAATATCAAAACCTTATGTATTTTCCCTTGTTTTTGCCCTTATGAGCCGAAACAAGGGAAATTTTTTATGCTTCGCCCACAACCCTATCCAAGAGCCTTGCGGAAGTTCGTTTCGCTTCTCGGGTAGAGTGGGCATAAATGTTCATTGTGGTACTGACATCAGAGTGTCCGAGAAGTTCCTGCACATCTTTGGGCTTTGCACCGCCTGAAAGCAGATTGCTTGTGTAGGTATGGCGGAGTGTGTGGAAATGAAAGTCCTCCAATCCCTCAACCTCTGCCTTTGCCTTGCGGCAAATCTGACCGACTGCACTTGCAGAAACAAAAGCACCGTCCTCCTTTAAGCAGACAAAGGATAATTCCCTGTCATTTTCGGGCGTTTCCTGCGTTCTTTGCAGAGTGTAAACCTCGTAATAAGTACGCCCTTTTTCTTTGACCGTCTTACAGTAGTTCAGATGATACAGTTCGCCATAGCGAAAACGGTTTTTATGCTGTTCTGTTTTTGCTTTCCGTAAGATGTCCGCCAATGTGTCGCAAAAATCAACGGTACGGACTTTACTGCGTTTTGTCGTGCCGACTTCGTGCTTATGCCTTGTGCCATTGTACCGCATACTTCGTCTTACGGTTAGATACTGCTCGTCAAGGTTGATGTCCTGCCAAGTCAGACCACAGACCTCTCCGATACGCAAGCCTGCATAGTAGGCTATCTGTACCGCAAGCAGGGCAGGGTGTTTCTTTTGGGTTAAGAAGTCCGTCAGTTTTTGGTATTCCCCGTGTGTAATGGTAGGAACAGGAACAATATCTTCTTCGCTGTCCGAGAAAATATCTGTTTCCTCTTTTCTGCCACGCAGCTTCACATACTGCATCGGGTTAAAGGTTATCAGCCTTTTCGGAAATACAGCAAAGCGGAATGAATTTTGCAGCACCGCCGAGAATTGCAGCATATAGCCTTTGCTCATCGGCTTTGAAGTTGTACCGTCAGGATTTACCCCTCCGTAACTCATAAGGTCGATAAACGCCTGTAAATGGTCGGCGGTCACGGTTTTCAGTTTTCGGCTGCCAATGGGATATTTCTTAATCTTTTTGACTGCCGCCATATATGCCATAACCGTACCGTTGCTAAGACTGCCGGGCTTCAGTTCTTCCTCTACCCACATATCCAGCATTTCGCCAACCGTGATGTTTTCGGCTTTCCCGACAAATTTCTTTTCCTCATAGTCAGCGATTGCTTTTCTGAGCAGGGCTTCTGTTTCAGACTTGCTTTCTGTTCCCACAAACTCTTTCTGTACTTTTCTTCCGCTTTCATCTTCGATGTAGAAGCGTGCGTACCACTTTTTACCTTTTTTTCTTACAGAACCTTTTGCCATAGATAAATTTCCCCTTTCTATCCGTGGCAATCGGGACTGTGACATATGGTGTGCGTAAAGTAATAGTGTCACTTATGCCGATGAATGTCAATCGGCATTTTCACTTGTCAAAGTGCCACGGAATTTTTCTTTTTCAGCAACCCTTTCTTCAGCTGCTGTCACTATCCCGAACAGGTCGCCCATCTTTACAGCGGTGCGTCCCTCATCGTAGATATGTAAAATCCCGTCTAAAAACTGTTTCATATCCTCGATAGGAAGTTCCATTTCTTTACGGTAAACTCTTTCCATAATCGCCCCTGACTCAATCGCATAGCGGCGTAAGGACTGCTTTAAGCCCTCGTCCTCCGCTACACGGTCAACCTCAGCCATAGCGTCTGCAAAGTGATAAGTCATAACCGTATAGAGGTCAATCATTTTTCCGAGGAATGTGGTAAGCAGTTGTTGGTGCGGCTCGCCCTTTACCACAGAAGAAACCGTATCAAGATATTTTTTGATATGTTCTTCCATATCCCTTGCACATAAAGTGCGGCTGTCATATTCCTTATCTTCGGAAAGTCCTGTCAGCCATTCGGGAGTGGTCAGGAGTGCTTCTGCCAGCCCGTTGATAATCATTGTACGCTTCGGGTCTACTCCGTCCGCTTCATATCTCTGAATGGTAGATTTGTTTACCCCGACACGCTTACCAAGTTCGGGCATTGTTAAGTTTAATTCTGTTCGGCGTTCTTTCACTCGTTCACCGACCTGTTTTGCGGTGAATGTAATTTCTTTTTTCAAGGTTTTCACCTCCTATTGCTGATAGTATAGCATGACAAAACCTATTTTGCAACCATAAATTTAACAATAGGCAAAAATATTTCTTAACCAGTTGCAAAACAAGTTGACAAGGAATAGCAAAATAAGTATAATTACAGATACATAGTTGCAAAATGCGTATTTTGAAAGGAGGTTGACAAAATGGGCAACATCAAAATGGGTTTAACCATAGAAGAAGCAGCAGAATGTACGGGTATCGGAAGAAATACAATGCGTAAGTTGGTAGACTGGGGCAAACTTCCAGTCCTCAAGGTCGGCAGAAAAGCGATTATCCGCAGGGATACTTTAGAGCGATTTATGAGCGTCAATCAGGGAAGAAACCTGCTCAATGAAAACGATGTCCGCAAAGTAGAATAAGCATTCTCCAAGCCCTCGGCGTTTGAGAGCGAAATACACCCCTCGCACAAATATTCGATTTGTACAAGATGTATTTCGCCCTTGCAGGGGGGCTATGTATCACAGCTTCGGGCAATGCACCGCCGCTATGATACAGAAGAAAACAGCCCGCTGTTTTCTTCGCTGTCCGTCTGCTTACGCCGCCGAAACAGCGGCAACCGATTTCTCGGTTGCAAAAAGAGTATGCCCGTCACGGGAGGAAGGAGTATATGGCAAGACATTCATTTATACAGATGTCGAAGCTACCCAATGTCAAGGGAAGAATATCCTATATCACAAGCCACGCAAGGCAGGAAAATCTCTATGCCACCTACCGCACCGCCGACAATGAATTTTGGAGTAACCTTGCAAGGGAAAGCCAGCAGGAATTTAAGCGAAGCGGTACAGAGGGCAAATGTATTGAAGCAAGGGAATTGATTATCGCCCTGCCCGAAATTTATACAAGATATGAGCCGCAGGAAGTCCTTGAAGATTTTACGGAGGAGTTCCGCAGGCGGTATGGCGTGGAGTGCGTGTCAGCCCTCCACCACAACAAACGCAAAACAAACTATCATATCCATCTTATCTTCAGCGAAAGAAAACTGCTTCCTGAGCCTGACATCAAGATAGCCACACGCAGCGTGTTCTATGATGAAACAGGCAAAAGGGTACGCACCAAGAAAGAAATCACAGGGGAGGACGGGCAGATACGAAAAGGCTGCACCGTCATAAAAAAGGGAGAAATTTATGAAAGCCACCTCTTTACCGTGAAAGATGATAAATTCAAAAGCGAGCCTTTTCTTCGGGAGGTAAAGGAGATTTACACCGACCTTATCAATCGGCATATCTCCGATCCCGAACAGCAGTTAAAGGTATTTGATAAGAACAGCGTTTATCTTCCTACCAAGAAAATCGGCAAGAACAATCCCAAAGCCGCCGAGATTGAAGCGGACAATACCGCAAGGCAGGAATGGAACAGAACAGCGGATATGGCGCTCATATCGGGTATTTCCGAAGCAAAGATTTTAGAAATCAAACAGACCGAGATACACGAAAAAGCAAGCCAGTCTATCAAGAGCAAGGGTTGGCTGCCTAATCTGTTCCGTGGGATTGTAACAAAAGCAAAAGATTTTCTGCAAAACCTTATCCGAGAAAAAGATATGCCGCCCAAGCCTACGCTTGATATTGATATGGCAGAATTCCGCCATATGCGAAACCTGATGATAAAAGTACAGAATAAGGCGGTAAAAATCAAAAACTTGCAGGACAAAGTTCTGCCGCAGTTGAAACAGCAGCTTGCCGATACAAAGGGGCTTTTCAAAGGCAAAGAGCGAAAAGCGTTGGAAGTAAAAATCAAAGAAACCGAAGCGGAGATTGCTGACAGGTTGGATAAAATCCCCGATACACTCAAAGAGGACGGTTATCCCGATGTGCAGGTATTTATGCGGACTTTCCGTGAAATGGAAAGCGTTGTGGAACAGTATAACCGTGACCTTGCAGAGTGGGAATACCAAGTCAGCAGGAAACCGACAGCTACCGCCAAAGAACAGCACAGACCGCCCGAAAAGCAGAGCGTGTTAAAACATCTGCGTGAGATACAGGAACGCAACAAGCAGCAACCACCGCAAAGACAGCGTAAAAAATCCATTGACAGAGATAGCCGATAGGCATTGAAAAACACCGCCAGCGTGTGACCGCTGGCGGTGTCGTCTTACATAACCTATCGTCTATTTCCTTACAAACAGAGATTTACCTATTTCAAATCAAAGAGAGAACTTTCATAGTCCTTTACATAGTATCGTATATTTTTACGACCTTTTTGAATAATGATGTGTCCCTCTGCTTCCAATTTTTCTTTCTGTGCTTCAATACCATTGGGATATTTAGGATTGAGTTCTCCGTTTGCTTTCAATGTTCTCCAATAAGGCGTTTCATCTTCGGAACGCTGATAACTCGCCCATGCAACAATGGAAACAAAAATTCCCGCTGTAATTGGTTCTGTAAAATCAGCACCACTCAATTTTGCAAAGTATTTTCGTATTTCCCCAACGGTAATTACTTTACCATACGGAACTTTTTTCATTACTTTGTCATAGTCGATTGGCGGTGCAAAATACATTTTACTGCCACCATATTTTTCAATACTTTTCTGGTCTGTGATAATTTGAAATTTTGGCATATCCTTATTATCGTGCAACATAGCATTAAAATCTTTTTTATCTTCGTTTGCCATTTCTGCCACCTCCTACTTTAAGGATAATCTGTTTGGCATTCCTATGCAATGAGGCTGTTTGAAAAAATTCGTCATACAAACTGGGAGTTATCTCACTCCCGTCAAGATAAAATTCATTAACTGCTCTACATCATCAAAATCATCATAATCTCCGTTTATGCCATTTCGATGATACACAACTCCATTTTTCTCATTTCTCTCTAAACAGTCCAAAAGTTTTTCTTCTCCATATTTTTTAGCAAATAAAGTAAATGTGTAGGGTTTGATTTTGCCTAATAATCCTTTCTTGCAATTTTCTTCGCACTTATAACAATGTGTCAGTCCTTTTGCAATCGAACATTTTTTATTCTCACAAACATCATTATCTGGACAACCGTTTGAGCCACATCCATTACAATCAGCATTTTCTGTGCATAAGCAACACGCAAGACCACATCTGGCAATTCCTAATTCTCGTTTCATAAGACACCTCCGCAACTTCTAATTTGTTCCTGTATAAAAAGTATATCACGAAGGCGTGAAGATTTCTATACTGTTGTTCATTTGCATAAGCAGTAGCGTGTCAATGTAACGCTATTGCCTAATGAGAAGCCTTGTTTTGTTACTATCTGCAAGCCCAAAATACAGTAGGGGAAGTATTATCCTCCACCCACTGTATTTTAAGGCAATAAGCGTTACGCTCATTAGTTATAAATCAGTTCGCTATATACAATTTCTCTCGCCCTCGCTTGTATTTCATTCATTCTTCCAATCCACAATATCATGCTTTCTGCTTTTAGTTGTTCAGTCACGCCCTCCTTGTCAGCCATTTGTTCGACCAATCGAAACATCATCTTCGTTGCTTGTTCGTCAATATCAGCAAGATAACAGTTCAATTTTCCGCTTGTGAGAAGCGTGGTGTAAACTGCCCGTTTATGTTCCTGCAAATAGTGTTTGTGTCGCTGCCCCCATAAGCCGATAGGCTTGTGTCCTTTTTCGGCTGGTAAAGTAAGGCAAGGAATATAATAATCTCCTTGCAGTTCATACCAAAGACCGTTGCTTTCATCATAAATATACTTATCCATTAAAAAGTCCTCCGTTATAATATATTCGCACATATATCACAGTTCTCCGATTACCACACTCTGTTATAACTTGTTATGAGATTTTCTTGCCCTTGATTTTGCCCTTATGATTGTGCAGAACAAGGGTAACATGGTGTGAAATCATATAAAGAAATAAGGTGTGATGATTGCGATAAATCCTTTGTTTTCAAGGCTTTCGGAGGATTTTATTAAAACCCTATGAGGTGTGATAAACACCTGTAAAATTATGAGTTTCTAATTCTAATTATAGTTTCATGTTGATTGAAACAAAGTCATTATACCATATTAGTGAGATTTTTTCAATGTTTTTTACGAGTTTTTGCTCTGTGTTGTCGGAAAACGCCGACAATAAAGTACAATAAAATCGTACTATTTCATAAATATTAAAGGTGCTACCGGTTGAAACGATTGCACCTTTAAATTGCTTTTCAGCTTATGATTTCTTAATGCTACGGAACATCTTATCTATACATCGTTTCTTCTGTTCGTAATTCGGGTGGACATACAAATTCAAAGTTGTGCTTATGTTCGAATGCCCCAATATCACGCTTACTGTTTTGTAATCGCACTTGCTTTCGATACATCGCGTGGCGAAACTGTGCCTGAGACCATGAAACTTTATCGGCGGTATACCCAATTTGTCAAGCAGTCTTTTGTAATAGTTTCGGTATGTACGAGGTTCTGTTGGCTCTGCATCATTTGTTAAGACATAATAATCGCTCCGTACCACTTTCTTTAGAGGCTTTAAGACTTCATAAAGTTCCTTGATCATAGGGATATCTCTCATCGAAGTGGCTGTTTTGGGCGTATCAATTAAGAGTTCTGTTTTTCTTACATCACCTTCATTTACATAAATTCGCTGAATCGTCTTTCGTATATGAATGACTCCATTATCAATATCAATGTCATCCCATGTTAACGCGCATACTTCGCCTATTCGTATTCCTGTACTCAAACATATGAGTATACCGAGATTTCGGAATGTAAAGTTGTCTCGAACATAACTGACAATTTTCCTTTGGTTAACCACTGAAAGAACATCAAGTTCTTGCTTTTCTCTGTCTGTCGGGAAAATAACATCAAACGGAACATAAGCACAGTATTGCTTTTTTGCGCCAAACTTCAAAATCATGCGCAGTACAATCAGCATATCCTTAATTGTTTTTTGAGATAGACCTGACTGCAATTTTTGCAGGACAAATTCTTGCACATATTTTTCTGTTACGGTTGTCAAATCACCGAATGCAGGTAAAATGTGAGTTTCAACAATAAGCGAATACGCTGCATAAGTCGATTTCTTTACAAATTGCCTTTTTTCCTCCTTCCATAAATTCGCCATCTCAGCTATTGTTTTTTCTGTGACCATAATCGTTTTACCTCCTTGAAAATAGTCCACAATAATTTTATAAGATTATTGCAGATCGAAAAGGAGTTAAATGATACTATGCTCCCAATTAGCGAAAGAATGGCTATGGCGATCTCAATCACCAATGATATTATTTGTGATTTTTTGACCGGAATGATTTTGTTTTGTATCTCGATGCGCTCATCGATTTTATCGATAAAAGCAGATATTTTGCGCTGCTCCTGTATAGACGGATAGAAAATAAAGATTTTTTTGAGTTCATCCGCTTGCAAATGAACAATAGATTTTCCCTGGGCGATACGCGCAATATCATATTTTCTAACTGAATTGATTTGATTACTCAAAAAAGCACCATCTAAATCACTATGAACGACAGTTAAATCGCCACCGAGTAGCACGCCGTCATAAGGGACGCAAATAGATGTTGCAATGTCTTCTGCAGTTTCACCCGAGCAAGGAATGATTACATCATCTTTCTGACTGTAAACTAAGGATTTGGATTGGATGCTTGTTTTGCTTTTTATAGTCTTTGCTATTGCTGTTTTATAGGTGGTGTATAATTCGCCATACAGAATGCATGGAGTTCCGTCACTCGAAAGGTCGTCTTTCGCAATACCATAGCCTTTTCGAAAAGAGCATACTTTCCCCATGACTGTTTTTTGCCATTCACCGTTGTAATTGGGAAATCTCAAAGTTGGAACTTTTGAGAAAATGGGATTGTAATGTTCCAACTTTGAGATTTAGCAACAAGACCATATGGGAGAAAAAACGCATAAAAGATTTCTGTGAAGTAAACCCAAAAACAGAAGAATTAGAGGACGAATTTATCTATATAGATTTAGAGTCTGTAAGTAAAGGTTGTTTATTATCAAAAAACATTATTTCTAAAACCATTGCTCCCAGCCGAGCACAAAGAGTTTTGACAAACAATGATATATTGTTTCAATGCGTTCGACCATACCAAATGAATAATCTGCTGTTTAATGCTGAAAATGCCGATTTTCAATATGTAGCATCAACGGGTTATGCACAAATACGAACACAAGAAAATCCGTCTTTTGTATATCACCTTTTGCATTCTCCTAATTTTAATAAAGAAGTAATGCTTAGGTGTACCGGTTCCAGTTATCCCGCAATCACTTCAAGCGATTTAGGAGATATAGAAGTATATATTTGCGGCGTTGGAGAACAACAAAAAATCGGACATTTTCTTGATTTAATAGATAGGCGGATTGCAGTCCAAAACAAAATCATTAGCAAATATGAAACCCTAATTAAAGGGATTTATCACGAATTCTTTTCTAAGCCCGCGGACTATGCTATCAAAATAAAGGATTTAATAATTAAAGGAAAAGCAGGTGGAACTCCGTCTTCTACGGTTGCACGATACTATAATGGAGACATCCCGTTTTTAAGCATATCTGATATGACAAAGCAAGGGAAATATGTGAGCCATACTGAAAAACACATCAACGAGAGCGGAATAGAAGACTCGTCGGCGTGGATCGTTCCGTCAAATAGTCTTATTTTTTCAATGTATGCTTCTGTCGGATTAGTATGTATAAATACTGTTCCATTAGCCACAAGTCAAGCAATGTTTTCAATGGTGCTAAAAGATTGTAGAATGATAGAGTATATCTATTATTATCTGAATTTTTTTAGAGACACGAAAATTCATAGACATATAGAAACCGGGACGCAAAGTAATATCAATGCAGAAACCGTTCGAAATATCGAAATACCGTTTCAGTCAAATCACTCGAAGTTGGTAGAAACGATAAATTCTATTGAAAAAAGGCTCAATAACGAAAAAGATATGCTTTCACTTCTCGTGGACTTAAAAGCATATCTCTTATCAAAACTCTTTATATAAACATCGACTGTAAGAGAAATGCTTTTTGCTTTTGCATAGCAGAAAGCATTTCTCTTTCTATTTCAACCCTTGTTTCATAGAAATCAAGTGTTTTTATAATCTTTTTTCGCAACGCTTTTTCGGGATAATAGATACGCTCGTTAGAATAATCTTTGAAATATATGTGCGGAATGCCGGAGCCGACCTTGTATTTTTCAAAATCAATTGACGACATTGCAAAGTAGAGATACCTTGCATCGCATGCTTCATTGGGGATCAGTACAACTGATGTTCCAACCACAGAGTATTTCCCCTGCGCAAATTGAATCTTTCCTGCTTTCGAACCGTCTTTCAATACCAAAATCCCGCTCTCTTCAAACTGATACGTATCAATAGCGGCGATTGCTCCACTTGCACCAAGAACCTTATATTCACCACGGTGACAGGTAGATACCGTATTTTCTTGCAATGCAGAAGTCTTACATTTCACCAAGTCTGACAGGCTTACTGATTTGTTATGTCTGAAAATCATATCGCAAAGCCCTTTAATTAGAGATTTGTTTTCGCCATTGAAAGAACTTTGTAAAGTGTTACTCAACAATAAGGAATGGCCCAAATTTAGAATACGGGATATTGCCAATTTGGGAAGAGGTAGAGTTATAAATACCGATGAGATTAACTCCCAAAAGTTCCCGCTATATCCCGTATATTCTTCACAAACATCAAATAACGGCATAATGGGCTATTTGGAACAATATGATTTTGAGGGCGAATACATCACATGGACTACAGATGGTGCAAATGCAGGAACTGTTTTTTATCGAAATGGCAGGTTTAATTGCACGAATGTATGCGGAACACTAAAATTGACGGTGGATTTTGATTATTACATTACCGCTCTGAGCATTCAGATGGTAACTGAAAAATATGTTTCAAAAAACCTTGCCAATCCCAAGCTGATGAACAATGTCATGGCAGAAATCGAAATATTCATGCCCGATATTCGAACGCAAAAAAACTTGTCAAATCTATTCTTGTCTTTAGATAAAAAGATCGAAAGTGCGGGAAAACTGTTGTCCTGCTTCGTTTCTGAAAAGAAGTTTCTTCTCACCGCCATGTTTATATAAACATGGCGGTGAGAAGATATTTGCGCTGCCTCTGTAGAGAACTCAAAAACGCCGTTTCTAATTCTATTTTTCTTTGAATGCATTGCACTTCGTTAGCAAATTTCACTTGTTCTTCGTATGTCGGCATGTGTGTTTCATATGATAAAAAATCTTCCGGAGACACAGCCATTCTTTCATAAACAGTGCCTTGTTCGTACCGTCTGATTCTCCCTATAAAGTTTGAATTCGTTAAGAAAAGTTCTATGTAGGCAGGACAAACATTATCGGATATTTCAAATGTCACATATATCGGCGAGAATATCAAATCTCCATAGGTGTTACGGCATATTACTCCAAACTTCAAATTCGCCGGATTATAACAAATATCGTTTAAATGTGTTACTTTGTACTGTTTATCTTCGTTTTTTACAAGGAAGTCCCTATCGTAACGCTCCGTTTTTGGCGCAACACCCTCTTTTGACAGAGTACCGTGAGTATAAGTGCCATCTTTGCTACAATACTCTTTTCGTTCAGTCAAAATTTCTTTGAGTGCAATATATTGGAGCGAAGTATCACGAAGAACCGATTTGAAATGGTCATTGCAAAGTTCTTTCTTTAGTACTTTCAAATCCTCAATGATTTTGTTTTGGACTTGTATTCGTGATGTTAATAGTTCAATAAAATTACTTATTTTCGATTGTTCCGCTTCGCCGGGAATAGAAAGTGGATACTGCATAATATGGCTTTTATCACCACGGGGCATTTTTGATCCTTTAACGGATTTCATCACATAATTTATAAAAGTATCGTTTGCAAGACGACAATATAGAAAATGTGGATTTATAAAGTTGCTTTTGAAAACCAAAACATCTGCATTGCATACTCCATCAAAGTCCGCATAATAAACCTTTTTCAAATATGGGCGAATGTTTCCCATGAGTATATCATTTTTATTGAATCCATCCCCTGAAATGCTCTCGTTTGATGTGAATCTTTCTACGCCTTGATAGTTTTGCAGAATATTCTCCGTTGAAATATAGTTCTTCTTTTCTGCTGTTCTGCGCGTTTTTCTATATACACAAACATTTCCAAGAGTAGTGTCCTGCCACTCACCTGCAAATTCCGGAAATCTCAAAGTTGGAACATTAGGGGTTGTTTTATCACTTTTCATACTAATTAGTCCTCCAATATTCCGAGTTCTTTCAGATACTTGTTAATCTCATCATCAAGGCTTGCGCGTTGGCTTTCGAGTTCTTTTATTTCAGCCATAACTGCCTTTATATCAATTTCCGGTTCTTCTTCAAAGGTGTCGACATACCGCGGAATGTTTAAGTTGAAATCGTTTTCCTCGATTTCACTCATCTCAGCCACATGGCAGAATTTATCGATGTCTTTACGCTCAACATAAGCATTTACAATACGATCTATATCATCGGCAGAGAGTTGGTTCATGTTTTTGCCGGGGGTATAATACTTACTTGCGTCAATAAAGCATACATTCCCCGCATTGCCATTGCGATATTTCCGAAGAACAAGGCAACAAACAGGGATGCCCGTGCCGTGGAAAAGGTTTGCCGGCAAACCAATTACGGCGTCGAGTACATTCAGATCCTTAATTAAATACCTGCGTATCGTATCTTCGCTGCCGCTGCGGAACAAAACACCGTGCGGAAGTAAAACGGCAATACGACCGTCATCATCCATATGATAAACCATATGCTCAACAAATGCAAAATCCGCTTTACTTGACGGAGCAAGTTTGCCTGCGCCGCTAAAGCGAGGATCGTCAAGGAAGGAGGATGAGGCAGACCATTTTGCAGAGTATGGAGGATTTGCAACCTGGACAGTAAACTTAGTTGCCCCGAAGTTATCCTTTTCAAGAGTGTTATCATTGAAAAGATTGAAATATTGATAGGGGACATCGTGCATCAACATATTCATACGAGCAAGGTTATATGTTGTCCCGTTAAGTTCCTGTCCATAGTAATGCCCAACTGCGTGTTCGGCCGTTCCGCCGTTGGCTATAACAGCCTTACGAACTTCCAAAAGCATAGAGGCAGAACCGCATGTAGGATCGCACACATTTTTTACGGATTTCAGACCGACAGTAGCAAGTTTACTGCAAAGTTCTGAAACAGCACTCGGGGTAAAGAACTCACCACCCTTTTTGCCACTGTCAGAGGCAAAAAGGCCTATCAAAATCATATAGGCTGTTCCGAGGACATCAAACTGTGCATCATCGTAAGAAAACTCAATATCGTTTACCCGATTAATGACTTTTGCAATTTGTTTTGTGCGGTCAGAAACTTCCTTGCCTAAGTCTTTATCCTTCAAATCCATTGCATCGAAAATTCCGTCAAATGCGGCTTCCGATTTCTGACCAAGAGTGGATTGCTGAATAGATGCAATTGCTTTTTCGAGATAATCAACCGAAAATACTTTTCCATCGTATTTATTGGCAATCATATTGACAATATAGCCAAAGCTATATTCGGGACGAATTATGTAGCCAAGGTTGTCGAGGGAATACTTGTCGAGAGCTGCGAGAAGTTCTTCGTCATTTGAAGCAAGAGCATCCGCGTATGTTATACCATCATTTTTGAGGATTTCTTCCATATACTTTTCTGTCTTTTCGGAAAGAAAACGATAGAAAATGATGCCAAGGATATAATCCTTGAATTTGCTTGCATCCATTGTGCCACGCAAATCATTTGCGATAGCCCAAAGTTTATTTGAAAGCTCCTGCGCTTGTTGTTTATGAAGTTGAATATCTGTCGCCATATTTTTATACTCCTTCGGCTCTGAATTTTTCGTACTGATCTTTTACAAATCCTTCTATTTCGGATGACAGTTTTAGTGTTTTAAGAACGCCGTATCCCTTCTGACTTAGACGCTTTCGGATATCCTCAAGACTGATAATGTGCTTGAACTGGTATTCTGACATAAAGAATTTGATTGTGTCGATGTCAATCCCTGTGTCTTCAGCAAACATTTCGATATCCATGTTTTGCTGTTGAACTTCAAATTCTTCATACGCCTTTACAATGTCTTCGTCCGGTGAAAGACTGAAAAACTTTTCTGTAACGAAACGCTTTAGCATATCCTGTTTTGCTCTCAACCGCTCATTATCTGAACGCTCTATTTCGCGCAAAATCAAGTCAATAGAGCGCTTCTTTTCGGTTTCGTCCTTCTTGATTACATCTTTCAGCAGGTTGAGGATATAAACAACATTGATTTTGTCAGTTCGAATGAGTTCAATATTGAAGTCTATATCAACAAGCGTCGTTTTAACATTTTTCTCGCGTTCTTTCTTTGCTAAATCGTAGTAGTAGAGATACCACGATTTATATCCTAAGAACTCGTCTTCGTCCAAAACATTTGCGAGGTCATTCCAATCAAATTTGGAGAATGTTTTTAATGTGGAGAGCGTTTGTGCTACCAAACGGAAAGACACAATAAACTTTCTCTGATCATCTTCTGATTGCAATCTACCTGCAATATCATAGGAAGGCGCTACACTGCGTAAAATTGAAACTCTGTCAGAGTATTCGGCAACATAGTAATCATAGTTTTCAAGCAAATAAGCATTTGGATTTCCGTCACCCGAAAACAACTTTAATGCCTTGTCCTGTTCCTCTTTTATATTTCGGAAAGTAATTATCTGACCATATTGCTTTGTTTCTTTGTAAATACGGTTTGTTCGACTATATGCCTGTACAAGAGAGTGCCAAAACAACGGTTTATCCAAATACAATGTATTGAGCGGTTTGGAGTCAAATCCCGTCAAGAACATATTTACAACGAGCAAAATGTCAATTTGCGGAACTTCTTTTTGCTTTAGGCGTTTTGCAATATCCTTACGATACGCATCAAATGTATCAAGACCAAACGCAAGTTTTTCCTTGTCTGTAGAAAACATTTTGTTATAGTCATCAATACACTGCTCTAAGAATTCTCTTGATTGTGGTGTGTCTGCTCCGTCGTCCATATCCTCGTTTGCTGCGTATGTAAATATAGCGGCAATTTTAAGGCCTTTCTTGTTCAACTTCTTAAAGGCAGAATAGTATTTTTGCAGAAGTGGAACTGACTGAATGGCAAACAGTGAAGTATAAGTGTCTGTCCCGATTTTCGTATGTTTTTCGTAATGCTCCAGAATATTGTTGGTAACCAACTCAATGCGCTGTTGGTCACTATAAATATTGGAAATGTCAATATTATTGCGCTTGCAGTATTCTTCCAGATTAAAATTCGGATTATTGCTTTGCTCGTGAACAATACGCTGTACGGTCATATCCGCTGCGTTTGTCGTAACGACATTGAAAGTGTTCTGATATTCAACAGAAAATTTCAAAACATTCCCGTCTGCAATAGCTTCTTTGATAAGATATTTGTGTAAGCAGGAATCCATTGTTCCTGCGTTGAAGATATCTGCGGTTGTTTGACCTGTGGCGCCTTTATTTTCTTCAAATATAGGTGTTCCGGTAAACCCTATAAAGTTTGCATTTTGGAAGTTCCTGCGAATGTCACCGTGCATTTTCCCAAACTGACTTCTGTGGCATTCGTCAATAACAAACACGCACTTTTTTGTTTTATAGGCTTCCATGATAGGCTTGTATCTATCGTTGCGAAGCGCACATGCGAGTTTCTGAATGGTTGTAACAAGCATTTTTTCTCCGCTGTTCTTCAAGCGTTTAATGAGCTCAGCGGTTGAATCGGTATTGTCAACACAATTTTCTTCAAACGAGTTATATTCGTCAACGGTTTGGTCATCCAGGTCTTTGCGATCAACCAAGAAAAACACCTTATCTATTCTGCCGTTATCTCTAAGGAGTGAAGCGCACTTAAAAGAAGTAAGCGTTTTACCTGAGCCTGTTGTATGCCAAACATAACCGTTGCGGTTTTCTTCTAAAACACGACGCAAAACGGCCTTTGTAGCATAAATCTGATACGGACGCATAATGATGATATTTTTCAGAGTATCCTGTAATACCGTATAATCAGTTAACAGGGCAGTTATATTGAATTTTGTAAAAAAGTCATCCGTAAAGTCATTTAGTTGATTGATACGCTCGTTGGTTGCATCCGTCCAGAAGAAAGCAAGGCTTTTTAATATTGCTTTGTATGTGCCGTCTGCATTCGTTTCATTTTCGTTTGCAAAATACTTTGTTTGAATAGAATTAGAGACAACAAAGCACTGAATGAACCGGAACAATCCTCTAAAGGAATATCGCCGATACCGGTTTATTTGATTGATAGCCTCGTTGATTTCCACACCGGGGCGTTTTAATTCGATCTGAACAAGGGGAAGACCATTGATAAGTACCGTGACATCATAGCGGTTCTTGTATACAACATCTCCCTGATGTTCTTTATCCATTGTTACTTGGTGAGTCACTTGATAGATATTTCTCTCTGTATCCTTAGATAAAAACTCAATATAAACCGTTTTTCCGTTATCTAATTCAAGCAACTGCTTATCTCGCAGAATCTTTGCTGAGTCAAAAACGGTTTTATTCTCTATTTGCGTCAGCAGACGATCAAATTCAGAATCAGACAATTCGCTATTTCCCTTTGATTCGATAATAGCGGCCTTATTGAATTTTTGAAGTTGATCCTTAAAGTTTTTCTTGACTTCTGCATAGTCCCTCAATTGAATAAATTGATAACCTATAGTCCCTAATCTTTCGATAAAAAGGTTTTCAACTTCATACTCACTTACTGCCATTTTCTATCTCCTCAATCGTCTAAAATTACTTCCATGATATCTCCGATGTCACAGTGGTACACTTTGCAGATATTCATGAGAACTTTTACATTTACAGGCTGATTGTTTTTTAATTTACTCATGGTGTTTGTCGTAAGCTCCGCAGCCATTCGTAAATCCTTTTTGTTCATCCTGTTTTCCTTCATCAATTTCCATAGCTTTTCATAACTCAATGACATCCATATTCACCCCGTGAAATAACGAAAATCGGAGGAAAAAATATAATTCCGCCTATACAATTTATAGTATATCATAGAATTCTGATTTTTTCAACAGGATTCAGAGACTAAAGCGATAATTTGAAGCCTGTTGTCGAAAAATTACGACAATAAGCAAGAGGCACTCATATGAGTGCCCCTCAACACTATGTCAATAACATTTTTTGCAAGGCTCATATCCGCGGCTTATAGCATCGGATTTTGAGATTTGCGATGGATTTTTCATATTGCTGCAACTGCTTTTTCTATGATATTTCTTGCCCGTTGCAGATACCCATACCGTTTCGGTGTTGCCGGGTTGGGCAGGGGGCTGTGTTGTAGATTCAGTTTGCGCAGGTGCTTTTGCCTGTGAAGTATTATCACTCGCGGGTCCGGAACTGTTGCCGGTCGCATAGTCGATAGTTATACCCGGCTGAAAATTGTAGCAATAGACATTGAAACAGATTCCTTCTCCGTTATCCTCTACAGAATATGCTTCAATTTGGACACCGCTGCACACGAGATTGTTCCCCTCAAATATGGGGGTGACCCTGTATGCGACATGATGATTCGTTTCTTTTATGTAGTCTGCAACCATGTTTTCAAACGGAAGCATTCCTTCGATGTTCATGTATCGGGTGCCGGTAATCAAGTTTTTTCTATTGGCATTTTCAGCGGAGAGTTGCCATCCGATCAAGTGGCAGCGATTCCACAAGTATCCGCCGGAAATGCCATTATATTTTGCCTGAATCCATCCGGAGGGCTTAATGCTGCTGATGCTTCCGCGGGTTTCGTTTACTCCCGGCATTGTTTCCCTGCCGCACGAAGCAAGCGCAACACCGCATCTTCCGAGCGAATCAAGGTCGGAGTATTTCTCATAACCTGCTGTAGTTAATTCGGTCTCTGAAAAATTCGGCTGATTGTTATTGATAACCACATATGCAGTTCCCGCATATGCGCCGACAGAAGCGGGCTTAACAGGGGTAGCCGTTCCTGAGCCGACACTTGATGGTTTGCTGCTCGGGCTTGTGGTTTCCTCTTGCTTATTGGATTCCGAGCTTTTGTCGGTAACTTCTGTTAGATCAGCGGTTTCTGAACTACCATCGGTAATTGGACTTTCGGAATCGGTGCTTGTATCCGAGATTGATGCCGGACTGTCACTCACTATTGAATCCAAGCCGCAACCGGCAAGGGAAAACAACATTGCAAGAGACAGTAATAATGCTAATAACTTCTGTGATACCTTCATCGCCGTTACCTCCTGTATGTTTCGATTGTTATTTTCTCATGCGAGGTTCCGGCGATGTCTTCGGTATTGACCTTCTTGAAACCAAAGGCTTTTAGGTCGGTATCAAAGAACTTATCCGCAGGATAGTGGCGATTCCATTTGCATAGCACAATTTCATTCGCATTATCGGTCGAATACGAACCATCCTCAATAAAGCAAACATCATTTTCTTCTGCCTTGCCTATATAATCATCATCAGCCAATACAGAAGCGTTGTTTCCAAACTGCTTGGCGGAGTAAGGACTCATCCATAGTTTCGAACCTTGTGCATAGTTAAGTATCCATTCTCTTAGGTTTTGATCCTGGCTTTGCCTCTTTCCGAAAAACATCATCCCGCTCTTGTCATCAATACAAAAAATCAGTTTCATACCATATACCTCTCTCATCTTTTGTTCCATTTTAGAGAACGGAAAATAATAAAAGTCTACTAATACGGAACAATATTATTATAGCGCTTACTCATACAAAACGCAAGTATATTAAAATATTACTGAAAGAGAACTGTAGGAGGTGTACAGGTTGTTCGATTTCGGAATACGATTACAGCAACTTCGCATGAGTCGGAATATGTCTCAAGCGGCGTTGGGAAAGAAAATAAATCGCAGCAAGTCCGTGATTTGCGCTTATGAAAATAATTTAAGAATCCCACCATTGGAGGTTCTTACTGATATTGCCGTGTTCTTCAATGTATCGCTTGATTACCTCGTTGGTATCGACAAGGAAGAGATGGTTTCGGTGGACGGATTATCAAACGAGCAGAAAGAAATAATACACGCCATGATTCACGAGTTTAAGAGCGGCACAGGCAATTGCCCGGGGCTTACGGCACAACAGCAAGACATTCTCAACAAACTCATGGTTGAGTTTTATCGTAAACATAAGCAATAAAAGACTGAACAGCAGCGGCAGGTTTATCCACCGTTGCTGTTCTTTTGTTACTGTCTTCTATTCTTCTGCTGTAGTATATCTTAGAGTGGGTACTTCCTTGGTATACCAAAATGGGAGAGGGCTACTGACACATAGTAAGCAGACCAATCCCTTGGCGAATCACAGTAAAAAATAACGGTTGCTTGTAAACGAGCCGTTTTTTCGCTTTGCATATTCCTTGCGAATAAGCCCCACTTTTTCCAAGTCCTTTATTGCTCGACGGACGGTCTTATCGGAAATAGACAACTCTTTGGCAATGGTTTTAACGCTCGGCCATGCCTTTCTTTCCTTATCGCATCTGTCGTAAAGATAAATATAGACGAGCTTTGCCCTTGAGGGAAGCTCGTCTCGATCATATAATTTGCGGTAATATGCCATAAAAAATCACCGCCTTTAATCTGTTCGGACGCTCTGCTCCGGTTCTCTGAACAGAGGCTCATTGCTTTGCGACAAGGCTTGTCCGCCTGGTGCAGATCTGCGAGTGGAACGGGACGGCGGATAGTAGGAGTCCGGATATTGTTCGAGCATATTATTCTCGATAATCTCTTTGTTCGTATAGGATACTTTACGAGCACCTTTATCGGGAACAGTGTACTTCTCTGTATCAAACTCGATACCCCATTTGAAGAACAGTTTCAGTTTTGATACAAATGGGTGAGTGCCTGTCTTCATAACGATGAAGTTGCCTTTCTTCATCGATTTGAGTTCGTCTGCGGTCATGAGCGGTCTTTCGGTCATTTGTAGGCTCTGCGAGGGATCGTTTTTGCTTCTTGAGACCGAGCCTGTCATAACAGTCCGAGTGCCGAGGGATTTGGAGATTTCATCAGCCGTTCCGGAGGTCGGCGCAAAACCGCCTGCAATAGTTACCTGACAGTTATCCTTGATAATATCTGCGCCTTCGCTTCCGTAATTCTTTTCAAGCTGCTTATATGACTGAATAATGCTGACAAGCGACAACTTTCGGGAACGGGATGCAGAGTACATCATCTCGGCGGAACTGATGGCCGGCAAAGTTCCGAACTCGTCCATGTAGAACATTACACGGTTTTTCAATACGCCGCCGTGTTCGTCTGCAACAGTAAGTATTTCTCTGTATAACTGTTGCAGAAGCAGTGACACCATAAAGTAAGTTGCGGGATTTTCCTCGGGTAAAACAATAAAAATAGCACACTTGCTTGAACAGAACTTTTCGGCATCAATCGCCGTATCAAAGCAAAGGATTTGTTCAAGTTCCGAATCAAGAAAAGCATTAAGTCGCGACATCGCAGTCGACATGATAGAAGCCATTGCCTGGTCGCTTGTGTTCAGTGCGGCACCGGCAAACCACCGCGTTTTATGTTCGGGCGGCAGTTTTTCTATAAGGAGTTGGAATTGGTTCTTTCCCTTTACGCCGCTTGGTGCAAGCAAATCCTGTATCAGTTTAAATACAGACACAATATGTCTCTGCTCGGGCGGCGCAAACTCGGCAATCAATAGAATGACCGCAGTCATCAGACCTTCAGCCGCATCATAAAAGAATGCGTTTTGACCGTAAGATGCCGCATCACCATCACTGAATATCAGAGTCTTAGCAATTATTTTTGCATATTTTTCGGCTTTTGCTTTCAGCGCTATGTTTTCGTGATGGGCCTTATACTCGTCCATATACTTGTTTACGAGATGCAAAAGATTATTGCCATCCGATTTTGTCGGGTTGCGCAGATCGATAATAGCCACATCGTAACCGTAGTACTGCTTTGCAATATTTCCGTAATTACGATACAGGTCGCCCTTTGTATCGGTTGTTAAAAACGACATGCCCGCAGCACAGGCGTATTCCAAATTGGGGTAAAGCCAGAAAGCAGTTTTACCGCAGCCTGCAGCACCGATCATAAGAGTATGCACATCGTCATCATCAACCATTGCGTAATCAATGCCGTTCTTTTTCTTTACTCCCAATATCACTCCCTGCGGTAAATTGAGATTTTCCTTCTTAGCTTTCTTTCTCCAAACTTTCGGTTCATACGGAATGTATTTATAGGTTCGTCTCAATTCCGAGTTTGTGGAGAACCGCGCAGTACCATGCTGCCCGTCTCCGACGGTTTTGGATTTGATACTGTTAAGATTATAGATGTGAGAAGCGAGAGTAACGCCGCCGATAACGGCGAACATAATTGTTGCCACAATAGTCAGTATGATTGTTCCGTCCACGCTTGTTCACCTTCCTTCTGCATAATTAAATCCTCGTTCCAATCCTTTTTTGTCGGAACGAGGATTTCTGATTTATAGCCTTGTGTAAACAATTTGTCCGATATTCTCTTTGCGGCTGATTGACCTGCGGTATCACTGTCAAAGCACAAATACACCTCTGTTAAATTCGGATTATCTTTAAGGCATTGAAAAAGCACCCTGTCTGCTACGGAGCAGGATGCCGCATAAGTATTTTGCTGCCAGCCGTTCGGGTTCATCGTAATGTAAGACAGCATATCAATCGGGGCTTCAAAAAGAAAGACTCTGTTACTCATACCGTTCCAGTGAAAACTGTATTCCGGAAGACTTCCGTCTGCGTTTCCTTTGTAGGTACTTTGTGAGCCTGTCCCGCGCTTGTGCGCATGACGCGCTACCCCGTTAGTATCATAGCCGACGAATACAGCGTTATGATGGGGGAGCGATTCGTATATCATTTGCTTACGGGCAAATGCATTTATGACATCCCTGCTGATTCCTCTGCTCGAGAGAAGGTAAGCATATACTCTGCGCATATTATCATTTTTCTCCGGCAGGTTAAATGCTTTTTCTTTTTGCTCGATGGGCGGTGCCGCAGTCAGAGTCCCGCCGTAGCCGTTAAGCAGATATTCCATTGCTTCGGGATAATTCTTATTATAGAATTTGCGGACAAAGTCTATAGCATCGCCGCCAACTTCTTCATACTGGTGATACCACAGGTTTCCTCGAATCGTTACCTTCTCAGACCCGTCGCGCCATTGATATTCTTTTCCTGACCGTTTCAGTCGTTCACCTTGCCGTTCCAATAAATCTACAATATCGGTTGTCCTTGCACGATCCTTTTGTTCCTGCGTGTAGTGAATATAGTTTGCCATGGCAACTCCTTTCCTTGATTATCAGCCCATTTTTTGACCTTGAGCCATTTTCTTTTCCTCAATCTTTCGCATGAGTTTGCGGTCAATGGTACGGCTGTTTGTATTTCTTTTCTCTGCATCATCACGGATGATTTGCGAAAGCCTCGCCAAGAGACGCATAGATGCCAATACCGTTGCCGAACTACTGTGCGTGTGCGGATGGTAGTTATCAAGAATATATTGAGCATACTCGTTTCCTTTGCTTGCGGAGGAGGTCAGTAACTGTACGGCGAGTTCGTAATCCTTATCAACTCTCTGACCGTAGAGGTACATCTTTCCGAGTTGATACTCTGCCCATTGGTTTCCCCGTTTTGCTGCTTCCGTAAGCAATCGGACGGCATAGTAAATATCGCTGTATTTCGCCGTGCCTTGAAGATGCATCTTTGCAAGCGAGTACATCGCGTATGCATTGCCCTGGCGTACTGACATTTCAAACATTCTTTGTGCAGTCGCATAATTTGCCGACACATCCTCGCCTTTAAGATAGAGTTTTCCAAGCTGATACTGTGCATAGGGATTGTCCTTTGCATCCGCTTTCCAAAACCATCGGAGTGCTTCACCAACATTTTTCTCAACCACTTCACCCTGTAAGTACAGTTTCCCGAGCCGATACATTGCAACATCAAATCCCTGCATTGCAGAAAGAGTCAACAGCCGAATACCTTCCTCGGGATCGAAATTCTCGGAGTCAATATCCAATAGTTCACGTCCCATAATATATTGGCAATGCATATCGTTGGGGGCAGTCCACGGATTTCTCTTGGAGGTGGTTTCACTTGTATAGGTCATTGTTTCCTCGGGAGTTTCCGTTTCCTGCTGCATATCTTCCTCAAAGGTAATTCTGTTGTGCAGGATGTTGAGCGCTTCCTGGATAACCGCATTCTTAATAGAGTTGAACTCTTTGTTTGCGGATAACGGGATGCGCTTTGGCATCGTATCCTGATAGGTGCGAAAGACATTTTCTTTTTGCTCGTACCATAGATTATAGAGTTCTGCAATTCGAGCATCCATGGCGAGTTCATCGATGACACCGTTAATCAGATTCTTTGCCGCCTTAGGCATATAACCATAGACCGTCTTACCCTTGTAATTTTCAAGCGTCTTTGACAGTTCCAGAAGCATCGTCACAACAGTTTCGTTTTCATATGCGCTGTTATTGATCTGCTGAACAATTTCCGCAATTTTATCTCTGCCGGTCCTGCGCAGTTCATTCCTGTGTGCGGTCATGTCCTGGTATGTGTGGTAGAGGTCGTTTTTGAAAATCTCTCGGGCAAAGTCTGACTTGAATGTTTGTAATGCCTGCTCGGTCATATACGGTTCTTTCCCTGCCGAGTATGAGATCAAATGAATATGCGGATGGTTGCCCTCATTATGAAATGCGGCATACCAACGCAGGTCGCCGAGAGGAATGCCCATGGCCTTTGCCAATTTGTTTGCCTGACCTCGAAGCAGATCACGCCATGCCTTTGCATTATCATAGCCAAGTTTCTGTGCATCCTCTCTGCGAAGAGACATGATAGTTGTCCATACCGCACCCTCGTGTTCCGCAACCTCTTTTGATACGGCAGAAAGATCTATCTGTCTGTCCGTTTGCGAAAACAAACCGTGAGCGCCTTGTTTCTCAACTCTCGGCCGCATAGCAATGTACCCGACATAGTTTTCTTTCTTACCGATGAGGTCGAGATTTTCTTCGATGGTTCTGCTTATAAATTCTGAGGCTGTGCTTTTTGTTTGAGCATTGATATAGTCCTGGTACTCAAAACTGTTCACCGCATCGGGAAAGTTCTCGGTAAGTTGCTTGATAAGACGCTGCTGTTCCGTCGTCGCAGACTGATGTTTCCATGATTCATCGCATTTTTCCACGCCTTCTCGAGTAGCAATATATTTTACAAGGTTCGTGCCGTGTTTTGCTGAACCTGATTTTATATATCTCCACTTCAAAATAAATCTCGCCATCATTATCTGCCTTTCTGATAGCGGACAGCGTCATCGAATGAAATTTTGCCGTTGAGTCTCTTGACTTCATTGACACACTTTCCTCTGAGACGGGCAAGTGTATCTTCATCCACACGGAAGTTTGCAGCCGATACATGCATCGTCATTGCAAGTTCTACAGCATACTTAAACAGCAAGGATGCCATTCTATTTTCGAAAGAGTCAAGCGACCCTTGGATTGTACTGACGATGGCTTCCGGAAAGTATTCGCGACAGTCCTCTGTGCAAACATATCCGGCATAAAATAAAACTGCCTTTTCTATGATTTGCTTCGGCAGTTATCCAAACGATACAAGCGTTCCACCTTTTCCAGTGTGGTAGGGTATGCCCACAAAGCAAATTTCTTTTTTGTTTCGTCCATTTTTCATCATCTCCTTCTGTTGAAAAACCGCATAAAATAAGGCTTTTTCGGCAAAGGAGGTTGCGCATACATTTTATGCGCAACCTCCTTTTTTGAGCCATCAACGCCGATATGTTTCCTTGTACAATGGGGCATATTTGCAATTCCGACCCCGAAGTCTTGAAAATGCGTTTATTGCGACCCCGATTGTGAAAGTGCGAAAAGCCCTTTAACGGTCGGCTCTGCCGTCCGAAGTGAACCGAGTCGGGGAGCATTGCAACCCCGGCTCTTATTCCTGCAAGTAAAATCGGACGGCTGAACCGCCGATTTTCCGCATTGCACAGTCACCTCCTGAAAGCCGTTATTTCGCCTGTTTTGTTGTGATGGGGGACTCGGTCGGGGATTGCAACCATTTTGCCTCACAGGGCGACACAGGGGCAGACACAGCGGTTACATCTTCATATCAGATACTGTAATATCATTTGATGGTTCTTCCGAAAAACTAAGTTCTTTCCCCGCAAGGCTGCTATTGAATATTTCACGACGCCCTTCCTCGCTTCGGTAATCGGAGCGGAATGCTTTATAAGCCGCAACGGAAAAATCACGCAGGGAGTAGGTTTGCCATTCGTTATCCATGCCGTCGTAAACACTGACCCGACCTTCATCCAAATCAAATTCGAGCAAAGCAGAGATTCGATTATCCGAATGGATGTCTGAACAGACCTCGTTGAAATATTCGAGGTTGACAGGATTCGTTTCAATAAAAGCATCGGCGAAGGTTTTGGGGTCGGCGGATAACTCGCCGCGCTCATAGAGGCGGTATCGGTACGCAGCTTGCATCGGGGAGCGGAAGTGATCGCTTGTGAAGTGATAGTCATCACCTTTTTCACGAATGTGGTAAACCGCAAAGCGTCGGGCCGCTTCCAGCCGCGCCTGTTCTGCGGTGTCCTCTCTTTCAATCCTTGCCTCGATGGAGGCACGCTGCTCATCGGGAACATATTCCTGATAGAGTGTGTCGAACGCCTCGGCCAATTTATCTTCGACCGTTTCGGCAGTCTGATCACCGAGTGCGTCTGACAAAGCCCGTACACGATATTTGTTAAGGTACAGTGTAATGTCAATATCACTCATCGGCGCTTACCTCACTGACTTCCGTATGTTCTGCTTTGGGTGGCCTCGGCTTTTTCAGCTTCGGCACGGCAGAGGGAGAAGCGGTGCCGGATTTCATGTCGATAAAATCACGAACACCGGCAGGCACGGTTTTGCTGTAAAGTGTGTCGAGCGCTTTTTCAAGTTCAGTTTCGACAGTCGTACCTTTCTGCGAAAGATAAAGGACAAGGGCGGATGCCTTGTCCTCGTCAAATGAAATATTGAAGGTTGTCTTTTTCATATTGTGCTTTCCTTTCTGTCACATAGTCAGTTCGGGATCAAAGCCGTCTCGCCGCCAATCCTCACGGTCTGAATTACATCCGCGCATATTGATTTCCGCGTAATCATTAAGGCCGTAGAAATTCGTGCCGTCAGTGCAACAGTTTTGAAAACTACCGTGTTCCATGTTGCATTCAATTATTACGGCATTGCTTAAATCGCTGTGGGTATAAACGCCGCCCGACATCTTGCACCCTGAAAATACCGTGTTCTTGAATTCGCATTCTTCGGCGGTGACATCTTCGATGTTACAGTTTTCAAACCGCGTGTCATTGGCAACGGAAAAATTGAGTTCCGCGCCTCGCAGGTCAGTGTTCGCAAACCTCGCGTTATCCATAGCAACATTCATCATGTTTTTATGCGCAAGGTTTAGTCCCTGCACAAAACAGTTAGAAAAATCAGCCTGTATACCACCTGCATCGTTAAGCCATAAGGTGTGCTTGGCAAGCATGACATCCGCTTCTTCCTGCGTCAGTGTTCGGCGTGAATCTGTCTGCCGGACATATTCGTCCCTGACCGTGCAACGAATATATTCGCCGTCAAAATCTACGCTTTCAATTTCCGGTCTGTCCTTCAGTGCTGCATACAGCAGCCCTTCGCTGAATCCCGCCCCTCTGAACTGATTTCGCACCTCGTCGATGTTTATGCCATACTCCTTATCGCCGCTTTCGATTGCTTTTTGCACGGCGGCATCTGCTGCCAGAGCGGTTTCACGCACAGCGTTTTCAAGGCTCGGATACCGGACGGCAACAGCAAGCTGCTCGGCATTGGGAATGTGGGCGGTGTATCGGGCGTAGTCATATCCTTGCGTGTCAATGACAAAGCCGTCTTTGTGTCCTTCTCTTATGAGCAGCAGGCACGGTATACCGTCGGGTAAATACTCATGCTTCTCGGCGTTAAACTCTCGGAGAAAATCATAGTATCCAAGAGGATTGGAAACGAATTCGGTATATTCAGAAGGCGTCAGTTTTACTACTTTTTCAATCTGACACAGAGGCAGATTGAAATCCGTTTGTTTGCACTTTAAGTCTGCTTTTATGACCATGGGCATTCTCCTTTACATAGACAGAGCCTGCGTTTCGTCCTCGGCGGAGGATTCGTTCGCAGGCTCATTGTTGTGGCTGGTTTCATGGTCGTCGTAGAGGTTACAGCCGAGGACGGAGAGCAGACTCAGCGGATCGCCCTGGCACTGTGGACAGTACCGGAGGTGGCAGGTCATTTCGATGCTGTCCTCGGTCATGATGAGCTCGTTGATTTCCTCTCTCTGCCGTAATTCTTTTTCGAGCAGCTTTCCGTTTTCATTACTGTCGGTAACCTCTGCACCGAAGTGATGGTGCAGCTCATCGTAAGAAACCGACCAATAGCAGTTCTCAGAATTGTCGCAGCACTGCCGGACGGCATAGTCGGCAAGCTGCCTGATTTTACTTTTATCCATATAGACCGTTCCTTTCTGTAGTTTTATGTTTGCGTTTTGCTTTTACAATCATGTTTTCCATCGCCTCCGAAAATAGAAAAAGCCGCTTGATTCTCAAATGAAAACCAAGTGGCTAAGTATACGATGTTCAATTCGACAAATACGGTTTACCGAATGACCTTTTCAAACCGAAACATTCCGTCCGGGAACTGCTTGTCCAGTTCTTCGGCGCACATTTCCGGATCATTTGGATCCGGGTGATATTTGTTATAAAACTCCACGATGTGGAAGCCGCAACGATTAACATAGAAATGGATATTGCGCTGCTCAAAATACGGTGTGACCGTTTCCCACACTTTCACTTCCGGGTGTAGTTTTTCGACAGCACACCAAGCGGCATATCCGATACCCTTGCTATGGACAGTCGGAGAAACAAATAGAAGATCGAGGTCGCCTTTTTCACCGTCAACTTTGATTACTATGCCGCCGACTTTTTTCCCATCCCATACGATGCGGTAGGCTTCGCCGCTGTCAATGGACTGCTCAATCGTATCCCGTGAAATGATTTGTCCCTCTTCCTCAAAGTGGTTATCTCTAAGGCCGAATTCTTCCATTGCACCATAATTAAAGGCTTCCTGATTATCCGAAATAAACTGTTCTCTATCACTGCATTCAAGAGGAAGCAGCTGTACAATAGTGTTCATATCTTTGCTCCTAAAATTTTGATCTGTTAAATTAATTATACCACCGAATCGTGAAAAAATCTACAGCTATGTTCAGCGCGGCAGGATCGCTCCCGCCGCACTGAGCTTTCCTTATTCGGTATTTTCCAAATAGGTGATATACGGTATCTTGAGCCAATGCGTCCATCCTGACTGCGCAAGGGGCGTCATAATAACACCCAACTCTGTGTTCGCAGCGTGAATAGTTTGTCCGTCCCCAACATAGATGCCGATGTGTCCGTCCATCCATACGGCGATGCCTGGAATGTCGGGCATTGTATCAATTGTGCCTTTCTCGGTCGCCATATCGAGCATAGGGTCGGAGCCGGTATCCCGAACACCGTTGGAGCGATATTCAATCTGTCCGGTGTCACAATTAAACCATGCGTAGCCTTTTATAAGCCCGATGCAATCGGCGGTGCGGCCGCCGAGCCAATGCTGACGGATAAATTCCTCGTTTTCGCCGACCTGTTCCGGGAACTGCGATATTTTTGTCGTGAGTATGGATTCGTTCAGCACCTCACCGTATGTCCCGTATACATAGCCCCACCCGTGGGACAGCGCCTGCTTTGCCCATTCCGCAAGATCAACATTGTTTTTTGTTTCGGGGTCGACGAATTTTGAAACATTGATTGCCTTTGCTCGGATGGAATTCATTATTTTACTGTAGTCCTCAGTTTTCAGTTCCGTTCCGAATGCGGCGTTGACGGCGGCGATGAGCTGCTCGTCGCTCTGTCCCTCATCGAAGCACCCGACGAGCTTATCCACGAAGTCGTCCGCTTTGGCATAGTCATATAGGGCGAGGGTGTACAGCACTTGTGCCTCTTTTGTCCTTTCTGCCGTAAAGCCCTTTTCGGTCATGGCAGATTCGATAGCGTTCATCATGTCCTCGACCGTCTGCAGCTTGGCTTTTTCCTCGTCGGACATTTCCTCTATTACGATATCCTGCAAGCGGTCGGTGTCGATATCAATATCGCCGCTGAAAATAGAGAGTATTGCTACCATCGGCATCATAATGATGATAATAATGCCGAGGATAATACCGAGCACGACACGCCGCAGTTTTTTGTTGGTGAGAACAGCGACGGCTATCTTTTTGAGAGCCGCCGCAACGGTTGCGCTCATCGGCGTTCACATCCTTTCTTGCGAAAATCAGCGCCCACCGGCTTTCCCGAAGATGGCCGCTTTGTATTCGGGTGCAATGACTTGGAGCAGATACCGTTCGTTGCCGCAGCGGTAGAGACAAGTGCCTCGTTCGGGATACTTGATGAGTTCAAATTCACTCGGCTCAACTTGCAGTGCGTCCATATACTCCTTGGGATTGATCTGCCCGGCGTTGAACAGGAACTGGTGTGTGGGAATGGAAAACAGCGGCTTTGTGAACTCACGGATGGACGGAATCAAAAAGTCCTCGATATTCTGACTTGCCAGAATCACCGAGGAGTCCTTTTTACGCACACGCTTCATGCAGTTACGCAAATATTCGATTGTAGTCATATTCGAGAGGAAGAGGTACAGCTCATCCACCGATGCCGCCGTGCTGCCTTTGCCGAGCAGTTCGTTGCTCATGAAAGATAGAATGTTGAACAGCATACAGTCCTTGAGGCGGCGGTTGGTATCCATAAGCCCCTTCACGCCGAACACGAGGAAGTTGGAGTCGGTAATGTTTGTGTGTCCATTGAAGTATTTGCTTTCAGAGCCTACGCACATAGAGTGAATACCGAGGCAGACCTCTTGGAGCGTTTCCTCTGTGTAGAGGTATTTTCTCTGTTTGTCATAAGCCATGAATTCCTCCTCGCACAGCTTATAGAAATCCTCCATAACGGGAAAGTCCGAGGGCTTCTTTACGCTGTAATCTGTGGTGTCGGTAATTCCGAATCGGGCATACAGCTTAGAAAGCAGGATTTCAATAGTGTCGATCTGCGAATCAGTAAAATCCTTGTAACT
>OHOP01000238.1_pt1 | contig 35904 bp, 32 predicted proteins | sample 1569821 | NCBI WGS metagenome assembly OHOP01 (sample SAMEA3879527, study PRJEB24766) | human gut metagenome | biome: human-associated habitat; feature: feces | place: USA | collected 1985/1987
GAGATCGAACGGCGCGTGGAGGGCTTTGGCGGCAATCGGGAAACACTTTTGGAAGCGAGTGACCGCGCGGCCATCTTACTGCGGCGCGAGGAGGCGAAAAGCAGACTCATCGAAACAGACAAGGTATTCCTGCTCGAAGGCTGGCTGCCTGCCGATTGCTGCACAGCGCTTGAAAAAGCGCTTGAACCGTTTACCTGTGCGGTCGAAACGCGCGAGCCGGCGGAGGACGAATATCCGCAGGTTCCCGTGCAGCTCAGAAACAACAAGCTGACGCGCCCGCTCAACATGGTGACGGAGATGTATTCGCTCCCGGCCTACGACGGCGTGGACCCCAACCCGGTGATGGCACCGTTCTTCATCCTGTTTTTCGGCATGATGATGGCGGACATCGGCTACGGGCTGCTGATGCTCCTCGGCTCATGGCTGTTCCTGAAGAAAAAACGGCCGGACGACCGCAGCTTTATGGAGATGATCTTCTGGTGCGGCGTGACCACCGTGGTCTTCGGCGCCATGACCGGCAGCTTCTTCGGCGACTTCCTGCCGCAGCTCTTCAAGTTCTTTGACCCGGAGAGCACCTTTGCCCTGCCGGCGCTGTTCTCACCCCTGGACGACACCATGGCCATCATGGTGGGCTCGCTGATCCTGGGCGCCTTGCAGGTGTTCACCGGCATGACCGTCAGCGTGGTGGAAAAATGCAAAAAGGGCTGCTTTATGGATGCCCTGTTTGACGAGATCACCTGGTGGATCATTCTGGCGGGCACGGGTCTTGCGGTGCTTGGCATCGGCAGTGTATCCGGCGTGCCGGTGGTGCTGATCGCGGGCGTTCTTATGCTGGTATACGGCGCGGGCCGGGGCAAAAAGGGCTTCGGCAAGGTGACGGGCTTCGTGGCGGCGGTGTACAACGGCGTGACGGGTTTCTTCAGCGATATCCTGTCCTACGTCCGGCTGATGGCGCTGATGCTGTCCGGCGCAGTGCTGGCCCAGGTGTTCAATATGCTGGGCGCCACCACCGGCAACGTGGTCACCTTCATCATCATCGCATTCGTCGGCAATATGCTGAACCTGGCGCTGAACCTGCTGGGCTGCTACGTCCACGATATGCGCCTGCAATTTCTGGAATTTTTCGGACGCTTCTACAAGGACGGCGGCAAGGCCTACCGTCCCCTGCGCGTCCGGGCCAAACACGTAGAGATCATTAAGGAGGATACTAAATCATGTTAGCTTTTCTTGAATCTGTGGGCGGACTGGGTTTCGCCATCCTGGGCGCGGCGCTGACCGCCGGCCTGTGCTGCATCGGCTCCGCCAAGGGCACCGGTATGGTGGGTGAGGCCGCCGCCGGATTGACCAGCGAGGACCCCGATAAGTCCACCAAGTGCCTGATCCTGCAGGTACTGCCCGGCACCCAGGGCCTGTACGGCTTTGTGGCGCTGTTCCTGGTGCTGGGCCAGACCGGCCTGCTCAGCGGCAGCGTGCTGGATCTCTCCCTGACCCAGGGGCTGTCCTTCTTCGCCGCCTGCCTGCCCATCATGCTGGGCGGCTGGCTGAGCGCCATCTTCCAGGGCCGCGTGGCCGCCGCGTCCATCAACATCGTGGCCAAGCACCCGGAGGCCGCTACCAAGGGCATCATCTACTGCGGCATCGTGGAGTTCTACGCCATCCTGTCTCTGGTGGCGACCATTATGATCTCCCTGAACATCATGAAGTAAGGCGGGTGCGCCTATGAACGGTATCGAGAAGATCATCGCGCGCATGGAGGCCGACACACAGGCCGAGTGCGCCGACATCGCCGCCCAGGCGGCGGCGGAGGCCGAGGCTATCCTGGCCCAGTACCGCGCCGAGGCGGACAAGCTGCTCCGCGAGGGCGAGGCCCGCTGCAAGGTGCTGGAGCACGAGCAGGTGGAGCGCCTGGAGGGCGGCAGCCGTCTGGCCTGCCGCCAGCGGGTGCTGGCGGAGAAGCAGCGGATGCTGGACGAGGCCTTCGCCCGCGCCGCCGACGCGCTGCTGAAGCTGCCGCGCCCGGAGTATATCGACCTGCTGGCATCGCTGGCCGCGGAAAACGGGCAGGGCGGCGAAGCGCTGGTGTTCTCCGCCGCCGACCGGGACACGGTGGGTCAGGCGGTGGTGGACGCCGCCAACGACAAAAAGCCCGGCGCGGGCTTCACCCTGGCTGCCGACACCCGGGAGACGGGCGGCGGCGTGGTACTGCAGCGGGGCCGCATGGAGATCAACTGCGGCTTTGCGGAGCTGCTGCGCCGGGCACGGCAGGAGGACTCCTCCGCCGTGGCCGCCGTGCTGTTTGACTGAAAGGGGGCGTCCCTTTGACAAAACGGAGAAAGGACACGGACTATCTGTTCCTGTCCGCCCGCATACGCGCCATGGAGCGCCGGCTGCTGACGGCACAGCGGCTGGAGCAGCTGCTGACGGCACCCTCCGTCGAGGCGTGCGCCCAGCTGCTGAGCGAGTGGGGCTACGCGCCCGTACACGATGAGCCGTCCCTGCAGGCGGCGCTGAGCGCGCAGCGCGAGGCGGTGTTCGCCGACGTTTCCCGCTTTATGCCGGAGGCGGAGGTGCTGGACGTGTTCCGGCTGAAATACGACTACCACAACATCAAAACGCTGCTGAAAGCACCGCAGGATGCGGAGCGTCTGCTGATCGACGCCGGGACCGTACCGGCAGAGACGATGCGGAAAAAGCACGCCGAAAACTTTCTGCCCGCCGACATGGCCGCCGCGGCCGATGAGGCCCAGCGGGTGCTGGCCGAGACGGGCAGCGCCCGCAGCAGCGACTGCATCCTGGATCGGGCCTACTTCGCGCGGCTGGAAAAGCTGGCGGCGGACAGCCACATACCCTATTTGCAGGACTATGTCCGCGCCATGATCGACGCGGCGAACCTGCGCTCACTCATCCGCACCCAGCGGCTGGGGCTGGACGCCGGCTTCCTGCGGGAGGTGCTGTTCCCCGGCGGCAGCGTGACGCCGGAGGCGATCCGCGCCGGAAGCGGCAGCGGCGCTGCCGCGCTGTGGCGGGGCACGGCCTTCGCCCGGGAGGCGGAGCTGGGAGACGAGGCCGCCAAGGGCGGTAGCCTGACCGTCTTTGAAAAGGCCTGCGACGACGCGGTGCTCCGCGCCGCCGGCGCGGCACGCCGGGTACCCTTCGGCGTAGAGGTGGCGCTGGGCTATCTAGCGGCAAAGGAAGCGGAGTGGACGGCGGTGCGTACCGTGCTGTCCGGCCGGATGGCCGGTGTGCCGGCGGAGGCGCTCCGGGAAAGGCTGCGTGAGCAATATGTATAAGATCGCCGTTATTGGGGACCGGGACAGCGTGCTGGGCTTCCGTGCGCTGGGGCTGGACGTGTTCCCCACCGAGAATACCGATGCGGGGCGCAGAACGCTGCACCGCCTGGCGCAGGAGGACTACGCCGTCATCTATATCACCGAGCAGCTGGCGCAGCAGCTGACCGCCGAGATCGCCCGGTATAAAGACGCACCCCTGCCCGCCGTTATCCTCATCCCCGGCAAGACCGGTTCGCTGGGCATCGCCGGGGCCGCCCTGCACGACGCGGTGGAACGCGCCGTGGGTGCGGATATTTCCTGAAAGGAGCAAGAGAATGGGTAAGATCATCAAAGTCTCCGGCCCGCTGGTGGTGGCGGACGGCATGGCGGACGCCAACATGGCGGACGTGGTGCGCGTAGGTCCCCAGCAGCTGATCGGAGAGATCCTGAATATGACCGGCGACCGGGCCTCCATACAGGTGTATGAGGAGACGTCCGGTCTTGGTCCCGGCGCTGATGTGGTCACCACCGGCGCACCGCTGAGCGTGGAGCTGGGCCCCGGCCTGATCGAGAATATCTATGACGGCATCCAGCGTCCGCTGGAGGAGATCGTCCGCCGGGTGGGCAGCAACATCACCCGCGGCATTCAGGTGCCGCCGCTGGACCGCGACAGGCTGTGGGACTTTACCCCCACCGCCGCTGTGGGCGACACCGTGGCTGTGGGCGACATTCTGGGCACCGTGCCGGAGACGGAGTCCGTGCTGCACAAGATCATGGTGCCCAAGGGCGCCGAGGGCACGGTGGCGTGGCTGGCCGAGGCCGGACAGTACAACATCACCCAGCCCATCGCCCGGGTGAAGCTGGCCAACGGTGAGGTGCGTGAGCTGACCATGGTGCAGAAGTGGCCCGTCCGCGTGGGCCGCCCCTATAAAAAGAAATTCCCGCCGGTAAAGCCTTTGCAGTCCGGCCAGCGTGTCATCGACACCATGTTCCCCATCGCCAAGGGCGGCACCGCCGCCGTGCCCGGGCCCTTCGGCTCCGGCAAGACCGTGGTGCAGCACCAGCTGGCCAAGTGGGCCGACGTGGACATCGTGGTCTATATCGGCTGCGGCGAGCGCGGTAACGAGATGACCGACGTACTGCGGGAGTTTCCGGAGCTGACCGACCCCCGCACCGGCGAGAGCCTGATGAAGCGTACAGTGCTGATCGCCAACACCTCGGATATGCCTGTGGCCGCCCGTGAGGCATCGGTCTACACCGGCATCACCATCGCGGAGTATTTCCGCGACATGGGCTACGATGTGGCCGTCATCGCCGACTCTACCTCCCGCTGGGCCGAGGCCCTGCGCGAGATGTCCGGCCGGTTGGAGGAGATGCCCGGCGAGGAGGGATATCCCGCCTATCTGGCCTCCCGTCTGGCGCAGTTCTATGAGCGCGCCGGCGTGGTGCAGTGCCTGGCCAGTGACGAGCGCACCGGCTCCCTGACCGCCGTAGGCGCGGTGTCGCCTCCCGGCGGCGACCTGAGTGAACCGGTGGCACAGGCCACCATGCGTATCGTCAAGGTCTTCTGGTCGCTGGACGCTTCGCTGGCCTATCGCCGCCACTTCCCGGCCATCAACTGGCTGAACTCCTACTCCCTGTATCTGGACGCGGTGACGCCCTGGTTCAACGAGAACATGGGCGAGGACTTCATCCGGAACCGCAACCGCGCCATGCACCTTTTGCAGGAGGAGAACGAGCTGAACGAGATCGTCCAGCTGGTGGGCAAGGATTCCCTGTCCGCCAACGACCAGCTGACGTTGGAGATCGCCCGGATGCTGCGGGAGGACTTCCTGCAGCAGAATGCCTTTATGGACGTGGACTCCTACTCCAGCTTTGACCGGCAGATGCAGCTGCTGGGGCTGATCCTGCACTACGAGTCCCTGTGCCGCGGCGCTGTGGACAAGGCCGTGGCCCCATCCGCGCTGTACGCCATCCCCGCCCGGGAGAAGCTGGGCTGGGCCAAGTACGCCGCCGCAGAGGAATACGCCGCCAACTACGCCGCCGTCCGCGCTGATATGGAGCGCGAGATCGCCGAGCTGATCCGAAAGGCTGGTGAAGAGGAATGATGAAGGAATACCGTACCATCCACGAGGTGTCCGGTCCCCTGATGGTGGTGGACCATGTGGAGGGCGTCACCTATGACGAGCTGGCGGAGATCCAGCTGCACAGCGGCGAGGTCCGCCGCTGCAAGGTGCTGGAGGTCAACGGCGACCGCGCCGTGGTCCAGCTGTTCGACTCCTCCGCCGGCATCAACCTGCGGGATGCCACCATCCGCTTCCTGGGCCACCCCTTGCAGCTGGGCGTATCCGCCGATATGCTGGGGCGCGTGTTCAACGGCATGGGCGAGCCCATCGACGGCGGCCCCGCCCTGCTGGCGGAGGAATACCGGGACATCAACGGCCTGCCCATGAACCCGGCGGCCCGTGACTATCCCAACGAGTTCATTCAGACCGGCATCAGCACCATCGACGGACTGAACACGCTGGTCCGCGGCCAGAAGCTGCCCATCTTCTCCTGCTCCGGCCTGCCCCACGCCAATCTGGCGGCGCAGATCGCCCGACAGGCCAGGGTGCTGGATGACAGCTCCAACTTCGCCGTGGTGTTCGCCGCTATCGGCATCACCTTTGAGGAGTCGGAGTTCTTTGTGCGGGAGTTCCAGCGCACCGGCGCCATCGAGCGCACGGTGCTGTTCACCAATCTGGCCAACGACCCCGCCGTGGAGCGTATCGCCACGCCCCGTATGGCGCTGACCGCCGCGGAGTATCTGGCCTTTGAGAAGGATATGCATGTGCTGGTGATCCTGACGGATATCACCAACTACGCCGAGGCGCTGCGTGAGGTCTCCGCCGCCAAGAAGGAGGTCCCCGGACGCCGCGGCTATCCCGGCTATCTGTACACCGACCTGGCCAGTATGTACGAGCGCGCCGGCCGCAAGCTGGGGTGCAAGGGCTCCATCACCATGATCCCCATCCTGACCATGCCGGAGGACGACAAGACCCACCCCATCCCCGACCTGACCGGCTACATCACCGAGGGGCAGATCATTCTGAGCCGCGACCTGTACCGCAAGAACATCCTGCCGCCGGTGGACGTGCTGCCCTCTCTGTCCCGTCTGAAGGACAAGGGCGTGGGCGCCGGCAAGACCCGGGAGGATCACGCGCCCACCATGAACCAGCTGTTCGCCGCCTACGCCAGCGGTAAGGAGGCCAAGGAGCTGATGACCATTCTGGGCGAGGCTGCCCTGAGTCCCACGGACCTGCTGTACGCCAAGTTCGCCGACGAGTTCGAGAAGCGCTACGTCTCGCAGGGGTTCGACGAGAACCGCACCATAGAGCAAACACTGGACCTGGGCTGGGAGCTGCTGCGTATGCTGCCCCGCAGTGAGCTGAAGCGCATCAAGCCGGAGATGCTGAACAAGTATCTGCCGGTGAAGGAGTGAGCGCCATGGCGGGAAAGACTGTCAATCCCACCCGGATGGAGCTGACCCGGCTGAAGGGCCGGCTGAAGACCGCACGCCGGGGCCACAAGCTGCTGAAGGACAAGCGGGACGAGCTGATGAAGCAGTTTATGGACGTGGTGCGGCGCAACCGCGCGCTCCGCGCCAAGGTGGAGCAGGGGTTGAAGGAGGCCAACGCCGCCTTCACCGTGGCCGCCGCCCTGATGGGACCGGAGGTGCTGGAGGAGGCCCTGTCCTGCCCGCGGCGCAGCGTGTCGCTGGAGGTGTCCACCCGGAACATCATGAGCGTGAACGTGCCGGTGTTCACCTTCCAGACCGACAGCGGCGACGACGCGCTGCTGCCCTACGGCTTCGCCCAGACCAGCGGCGAGCTGGACGCGGCGCTGGAGAAGATGCAGGCGGTATTCGCCGATATGCTGGAGCTGGCGCAGGTGGAAAAGACCATGCAGCTGCTGGCCCAGGATATCGAAAAGACCCGCCGGCGGGTCAACGCGCTGGAGTATGTGATGATCCCGGAGACGGAGCAAAACATCCGGTATATCACCATGAAGCTGGACGAGAACGAGCGCGGCAACACCACACGGCTGATGAAGGTCAAGGAGATGGTATTGCAGGACGCGCACCACTACCAGCCGTGATGAATCAAAACCTCCGGCTAAGCCGGAGGTTTTGATTTTTGCTTATTGCTCGTTCCACTGTGCCAGGGCGCTGCGGGCGGCGGACTGCTCCGCCTCCTTTTTGCTGCGGCCGGTGCCCTGGCCGAGCTCTCTGCCGTTCAGCGTCACCCGGAAGGTGAACTGCTTGGCGTGGTCGGGGCCGGAGGTACCGGTCAGCTCATAGTGCAGCACCTGGCCGCTTCTGCGCTGGACCAACTCCTGCAGCTCCGTCTTATAGTCCCGGCGGCGCTCCTCCACCACCTCCTCACGCTCCTTGTCCAGCAGGACACGGTGGATGAGGTCACTGGCGGCGTCCATCCCGCCGTCCAGATACACGGCGGCAAATACCGACTCGGTGGCGTCGGCCAGTATGGAGGGCCGGCAGCGGCCACCGCCCTGCTCCTCGCCCTTGCCCAGCAGCAGATAATTGCCCAGGTCAAGGGACTGGGCCACCTCATGCAGGCTCTCCTCACACACCAGGGCGGCACGGATGCGGGTCAGGTCGCCCTCCGGCAGCTCCGGGTGCTTTTTGAACAGGTGCTCGGCGGACACAAAGCCCAGCACGGCATCGCCCAGGAATTCCAAGCGCTCGTTGCTGCGTATGCCCTCGCTGCGGTGCTCGTTGGCGTAGGAGCTGTGGTACAGGGCGGCACGGAGCAGCTCCGGGTCGCGGAAGGTGTAGCCCAGCTTTTTTTCCAGTTCTTCCATAGGAACCTCCTGAAAAAATACGGCCCTGCCGGGCCGTATTTTCTGTCGTTATAGTCGGATCAGCCCAGCTTGCTGTTGAGATAGCGGACGCAGTCGCCGACGGTCTTGAGGCCGGCCAGGTCTTCTTCGTCGATCTCGCCGATGTCAAACTCCTCTTCCATCGCCATGACCAATTCCACCAGATCCACAGAATCGGCACCCAGGTCGTCCACGAAAGAGCTGTCCATGCTGATCTCGTCGGCATCGATAGCGAACTGCTCGGCGATCAGATCCTGCATCGTCTTGAAGATCTCTTCCATAGTCAAGGGTATTCCTCCTTCTTTGCTTGTTATCTCCGAAAATAATACGGCAATCGTGTGACAGTGTCAATACCTTTTTGGTAAATTTATACGGTGGGAAGCTGCATTTTGTCTATGTGCGCCGCGATGGCCTCGGTAATACCGCTTTCGGCCACCTGAATGGCCTGCCCCACCGCGTTCTCGATGGCCTCGGCGTTGGAGCCGCCGTGGGCCTTGATGACCGGCCTGGAAATGCCGATGAAGGCCGTGCCGCCCACCTTGTTGGGGTCCAGCCGCGCTTTAAAGGCGTTCAGCCCCGGCATCACCAGCAGGGCGGCAAGCTTCGTCAGCAGGTTCTTTTTGAACATTCCCTTCAGGGCGCTGCCTGCGAAGGAGCCCACGCCCTCGATGGACTTGAGCATCACGTTGCCGGAGAAGCCGTCGGTAACGATCACGTCACAGCCGCCCTTGATGGCGTCCTTGGCCTCGATATTGCCGATGAAGTGCAGATCGCCCCGGGCGTCCGCCGCGCGCAGCAGGGCCAGGGTCTGCTTTTGCAGATCGGTGCCCTTGCTGTCCTCCGCACCGATATTCAGCAGGCCCACGCGGGGCGTCGCCACCCCCAGCACCCGCTGGGCATAGAAATTGCCCAGATAGGCGAACTGGAGCAGATACTCCGGGGTACACTCGGCGTTGGCGCCGCAGTCGATAAGCACAGCGCTGCCGGTGGTGGTGGGGATGACCGGCGCCATAGCCGCACGGCGGATGCCATGGATACGCTTGGTGATCAGCGTCGCACCGGTCAGCAGCGCACCGGTGGAGCCGGCGGACACCGCTGCGTCGCCCTCTCCATCACGCAGCATAGTCAATGCCGCGCCCATGGAGGTATCCTTCTTCCGGCGGAACACCGTGGCGGGGTCGTCGCACATCTCCACTGTCTCCGTGGTGGGGCGGAGGGTCACACCCTGCGGCAGCGTTGCCGCGCCGCACCGGGCCGCTGCGGCCCGGATGGCCGCCTCGTCACCGGTGAGGACGATGTCACAGCCAAAGCGGCTGTGGGCGCTGAGCGCACCCCTGACGATCTCCAGCGGGGCGTTGTCGCCGCCCATAGCGTCGATGATGATCTTCACAGAGAAAGCACCTCCTCTTTCATGGTATCCAGAATGGCCAGCGACCGCTGGCTCAGCTCTGCATTTTTGTTGCGCTTGCCCTTGACCCGGTGGTCCAGCGGCGGGATAATGCCGAAGTTCACGTTCATGGGCTGAAAGTCCGCCACGCTCTCGTTGCTGACATACAGGCCCAGGGCGCCGATGGCCGTCTCACGGGGAAAGTCGAGGGGCGCCTGTCCTTTCAGCCGCCGTGCCAACTCTATACCCGCCAGAAAACCGCTGGCACAGGACTCCACATACCCCTCCACGCCGGTCATCTGACCGGCGAAGGCGATACGGGGATCGCTTTTGAGCCGGTAGTACCGGTCCAGCAGCCGGGGCGAATCCAGATAGGTGTTGCGGTGCATGACGCCGTAGCGCAGGTACTGGGCGTCGTGCAGGGCGGGGATCATGGAGAACACCCGCTTCTGCTCGCCCCATTTCAGGTGGGTCTGAAAGCCCACCAGATTGTAGATGGTACCGTCAGCGTTGTCACGCCGCAGCTGCACCACGGCGTAGGGCTCACGGCCGGTCTTGGGATCCACCAGGCCGCGGGGCTTCAGGGGGCCGAAGCGCAGGGTGTCCTCGCCCCGGCGGGCCATGACTTCCACCGGCATACAGCCCTCGAACACGCCGCTGTCCTCAAAGCCGTGGACCTCGGCCTCCTCCGCCTTCACCAGCTCCGCCCAGAAGGCCTGATATTCCTCTTTGGTCATGGGGCAGTTGATGTAGTCCGGGGTGCCCTTGTCGTAGCGGGAGGCGAAATACGCACTGTCCATGTCCACGCTGTCGAAGGTCACCAGCGGGGCTGCCGCGTCAAAGAAGTTCAGCGTATGGCCGCCGCCCAGCTTTTCCGCAATGGCGTCGGCCAGCGCGTCAGAGGTCAGCGGGCCGCTGGCGATGACCACATTCCCCTCCGGTATAGCGGTCACCTCGCCGGGGACCATGGTGATATTGGGGTGGCCCAGCACGGACTCGGTGACCATGCGGGCAAAGCCCTCGCGGTCCACCGCCAGCGCACCGCCGGCGGGCACCGCCGTGGCGTCCGCGCAGCGGAGGATCAGACTGTCCAGCCGCCGCAGCTCCTCCTTCAGCAGGCCCACGGCGTTCTCCAGCCCCGCGCCCCGCAGGGAATTGGAGCAGCACAGCTCCGCAAAATAGCCGGTCACATGGGCGGGGGTCTTCTTCTCCGGCTTCATCTCCCGCAGCACCACGGGGATGCCCCGCTGGGCCAGCTGCCAGGCACATTCGGACCCGGCCAGGCCCGCGCCGATCACAGTTACGCTTTCCATTTATTTTTCCGCTTTCTTGGTCGTAGTCTTTTTTGTGGTCGTCTTCTTGGCCGCGGCAGGCTTCTTGGCCGCCGTGGTCTTCTTGGCAGCAGCCGGCTTCTTGGCAGCCGTGGTCTTTTTCGCAGCGGACTTTTTCGTCTCGGGCTGCGCCGCAGGCTTTTCCTCCGCGGCCGGCGCACTGTCCTCGGCAGACGCCGCGGCGTCATCGGTCTTGCGGCGGCGATAGCCGCGCTTGTCCTCCGGCAGGAAGTTCGGGCACTCGGGATTGGCGCAGAAGGGCTTGTTGAAGCCCTTGCCGGCCTTCTTGAACATGGTCTTGCCGCACACGGGGCAGTCGTCCTTTACCGGCACGTCCCAGGTCATAAAATCGCAGGCGGGGAACTTGTCGCAGCCGTAGTAGGTGTAGCCGTTGCGGCTGGTCTTTTTCAGGATGCGTCCGCCGCACTTGGGGCAGCGGCCGGGCATTTCCACCACCAGAGGCTTGGTGAACTTGCACTCCGGGTAGCCGGGGCAGGCCAGGAACCGGCCGAACCGACCGGACTTGACCACCATGTTGCGGCCGCACAGGTCGCACTTCTCCTCGGTCACCTCATCGGGGACCTTCAGGTACACGCCCTCCATGTCCTTCTCGACCTTTTCCAGGTTCTCATGGAACGGCACATAGAACTGCCGGATCAGGTCCTTCCACTTGACCTGGCCGGCCTCCACATCGTCCAGCTTCTGCTCCATACGGGCGGTGAACTTTACATCCACGATGTCCGGGAACCGTTGGCACATCAGGTCGTTGACCACGCCGCCCAACGGTGTCAGGCGCAGGTACTTGCCCTCCTTGATGACGTACTCGCGGTCCAGAATAGTGGACACGGTGGGCGCATAGGTGGAGGGGCGGCCGATGCCGTTCTCCTCCATGGTGCGGATAAGGGTGGCATCGGTATAGCGGGCCGGGGGCTGGGTGAAATGCTGCAGGGGCGCAAAGCCCACCGCCGTCACCTGCTCGCCCTCCTCCAGCGGCGGCAGGGGAGAGTCCTTCTCCTCCTTGTCGTCGTCCCGGCTTTCCTCATATACAGCGGTATAGCCGGCGAATTTCAGGTTGCTGGCGGAGCACCGCAGGGCATGGGCACCGGCGGCGATCTCCACGGAGATGCTGTCATACACGGCGTTGGCCATCTGGCTGGCCAGGAAGCGGCTCCAGATCAGCCGGTAGAGGCGGTACTGCTCCGGCGTCAGGTCGCCCTTCACCTGCTCCGGCGTCAGCGCCGGGTCGGAGGGACGGATGGCCTCGTGGGCGTCCTGGGCCCCGGCCTTGGTCTTGTACTTCCGGGGCACGTCGGGGCAATAGGCCGCGCCGTAGCGGGACTGTATCAGCTCGCGGGCCTGGGCCTGGGCCTCGTCGGAGATACGCAGCGAGTCGGTACGCATATAGGTGATCAGACCCACGGTGCCCTCGCCGGTGATGTCCACGCCCTCATACAGCTGCTGGGCGATGGCCATGGTCCGACGGGGCGTCATATTCAGCTTGCGGGAGGCCTCTTGCTGTAAGCTGGAGGTGGTAAAGGGCGGCGTGGGGCTGCGCTGCTTGTCGGTACGCTTCACGGTCTTGACTGCGAAGGCCTCTTTTTTCAGCTCCTCCACGATGCGCTGGGTATCCGCCTCGTCCTTAGGCTCGTATTTCTTGCCGTCCACACCGTAGTAGTGAGCGGTAAAGGATGCGGCGGCGTGGTTTTGCAGGTGTACGTCCAACGTCCAGTACTCCTGGGGCACGAAGGCCGCGATCTCCTGCTCACGCTGGGCCACCAGCCGGATCGCCACCGACTGCACACGGCCGGCGGACAGGCCGCGGCGGATCTTCTTCCACAGCAGGGGGGAGAGCTGATAGCCCACGATGCGGTCCAGCACACGGCGGGCCTGCTGGGCGTCCACCAGGTCCTGGTCGATGGCGCGGGGGTGCTGGATGGACTCCTGCACCACCTTCTTGGTGATCTCGTTGAAGGTCACGCGCCGGGCCTTGTCATCCGGCAGGTCCAGCAGGTGCTGCAGATGCCAGCTGATGGCCTCGCCCTCGCGGTCCGGGTCGGTGGCCAGGTACACGGTCTTGCTCTTGTCCGCCGTGGTCTTCAGGTCCTTGATGATATCCTCTTTGCCCTTGATGGGCCGGTAGTTGGGGGTAAAGTCACCCTCCACGTCCACGCCCAGGGTGCTCTTGGGCAGGTCACGCAGGTGACCCATGCTGGCCTTGACCACATAGTCCGGCCCCAGATATTTGCCGATGGTCTTGGCCTTGGCCGGGGACTCCACGATGACCAGGTTTTTCTTTGCTGCCATATTGTTACTTACTCCTTTTTGAGTTCCACCGTCCGCAGGAAGCTCCGTGCTCCCTGACGGCAGACGTAGCCGTCGATCTCCAGCACCGTCAGCGCCGACAGCACACGGCGCACCGGCAGCTCGGCCAGCAGTGCCGCGTCATCGGTAAGGGTGGGTATATCCGCTTGCAGAACGGACAGCACCGCGATCTGATCGTCGGTGAGTCCGGCGGTGTCCTGTGAAATATCCAGCACCGGCAGTACCGGCGTGGTGGGCGCGGGCGTCTCCTGCACCGGAACGGCAGGCGCGTCGCTCTCCGGCTCCGCGCCCTTGGGCAGAGGCGGGATCGTGGCCCGCAGAGGCCGCAGCTTATGGGGAAAGCGGCTCTCGTAAAAGCTCAGCACGTCCCAGGCCTCGCACACCAGGCCCGCGCCCTCGCGTATCAGCGCGTTGCAGCCCCGGCTCTTGGGCGCGTCGAAGGGGCCCGGCACGGCAAAGACCTCGCGGCCCTGCTCCAGCGCCGTGGCGGCGGTGATGAGCGCGCCGCTTTTCTCCGGGGCCTCCACCACCACGGTGGCAAGACTCAGCGCACTGAGCAATCGGTTCCGCACCGGGAAGTGGTCGCCCTTGGGTTCCGTCCCGGGCGGGTACTCCGACAGGATGACGCCGGTGGCGGCGATGTCCTCATACAGCCGGCGGTTGGCCGCCGGATACACCACGTCCGCGCCGCCGCCCAGCACCGCGGCGGTAAAGCCACCGGCGCGCAGAGCGCCCTTCAGCGCCTCGCCATCGATGCCCTTGGCCATGCCGGACACCAGCAGCGCCCCCTGTCTGGCCAGCTCATAGCCCAGCTGTGACGCCGCGCGCACGCCATAGGGCGTGCAGTCCCGGGTGCCCACCACCGTGACGGCCACCTCATCATCGAACAGGGGCAGGCTGCCCTTGCCGTACAGCAGCAGGGGCGGGTCGTAGATGTTCCGCAGCCGCGCGGGGTATCCCGCGTCGTCCATGGTCAGCAGGAACTGGCCGTCTCTGGCGCAGTCCTCCAGCACCTTCTCCGCCCGGTCCAGCGATTTGTCCGCCAGCAGGGCGGCCTGTAGTTTCGTAATGCCCTCTGCCAGCAGCAGCTCGCCCTCCGGGGCAAAATAGATCTCCTCCGGCGAGCCGAAATGCGCCAGCAGCTGCAATTTCGCCCGTTCCCCCAGACCCGGCAGTGTGGTCAGCCACACCCAATACTTCAAAGCCGCCATCTCAGTTCCCCTCCTCCGCGCGATAGGCCTCCCACAGCAGCACCGCCGCCGCGGCCGCGGCGTTCAGCGACTCACAGTGGGGCGACATGGGGATACGCAGCGTCTCGCGGCACAGCGCCAGCACCTCCGCGCTGACGCCCCGGCCTTCGCTGCCAATGACCAGCGCGCAGCGGCGCAGATCCCGCTGCCGCACGTCCACCGTGTCGTGGCGCAGGGCCGTGCCGTACAGCGGCAGCCCTGCGTCTGCCAGCAGACGGGGCAGGTCCTCCAGCCCCACCGCGTACAGCGGCAGGCGGAACACCGCGCCCATGGCGGCGCGCAGCGTCTTTGGCCCATAGGGATCGGCGCAGCCCGGCAGCAGCAACGCACCGGTGCAGCCGAAGGCGTCCGCCGTCCGCAGCACCGCCCCCACGTTGCCCGGGTCCTGCACACCGTCCAGCACCACATAGCGGCCCGGCGACAGGCGCGCAGGCGCCGCCATATCCGGCAGGGCACACAGGGCCAGCATCCCCTGGGGCGTGGGCATGGGCGAAACGGACGCCATCACGTCCGCCGGCACCGTCACCCGCCGCACATTCTCCGGCAGTCCCTCCGGGAAGGCCACACCATCCGCGGCGATGACACACTGCACGGACACGCCGTGCTGCACCGCCTCGCCCACCAGCTTGGGGCTGTCGCACAAAAACACCCCGGCCTTCCGCCGGAGCGCCGCCGTATCCAGCCTGCGGACCTGTTCCAGCAGCGGATTGCGCCGGCTGGTAATGCGCTCTGTCATAACGGTGCCCCTCCCCTCTCAGAATATTCCTTATAATATAGGTATCCTCTGCGAATGTCAACAAAAAATAAGGGAACGCGGTACGGCGTTCCCTTATTGCGTACTCAAACCGCGTGTCCCTGCGCCCGGATGATCTCCGCCACCTGTGCCACACACTCCCGGCAGATAGCATCCTCCGGCGCCTCCACCATCACCCGGAGCACCGGCTCCGTACCGGATTCACGCACCAGAATACGGCCCGTATCGCCCAGACGGCGGGCCACGTCGTCCACAGCCTTCTGCACGGCCGGGTCCTGACGGGCGGCAGCCTTGTCGTGCACCCGCACATTCTCCAGCACCTGGGGATAGATGGTCAGTCCCTCGGTGAGCTTGCTCATGGGCTGCTTGCGCTCCAGCATGACTTCCATCAGCTTCAGGCTGGTCAAAATGCCGTCGCCGGTGGAGGCGTACTTGGAGAAGATGATATGCCCCGACTGCTCGCCGCCCAGGGCGCAGCCGTTTTTGCTCATATACTCGTATACGTACTTGTCGCCCACAGCGGTTTTGGCATAGCGGATCCCCAGCCGGTCAAAGGCCCGGTACAGCCCGAAGTTGGACATGACCGTGGTCACCACCGTGTTGTGGGGCAGCTCGCCCAGCTCCTTCATATGGCGGCCGCAGATATACAGGATATGGTCACCGGTGATGATCTGGCCCTTTTCGTCCACCGCCAGGCACCGATCCGCGTCGCCGTCGTAGGCAAAGCCCACGTCCAGGCCTTTCTCCACCACGAAGCGCTGCAGGGCCTCGATATGAGTGGAGCCCACGCCGTTGTTGATATTGAAGCCGTCTGGCTCATCGCCCATGACGTAGGTCGTGGCACCCAGTGCGTCAAAAACGCTTCTGGCGATCATCCAGGCGCTGCCATTGGCACAGTCCAGCCCCACCTTCTTGCCCTTGAAGGAGAACATCCCCAGGGAGATGAGGTAGCCCACGTAGCGGTTGCGCCCCGCAGACCAATCCACCGTGCGGCCGATATGGTCCCGCTGCGCCAGGGGAAGCGTCTCCCAGGTCTGGCCGAACACGCTGAGCTTCCCGTCCAGGTAGTCCTCGATCAGGGCGATGGTGTCCTCGTCCATTTTCTCGCCGGACCGCCCGATCAGCTTGATGCCGTTGTCATAGAACGGATTGTGGCTGGCGGAGATCATAATGCCGCAGTCGAAGCCCTCCGTCCGCGCCACATAGGACACAGAGGGCGTGGTGGTCACGTGCAGCAGATAGGCGTCCGCGCCGGAGGCCACCAGCCCGGAGGCCAGGGCGTACTCGAACATATAGCTGCTGCGGCGGGTATCCTTGCCGATGACCACCTTTGCCGGCTCGCTGTCGCCGCCGCGGCGCTTGCATTCACCGCAGTACCAGCCCAAAAAGCGGCCCACCTGATAGGCGTGGTCCGCCGTCAGGGTCACATTGGCCTCGCCCCGGAAGCCGTCCGTGCCGAAATATTTACCCATTTTTCTTCCTCCCTGTCAGCGCTGGGCGGCAATGTCGCCGCTGCGCTTGTAGATGCTCGCCGCCGGCACGGTGCCCCGCACCGAGGACAGCGGATATACCCGGCTTCCCCGTCCGATGACGCTGCCGGGGTTCAGCACACTGTTGCAGCCCACCTCCACGCCGTCGCCCAGCATGGCGCCCACCTTCTTGCGTCCGGTGTCGATGCGCTCCGCACCGTCCGTGACCACCACATGGGTCTTGTCGGACTTCACGTTGGAGGTGATGGAGCCGGCGCCCATGTGGGCCTTATAGCCGAGGATACTGTCGCCCACATAGTTGTAGTGAGGCGTCTGCACGTTGTCGAACAGGATGACATTCTTCAGCTCCACGGAGTTGCCCACCACGCAATGGGCGCCCACCAGCGCGCTGCCCCGGATAAAGGCACAGTGGCGCACCTCCGTCTCCGGGCCGATGATGCACGGCCCGGTGATGGATGCCGTGGGCGCGACGTGCGCCGTCCGGTGCACCCACACCTCCGGGCCAAAGGGCAGATATTCGCTGTCCAGCTGTGCGCCCAGCGCACGAATGCAGTCCGCCAGGTCGGAGAGCGCCTCCCAGGGATAGGTAAAGCGGGCCAGGTAGTCCCCCGCCAGTGTATGTGTCAGATCATAAAGGTCGTTGATGGTGTACATAGTCTCCTCCTTCGCGCCTGTGCTACTGTACGCACCGCGACGGGATGTTATGTGCTAAGTATACTATCCGGTGCGGCATTTGGCAAGTGGGGGACAGAAAAAACACCCCCGCGCCGCTTTGGCGCAGGGGCGTTTTCAGCCATTTCAGTTGTCCAGCGGCTTCATAGTCGGAATTTTCGTGACCAGCCTTAGATAAGCTCCGCTTAGCGTCTATAAGTCCAGACCGGCATCTACTCGTTTGAAGCTGGGGTAAGCTCAGTTACGCCTAATTCAGATAGCGGAAAATCTAATGGCGTAAGCCGTGGAGTAAGCTGGCGTAAGGTGGCTTCATTTTTTTGAAAACGAGCCGTGGGCTATACTGAAACTAATTACTTAAACAGTATAACACACGGCTTAACGAAACTCAATATTTTCCGTTCAGTTTACAAGCATTTCGGTTTTTCCATTCTAAAAATCTCTCTCGAAGCACTTGAACATCTTTCTCGGAATCCGTATGGAGATAGATATGATTGCGGATAAACAGCGTTTTGATTTCCGCTGCCATTTGCGAAGTATCCGCAGTTCTTTTAATAAGGTAGTACCCCAGCCGGTTACTTTGACAAATGTGAGCTTTCACGCTTTGCTCTCTTTTCTCCGTCACGGTTGCTCCGGCAATATCGACCGCACAATGTAATTCAGGGAGGTATGCAACAAGTCGCATTCCAAGCTCCGAGTCGCTATTGCTTTTGACCGTAATGCCGTTCTGTGCTCCATACATCATTATCAGCATCTGCGGGAGAGCCTGTTGAAACTCTGCTTCACATTGAGGGCAACCCTTTTGCTCAATAGTTCTATCTGTGATTTTAGCACGGTAAGAGTGTCCTGCTCCGCATTTCCACCAAACGACCTTCATTGAGTTTCTCGATACATTGCTCGGTGTCCACTTGGAGTTCTTTTCATAGTCCCATTCTGAGAGTAAGTGAGGATCAGTTGTTCCAAGATCATTATAGCCTTGCAGAACGGCTCTCTCAGCACAAACAGGACACATACCGCCTTTGACCCGTGCTTTGACGACGGCTTTCCATTCATAGCCGCAGGTACGGCATTTCCACCAAACATTCTTTGTTGACTTCTCATTGACTGCATCGGGAGTCAACGGCAGATTCTTTTCCGACCACTCTGCGGCAAAGGATGGGTACTTTGTTTTTAAGTCATTAAATCCTTTGAGTAGCTTTATCCCACTACAATAGGGACACTGACTTCCTCCGGCACGGGTTGAAATCAATGTGTTCCATTCGTGACCCAAGCGACATTTCCACCAAACTTTAATATTCTTGAAAGCCGTAACCTGATCCGGCGTCAGCGGAAGATTGCGCTCTGACCACTCCGCAGCGATTTCAGGGAATCGGCTTGCCAAGTCGTTGAAGCCCGGTAGCACAAAGTTGTGTGAGCAGTAGGGACAACCCGTACCGTTCACCGTCCGGCTTTTCACGGATGCCGTCCATTCGTGTCCGAGCTTGCACTGCCATATTACCTTTCTGTGCGTAGCTGCTGTAATCATCGACGGTCTTAGCGGCTCATTCTTGGGCGACCATTCCTTCGCAAGCTCAGGAAACTTACTTTCAAAGTCGTTATAACCTCGAAGCACCCTCGCTCCCGAACATATTGGGCATTGCTCGCCTGCGGAGCGAGCTTTAATGCTTGTCTGCCACTCGTGACCGCAAGCCCCTTTCCACCACACAGTTTTATTAGACCCAAAGGTCACGGTATCAGGAGTCAACGGGAAGTTCTTTTCTGACCATTCTGATACAAGATGCGGTCGCATCCTGCTTAAACTATTCTCCATATCTGAACGCTCCATTTCTCATTACTGCTTATAGTATAATTTCCATCCTCAGTTTTGAGAAATGTGCGAAAAAGAGAAAGCACTCTGCGAATTACTCACAGAGTGCTTTCCCTTCAAGTTTCCAGCTTGGTTGTCATATAGTCATCAAAGGCGGTGATCTCTTTCTTTTTCAGAGCGTCGGTCACATCAACATAGATATTCATCGTCGTCGATACATCAGCGTGTCCCAAGATGCTCTGAATGAATTTAAGGTTTGCTCCCGACTCACATAGCCTTGTTGCGAATGTGTGCCGGAGAATGTGGCAACTGAACTGTGGCAGCAGAACCGGATCAGAGTCTGCTCCATATTTTTCGAGGATTTCATCATTACAATCTCGCATCATACGGCGGAGTGCTTTGTTGAGGTTTCCCTGATTTTGAACATCCCCGTAACGGTTGACAAAAATAAAGTCGTCATAGCCGTCCACTCGGCTCTTACTGCTGATTTCAGCCTGAGATTGAAACTCTCGCTCCATTAAGAAGGCTTGTTTCACCCCCTCGGTCATCGGGATTTCTCGTTCACCGGCTTTTGTCTTGGGCGTGTTGATGGAAAAGTAGCATCCCTTTTCGTCACGGTGATTATAATAAACAAGCGTGTGGTTGACTCGGATAATGCCCTTTTTCAAGTCAATGTCGCTCCAGCGAAGCCCGGTGATCTCACCGACTCGCATCCCCGTGTTTGCCATAACATAGAACACTGGATACCAGTGGGTGTCCTTGGGATGGCTGAGCATAACCGCCGTTTGGGACAACGATGCGATTTTGCGAATCGCATCGTTGATTGTTATATTGAATAGGCTCTTTCCAAAAACTCATCGAGCTTTTTCCTTTTGATGAGCCGCTTTGTGCCGTTCCACAAGACAAACTCGCAATCCTCTCTATCGGACAGTTCTCGTAGCTTATCTGCGCCAATCCCTGAGTAGGCTGCCGCTTCATAAACGGTGAGGTTTGCTTTTTCCCAAAGAGGAACGGCATAGTCCTTACTGGGCTTTCCCATTCGTGCCGCCCTCCTTATGCTTCATAGCCTTGCGTAACTCCGAAAGGTTTGAATAACGATACTGTCCGAAGAAGAAATGGGGTCAGGCGTTTCTGCAATATGCGAGGCATTGTTGCATCCCGTGGTCAGACACAGAAGCACAGCGAATAAAAGAACTGCGATTTTTGGTTTCATACGCTTCACTCCCTTCGACAACATTCTACCCGATGAGAACTGCTCCGACAAAGGTGCGTTTTGAAGCGCAACTTTTCATCATACCGCCAAAACGCAGTTTTTCGAATTGTGCGAACTCCGTTTGCTCTTAGATAGATTTAACTTAGAGAGATAAAGATAAATCAGGAGATAGTTTATTTCGGATAGTCAGGTAGTTCTCAGGGGTTGGAGTGTGAGGAAGGGGACAGCAGAAAACATACTCCGTGTACCTATCGGCTGTCACGCTCTGCCCGCTGACGAAGAAAGCGGCTGTAATGTTCCAGTGCTTTGACCACATAATCCTCCGTTTGACTTACGGGGATATTTTTCGGGATTAGACTTCGCACCTTGTCCCCACGCAGGACAATCTTCTCACGCTGATTTGGTTTTTCCTCGCCCATAATGGCGGACACCACCTCCGGCGTGAGTTTTCCATCTGTGAAGAACTTCCGCATACGAATGGTCTGATCGTGGGACGGGGTGCATTGGTTCAGGTCGATTTCATCAACCACCGCCCGTTGACTGTCCTCGTCCAAATAGGAAAGCTCCACCGCAGGACGCATTTTGATTTTTCCCTCGTCCACAAGTTCGAGTAGTTCAGGCACAAGGTTTGTCAAGCGGATGTAGCGACGGACTTGGTCTTGGCTTTCACCAACTTGCTCACCCAAGAGTTCACGGGATGTCTTGCCCTCATAATTCTGTGCCACTGGCACAGAATTATCTTTGCTCGGTCTGCCAGCTTGTCGCTTCATAGCCTCAAGCCTCATTTTATAGGCAAACGCCTTTTCTGAGGGAAGTATCTGCGACCGCTGGTAATTGCTCTCCACCATCAGCACAGTGGCGGCGTCACGGTCAAGGTCTACGACCTCGCAGCGAAGTGCTTCAAATCCGGCAAGTTCACAAGCCCGTTTTCGCCTGTGACCGGAAATCAGCTCGTATCTGCCGTCCTCTTTCTGACGGACGGTAGCCGGAGTAATGACTCCTCGCTCCTTGACACTCTCCACAAGCTGTATCATATCCTCGTCGTCTCGCACCTTAAATGGGTGGTCGGGAAAATCGTCGATCAGCTCAAGGGGAATATCTCGGATTTTACTGAGCTTGGCATCGTCCCGAAGCTCCTGTGTAGAAAACAGGTCATCGAGCGTCGGCAGAGTGAAGTCGCTCTTTCTTCCTGCCATCGGCAGACACCTCCTTTGCGAACTCAGCATAAGCCTTTGCAACAGGACTGCTCGGCTCATACTTGTAGATGCTTACGCCCTTGGAAGCAACCTCTGCGGCTTTCACTGCCATAGGAATGGAGGAACGGTATATCTTAATAACGCTCCCAAAGTTCTTTCGCAGTGCGTCGGCAGTGCTTTTTGCGAGGTTGGTGCGGTTATCTACGATGTTCAATAGGATACCGTCGATTCGCAGGCTCGGATTGATGTACTGCCTGACCTTTCCAATGGTCTGCATCAGTTGGGTCATTCCCTTTGCCGGAAGATATTGCGCCTGCACGGGAATGATTACGCTATCTGCCGCCGCCAAAGCATTCAGAGTTACCATACCGAGCGAAGGCATACAATCAATCAGTACATAGTCATAATTGTCTTTGACCTTGCTCAGATAGCTTCTCAGAATGGTTTCACGGCTCATTGCGGTGACAAGCATCATTTCCATAGCAGACAGCTCGATGTTGGCAGGGAGCAGATCGACATTTTCCTCGTGATGCAGAATGCCGCTTCGTGGGTCTATATGATCTTCACGGATAACCCCGGATAGCTTATCGGTAATGGTCGTCGTAAGACTGTCATTATCTCGCCACCCAAGGCAAGTCGTGAGATCGCCCTGCGGGTCGGCATCTACAAGGAGTACCTTCTTACCGAGTCGTGCAAGACCGACACCCAAATTGACCGTTGTGGTCGTTTTGCCTGTGCCGCCTTTCTGATTGCAGATAGCAATGGTTTTACAGTTTGGCATTTCGCTTTTCCTCCTTCTTATTAGATTTGGATCGCTCGATCCACCAAAACACAGGAAGCGAATCCTGTGCTTTGGTGGTCGCATTTAACTCGATCTCATCCCCCAAATGCGTAAAAGGAAATCAACAGGCGTTCGGCTGCTGACCGAACTCATAGGAATCTCACCTCTGCCGGGTACTCCGCCAGCCCCATAGGGAAGTATCATTGTCCCTGAATCGTTTCATCGCCTTATCCGTAGCAAGCGGATATTTCAGAATGGTTCGGAATCGCTACCAACCTTGCTTTCCGTGATAACCCTTGTGGGCAGGAAGTTCGTGGCGCACCTTCATCCGGCTGGGGCTTTCACCCCCGATCAGGAATGTACCTATTGAATGTGTATTCGATTTTCAAGGTTCGTGAGGTTTTCGCCCTCACTAACCAACTGGGAAATTTTTTTCGATTTGAACGAACCAAATTTGGATTTTTTCAAAAAAATTTTTCTGACCGCCTTTCAGGGACAAAAAAAGCCCCTATCACATCACGAGGATGTAATAGGGGCAGAAATAGAAAAAGCCCGCTGACCGAAATCAGCGGGCTTAAATCATATGAACTTATCGTATGCTATCGGAACTTGTCTGCAATCGCAAAATTCCAAACGCATTTTTGGCGTAAGCTCGGAGTAAATTGGCGTAAGTTGTGGCGTAAGCACCGACAATTTTAGGTCAATCAATAGAGCTTTGCGCCTGCCGGAATGTGAGGATCGACCATCAGAAAATGCAACTTTTCTTCACCGTTTTCGTGATGCACGGCTGAGATCAACATACCGCAGGAGTCGATACCCATCATCGCTCTCGGAGGCAGATTGGTGATTGCAATGCAGGTCTTACCGACCAGTTCTTCCGGCTCATAATATTCGTGAATACCACTCAAAATGACCCTATCTACGCCGGTTCCGTCGTCCAAAACGAACTTTAAGAGCTTTTTGGACTTCTTCACAGCTTCGCATTCCTTGACCTTTACGGCACGGAAATCGCTCTTGGAGAAGGTGTCAAAATCGACCTGATCCTCAAACAAAGGCTCGATCTCTTCCACAACGGGAGCCGCCTGAGCAGCCTCCGCAGGAGCCGAAACTTCCCTGGAAACCTTCTTGTCAGAGTCGAGCGGCTTCATTGTCGGGAACAGGATCACGTCGCGGATGGAGTCGGTGCCGCAGAGCATCATGGCGCAGCGGTCGATGCCGAAGCCCAGGCCGCCGGTGGGCGGCATACCGTACTCCAGCGCCATGACGAAGTCCTCGTCCATCATGTCGGCCTCCTCGTCGCCGTTGGCGCGCTTGGCGGCCTGCGCCTTGAAGCGCTCGTACTGGTCGATGGGGTCGTTCAGCTCGGAGAAGGCGTTGCCCATCTCGCAGCCGCAGATGAACATCTCATAGCGCTCTGTCAGCTCGGGCAGAGTGGGGCTGCGCTTGGCCAGCGGGCTGACCTCCACGGGGTACATGGTGATAAAGGTGGGCTGGATCAGTGTCTCCTCCACCTTCTGGTCAAAGGTCTCATACAGGGCGTTGCCCCAGGTATGGGCCACGCCGTCCATGTCCACGCCCACGCTCTTGGCCAGCTCCACGCCCTTGTCGGCATCGCCGATGCAGGCCATGAAGTCCGCGCCGGTGACGTTCTTCACCGCGTCGGCCATGGTGACGCGCTGCCAGGAGGGGGTCAGGTCGATGTCGTGACCCAGCCACTGCACATGGTAGGTACCCAGGATCTCCTTGGCGGCACCGGTGAGGATGCCCTCCAGGATATCCATCATGCCGTCCAGGTTCGTGTACGCCTGGTACAGCTCACAGGTAGTGAACTCGGGGTTGTGCTTGGTGTCCATGCCCTCGTTGCGGAAGATGCGGCCCACCTCGTACACACGCTCCAGGCCGCCCACGATCAGCCGCTTCAGGTGCAGCTCGGTGGCGATACGCATATACATATCGATATCCTGCGCGTTGTGGTGGGTGATAAAGGGCCGGGCGTTGGCGCCGCCGGCGATGGGGCTGAGGACGGGCGTCTCCACCTCCATAAAGCCCAGACCGTCCAGATAGCGGCGCAGGAACGCCACGAACTGGCTACGGATCTCGAAATTCCGCTTGCTCTCCGGGTTCATGATCAGATCCACATACCGCTGGCGGTAGCGGATCTCCTTGTCGGTCAGGCCGTGGAACTTCTCCGGCAGGGGCCGCAGGGACTTGCTCAGCAGCGTGATGTCGTGTGCACGGACGGACATCTCGCCCCGCTGGGTGCGGAACACCTCGCCCTTGACGCCCACGATGTCGCCGATATCGTACTTCTTAAAGTGGTTATAGTTGTCCTCGTCCATCTCGTCCTTACGGGCGTAGATCTGGATACGGCCGGTCTTGTCCTGCAGGTCGCAGAAAGACACCTTGCCCATACCGCGCTTGCTCATCAGGCGGCCTGCCACGGACACAGCCTGCCCCTCCATGGCGTCAAAGTTATCCTTGATATCCTGTGTGTGGTGGGTCACATCAAACCTGGTGATGGTAAATGGATCGCGTCCCTCCTCCTGCAGCACCTTCAGCTTGTCGCGGCGGATGCGCAGCAGCTCGCCCATGTCCTGGGCCTGGGGCTGTTCGTTCACGTTGCGGTTGGTCTCGTCTGCCATAATGCAGCCTCCTTCGTCTATCCGTTCCGCCGTTGCCGGCGGTGTTTATCTTTCAATACTGTCGATACGGTAGTGGATCACGCCCTTGGGCGCCTCCACGGTCACTTCATCGCCCGCCTTGCGGCCCATCAGCGCCTTGCCAAAGGGTGAGTCCTCGCTGATGGCGCGGCTCATCACGTCGGCCTCCTGAGAGCCGACGATCTTATAGGCGGGCAGCTGCTTTCGCATATCCAGATTGGTGACGGTGACGGTACAGCCGATGGATATCTTGTCGGAGTCCATCTCGGACTCATCCACGATCACGGCATGGAGCAGAATGTCCTCCAGCTCGGCAATGCGGGAGTAGAGCTTGCCCTGCTCGTTTTTCGCCTCGTCATATTCGCTGTTCTCGCTGAGGTCGCCAAAGCCGCGGGCCTCCTTGATCAGCTCCGCCACCTCGTCGGCACGGGTGGTCTTGCTGTAATCCAGTTCCTGTTTCAGCTCGTCATACCGAGCCTGGCTCATTTTGAATTCCTTTGCCATGCTGCACACTTCCCTTTCTATCCATAAGGATACCCTTTTAGGGCTATAAACAATATGTCACGTTGCATTATAGTGACTTTCCGTGCGTATGTCAAGCAAGTCTGTGATATGAATGTCGGATATCTGCCATTTTCCGGCCGCCGTCAGCACCGCGGCCAGAGGCTCCGTCACCGGCACCGCCAGCGCCGCCGCCCGGGGCGATGTCCATACCGGCGTCTGCCGCGCCCCGCAGTCCTCCGTCAGATATATCGCCGGGCCCTCCGTATCCTCCCGTACATCGCCGCACACCACCGTCAGCGCCGCCCGCCGGCCCCCGTCTCCGGCGGCGATCCCCCAGCGGTACAGCAGCTCCGCCGCCAGCGCCGCAGGGTCCTCCATATCCAGCCGCACATACCGCGCCCGCCGGGCCAGCACCGTCAGCGCCGCCCGGGCCGTCTCCTCTCCGCCGGGGCCGCAGCGCAGCACTGCGGCGGCGTTTTGCAGACCGCCGGGGCAGAGAATATCCAGCAGACTGCCCAGCAGGGCGAGGCGCAGCGGCAGGACGGGGTATGATGTTATGTCTGCCTGCTTTGCCAGCGAAAGGAGGTAAACATCGGCGCAGATACAGCGGCGGACACCGGAGTCATACATCTGACGCAGGCAGTGCAGCGCACGGCGGCGGGCGAAATAGCCCCTCCCCACAGAAAGATAATGGAGTGGCAGACCCTCCACCGTTATGCGGGAAAGCACTGTCTTTCGGCCCTGCGTCATGTAAACGATCATGCGGTTTCCCTTCTCCCCCGGCGGTATGCAAAAAAAATGCTGTTCCATTCTATGGAACAGCATTTTCAATATGTCATTAGTTACCAGGCTTTGATGTAGCCCGCCAGATAGTTCAGCGGGTTCTGGTACACGATCTTGCTCACACCGTTGACCACGGTGGTGGTGCGGACCTCATAATGCAGATGCGGGCCGGTGGAGGCGCCGGTGTTTCCGGTGACGCCGATCACGGTACCCTGCGAGACAGTCTGGCCCTGTGACACCTTCACCACGCTCAAATGGGCGTACAGGGTGGTCAGGCCGCCGCCGTGGTCAATGACCACATAGTTGCCGTAACCGCCGCCCCAACCGCTGGTATTGGTGAGGATCACCTTACCGCTCTTGACGGCGTATACGCTGCTGGTATAGGACACGTTGCAGATATCCACACCCTTGTGGTTGGTGCTGCCGAAGCCACCGGGGGCCACGCGGGAGCCGACGGGTGAGCTGATCTTTTTACTGGTGCTGACGGGCCAGATAAAGCCCTCGTTGCTGGGCACCACGTCGGAGTCGGCGATCAGCCGCTCGAGCTGCGCGTCGATCTCATCAGCCGCCTTTGCCTCCGCGTCATGCAGCTGCTCCAACGCTTTCTGGTCGGCGGCATACTCGTTCATCAGCTTGGTGGTCTCGTCCAGCTTGCCCTGCAGCTCGTCCTGCTGCTCACTCAGCTGGGTCTCCTTGGCCTCCATCTCCGCCTTCTCGGCCTTGATGTTCTCCCGCGTCTCCTGCAGGGCGGAGATAATTCTCTTGTTGTACTCCGCCACCTCGTTGACGAACTCCATGCGGTTCAGCAGGTCGGCCATGCTGGTGGCCTTGAACAGCACCGACAGATAGCTCAGGCTGCCGCGTTCTTCCTCCTCACGGACCTGCTGGCAGAACAGTGTGTACTGCTCCTCCTCCAGCAGCTCATACCGGGCGATCTGCGCCGCGGCGTCGTCGATCTGGTTCTGGGTATCGTCGATCTGCTCCAGCAGCAGCTGGTTCCGCTGGTCCAGCAAATTCTTGGTGGCCATCACGTCGTTCTTCTTGGCCTTGGCCTCAGCGATCTGCTTCTCCAGTTCCTTCAGCTTTTCCTGCTGCTCCTTCTTTTTCTGTTCCAATGCGGCCACCTGTGCCGCCTTGCGCTGCTCCTCCTCCAGCTCAGCCTCGGTCTTGGTCGCATAAGCCGGTCGGACGGACACGGCGGCGGCCGCACCCAGCAGCATCAGCAGTGCCAGCACGGCGCACAGAATACGTTTCGGTTTCTTCATGCAAGCGCTCCTTTCTTTACACCCGGAGGAACCGGCGTATGGCGGTCAGGCTGCCGCCCACACCTACCAGAATACCCGTGCCCAGGAACACCAGGGCCACAAACTGCCATATTCTTGTAAACGGCACCACGTTCAGTATCTGCAGGCTGTCAGAGTTAGCGATGCCCTGCGCCACGGCGGCATACAGCCCCCATTGCAGGCCAAAGGCGATCACCGCGCTGAACAGGCCCAGCAGCAGTCCCTCATACACAAAGGGCCAGCGGATGAACCCGTTGGTGGCGCCCACCATTTTCATGATGGCGATCTCGTCCCGCCGGTCAAATGTCGTCAGCTTGATGGTATTGCTGATGATGAACACCGACACCAACAGCAGTATGGCGATCAGCGCGACAGAGATGACGCCGGCCACGTTGCGGACTGTGGTAAAGCCGTTGGCCACCGCCTCGTCAGCGCGGGCCTTGTCAATGCCGGGGATATTGTCCACTGCGGTCTTTGTCTCCATGATTCGGTTCGGATCCGTGACGTGTATCACAAACCGATGGCGGAACACCGTGGCGTCCAGGTCGCCGTACACACCGCCGTCATCGTACTTCTCCACATAGGCGTCCCGGGCCTCCGTCCGTGAGACGAAGGTACAATCAGCCACGTTCTCTGTGCTCTCGATCTGCGTTTGCAGGGCCCGGGCCTCGCTCTCCTCCAGCGTCTCGTCCACGAAGGCCACGATGGCGTTCTCCTGCTGTAGGTCCGCCAGGTTTTCGTTGGCATTGTAGGCCACCAGCGTGAATGTGCCCATAATGAGCAGGCACGCCACGGTAACGCCGATGGCGGCGAAGGACATGAACCCGTGGGAGAACATATTGCCCGCGCCTTCTTTGACGAAAAATTTAAAATCGTGCTTCATATCACACCTCGTAGCTGCCCAGGCCGTCGCCGATGACCTGCCCGTCGTTCAGCAGGATGATCCGCTTGTTGAAGTGGTTGACCAGGCCCCTCTCGTGGGTCACCACGATCACCGTGGTCCCCAGGGCGTTGATGCGCTCCAGCAGCGTCATGATCTCCAGTGACCGGCCCGGATCCAGGTTGCCGGTGGGCTCGTCCGCCACGATGGTGCTGGGGTTATTCACCAGCGCCCGGGCAATGGCCACACGCTGCTGCTCACCGCCGGAGAGCTGGTCGGGATAGCTGTTCTCCTTGTCCGCCAGCCCCACCAGCTCCAGCACATAGGGGATGCGGTTCTTCAGCTCCCGCGGAGACGCCCCCACCGCCCGCATGGCCAGCGCCAGGTTGTCCCGCACGGTCTTATTGCCGATCAGGCGGAAGTCCTGGAAGATCACGCCGATCGTCCGGCGCATATAGGGGATCTGTTTTTCAGCGATGCGGCTCATGGAAAAGCCGTTGACCATCACGCGGCCGGCGGTGGGCACCACCTCACCGGTCATCAGCTTGATGATGGTGGACTTACCGGAGCCGGAGGGTCCCACCAGAAAGACGAATTCTCCGTCGTCCACGGTAAAGGAAACGCCCTTTAACGCGCGCGTCCCGTTGTCGTATACCTTCTCAGCGTCTATTAAACGAATCATAGCAACGCTCCTGTCCGTCAAAATGCAACATATTGTGGCCAAATACGACCACAAATACCATTATATATAAATAGTTACAAAATGGCAACAGGAAAGATATGAAAATATTTTGAATTTGCCCCGCCGCGCATTGCTTGTTCTTTAGACGGTCCTCCCACCCCAAAAGTTCCTAAAAAAGGAAGTTTCTGCGGCATCGCGCAAAAAGAGCGCCCCACAGGGCGCTCTTTTTTCTGTATATGTACTTATGCGTCGATGCCGCGGCTGGTCAGATACTTCTTGACCATCAGGGCGACCTTGAAGGTGATGGCGTCATCGAACTCCCGCAGATCCAGGCCGGTCAGCTTCTTGATCTTCTCCAGACGATAGACCAGCGTGTTCCGGTGGACAAACAGCTTACGCGCCGTCTCGGATACGTTCAGGTTGTTCTCAAAGAACTTGTAGATGGTGAACAGCGTCTCTTGGTCCAGTGCATCGATGGGGTTCTTCTTGAACACCTCCTGCAGGAACATCTCGCACAGGGTGGTGGGCAGCTGATAGATCAGCCGGCCAATACCCAGATTTTCGTAGTTGATGACGTAGCGCTCCGTATCGAACACCTTGCCGACCTCGATGGCGATCTGGGCCTCTTTGTAGCTCTTGGCCAGGTCACGCAGATGCAGGGCCAGGGTGCCGATGCCCACGAACACGCGGCTCTCTCCATCGGCGCGCAGGGCCTCCTCGATGCGGAGAGCCACCTCCTCCATATCCTTGGCGGTGGCATCCTCCCCCATCTGGTGGATCAGCGCCACGTCGTGCTCACCTACGCTCAGTACAAAGTCGTTCTGCCGGTCGGGGAACAAGCCCTGCACCACATCCACGGGCACGGTGTCCAGTCGATCGTCCACCGGGCGCACCACGAACACGCCGCGGGCCACCTCGGCATCCACGTGCAGCTCCTTGGCCCGCATATAGATGTCACTGATGAGGATGTTATCGGAAATGATGTTCTTGATGAAGGAGCCCTTGTCGTGCTTCTCCTCATAGTAGTTTTTGGCGGCGTTCAGCGCCACGGCGGCCATAGAGCACACCGTGCGGCTCATGCTGTCATCGCCGGTGGCGAACACGGCATAGTCAAAGGTGTTGCCCCAGCTGGGCAACGCCTTGAAGCACTTGCCCTCCAGCGCCACGCAGGTGCCGTCCGCCGAAACGATAGGCTCCACATATTTGCTCCATCGCTTGCCAATGGCCGTCAGCTCACTGCAAGCGATAACGGTGCCCTCGGCATCGATCACGCCGATGGTACGGTCGGTGGTCTCTTTGAATTGGAGTACAGAGTTCTGAAAAATTCTGCCGGACATAACGTGATCCTCCCGCAAATCCCGCGACGGTACTTTGTGCAATCTGCTCAGTCGTTGCTCCTATTATATCGTCATAATCACGATTTTGCAAGCGTTTTTTTCTCTTTTCCACAAAAAACTTGTCGCGTTTTTTGCGGTTATGTCAAAAAAATCACAGACCACATGCACGGTATAACGCTAATATCTCCTCTGCGCGCAGCAAACGGTACGCTCCGGCAGCCAAGGAGTCATCCAATGTCAGCGGCCCCATGGACAGCCGCTTCAGATACAGCACCGGCGCGCCGCGGGCTGCCAGCATCCGCTTGACTTGGTGGAATTTCCCCTCCCGCAGCGTCACGATACACACGCGGTCAGGCAGAACCTCCAGCCCGGCGGGCAGGCATTCCAGCCCGTCCCCCAGCGTCATCCCGCGGGCAAATGCCTCCGTATCTGCCGCTGACAGTTCACCGTCCACCCGGGCAAAGTAGCGTTTGTCCACGTGGTATTTAGGGCTGAGGAGCCGGTGGGCCAGTTCTCCGTCGTTGGTCAGCAGCAGCAAGCCCTCCGTGTCCTTGTCCAGCCGGCCCACCGGGGCAAGACCAATGCGGCGCAGCTCCGGCGGCAAAAGGTCCAGGACCGTGGGCTGCTTTCTGTCCTCGGTGGCGGTGAGGACGCCGGCGGGCTTATGCAGCATAACATAGGTAAAGCGGCAGAGGGAGATGGTCTCGCCGGCCACGGTGACGACTGCCGCGGCCGGGTCCAGCTTGTCCTCGGCGGAGGCGGCCAGCCGGCCGTCAACACGCACCAGGCCCTGCCGTACCAACGCTTTCACCTCCCGGCGGGACCACTTCCCAGTGCCCGCCAGCAGCTTGTCGAGACGCTCCATAGGCCGCCTCCTTTCGGATTTTTACCCTATGATAGCATATTCTCATCAGATTGAAAATAGGTAATTATGAGGTGATGAATATGATGATATTACATATATCCAAACGGCGCATTGCCGTTATGGCGGTGTCATTTATGGTGATCGCTGCCGTAACCGTGGTGTTAGCCGGGTGCTTCTCTGACAAGGAAAATACCATTACACTTGCCGACACCGCAGAAATGGCAGACTATTTACAGCAGTTGGGCTGGCAGGTGGAGCCTGATCCGATCGAGACGCTGGACCTTCAGCTTCCCCAGACCCTGGGCGACACCTGGGGCGACTACGCCGCCATGCAGACCGAACAGGGCCTCCCCTTTGCAGACTTTGCCGGGCAGCCGATACGGCGCTACACATTCCGCATCACCAACTATCCCGGAATGGATGGAGGCGTGCAGGCCAACCTGTACCTGTGCGGTGATACGCTTATCGGCGGGGACGTTGTAGCCACCGGGAAGGGCGGCTTCCAGCACGGACTGACATATCCCGCGGTATAGAGCGCAAATCAGAATACATTTTGACATATCTCGTCAGAATTATACAAATTGTTTTCGAACATTGGCAAAAAAGAGGAAGCCTTTCGGCTTCCTCTTTTTAATTGGCTTTGTCCCTGTGGGGTCAGATTACTCGTCGATCTCGATGACGACGCCGGAACCCACGGTACGGCCACCCTCACGGATAGCGAAACGCAGACCGTTCTCGATAGCGATGGGGGTGATCAGCTCGACCTTCATGTCGACGTTATCGCCGGGCATGCACATCTCGGTGCCCTCGGGCAGGGTGATGACGCCGGTCACGTCGGTGGTACGGAAGTAGAACTGGGGACGATAGTTGTTGAAGAAGGGGGTATGACGGCCGCCTTCGTCCTTGGTCAGTACGTACACCTGGCCCATGAAGTGGGTGTGGGGATGGATGGAGCCGGGCTTGGCCAGAACCTGGCCGCGCTCGATGTCGGTACGCTGAATGCCGCGCAGCAGAACGCCGATGTTGTCGCCAGCCTCGGCGAAGTCCAGCAGCTTGCGGAACATCTCAACACCGGTAACTACGGTCTTGCGGGTGTCATGGATACCAACGATCTCAACTTCGTCGCCGACCTTAACCTGACCACGCTCAACACGGCCGGTAGCGACGGTACCACGACCGGAGATCGTGAAGACGTCCTCAACGGGCATCAGGAACGGCTGGTCGGCCTTACGGTCGGGCGTGGGGATCCAGGTATCGACAGCGTCCATGAGCTCGTGCATGCACTTGTACTCGGGAGCGTTGGGATCGGTGGACTCGGAAACCAGAGCGTTCAGAGCGCTGCCGCGGATGATGGGGGTCTCGTCGCCGGGGAAGCCGTAGAAGTCCAGCAGCTCGCGGACTTCCATCTCGACCAGCTCCAGCAGCTCCTCGTCGTCGACCTGGTCGCACTTGTTCAGGAAGACCAGCACGGAGGGCACGTTCACCTGACGGGCCAGCAGCAGGTGCTCACGAGTCTGAGCCATGGGGCCGTCGGAGGCGGCGATGACCAGGATAGCGCCGTCCATCTGGGCAGCACCGGTGATCATGTTCTTGATATAGTCGGCGTGGCCCGGGCAGTCGACGTGCGCGTAGTGACGCTTGGCGGTCTCATACTCCACGTGAGCGGTGTTGATGGTGATACCACGCTCGCGCTCTTCGGGAGCCTTATCGATGGAAGCGTAATCGGTGTACTCAGCACCGCCCTGCAGAGCCAGATACTTGGTGATAGCGGCGGTCAGGGTGGTCTTACCATGGTCGATGTGACCGATGGTGCCGATGTTAACGTGGGGCTTAGTTCTCTCAAATTTCTGCTTAGCCATTTGAAATGATCCTCCTTAACATTTTTGTATCGTGTGTGGGGCAGCGTTACAATCTAACACTGCCATTTTACAGTATTTTGGTGGGAAAATCAATCGTAAAATACGGTTTTAGAAATTTTCCCGGCCGGTACGCTTGGCGATCAGCTTCTCCTGCAGGCCCTTGGGCAGCTCGATATAGTGGCTGGGCTCCATGGTGTACTGACCGCGGCCCTGGGTGCGGGAACGCAGGTCGGTGGCATAGCCGAACATCTCAGCCAGCGGCACGAACGCGTCGATCTGCTGTGCGCCGGAACGCATCTCATAGCCCTGGATCTGTCCGCGCCGGGCATTCAGGTCGCCGATCACGTCGCCCATGTACTCGTCGGGGACGATGACACAGACCTTCATAATGGGCTCCAGCAGCGTGGGATCCGCCTTACGCATAGCCTCTTTGAAGGCCATGGAACCGGCGATCTTGAACGCCATCTCGGAGGAGTCCACCTCGTGATAGGAACCGTCGAACAGGGTGACCTTGACATCCACCACGGGATAGCCAGCCACGGTACCGGAGAGCATGGCGCCCTGGATACCGGCATCGATAGCGGGGATATACTCCTTGGGGATGGCGCCGCCCACCACGGCATTGACAAACTCGTAGCCCTTACCGGACTCGTTGGGCTCCACGTGGATCTTCACATGACCGTACTGGCCCTTACCGCCGGACTGACGGGCATACTTGGTATCCTGATCCACAGCCTTGCGGATGGTCTCCTTGTACGCCACCTGAGGCGCGCCCACATTGGCCTCCACCTTGAACTCGCGCAGCAGGCGGTCCACGATGATCTCCAGGTGCAGCTCGCCCATACCGGCGATGATGGTCTGGCCCGTCTCCTCATCGGTATAGGTGCGGAAGGTGGGGTCCTCCTCGGCCAGCTTGGCCAGGGCGATGGCCATCTTCTCCTGGCCAGCCTTGGTCTTGGGCTCGATGGCCACGCGGATCACGGGCTCGGGGAACTCCATGGACTCCAGGATGATGGGATGCTTCTCATCACACAGGGTGTCGCCGGTGGTGGTATTCTTCAGGCCCACCACGGCGGCAATATCACCGGAGTAGACGGACTCGATATCCTCGCGGTGGTTGGCGTGCATCTGCAGGATGCGGCCCATACGCTCGCGCTTGCCCTTGGTGGCATTGAGGACCGAGGAACCGGTGGTCAGCGTGCCGGAGTAGACACGGAAGAAGCTCAGGCGGCCCACATAGGGGTCGGTCATGATCTTGAACGCCAGGGCTGCAAACGGCTCGTCATCGGAGGACTTGCGCTCCTCTTCCTCGTCGGTCTTGGGGTTGACACCCTTGATGGCGGGGACATCGGTGGGGGCGGGCATATAGTCCACGATGGCGTCCAGCAGCTTCTGTACGCCCTTGTTGCGATAGCTGGAACCGCAGGTCACGGGCACCATCTCCACAGCACAGGTGGCCTGGCGGATGGCGGCGCGGATCTTGGCGGTGGGGATCTCCTTCCCCTCCAGATACAGCTCCATGATCTCATCATCGAACATGGAGACCGCATCCAGCAGCTTCTCGCGGTACTCGTTGGCAAGGTCGACCATATCCTCGGGGATAGGCTCCACGCGCATATCCTTGCCCAACTGATCGTAATAGATATCGGCATCCATCTCCACCATGTCGATGATACCCTTGAAGGTATCCTCCTTCCCGATGGGCAGCTGGATGGGGACGGCGTTGGCCTTCAGCCGGTCGTGCACCATGTCCAGCACGTGATAGAAATCCGCGCCGGTGATGTCCATCTTGTTGACGTAGATCATCCGGGGGACATGGTAGTGATCGGCCTGACGCCACACGGTCTCGGACTGGGGCTCCACGCCGCCCTTGGCGCAGAACACCGCGACGGCTCCGTCGAGCACTCTCAAAGAGCGCTCCACCTCTACCGTAAAGTCAACGTGTCCCGGCGTGTCTATCAGGTTTATGCGATAGTCAACGCCGTTGTCCTTGTTTACCCAATGCACCGTGGTAGCGGCGCTGGCTATGGTTATGCCTCTCTCCTGCTCTTGCTGCATGGAGTCCATAACCGCAGTGCCCTCGTGCGTTTCGCCTAACTTTCTGGTTTTGCCGGTGAAAAACAGGATTCTTTCGCTTGTCGTAGTTTTTCCCGCGTCGATGTGCGCCATGATTCCGATGTTACGCACCTCGCGCAAAGGATATGTTCTTGCCACCTGTCTTTTCTCCCGTTACCAACGATAATGTGCAAACGCTTTGTTGGCTTCCGCCATTTTGTGCACGTCTTCCTTCTTTTTGAAGGCTCCGCCCTGACTGTTGTAGGCGTCCATAAGCTCGCCCGCAAGCCTCAGGTACATTTGTTTTTCGCTTCTCTTTCTGGCGTAAAGCACCAGCCATCTTATCGCCAGCGTCTGCCTTCTGTCAGGTCTGATTTCCATAGGCACCTGATAGTTGGAGCCGCCGACACGCCTTGCCTTGACCTCCAACACAGGCATAATGTTGTTAATCGCCTGATTGAAAACTTCCATGGGGTCAAGATTCATTTTTTCTTTGATTGTATCGAATGCACCGTAAACGATTTCCTGCGCGATTCCCTTCTTTCCGTCAAGCATAATCTGATTGACAACCTTTGTCACGACTGTGCTGTTGTAAACGGGATCGGGCAGAACTTCTCTCTTGGGAACATTACCTCTTCTGGGCACT
>OHOP01000251.1_pt1 | contig 33720 bp, 36 predicted proteins | sample 1569821 | NCBI WGS metagenome assembly OHOP01 (sample SAMEA3879527, study PRJEB24766) | human gut metagenome | biome: human-associated habitat; feature: feces | place: USA | collected 1985/1987
AGAACGGACAGATACGGCGGGTTCAGGAACAGCACATGAAACGCCTCGCGGCTGATCTGGCTGTGAAAGAAGCTGCCGAAGCCGACGCGATGGAGCCTTGTCTGGGCTTCCTCTGCGCGATGTTCGTCCAGTTCCATGCCGTAGGTGTAGCAGTTGTTGCCGTCGGCAAGCTGCCTGAGCGCCTTGCCGCAGCCACAGCACGGGTCGAGCAGATTCGTCGTCACGCCCTCCGGAAACGCGATCCCGCGCAGGATGTGCGTGATATTCTCCGGGTCTGTCGGGTAATAACCCATGCGGACATGGTTCATCAGCCGCCCGATCACCGCCGCGTTGACGGTGTCCGTTTGCGGAAGAGATTTCGCAAAGCTGGTCAGGACTTCATACACAGGCTTGTACGCTCTGGACATGAGATCAAAGCGGCCCAGTCCCGCTTGAAGCTGCCCGGCTTTTCCTGCCAGCGCGGATTCCTCCAATTCCAGAAGATACCGCTGTGCATCGCCGAACGCCGCAAGAAGCGCGTCCCGTGTTTTCTGCAATTCCAGATAGTACGCATACGCACGCTGCGGCTGCGCCGTGCGGTATTTCTCCACACCAGCGCGGCACTTGAGCAGGCGCTGGCTGCCGCGCAGAATGGCTTCTGCCGTTTGCCGAAGCTGTTCCAAGGCATAAAAGGAACGTTTGGGTTCCTTCTGCAATTCCTGTCCCATCCCGTTTGACCTCACGCTGCAGGCTGAATGCTCTCAGCCGCAAAGTCAAAGACCGGTGCGTTTTCCTCCGGCGTGCCGGGGAGAATGCGCAGTGTGTAGCCTTTGTCCCGCAGCAGCTTGAACGTACTAACCATGCGCTGAAGCTCAAAATCATCCGCTTCATTTGCATCGTTCGCGCAGGCGGCTTTTTCCGCCGCCTGCTGTGCAAGCACCTCCTGCACAATTTTTGCGATGGTTGCCTTTGTTTCAGCATCTTCCGGCGTGTCAGAGGGTTCTTCCGCTTCCGTGCGCGGCTTCTCAAACCTGCCCTGCGGACGGCTTGCCGTCAGGCGCAGCCAGAAGGTCCGCAGCATGGAAAGAAGCAGCGTCAGGATCATGCCGCGCGGCTTCGGCGTCAAATGCACGATTTCCTCCGCGTCCGCTTCGCCAATCTCGCTGACCGCCACGGTCAGGCTGAGAGCCTTGACATAGTTAGCGGAGAAGAAACGGGAAACAGCGGCGCTTTCCGAGATCATCGCCTCATTGACGCTGACGCGCTGCGCCAGCAGTCTCCGGCAGATGACCGTGCCGCATTCCAGTTCGGTCACGTCCACGATGTCTGCGGAAACTTCACCGGCGGTAATAAAACCTCGGCCGGAAATATGCTTTGCTTTCAAGCCGTTCGTGACGTGCAGATGCCCATGGACGATCACATCGTCCGTGACAAGCGTTTCATAGTTGTACGTCGCACCGGCTGGGATATAGACTGTTTTCATGTTCAAAATTCCTTTCTCTTTTACGCTGCCTTCTGTTCTTCCTTGAGCCGTACCGGGAGGACGATGGCGGAGCTGTTGCCCGCCACAAGCGAAATTGCGCCCAGCGGGCTGGTCAGCCGCATCGTCACTAGGTCCTGCTTTTCAAACTGCGTGAGTGCGTCCAGCATGTATCTGGCATCAAAGCCAATTACAATACTGCTTTCCCGACTAAGCGGAACAGACGCTTTGTAAAGGCAATTTTTCGCGGATATCGTCAGCAACCCGTTTTCAAACCGGACGTAGGGCTTGTCTGCCTTTCCGATGCAGACCAGCAGATATTTCAGGGTCTGCACGAAGTCCTTCCGATGGAAAGAAAATTCCTCATTCCAGTTTTGCGGAACAACTCTTTCATAGGTGAGCGGCAGATCGTTTGGGATACGTTTTGCAAGCAGGCGAACCTGTTCGTTCCGGAACAGGACCCAAGCCTCGGCAACATCGATCTGCATCTCCGCGCTGCCAAACGCCTTGAGCTGTTCCAGCTCCGGAACGCCGACGACAAACGACGGTTCAACATCCAGTCCTCCGTCGTCACAGCATCCTGCGCGATGTCCTTCCACCGCCCAGATATGCTTGTTTTGGAACAAAACGCCCTGATACTCCGGTCTGGTATTGCGCAGATCTACGGCATACTTCACCTGCTTGACACAGGCGAGAATTTTCGCCGCGTTTGCCGTGTAGGTCTGCTTGACCTCAAACTCCGGCCATGTGGGGCAATCTTCCGTATCATAAACGGCAAACTCGCCGCCCTTGCCGCCGGAGCGCATCGTCAAAAACGATTCGTCGCCGCGCTGCTGCAATTCCAGCTCCAGTGTGCCGTCAAAATGGCGACATACCTTCTGGATGTTCGCGCTGTTCCGGAATACGAAGTCAAAGCTGTCGCCGCTTGCGGGGAGTGTTACGGACATCCATGTGTTCAGATCCGTTGCGGACAATACGCATTGATTTGCGTCAAAAGTCACCTTGATCTCGCGCAGAACGCGGATGGAGCTTTTTGACGGAACTTCCATCAAGGCTGTCATCGCTTTATAAAAGGCTGCTGCGTCTATGGAACTTCTCATGCTGCTTTCCTCCTTGTTTTCTGTAAGGTGGCACGCATATTGACAGAGCACGTTGCAAACGTGATCTGCCGCACACGCGTTTCTCCGACGGTCAGGATGTTGTAGATCATGTCCACGACGGCGGTGGCCGCCGTGATGTTGGCGGCGATGCTCTGCGGCGCGGAAACAGACGCCTCGGCGCAGCTCAGCTCCGTCGGGAATTTGTCTGTATCCCGCAGGACCTCCGGGAATGCCGCGCCGACGGGACGGTAGAACGTGCGCCCGCCGCTGCGGATGCCGCAGACGATCTGCCCGGTGTGCATCCCGTTGCCGCTGTCGATGTAGATAAGATCATCCAGCTTGTAAAAGACTTCGTGGCAGAGCTTTCGGCTCTTGTTGTTGTCCACCGCGCCGATGAGGATCACCAGTTCTTTGACGGTTGGAGAATGCCAGTACGGCCCGGTCGGGAACGTCCGCGCCCGCAGCATGGAAAGAAGCCGCTCGCCGGACTCAATAAATTCCGGCACATACTCCGTTTCCATTCCGAATACGGAGGAATACCGCTCCGCCAGCACCTTTGCCTTGTTTTCCCCAAGGTCAGCCGGTGTGAAGTTCTGGCGAACGAGATTCTTTTCCTCCACGATATCTCCGTCACAGATGATAAAGCGGACAGGCCGTTCCAGCGCGTACAAAAGCCGGTACAGATGCGGCGCGATATGTCCGCCGGTGCCTCCGGCTCCCAGCATGACGATCTTTACGGGGCGGTTCTCTGCAAACTTCATCCCGCACCTCCAAGCAATCCGCTCAGAAACGAGCGCACACCCGCGAAATGTGCGGACGGCGGTTTCGGGAGTTCTGGAAGCTGATGGACGACCCTGCTGCCCCATTCCGCGGGAAAGCTGCCATCCAGCCCTTCGAGCACCAGACTTGGTTCAATAGGGACGAAGCTGCCGCCGCAGGAAATGCGCGCAGAGATCTCCGGGAAGAAGCGATCCAGACGGCCGATCACGAGATACAGCCGCGTGCCGCGCTCATCCATGTCGTCGATGGCCGAAAAGACGGCCGACATGCTGTTGTGTGAGTGGATATCCGCGTAGTACAGATACCGCGTATCGTCCGGAAGGTCTTCATCCGTCAGCCGAACCGTGACACGGTCCTTGGTAACGCGCTGCTTCGGCACGAACGGGATGAATTTCTGATCTTCGCGATCCCAGTAGATACGGACAAGGGCTTCAAACTCCGCGCCCGATTCCATCTGGCTTCTGAAAAAGCCGATGATGGAGCGCAGCAGCTCCTGCGGAATGCGAGGAAGAGCCGGGCGAAAGCCGGCTCTTACCTCTGAAAATTCCGTGATCTTGTGCTTGGGCGCGATAAACTCGCCGAGCTCGCTCCGGCGCATCTCATACGTCTGCCCGTCCCGCGAGGGGATGAGGCAGATGACCTTGTTGGACGCGCGCGCAGCCTCCAGCGTCGGGAACACGCCCTTGTAGTCCGCGATGCCCTTCTTCTGCATCCGGATCTGCGGCTTTACGACGCACTCCGGGTCCTTGGCCTTTCCTTTTTTCAGGCTGTCCAGGAACGCTTTTGACTTCTCGATCTCCGCTTTCATGGCCGCGATGGTGTCTGTCTTTGGAGTAGGAACGGTCTTCGTAACATCTCCGTACCGTACCTGCCATGTGACAGCCGACGCATCCTCCAATTCAGGGAAATCATCCGCTTTCTGGATACGCAGGGCCTCGAAGGTCATGTCGGGATCTGTGATCTGCTCTCTGGCGCCGCCGTACTGAAAAACGGGCGGCTTGTCAAAGAGCGACAGTTGTGTTTGGGGTCTTGACGCAATGCTTTTGACCGGGGCTGCTTCTGGGATGGGGTCGCTTTCCGCGCCTGTAAACGCTGAAAAGAGTTCCAGAGGCTGTTTTTCTTCTGCCGGTGCGTCCTGCGTTTTTGCGGGGAACGTCTGTTCCGGCTCGGGCTGTGATTCTGCAGTCTCCGTCTGACCCTGTTCCGGATCAAACTGGGGCTTGACTTCTTCTGCCAACGTTGGCGCGGGAGGAGGCGGCGCGGGTTCATCCGAACCGCTGCCGAAGATCTTATCTACGTCAAACTCCTCATCATCGCCCAGTAAGGCAAAGCCGTCAAATACGTTTTCTGTGTCTTTCATGCTGTGTCTCCTTTCATTTTTGTGTCCGGACGCAAAAAGACCGCAACTGCCAAACGGCAATTACGGTCTTATGAGTCCATTATTTCATTCCATGTCCTGCGCGCGGAACCGGGGGCATACCTGTCCCCAAGTCTTCACCTCCGCCCTGAAATAGCTCCGCCCTTGTTCTGCTCTGACCTGGAATACAGCTTTATTGTAGCGCAGCGGCAGATGGATATAAACTTGCGGATATTTCAGGAGAACGAATGTCTTAACTTGCCTGTCCGTCTACAATATGCTATGATATGCAGGTGCGCGAAAGGAGGGCGGCAGGTATGCAGTATTCTATTGAGGAATCCGCGCTTATTGGCGGCCTGATCACAGAATATTTCTCAAGAGCAAGTGTTTCTGACTCCGTGCGTCTGGCATACCGACAGGTATACCAGCACTTGATGGATGGTCATTTGACGCAGGACGATTTGGGTCGGATTCAAGCGGCACTGGACTTCCTGCTCCCGGTCTTTCCCGCTGAACGCGAAGCACAGAAAACCTTCCGCGCAGCGCTTCTGAAAACAAAAGCCATGCTAAAAAGTAAAGCATAAAGCAAGAAGCAGACGATGCTTGTCTGCTTCTTGTGTGTTATAGATTGCAAATTTTTTCGCTTTGAGAAAAATGGCTAAAACAAATCGCTGTGCGTTCCTGTTCGGATCAACTGTAAGACTAGGATCTCATGTCTGACCCGGTAGACCAACAGCCAGTCGGGTTGAATATGGCACTCACGCATCCCCTTATAATTACGGGAATTTGTCAGCGCATGATCTCGATACTCAGCTGGAAGTGGCTGTTCGGCGCACAGCATTGTAATGACAGTCTCCAATTTCTTGGGGTCGCAGCCGCGTTTGACAGCCTGCTTATAGTCGCGCTTGAACTGCCCTGAAAACTCTGGTTTAAGCATTCAGCGCCTCCATCAGATCGGACACTGTATCAAACGGGCCATACATTTTATCGTTTTCTGCGGCATCCATTGCGGCATAAGTGGTTTTGTTCGGTTCATCCAGACGCACATCGAACGGCAGACCGCGATACCGCAATGCCTGACGATAAAAGATTCCGGTCGCAGTGCTCAGATCCATTCCAAGCTCTGCAAAGAGAGCGGCGGCCTGTGCTGTCAATTCCGGTTCAATTTTCAGCGTTGTACCCTTCATAAAAACGCCTCCTTTCAGGCAGTCACATAATCAATTATACAGTACCTTTTTCTTTATTATAATAGTTTCAGGATAACTGTCAATCCTTTTTGCCAGTTTTACATACGCTGCGTAACCAGACCTCTTACGATCTCATCACTGGCAAGCTCGCTGGTCCGATAGATCTTCTGGCAAAACGGTGTCAAGCTGAACTCCATTCCGGGAGAGCCCTCGTCGAGCAGGATGCCGGTCACGGTGAATTTTCGGGCAGCCTGCTCCTTATGGAGTTTTGTCAGATAGTCCTCTGGCAGCTCACACAGGCCGTCGGTCAGAAATACAATGTCGGCGTTTTCAAAGCCGGTGTCCATGAGCTGGATCGCCTCATCCAAGGGACGCTCAAAATCTGTGCCGCCGTCGAGGAATGTCTCGGCGGCATTCATCTTATCCTGCATGGAATACTGGCCGGGCAGAAAAATGTCCAACTTGCACTCGGAAGAACCGGCAAAATGAATAAGCGCGAATTTGCGCCGATTTTCTGCTGCAATATCCAGCAGCGTCAGCGCTACGGCCTTGCCCCATGCGGCAGCATCGCCGCGCGTGGAGCCAGATTCGTCGAGGCAGCAGATGATGTCGCCCATGCCCTTGTGGATGGGTTCACGCCTGCGGTACTGCTTGAGCCGCCGCTGCTGATATTTCTTCACAAACAGCGGAAGCGTCTGCGGCGAGGCAAGCATGGCAAACTCCGAACCGATGGCGCGGGAAAGATCATTGCCCAGCTCCAGCGCGTAGGTTTCTCCGCGGCCATAGGCGTAGCCGTTGCGCTTGCCCTGCGCGAAGATCTCACGAAACCTGCCAAGGTGCTTTGAGACCTCCAATAGTGTGGGATTCTGCCGCACCTTTTGAAGAAGCTCGGTGTTCACCGCGTTTTTCTTCATGGTACCGGCATCATCGCCCCACGCGCCGAGGATCGTCTGGACTTCCTTTGCCTTCTCCGCGGCCGCGCCGACAGCGACAGTAACACTCTCAGATATAGCGGCTTTGTTTTGCCGTGCCGTGGTATCTACCATCTTTGCAACGGCCTCAGCCTGCTGCGTTTTGCTCTCGGCCTGATTCGCCGCGTCGATCACCGCCTGCTCCAGCGTGGGATTCAGCGCAGAATCCCGCATCTGCTCTAAAAGCTCTGCGAGCTTCTGCTGTGCCTGATTCCGCGCGGCTTGCAGCTTTTCGAGCGTTTTCAGCGTGCCGTTCCTACCGCCAAACTCCGGCAGCAGCTCATCCAGCTGCGCGCCGATCCTTGCCGTAAACTCGGATGCGGCCTCGTAGGCGGGCAGTTCCCGGCCTTCGCAGATCGACTTGATCGTCGGATAGTCCGCATCCTCGGTCACATGGTCGAGCAGCTTTGCGTTGAATTTTTGTGCCTCTGCTGTGAGACTGTCCGTATCGGTTCGCTTCGGGAACAGTGAGTAGAACGACTGAAAAATATCTCTGGACAGCGCGGGGAAGCTATGCAGCTTAGATGCTGCCTCCTGCTGGATGGCTTCCATGCTCTCATCGCCTTTGCTCAGATCACGATAAATGCAGTCCTCCAGCTTGGAGCTTTGCAGAACACGATCCGTTTTCTGTGCCGCGGGTGTCCCGGCATATTGAAAATTGCCCCAGCGGGAATCCATGACGTTTTGTATGGTACGAAAGTATTTCTTCATTTTGCACCTCCATAGAAAAGGCAGGGTGGGAAGATCCCACCCTGCACTGTCAGTTTAATAGTTCCCGCCGAAGTTCGGCACAAAGCCGCCGGGCTGTACATTTCCAAAGGTAGGCGTAAAGCCGCCCGCCTGCGCGGGCGCGCCACCCATAAAGGTTTGCGTGGAGCCCTGCGTAGAAGCAGAACCGCTGTCGTCCTCCTTCTTGCTGTCGCCAAAATAGATGTTTTCCGCAAGAATTTCCGCCGTGCGGCGCTTGTTGCCTTCTTTGTCTTCCCAGTTCCGGATCTGCAAACGTCCGGACACGACTGCCATGCGACCTTTCGTAAAATACTTCGCCGCAAATTCAGCTGTGTTTCTCCACGCGACGACATCAAGAAAATCGGTTTCCTTTTTCCCGTCCTGCTGCGAAAAATCGCGGTCTACTGCCACGGAAAATGACGCAACGGAAACGCCGGAGGCCGTCTTGCGAAGCTCCGGATCGCGCGTGAGTCTGCCCATAACTACAATGTGATTCAGCATAATTATTCCTCCATATTTTTATGATGTTTGTCTTTTACTGCAAGGCTGCCAGCTGCTCCAACGGCGTGTAAGTAAAGCCAATGGCCTCATGCGCCGCCTTGCTGATGCGCTCCAACTCAGAAAGAAGTCCGTCCGTAAGCGTCTTTTCACTGTCAGAAGCTGCGTTCGCGGCCATCTCGGTCTGCATCTGGTAGAGCCGCACCAGCTCGCCGCGGAATTTGCGGAGCGCAGCCTGCTTCGTGCGCTCGTTTTCCGCCGCACCGCAGGCGCTGTCGAAATCGTCCTTTGCGTCCTGTGCCATAGCAAGAAGATCGTTGACCTTTTCCTGCATCGGATTGATGCACAGACGCTCCAACGTGCCGGTTACAAACTCGCGGTCGCTCGGCTGCTGCCAGAAGTAATTCCGCAGCACCAGAAGATCCGTCGATGTGACCTCCGTATGTCCCTCCAGCCACGCCTTTGCCTGTGCAATGGAAAAATAGCTGAGGAATTTTCGGTCGGACACGGGGATCTGTGCGCGCAGTGCGCAGAGCACATCGTCCATCAGGTCATGGATTTTGTCAGATACCTTGATGGAGGAAACCTCCTGCTGCATGGCGCGCAGTTCCTCCAGCGAGATCGTCGCATGGACTGCGCCGAACGAGCCGCCGAGCTTGTCTTTCAGGATCGCCAGCCGGTGCGCCTTTTCTGAGATGTTTTCCGTGACGACCTTCAATTCCAGCCGGTCATAAAGCGCCGCGAGGATTTTTTCCTCCGGGTCATTGAAATTCGGAATTTCATTGGACGCGGCGAAAAAGGAGATCGTCGGAATGGGATAGGTCCGGCCTTCATTGGTGTATTTCCGCTCGTTGAGCGCCGTCAGCAGTGCATTCAGAACACCGTCATTGCATTTGAAAATCTCATCCAAAAACACAATGTCAGCCTCTGGAATCTTGCCCGCGGTCTGCACGACCGGTTCACACGGATGCAGTGCGGCGACCGCTTTGCGGTAGGCGTCCAGTTTACCGCTGACCTCTGCCAGTTTGTCAAACGTCGCCGTCTCGCTTTTCATCTTCGGCAAACCATTCAAAAAACTCTGCAAATCAAAGCGCAGGTTCTGGTAAATACTGTCCCCCTCGAACGCAGATTCCGGCACGGAGCCGGGGATCAGACTGGAAAGATCAAGCCGACCAAAGAGCTGTTCTTCGTCCGTCTGCTTGGAAAGCAGGCGCTCAAACTGCTTTGCGCCCGTGATGCGGCTGCGGAAAGCGTTGATCGCGTAGCTCTTTGCCTGTCCGGGATCGCCCAGGATAAACAGGTTCTTCCGCGTCAGAAGGGCAATGGCAATCAGTTCGACCAGTTCTTCTCGCTCGGCAACGGCGCTGTTCACGTCGGCCATAACAGCCAGCATTTTATCTCGTAAGCTCATGCGGCATCCCTCATACGGTAGGCATCCAGCGAGATCACGTTCCCGCGGGATTCCGCAGGCATTCCGGTCATGCCGTGCAGCCGGTACGGATGCTTGCAGTTCAGCAGTTCAAAATGAAGCTGTGCGAAGATGTGCTGCTCCAGATTGCCCTTCTCCGGATCAAACGACATGACCGCCCGGATGAGCCGCAGCGCAAGCTCCTGATACACGTCGTCCGTGTCCAGCTTCGCTGCACGGATGAGCGCACGGTTCTGCTTCATCACGGCCTTGATGCACCACAGATGATTTTCCACGATGGCGTTTCTCTGAGAAATAGTGAAATTGTTTTTCATGGTCTGTCTCCTTTGTATTTGGGGAGGCGAGCGCCTCCATGTGTGTTTTGTCAGGCGGTAGCCTTTTTCTGCTCTCTGCGGTTCTGTCTGGCGCGTTCGGCGTCAAACGTCGGGGCCGGGATGAAGCCGTCCAGTGTCTTATAGAGGATGACGGACTGTACGCCGTCAAACACCTCCACGACCTGATGCAGTCCCAGATGCACGTTCAAAATATCTTCCACAGGTGTTGTCCGCGCCTGCCGCTGGAACGCATATGCGTCCAGATCAAGCTGCCGCACCTCGCAGAGCGTGTATCTGGATGCCGTGGGGCCGATCTCCCGTCCGAGAGATTTGCAGAGATTTTCGTGCATGAGCCAGCTTTCCGTGCTGGCAAAGTCATAGATGCGCACCAAGCTCGGCCGGATGCGTTTTTTGCACCAGTCCGGAACGCGCAGCAGATTGTGCCAGCGTTTCAGTAAGCGTGGCTTTTTCTTCTTCGTGCAGTAGGCTTCTCCAAACTGCACCACCACGCCGCCGAGCTGACCGGGGTTTCGGCCTCTGTACTCGAAAACGTGGTCGCAGTCTGTGCATACGGGAACCTTTGGCCGGATCTTCATACGACATTCTCCTTACTTTTTATCCATTTTCGCGCGGCAGAGGTCGATCACGCGCTGGCAGGTATCAATTTCAAACCCGCCGATGTGCGTATCCTCCTCCGGGAGCTTTAATTCTCGTGCCAGCCATTGATAGGCTTTCGTCCGGCTGATGTGCTGCTTCTGCCAGTAAGCGTCGAACACCTGATGGGCTTCGATGCGCTTGAGCCGCAGAATTTCATTCGCCACATCGCCGAGCGGCCGCGCGGTACCCTTGTGGCAGCCGACGCGGGCATTGCAGTTCTGGCACTGATACAGATATTCGTTCTGCATTCCAAGCCGTTCCGTGGAGCTGCCATAGACATCAGCAGCCGGAACGAGCCGGATGATCCCGCCGCAGTAGCGGCAGATGGTCGGTTTCTTCAAATAGGCGTATCCTCCTTTTTATGCCGCCTCCTTGCACGGCTTTTTTGTCTTTTGGGGTTTCGTTTCAATGGCCTTCGGTTCGCGCGCCGCCGTCTGGAAGCAGACAAGTTCATCCGTTTTGAGAAGCAGTGCGCCGTGCTGCACGACCTCCAGCATGAGCGTTCCGTTCAGCGCTTTCAGGCATTCCATGAGCTGCGCCGGATTGTACCAGTACAGGCCCGCGGGTTCGCCGCTCAGTGCGACCACATCCATCGCCGTCTCCGAAATGCCGTATTCGCTCTCACAGCGAACAGTCAGCCGGCTTCCTGCAAAGGACAGGGAAAATCGGTTCTGTGTGCCGGTGACGCTCAGGGCTTGCAAAATGGTATCACGGAGCAGGGCGGCGTCGGTCAGAACGGTAAACTGCTGTTTCAGATTGGACAGCACCTGCGACACGGCAAGATATGGTCCTTCCATAATTCGCGCGGCGAACAGGAAATTCTCCTTCCGAAAGACAATGGCTTTCCCGGTCGTACCGACCTGCAGCTTCTCGCGGTCGCTTACCAGACCTGCCAGCTTTTCCAGCGAAGCTGCCGGAACAAGGAAACTGATATTTCCACGGCTCTCGCGGTCGCCTTTGGCGGATGCGATGCGAAAGCTGTCTGTGCTGACCGCCTGCAAGCCGTCCGCGCCGAAGATCAGGTTCACACATTTGAGCATGGGGCGGCTTGTATCCTCGGAAACGGCAAACGCTGTTCGTTTGGTGAGTGATGGAATACCGCTCACAGGCACGGTTGCCGCCGGGCACGGGATCTCCATGCGCGGGTATTGTGCCGCGTCCATGACGGGAATGGCATATTCCGCGTTTCCGGAGGAAACAACGAGCTTTCCGCTTTTCATCTGAAACGTCACACGCTCGCCATCCAGCAGGCGCAGCATTCCAGAGAGAAGCGGGGCTTTTACGACAACGCTGCCATCACGATCGATCTGCGCGGGGAGCTGCTGCTCCAACGCAATCTCCAGATTCCCGGACGCAACGGTGAGTGTGTCCTGCTCGGCCTGCAAATACGCGCATTGCAGAATTTCGATCGTGGAGACTCTGGGCGCAATGCGCTCGGCGTTCTGCGCCGCGGCAAGCAGTTCTGTTCGGTTGACGATGAATTTCATAGCATCCTCCTTTTTTATGCAACGAAATCGAATAGACTCAGCTGGTTCTCCACCTGCTGCGTTTTCTTCGTCCGTTTGGCTTTCTGCTGTTCCAGCTGCACCATGGCAGCTTGCAGCTTTTCCTCCTGCTCTGCGGTAAACACGCGCTTTGGCTGCTCGATCATGGTAGGAGACGGTAATTCTGCTTCTTCGGCGGGGACGTCCGGTACTTCTCTGTCCGGATTCTCGAACGCCATCTTCCTGAACGCTGCCGCAATATCCTCCACATTGTCGCGGATACCGAGCATCAGCTCCTTCGCCATCTGCGAGGTCATGTCCTGTACGTCGCTCATTGCGGCAAGCCCTTCCTCAGAGAAGTTTCCTTCAATGAGTCCGGCGACCGCCAGCTTGGATGCCATGAGCTTCAGACATTTCTGCTGCATGGTGTCCTCGTAGTAGAGCATATAGACCTTGACCGCAGGCGCTTTCTGGTTGATGCGCCAGCTTCGGCGCGACGCCTGCCGCAGCGTAAAGAGCTTATAGCCCATGCTGTAGAACACCAGCGTTGTAAAGGCGTTGAGATCCAAGCCGGTTTCTACCAGAGACGGGTTTACGATCAGCACCTGTATTCCGGCGGCGAGCTTTTTCTGCACCCAGTCCTCACGGTCAGTGGTCTTGATCTTGTCGGTCAGGATCTCCGTGCGATAGCCTTCATCCGTCAGGAGCTTTTTGAGCTTCTGCTGGGAATCCGTGCGCACCCAGCTTGTGTAGATGAGCGCACGCTCCCCGTTCTGGATGGCAGCTCTTACGATCTCCAGCGTCCGCTGTTCCTTTTCTCCGAGCGTATCCGCATCCCCGATGTTCTCAGGTTCGACGATGGGTACATCGCTGTCGGGGTAGAGAATGGGCTTCTGGTCATACGGCTGATCCGGATAGACAGTCAACAGATTCAGATACGCGGAAAGAATCTTCTGTGCCGCGCGGCGGTCCGACCGCAATACCCGTACAAGCGCATTCTCAATGCGTTTGTACTCCGATTGCACGGCCTCATCCATACGGCAGGCAATGGGAATTTCTTCGTAGCTGGGGAGTGCCTTGCCCATGTCGGACAGCGACAAAAACGCCGTTTTTTCCAGCAGAAACCTCGAAAACACCAGCGGCGAAACGCCCGGAAGCTGGCGCGTCCGAACGCCGCTTTTCTGTGATCTGCGCTTTGCAGCATAGCTTTCATCGGCTTCGGTGTAGGTTGTTTCCACGACGCCATACTCCGTATTGAACAACGCGGGCTTTTCATGCGGCTTTCCGTCTGCCAGCATCAGCTGCGCCGATGTGCGGTAAAGCAGATGAAAAATGCCGGAGCTGTAGCCATTGATGAGCGTAGCCGTCATGCCGATGACCTTTTTCGCCGTGCCGAACAGCTCTGCCATCGCGTCGCCCTGGCCGCTGTCGTTGTTGTACTCGTGCAGCTCATCCACGATGAGGCCGCCGAGCCTGCCGCGGTATCGCTTCTTGATGTACGAGCTGAGCGGATACCGCCGGCACGCGCCGCGCGTCGGGAAATATCCGTCTGGATTCTCGTGAAGTGACAGCAAAGCATCCAGCGCGGCGGGGTTCTTTGTCTTCTGCATGGCATGGACTGCCAGCTTCCGATGCACCCAGCCGTATTCCGGAATTTTGACCCATGGAGACGATACGCTTGGATTTACCGCCGTCCACAAGGGACCGTCGCAACTCATACATTGATGATTGCGCCGGTTTTCCATGCGGAACGCCTCCGGTTTCGCGGTCACCCAGTCGTATGTATCGTCGCTGCTTGGCAATTCTATGACGGAACCACAGCCGGGGCAGCGGAACGCGCCTTTTCGCGCGTCAAACAGAACCGCCGGGCGGCGCATATAGCCGTCTCTGGCCTTTTCCTTGCTGATGACGGCGTAGATGCTTTTGTCTCCCTGCAGGTACTGTGCGTACAGGCTGTCCAGCTCTGTAATGCTGCGGACGATGACGCCCGCGGTGTCCGGCAGCGTTTCGGCAATTTCGCGCACCCACTTCTTTGCGACGTGCGACGGGCAGAGGATGATATTGAACGTCTTTTTCCGTTTCTGCGCCTGATACGCGGCCAGTGCCGTTGCGCCGATCTTCGTCTTGCCGCTTCCGCACTCCGCCACGATGAATGCAGATTTCCCCTCCGAGAGCTTGCGCTTGACCGATTCCGCAACGGCAAGCTGCGCCGGGTAAAGGCTGTAGCCTGCGTGTGCGTGAATGAAATCGTTGATGCGCAGGATTTCCGGGGAAAGCTGTTCCACGGCGGGATCAAAAAGCGGTTGGAATTGCTCTCGGATACGCTCCGCGACGATCACACCGAACGCAGACAGATAGCTGGTGACAGAATGCACGCTGTCAAAGCCATTGGGGTTCTGAACTGTACCGGGAATATGAATGGCACCAGTTTTCAAGCCGTCCTCCAGCACCTTGACGATATTGGCGTCGTCCTTTTTGCACAGCAGCAGCCACGCCTCCAGCCGTTCCCGAATGGAGATGACGCGCAGCGGCTTGAGAAGTCTGCGCCGCTGCAATTCGTCCAGAACATAGTCCTGAAACTCCGGGATAAGCGGCACAGCCGTTTTCCGGTCCAGCGCTTCAAACAGCGCCTGCCGGTCTCCGGCCGGGCAAAAAAGGATGCACTTTCTCGGCGGCAGCTCTACATTCGTCTGCCCGCCCATTTCTTCCTCGTTGGTTGATCTGGTCTCATCTGCATCGTCCAGCGAAAGGATCGTTGCCTCGGCATAAATTCCGTCGTGGCTCAGATGGCATTCGTACTTCTTGGGTTCGCAGGTGAGCATGGCTGTTTCACCGGCAAATTCCGTTTCCAGCGTCGCACCGGCGTAGATCGCGTCCGACATGGCGCGTACCATCTCCGGATATCCGCCGAAGCGGATCGCCCGAAGATGCTGCTCGCGTCCGTCCGGTTCAAGGACGATTGTGTCCGCATACGCGCTGAGACGGATCTCCTGCTTGGGATTGTAATAGCTGATTGGCATGAGTCTGCTTTTCTCTGGCATTCATCGTTTCACTCCTTTCATCGTTTTTGGACGCAAAAAGACCGTAACTGCCAAGCGGCAATTACGGTCTTACTGGTCCTGTTGTATTTTGGTATTCACTGGCCTGCGCACGGAATCGGGGCATACCTGTCCCCAAGCTTTCACCTCCGCCCTTCATCTGCTCCGCCCTGATACTGCTCTGACCTGGAATACAGATTTATTGTAGCGCGGCGACAGGCGGGTGCAAACTTGCGGATTACTCAAGTGTTATATCGCATAACCGCTTTCTCCGTGCTGCCCGACGAATCCAGCTTGCGGCTCTGCGCTGCTCCGTATCGTCATAATAAGCGATCATGTCCGACGCCGACGCAAGATAGCACAGTTTCTGCGTCAACCCGATCCGTCCTGGCCAGAGCCAGCAGCCCTGCGGGTACAGTGTGTGCAGATAGTCAAGCTCCGGCTCTGCCGGTCGCTCTTTTCGCAGTCCGCATAGGATCACTGTATAGTCCAGCAGCGGATAGTCCTGCTGCAAGCGCCGGATCACGCGGAACGCAAGCCGCTCAAACGGACCGAAATAGCCAAGAACAAACGCGGAAACATGCTCCTGCTCAATCAGCGTACGAAGCCGCAGTTCCAAACGCTCCTCATTCAAATTTCTGATCGTCTGATCTCCAATTAGCGCGCAAATCATAGCTGTTTCCCTCCGCTCCCATTTCAACAGGACGATTGTCTGCTTATTATAAAGCGCATGCGCCATATATTTCGGCGAATTGCATAATATAATTATATAACGCTCTATAAATAAGTCAATCGCTTTATAAGCGAAGCTGAACCAAAACGCCGCAGCTTCTATAATTTTCACAGAAGGGGGCGTTTACTATGAGCAAAGACGAAATCAGCTTCAAAAACCGGGACCGGTTTATCCAGATGGGCATTGCGATCTCCTCCCTGCGGAAGATGCGCGGGATGTCACAGGAACAACTTGCGGAAAAGGCAAGCATCAGCCGTTCCCACCTGAGCGCGATCGAAGCACCGAACATGGTCCGTGCGTTCTCCATGGAAGCGTTCTTTAACATCGCCGACGCGCTTGATGTAACGCCGATAGAGTTACTTCAGATTGCTTTTTTACAGGATCAGATTTTGAATCGAAGGAATCAGGGTGAAGCATAATTTGCCCTGCAGAATGTTGTGTACTTTCTTGTGGTTTTCATACACATACAATTGGATGGTGGAAACATATGTTCTGCTGTGATTATGATGCGCTTACGACCTATGAACCTGGTTCTTTCTGTTCTCAATACAGGACAGATCTGACCGGGAAAATTGAACGGACAGATATGGCCGCAATAACAGATCCAAAAGATCTGAAGAGTTTTCTCAATCAATCTTATGAATCCTATGTAACGACAGCTCCCTTGATTTTGTATCGTGCATTTGGCGCGGTTAAAAAGGATTCTGGTAAAATTGCAGGAGCGTGGGCATCAGGACGGTTTGTTTCAACAGAGTTTGCTGAGTCCATAATTGATGTGAAAATCAGGCTGGCTTTGGCGCCAGAGTGGTTCAATACTAGAATGTATGAAGAAAAACTGCGTGTCCCGATTGGAATGAAGTTCTATCTTGGGATTGTTGCGCCAGTAAAACTGAAAAGCGGCGCAATACTTTCTGGTGGCGCACAGCAGATTCTTTTAACTGAGCGGTGCAAAAAAGAATGGGTGCTTGGTTACCGTCGCATCATGTCCAGGCAAATCACGCATATTCCAAAATATAAATTGGCCGATATTTCTGAAGAGATAGAGAAAAAAGATCTATATTCCTCAATTTGCCCGCTATGCGGTTCAACAAATATTGTGACGCTCGGTAAAGATGAACAATTCTCCATCAAAGGGAGTAAAGGAAATACCTATATGATGAAGCATCACTGCTTGGATACAGATTGTGAATACTATTGGTAGTCAAACATGAGCGCCAATATATTATTTGTGTCTACAAACTAGAGGCAGCAATTACTGTCGCCCAACGATCTTCCCAAAAATCTGCTTCTTCCCCTCATCATACCGCTGGATCACGACCATGACGGTATCGCCGGTCTTGAAGTCCGAGTCTTCGTAATGGAACGAGTACCGGCACATGACGACCGCGCCGTCAGGGAGATTGCAGAACACGCCGCCGGCGTATTTACCCGCGATGCTTGCCCAGCGGCGGCAGCCGACGGGGTGGCGCAGGCTGGCTTCGTCGAAGGGGTTCGGCACCGTCTCCTTGACGGATATCTCCAAGGTGCCTGCCTTGCGGTCAAACTGCTTGACCACGCAGGTCAGCTCATCGCCCGGATGATACTGTTCCCGCAGGTCGGGAATAGCCGCATAGCTCATATCACGCTGCGAAAGATTCACATCGTAGCCATAGCATTCGACGAGGCACCGGCGCGGACCGACGGCCAGCACATGGCACGGCACACGGCTGCCCGGCTGGTGGAGTGGCTGTGTGGAGAAGAAATAGCGCCGTGACGCCAGCGCCAGACGGCGGGAGCCGATAGCGAAGCCCGCTTCACGATCCACATGGGTAATCACAAAATCGATCTGAGCGCCCGGCATGTTCCGTAAAACGAACGCCGGGCGTTCCTCGTTTTCTGCCCACATTTCCGTTTCGGGGATCAGGATACGAGCGCGGAACGGCACGATGACCGCGCAGTACATCCGCTTGGTCTCGACCTGTCCGGTCTGCGCGCTGCGGACGGTCATGGAATGGGGATCGACGCCGATGATCGTGCCGCACATGACGCTTCGGCTGCGGAAGGAGGCATAGATCGTGTTCCACTCCTGCCGCTGCTCCGGCGAGAGATCCTGATCGAGCGCACGGAAGTCCAGATTGTAGAAGGATTTCTTCTCCGGTTCGCTTGGTTCTGGCAGTTCTTCCGCTGCGCTCGATTCTCCTTCGACGTATGGCTGCACGGGTTCTTCGATTTGCGGCGCCAATCCGGGCCGTTCTGCGGGGGTGAGTTCTTCAATGTCGGTGATTTCCGGCTGCACAGTTTCTTCCTGCAGCACTTCTGGTTCGGCTTTCTTTCTGGGCATTTGTAGTTCCTCCTAAAAATTATTTTCTGGCAAAGAAGCGGTGCGTGCCGTTCTCTTGCCGGATTGCAAAAATAACGGGTCTGGTGTACGAAAATGCTTCTGGTCGGATGCCATCAGGCAGCAGAATGATGTTTTTTTCGTCCCGCCGGATCTCATGCTCCGGCGGCGGATCACTGCCGGACACAATGACAAATTGTTTGAAGCTGGCTTCTCCAAGCGAAAAGCGGAGCAGGATGTGTTGATCCACGGCATAAAAACTCTCCGGCTGCGCCGCGGACAGCTCCAGCATCACGTCAATGGCTTCAATCTGCTGTGGGCTGGGCTGCCCTCCGGTTTGCGTAACAAGACCATTTGAGATTTGCAGCAGTCCGCCCATCTGCATCTGCCGCACACAGGCATTGGTCACACGCACGGCATCATCAAGAAAAGAAAAAGCAAACATCTTTTGCAGCAGCGCGGCAAGCTGCCGCTGCTCCGCGCAGCCAAGTTTCTCCAAGACCGCCAGAAGATACTTTTGCTGTTTCGTCAGCAGCATCAGCCTCGCCCCTTTCCCGGCGGCGAGCGCAGTGAATTGAGATATGGGTCAACCATCAGATTGCTCTCTGTTTCTGTGATGCAGTTGTAGATCGTGGACATGACGTATTTCGTGGAGTCGCGGACAGGGGCGTTCCGGTTCGCGTGCAGGTTGCTCTCCGCTTCTTGCAGGACAAAATAGTTCAGCAAGTGCAGGCGCGAGCGTACCCGGCTTCTCGGCAGAACGGCCTGTCCGATGCGCAGGTTGTCCGAGTAAAAAAGCCGCTCAATGGCATTCTCAAAAACACGCGCCACCTCCGGCTTGAAATACGAAAGCTCACAAGCATCCAGAATGCCCGTGAGCTCTTTTTCATCGTCCGCCGGTCCATCCTCCGAAGCTACGGATGGACTGACATCTGAGAAACTGGTATCAGGTTGACTAAAATCAGTATTACTTGCGCCCGAATCCTGCGGTTCTGGAACATCAGGATCTGCGGTTCTAAAGGCGAGGATTTCGGGGTTCTGGGGCTTCGGATCCTGCGGTTCTTCCGCGTCAAGAAACGCAGAATCCGCGGTTCTGGAACCGCAGGATTCATACGATTCAGAGCAAAACGGTGCGCATTCGTAGCTGGAATCATCGATGGGCGTGACGCTGGCCAGATAGATCTGATTGGCGTCGCCGCGCCCGCAGCGCTTTTCCCAGATGAGCTGAAGCTCCGCCAGCTTGCGGAATGCCGCTGTGACGCGCTGCTCACAGATGCGAAGCTCCTTCGCCAGCGCCTTGCGTGGAAAGATCACGAACACCTCGCCGGCGTCATTCACCCAGCCGTTGCGCCGCGAGAGCTGAAAGCGGTTCAGAAGAAATGTATACGTCACTTTCGCGTCCAGACTCATATCCGCATATCGCGGGTCGGAAAATAACCATCGCGGCATCTGCATATGCCAGACGTTCTGTACGTCCGTTTGCCGCATAAGGCGGAAACTTGGATGCTCGGTCAGCTTGGCTGCTTTCATAGGGGTTCCTCCTATTTCTAAAGTGAAATAATTATATTGACGGGAAGGAATAATTCGTTTATAATTAAAGCAGAATAAATACTTGGAGGGATGCTATATGATGATTCGTTCTGCAACCGCCCTTCGGAATGACTACGATGGCATGGTGAAACTCTCGACTGAAAAGCAGGAGCCGATCTATCTGACGCGCAACGGTGACGGTGAAATGGTATTCCTGCCGATCGAGCTTTGGGAAAAACGACAGGCAGAGCTGGAGCTTTTTGCGGAAATGCTGCGCAGGGAGCAAAATAAGATTGCCGGTGCAAAGACATATTCCGCAAGCGAGCTGCGTGCCGACGTGGAGGACGTTCTTCGTGAGAGTTGAGTGGTTAAATGAGGCGCGGAATGAGTTTCTGGCCTTCCTGAAATTCTACAAAACTGAAGTCGGCATTCCTTACGCAAAGAAGTTTGCCGAAAAGATTCTTCACGCCACAGAGCAGCTTGCAGACTTTCCGGAGCTTGGCGTACTCAAATACGATACGCTGATGGGCAAGCACGGTTTCCGTGCTCTGTTCATCGACCAGTATGTCTGCATCTACAAAATTGAGATGGATACGGTTTATATCTACCATTTTGCAGATGCCCGAAAGAATTACATGTATCATATTTTTGGAATGGAATAGGCGACTACATATCCAGAATGCTGTCCACCGTACACTCCACCATTCCGATCTCGTCATCCTCAGCCAGATCGTAGGCGGGCGGCTGCCCGCTGCGGTCTGGCTGTTTTTCGTTGTCGGGCGGTTTGGGGATGTTTGACGGTTCTTTCTGAACAGATGCTTTCTTTTGCGGTGCTGCTTCGGCTTCTTTTCTTCGCCACTCCGGGATGTAGTCAATGACACGGCAGGTGGTGAGGCCGGCGTAGTCCGGCAGCTCCTCCGGTGTCATTTTGTAGAGGAGCGCGGGCTTGTGCCCCTTGAACAGCGCCAGACACTTCCGGTTCTCCAAGCGCAGGACTTCATCGGGGTTCATCAGGTCGCGCTGCGTGTTGCTGCGCGTCTGCGAGTACGGGCGCGTGGACGAATACACCGGCGAGAACAGCGGCATCATCGGCATCTGGTTATTGAGAACGGAGATCGTCACCTTGCCGCATTTCTCCGAAATGTACTTTGCCGAAGTCAGATCATTGCAGCCCATATAGAGCGTCTGGTCGAACGTCGCAAGCTGATTTTCCCATTCCTTGCCCGGATACTTTTCCTGCCACTGGGAAAGGCTCTGCACGACGATTTGTGCGGACATGTTAAAGCCGCGGATACTGTTCAGACTGTCCGCTACGCCGTCCAGATAGCCGATGTTGCAGTATTCGTCCAGACAGAAATTCGTCAGTACCGGCAGTCGTCCGCCCGCGCATTGCAGACGTGCGAAGTTTGAAAGCTGCGGCAGCGCCAGCGAGAAGAACAGCGACGATAAAAAGCGGTACGCGCTGTCCTGTGCGGAGATGATGACAAAATACACACACGGCCGCTTGCCGGGGAGCAGGAGGTCTACATCATGGTTGCGCGTGATCTTATCCGCCAGACGGCTCTGGAAGACCGCCAGCCGGTTGCCGAGACCAATGACGATGTTGCCCCATAGATTCTCTTTCGCCTTGAGGAACAGACCGTGCGGGTATTTGGCTGGATGCTCCGGCGGGAGAGCAGCTAACCTGCGGTTGATTTCCTCAATGCTCTCCGTTGCGATCATGCGGTACACATCGCCGAGGCCACGCTGCTCAATGGGGAGAAGGTTCCCGTTGGCATCGCGCAGATTGACGACATAGTGAATGAGCGCCATCAGGAGGTTCAGCTCCGCCCGGCTCCAGAAGTCGTTGGCTTCCTTCGGCCCCGACGTATTCTGCACGATCGTATTCGCTACCGTCTGCACGAGCTGCGGCTGTGTGTCAAGGCCATACAGACAGTTCCAACCGTCCGAGTGTTCCATGTCCAGAAAGTTCACAGCTTTCACATAGAAGCCATGCTGCCGGAAATATGGGGAAAGACGCTCAAAAAGCTCCCCCTTGGCATCCGTGATGAACGCGGACTCGCCGCGCTTGGCGCAGCCCATGAGGAACGGGATGATAAAGCCTCTGGACTTGCCGCTGCCCGGCGCGCCGATGCAGAGTAAGTTATTATTGTCTCCGGCGACCATCCGGTGCGCGGCATAGAGCGCGTAAGCGTCCGGATCGTCCGGATGCTTTTTGACTTTGCCGAGGATCATGCCATCCGCTTTGCCCGTAGGCGACAGCTCCAGAAACTCGCGCATCTCTTTCTCCGTCAGAAAACCAGACGTGCCATGTGTGCCGTCCGGGAGAATGTCAAACCCGCGCGGGTCATGCGTGTATTTGTAGCCGGAGAACCAGATGTAGCCCTTCTTTGTGATGAGGCAGATGATCAGCACGATCACCAGCGTTGTTACAATTCCAAAGCCCGTGAATACCGCACCCCAATTTTTGAACGGGTTCAGCACCCAGATGCTTTGGATTTCTTCGCCTGTTTGGTGGAAGGTCGATGCAATTCCGAGCCGCAGGGAATTGAGAAACATCCCATAAAAATACCAGCCGACGATCACGGCTGGCACGCGCATAGGCAGCTTGGCTTTGTTTCGGGCAAACCAGCTTTTGAATCTTGCGTCCAGTTTGTCCTCCAGCTTTTCAAGGAGCTTTGAGAGGCGGAACATCCAGAACACTTCCTTCCGATGTGTAAAATGGCAGGTCAGGCGGCGCGTATGGCACGGTGCTTCCGAGCAGCTCCCGCAGCGCTGATTCCGTAATGGTAAAGACACGCGCCTTTCCGGTCTCGCGGTAGCGGCGGTTCAGAACGGTTTCTACTTGCTCCGGCAGCGCGGCCAGCACGATTTGGGAGATACCATCCGAACGGGTCGTTTCTACCGCCGCGTCAATGCGCCGTAGATCCATGTCTGCTGCCATGACGAACGGAACGCCCTGATACAGAGCGTCGTACATCGACCGGTCAGCAGACGGCGGAACGTAATGCGACTTCAGGATGATCCTCGCCAGAAGTTCGCGGTAATTGGGTGCGCCCATGATGCGGAGCTGCAAACAGCCTGTGCCATTGCACGGCAGCAGAAACAGCGGCAGCTTCAGGCAGTCATAGACCTCGCGGTAGGTTTGCAGGCGCGTATTTTGCTTCTCTTGCACGGTGTCCAGCTCGGAAAGGATCTCCTCGTAGCTGGACGCGGCAAAAATTATGGCGCGCTGCTTTACGGGGATCGCCGCCGTATGATTTTGGAACGCGGTCAGTTCATCCGTCAGCGCGACGCAGCCGATACCGGGGCTGACCCAGTGAATCGCGCACATGAGGTTGCCAGTGTGGAGCAGCGCCGCCACACGGGTACTGCCCCACGGATTGGAGCCGCGATTACGGGCGATCATGGGAAGAAACATCGCCTGTTCGCATAGTGCGGAAACGTCTGCCGTAAAAACAGAAACACCGGCCTGATACGCGGTGGTCATCAGCTTTGCTTGCCGGATGCGGCGCAGCGTATCGGCAGCTTTGTAAGCTGGGGCAACCGCTGCGGGGAGTTTCGGAAAGGCGGTGTCGAGCAGTCGGTTCCCGGCGGCGGTCAGCGTGTAGGCTTGTGCGGGGGAATAGAGCTTTATCAGGCGGAGGATTTCAAGGTTCTGAACCTCGCCCTTGGAAAACACGCCGGTCAGATCTTTCGCCAGCACAAAGCGGCACCAGCGGAGAAAGCGCAGGATATCAAGGTCGCGGGTCGTAAAAATCATGGCAGTTTCCATTTTCCTGCGAGGCACCGAAACTGCGCTTGCGCCGGTTCCGGCGCAACCACAATTTCGGTGCTTCTGCGTGACTTTTGCCTGCTTGACCGATGGGTAGCCGTAGATGCCGGGTTTTTGCCGTCCACCAGACGCTTCAAATTACGAAAACGCATGGAATTACAAGCGGTTTGACCCATCGGTTTTTTCCGAGCTTCAGACAAGGCAAAAAGAAGTCGAGGGGCACAGCGCAACGGATGGCTCCAAAGGCCGGTATGCGATCCCTTTTCGATGAAACCGGAAAAATTCTTCCTCCGATTCCGACAGCACCAGGCTGATATGGCAGACATTCTCCGCGCTGCGGCTGGACATCATGTGGACGGATAGGTGGTACTGGTCGTCATCGTCAATGACCAGACCCTTGAGTGCATTGCTCACGGCTTTCCACCCCTTGTTGTCCTGATCGAATACGTGCCGGCCATCCACGTCGCTGTGTTCGTCGATCACCAAAAGCATCTGCTTGAAATACAGGCGGAAATTCGTGTGCTGCGTATAGGCCGTCAGAAGCTGCCGCACCGTGTCTGTCAGCCAAGTCGCGGGCATATACCGGCAGTGCGGCAGGAGCGTATCGAGCTGCATATGTACCCAGCCCGCGCCCGCGATTTCAATGTGCCCGGACGGAAGCTGGAACTCCAGTCCGTCGCGCCACCCATACCCACCGACGCCCGGCATCTGTGTTTCGCAGAGGGCGCGCAGATAAAGCGTCGCAGACTCAAAGAAATACGCGGTTTCTTCCAGCGTGAGCTGCAATTTCTCGCGGCTCATTTTGCCGCCGTCAGAAAGTGCGGACAGAGCGCCTGCTTTCTGCGAAGCTTTGGCAATGACGGACTGAAGCTTTTTTGTTTCTGCTGTAAATCTTTCCTCGTTCATCGTTCAAATTCCTTTCTGTTCAGCAAATCCGTTGGGGATGTTGTAATGGCGTCGTATTCCTTCTGCGTCGCGTAAAAAGCAATCGGCACATGGTTATAACCGATGCAAAGAAGTCCCTCGCCGCGGCGGAATCTTGTGATCTGACGGACTTCTTCCTCGGAGAGATTCAGAACATTTTGAATCAGCCGGGCTTCCTGTTCCTCCATCTGCATAACGATCTTGATGCGGCTGGAATCCAGAATGCCTTTGCCGTATTTGCCGTTGTCGAGAGAGAACAGGTCTTGCATACCCTGTGTGGATGTGATCGCGATACCGCCGAGGCCGCGGATGGTCTTGACCATTTCCTGAATGTACCCAGCCGCCAGCGGGTTGGAGTTTGCGCCGACGAGCGACCAGAGTTCGTCTGAAATGAGCGCGGAGAGCTGTCCACCTGCGCCAGAAATGAGGTCGTTCGCGATGTCCGTCGCCCAGAAGATACCGGGCAGAAGCAGATCGTCGGGCATACCAGACGTGTCAATGACGATGTATTTGTTGTCGAGGTCAATTTCATTCCGGCTGCCCATCGCAGAGGCTGAGCCGGTCACATACCGTGCCAGCACAACGGCCAGATGCCGCGTGTCCGCGCTTTCCTGCAGCACGTCATACCAATCCGCCAGAATAGGCATTCTGCGAAAACTCCCGTCCTCGTTCAGAACGGAAGCGTTATCAAATGTGATGCTGTACCGCCGGTAGCATTCGACCAGCGATGTGTCCAGATAGTTCCGGTCTTCGTCGCTGAGATCGCGCTTCTGCAGGCTGTACCAGATGATGAGCCGCGAAATTTTATCTGCCAGCACGGAATCGTCACGGGAGGCAAGCCCTTTGAGGCCCGCGTAGGTATCGAGCGATTTTCTGCGGATGGCCATAATATTGGGGCAGTCCGGCGAGGATGGTGACATTCGCAGGTACAGTCCGCCAAGCTGCTCGCAGCGCGGGCGGAATTCGTGTCCTTTTTTCGGGATAATGTAAATGACACGTTTCCCTTGCTGACGTAAACGCCCGCCAACACATTGGAGCGTGAACGTCTTGCCCGCACCGGACGAGCCGCCGATCCAGATGTTGCCGTTCGTGTATTTGTAGTCATCATAGGGATTCAGAAAGACCGGAGAACGGTTGTACATATTGAGACCCAGAAAAATACCGTTCCGGTCGGACAGCTCATAGGACGCGAACGGGAACGCTGCCGCCACGCCGCTGGTAAGCGCATTGCGGCGCGACTTGCGTTCAATATCCGGGTCGAGGTATAAAATTGGCAGCATGGACAAGAACGCCTGCTCCTGCTTGTACTCGCAGCGGCGGGCGATCATGTCCACGGAGACACACAGCTTTTCAACCGCCGTGACACGGTGTTCCAGCGTTTCAGGATCACCGGCCGTGACCTCAATGAGCGTGTGCATATAGTAAAAGTCCTCGCCCTGCCGGTTCATTACGTCCTTTAAGTACATCCCGGAGGCGATGGCGCTGTCCAGCTCCTCGAAGTCCTGCCGGGTGTCCGCAACGTCGCGCATCCGGCTGCGGTTCATCATGGTCTGCTGCGAGATCTTCGCCAGAATTTTTTCTTTGGATTGCTTGTCAAAGTGGAACAAAATGCTGACGCCCTCGCCGGCCTCGACCAGCGGTGCCAGCCAGCTTGCGCCGACTGTCGTGGAATAGCCGTAGCCCGTGATGTAAAGATAGGCATGAAAAATGCCGTCCACTACAATGTAGTCCCGGCTTTTGGTGTCCACGCTCGTGGGCGAGAGAATGTCCAGAATTGTTGTTGAGCCTGCCTCCAGCTCGCTCAGGTCCGGCGTTTCCGCGCCGAACAGCAGACGCTTGAGAAACGGCTGCTTCTTCGGCTGTTCCTCGACGGGCAGCTCTGCCTCTGGCGGTAGGCTGGGCGGCGGGGCGGATTTGTTCTTGCGGTGCTTTTTCAAGTGGATCACACTCCTTGAAATTATTTGGGTTTTGGATATAATAGAATCAGAAGGGGGCGTTCGCATGAGCACATTATCTTTCAAGGCTTTTTGCATTGAATACTATGCCGCGCATATCGGGCGGCCCAGCAATGAGGTCTATGCGCTGTTTGAACGAACGGGTCTTCTAAATCTGCTCGATGAGGATTATGAGGATCTGCACGGTATGAGCATGGTATATCTGATGCAGTTTTTTGACCGATATCTGGAGGGCGCGGCATGATTTTGTATCACGGAAGTACGATGGAGGTTTCGCAGCCGCACATTCTCAAATCCGAAATCGGTCGTGACTTTGGTTTTGCATTCTATACCACGGATATTCAGGCACAGGCCGAACGCTGGGCCAGACGCCGCGCCATGATCGAGAGCCGCCGCACAAAAACGAAGGTTCAGGCTATTGTCAGCGTCTACGAATGGGACGAGGATGCTGCGAAGCAGCTTCAATTTTTACAGTTTGACGGCGCGAGCATGGAATGGTTGGATTTGGTCGTGACCTGCCGCAGTCGAACAGATTATTCTCACGGCTATGACATTGTCGAGGGCAAAATTGCAAACGACAATGTGGGTGAAACGGTATCCTACGTTATGCAGGGGATCATGCGTAAAGAAGACGCCATCAAGCGGCTGCGGTTTGAGCAGATCAACAATCAAATCGCGTTTTGCACGGAAGCGGCTCTGCGCACGCTTCACTTTCAGAACAGCTATATCTGCGGGAGTGTGAATCCATGAATCACAGCACAACACGCGCAACCATTTTGCCGGAGATTATCCGGAAAATTATGGCGCACGATCATCTGAGCGAAGATGAAGCCCTGAAAGCCTTCTATTCATCAGCAACTGGTGCGTCCTTTGCCGATGACGAAACCGGACTTTACGGTCAGTCTCCAAATTATGTCTTTGGCTTGTATTTGGATGAAATGACTGCAGACAACAACTGATAGTATTTGTTAAAAAAGAATGCATAGGCTATAAAGCAAATAACAATCACAATATATGCTAGGGCAATTACGACAGCATGGTTGGGCTAAAGTATAGATCACGCGTTAGTTCAACGCAGATATCCAACAATAGCAGTTTTTGAGGAACGGATTCATCCGTTCCTCGTTTATTCTCCATACACCCCATGCACCTCCGTTGTCATATCAAACACGCCCTCTGGCAGCTTGACGCGCAGGCTGGTGCCTTTGTTGATCAGCTCATACAGGAGCTTCAGCACGAAATCATCTGTATAGCGCGGCTCTAAGACCTCCAGCTCGCAGATATCCAGATACCGCCGCGCGGTGTCCGCTTCTTCGTTCAGGCGCTGAATGATGCCCTTGACGGTATTGCGCTTGGCGCGCATTTTCGCTTCGTACTGAAACACGAGGAAGAACCTATGCCGGATGGACTCGCTGGCAATGCCGAGACCGATCTTCTCAATATTGTCCTCGATCTCCGCGCGGCAGTTTTCGCTCTCCTCGGTTTTCTGGAACTGCCGCATCTGTTCCACATATTCGCTCGTGTCCGGCGGAAGTGTGCGCACCTCGCAGCTCATGCTGTCCGGCGCAATTTTCAGATACGCAGCGTAGGATGTGATAATATTCTGCTGGTCGGATGGTGATTTGAGGTAGAAATTGACGGGCAGCACCTCCAGAATTTTAATAAAGCGGTTGTCCTTCGTGATGACCACGCCGCCAATGATATTCTTGACCGGCAGCCATGCCTGAATGCTATCACGATAGGTCGCGCCGCCGTGGCTGGATGGCGCGGCTGTGCCGAAAATGGCGTCCTTCATGCTCATAGACGCACCTCCCCGCGGTAAAAGATCATGCGCCGGTGCTTGCGCCAGTTTATCCACGCCTTGAGCCATCTGGTGAGACTGTCGCCGCCGATGCCAATGAGCGCGAAACCGCCCACGGGAACGAGGATCGTCATCGTGACGATGATCTTTGGCATAAGCGTCAGCGGCAGAAGCGCCAGACAGAGAAAGAGGATGGGAATGCACAGCAGCACGGTTTCGACCGCATTGCGGATCTCAAACACGCCGAACAGCTTGCCCGCGTCCGTAAAATTTACGGGGATATGATAGGTTTCATAGCTCATATTCGTATTCTCCCACGCGCTCCATCAGACTGTTTTTGCAGGCGATATATTCTTGCTGCAATGTATCAAGTTTTTCTCCGCGCTGCGCGATGATCGCCTCAAAGCCGCTTTGGATTTTCTGTACAGTCTCCGCCGACGGCTTGTTTTCGCTCAGTTCCAGCTCGCTGATACGCTGCGCGGATACGCCGCAGGCCAGGCCAAGCTCGACCATGCTGACATGGTGCCGCAGGCGGAGAATGCGGAATTTTCTGACCTTCATAGGCCCCTCCTTTATTCGTCATATTGTATGTACGGGATCTTGCACCAGCCCTGCCAGCCGCGGCCTTCAACCTTTGTGCGGACAACACCGTATTGGGTTCCCATCGCTTCAATGGCATAGCCGTTCCCGACGTAGACGCCCCAGTGTCCCTGCTTCCAAAGACCAAGTCCAACGATATCGGGCATCGTGTCCATACCGCCGTACTCGGTGCCGTTTTCCTTGGCAGACGCATACATCCGGTCGGCATTGTAGTCCGGCATCCCGTTTGTGTTGTAGTCAATGGTCAGCGTATCAGGGTTCAGCCATCCATAACCCTTCAGCAAGCCAACACAGTCTGTTGTACGCCTGCCGAGCCAGTGTTCGCGGATAAATGCTTCCGACGCGCCGATGTCCGGGTACTGCTCCAGCTTGTATTGGAGCATGGATTCCGTCAGGACGGTTCCAAACGTCCCCCACACATAGCCCCAGCCATGCTCCCACGCCTGTATCGCATAGGCGGCGAGATCATGGTTGTTTTTTGTATGCGGATTTGTAAAGCCGGAGATATCAATGGTGTTGTCTGCACTGCCGCCGCTCTCCGCGCCGCCTCCGCCACCACTGCCGCCGGGGGAGGATTCTGCCGGACCGGTATAGCTGGTATCGCCAGCGTAATTTGGCTTGTAGGCTTCAAATTTATCTTTGTATTTACCCAGCGCGTCGCTCTCATAGATCGTCTCGAACAGCGCACCCGCCCACGTTTTGGTGTCCTCATCGAACCCCAGATCATCCATGAGCTTGTCTTTATCGAGCGGTTGAAAGATAATGCGGAGGACAGTCTGGTCGCCGGAGGATTCCAGCCGCGTTGTGTGCTTGAGATTGGAGATCAGAAGCGATTGAACCTCCTCCGGCTTCATTTCTGACAAATCCTGCTTGTGGGCGACGGAGTTGATAGCGATGTACCAGCAGAGATCTTCTTCATCAAATTTGCTGGACACCCGAATTTCATCAATTGTGACGCCCTGATTCTCATACGCGGCAGCTTCGCCGGTGATGATGGCGTCCTGCTGCGTCTTTTCAAAGTCCTCCAACGACAGATACGCGCCGCCGATGGAAAGCGCCTGCTCCCGCATGGTGATCTGCGGGTCCTTTTCGGACGTTTCGTAGCCGAAAAACATATTTGGCATCGCGGAGATCACAAACATGGGTATCACGATGATGGCAATGAGAACGCCGACGGCAAGCTTGATGATCGTTGGCAAAAGCTCCTTCGCAGCGGCGGCAGCCGCGCCGTGAAGCCCTCCTGCGATTGCCGCCCGCACGATGTTGACAGCTGCCTTGACCACGCGCGCCGCATTCGCCATGACCTCCGCAGCGGAGCGGCGGTTCCGGTCATTCATCCGATGCCACCTCCTGCGTGTTCTTTTGCGGGCGCTTCGTCGTCTTCTGCGAGGCTTCATGCAGATCGAGATGCGACGGAATAGATTCCGGCCTTCTGCCGGTCAGCGGAACGAACGGCTTCTTGACCGTCTTTTCCGCAGCGGGCTTCTGCGCCGCCGATGCTGCTTCCGTGTTGATCCCAACTGCCGTGGGCGCGATTCCTGCGGTACCGGGGCGATGGTAGAGCGTCTGCTCCTTCTTCTGCGGCTCCGGCTGTGCGCCGGCCTTGCGTTCCTGCGGTACCGGACGCTTGGCAGAGGATTTTGCTGCAGGGCTTCTTTGCGGCCCGCGCGATTCCTGCGATACCGGAGCCGACGCAGTCATGCTGCCCATAGCAGACGGGGTCGCCGGTTTCCTGCTCTGCCGTTCGGAAGAAGCGGCGGAAACAGGAGAAGCTTGTGTGCCAGTCTGCGGTATCGGATTTTCTGCGCTGCCGCTTTGTGCGGGAATTGGGCGCTGCGAAGCGTGCTGTTCTGCCGGACGCGCTGCATCAGGCCGCGCGGTCGAACGTGGGGGCGTACCAGCTTCGCGGTTGGAAGACGGCGCTGCCGAAGATACCGGTGTTGTGGGTGCGGGATGCTCCCGATTTGTGGAGCGGCCATCCATACGGACTCCGCTGGACGGCTGCACTGTGCCGCTGGACTGCTGGGCTGAAACATGATTCTGCTGCGTGATCTGGGTATTCCCATTTGCGGAAACGCGCGTTGTCTGCTGCACGGGCTGGGTATAACGCCCGCCGATGGACGTGCGCTGTGTTCCTGCTGTACCGGGGACTGGCGTATTCTGCGGGCCACTTGATTGCTGCGGCCGCGTACCAGTTCCTGCGGTATCGCGGTTCGGAGCAGAACGAATGCCCTCTGTCGAATGGAAAACTGGCTGTTTTCCTGCCGTACCGCTTGGTGCAGATGTTGACTGTACGCCGCTGTGCGGCGCGGACGGATTTCCTGCCATACCGGATTGAGGGGATACCGGCACAGACGGATGTTCTGCTGTCGGGGTCTGCTCTCTTGCCATGTTCGGAGCCTGCACAAAGGTACTGCGCTGCTGCGTCGTTTCTGTATGCGCAGACTGCATCTGACCTTTTCCTGCGCTGCCGACAGGTTGTGCCGGGCTTCGCGGAGTGGCAGACAGCGATGCAGGATTGTTCGGCATTGCATTTGGCGCGGCCGCATTCGGTGCGCCTCGCTGTGTGTCAGGCGGCTGCACAAAGGTGCTGCGCTGTTGTGCAGACTCGGCCTGTACCGTCTGCCCCTGTGCGTTGGTACTGTGATACGATTTTCCTGCGCTGCCGGTCGGCTGAACGGTAGTGCGCGCTGGATTTTGGCCTGCCGTTTTTCCCGCTGTGCCGCTCAAAACAGTCCCACCGTGATTCTGCACTGTTGTGCTGTTGCGCGGATGGGATTCCGACTGGGAATGTACGGTCTGCTCCTGCTGCGTATTCTGCGTGACCCCGCCGTCTGTGCCGCCTATGCTGGGCTGCACAGTTCCTGCATGATAATACGGCGCATTGGGCACTGTATTTCCTGCTGTTGGCGCTGCCACATGACCAAGTGCACGTCTGGTGCCGGGCGGCACGGCGGTTTTGCGCGTGGAGTTCGTCTGCTTTCCCGCTCCAGCAGGCGCGGCTTGAGGGAATGCGCCCGCCATCTTTTCGGCGGCGGATTGTACGGTATCCGTCTGTGCAGCAACCGTCTGAGCCGAAATAGATTCTTGATTGAATGCAGGATTCGCGCTGTTTTGCTGCGCAGACGTGCTATGATGATAGCCGTTTGCGTGCGAGGGCGCATTGACATTGGAAGCGCTGCCCGCGCCGCCAGAGCGCGGTCCGGTCGGTGCATTCGGCTTGGAATTTCCGCTGCCGCTGCGCGGCTGATTGCCGTTCCTGCCGATGGTATGCGCTGCATTGGACACCATTGAGCGAACGACCATCATCGTCATTGCACCGGGGAAGCCGCGGCCTAATGGATCGCCCGTCATAGCCGGATTCAGGCCGATGCGTGCAAGGATGCTGTCCGCTTTTTTCGCCACCTTGACGATGGTAACGACCAGCACCATCCATGGCAGCACGTCAAGACCGCTCGGATAGTAGGACAGTACAGACAAAAGCATCTTGACGAACATCACGTTCGTCGCCATGAGCAGGCACATCGAGCCAAACATCCGGCACCAGCCGGTAAAAATGTCCGACGTATTGCGACTGCCGCCCATGCCAAAGGCCAGCGGTGAGGTGATCGTCAGCACGGCGAGGATAAAATACCGCTCTGCCATTTCCATAATGAGCTTGAACGTCTGGAACATAACGATGATGCCGCAGATCACGACAAGCAGCCAAGAACCGGTCAGACCGCCGAAGGAGGCTTCATCCGCAAATGTAATATCCACGGCGTCCGGCATTTGCAAAAGCTCAATGACGGTCGATGTCATATTCAGCCCCAGCTCGCAGATCTGCGGGCTTGCCACCAGCAGAAACGAAAAGGCAAACGTCCGTGTAAAAAGCAGCTTCGGGTCTTCAGCGTCGAAGCCGAGCCCCGCCGCCATGCCGCGCGTTGCCTGAAAGACGAGATTGCCGATGAGCAGCGCCCAACCGACGCCCAGCATGATCTGGCGGATGGTATCAATGACGGGCATGTGCTCCCGCAGATACGCAAAATCCAGACTCATGAGGTCAAACAGCACGGACGCAAAATACTCCCAGCATTCCAGGATCAGGCCATAGATCCATTCGATAAAGCCCTGAAAGAGCAGTTCCAGCAAGCGGTCCGCACCTCCTTTTCCACCGGATGATTCTGTTTAGCCTTGGATCGTTGCAAGACCCTGAAACAGCGGTGCAACATAGGCGATAAACGCGCCGATGCCGTTGATGACCGCCCACGCGATCCAGATGCGGCGCAGCCAGTCCTACGCCTGATCGACCTTGTGCTGGTTGTTGGAGAGCTTCGCGCCGACGACCGCGACAGCGGACATCAGGCCGGCCAGCACCGTGCTGATGCCCGCGATCTTGTTGTAGACATCCACGATGATCCGGTTCGCCGCCGTCCACATATCCTCGACAGCAAACGCCTGCACACAAAACAGGCTGACGCACAGCAAAAGCAGCAGGCAGAGTGTATAAAAACGATATAGCTTTTTCATTGATTCCTCCAAAAATGGATGTGCCGGAGGCTGAGCAGTTCCCGGCATTGAAATGTTCATATTTGAACGATAGAATAAAAATGTAAAGGAGTGAACGCCATGCTCTACGCATGTAATACCTGTGAGCAAACCTTTTGGGGCTTTGACCGCTTCATGCCGCAGCAGTGCCCGGAATGCGGGTGTATGACGGTGCGCAAAGCAACCGAGGAAGAACAGATCGCCTATGAATTAGAGCAAGCCCTATCCTGGCAGGCTGCGCACAGCAGAATCGAAGCATAAACCTGAGAACGGAAACCCGTTCTCAGGTTTTTTGATCATTCACCGCCCCATTCCAGCACAAAGACAATGGAGAGAACTTCCTGCTCTGTAACTGCTTTGGACACAGCGCTGACAACGGCATCGTAGGAGAGTGGCAACCGGCTGTTCTCCGCAATTTCCCACGGGGAAGTCAGGGAGAATATCTCTGTATCACCAGTTTTGTTGGTCTGCGCATCATTGATCTTGAAACCGAGGAGCTTCGCGTCAACCTTTTCATGCGCCATGTCAGTCGTGTAGGGAACGAGCTGCCAGCCA
>OHOP01000259.1_pt1 | contig 33114 bp, 27 predicted proteins | sample 1569821 | NCBI WGS metagenome assembly OHOP01 (sample SAMEA3879527, study PRJEB24766) | human gut metagenome | biome: human-associated habitat; feature: feces | place: USA | collected 1985/1987
AAATCGACTGACCTTTCTTTTTTACCCAACAATATCTTTAATTAAGGGAGACGGGACGGGGCTACCCGGAGATGGAGAAGATCCTTTATATCTGCAACCGCTATCAGGTGTCCATCGCCGACCTGTTCGCCGAGGAGGCCCCGGTACCCGCCGCGGCGGTGGAGGCACGCCCCGCGCCGGAGCAGGAGGCCGCCCCCCTGCCCCGCGCCACGCTGGGCAGCGCCGTGGGCGCCTTCCTGACCAACCTGTCCCCCAAAAACAAATGGCTGGCTGGAGCTGTGCTGGTAGGCATCGGCGCGCTGGCCGGGATCATCGGACTCATTTTGAGAGGAGGCGACGCAGACATGGCGACAACGATATGGATCGCCGCCATCATTATTTTCGGCGTGGCGGAGGCCGCCACCGCCGGGTTGACATCCATCTGGTTCGTGCTTGGCGGCGTGGCCGGATTGATCGCCGCGGTATGCGGCGGGCCTGTGTGGCTGCAGGTGGGGCTGTTCTTCGCGGTGTCCATCGCGGCGCTGGCCTTCACCCGGCCGCTGGTGGTCAAGCTGATGAAAAAGGATATCAAGCCCACCAACGCCGACCGGGTACTGAACAATGTGGGCCGCGTGACAGAGCGCATCGACAACGCGCTGCCCTCCGGCGCCGTCTATATAGACGGTAAGACCTGGACGGCGCGCAGCGCCGACGGGGAGGTCATAGAGCCGGACGCCGCTGTGCGTATCCTGCGGATGGAGGGCGTGAAGCTCATCGTACAGAAGGAGCCTTGATATGCCGTATGTTCTGGGCGGATTGGCCGCCATACTGCTGGGCGTGGTCGCCCGCATCATTCACCTCATCCATAAGCATACTACGACTATGAAACAAACAGGAGAATAAGGAGGAACTACTATGCCGACACCGGGAACCATCGCCATCATCATTCTGGTCATTCTCATTCTGGCCGTCATCGTCAGCTGCATCCAAATCGTCCAGCAGTCCAAGGCCTATGTCATCGAGCGCCTGGGCGCGTTCCACAGCGTTTGGGGCGTGGGTATGCACTTCAAGCTGCCGTTCATCGAGCGCGTGGTGAAGAAGGTCAGCCTGAAGGAGCAGGTGGCCGATTTCGATCCCCAGCCGGTCATCACCAAGGACAACGTGACCATGCAGATCGACACCGTCATCTATTTCCAGATCACGGACCCCAAGCTGTACACCTACGGCGTGGAGTACCCCATGAGCGCCATCGAAAACCTGACGGCCACCACGCTGCGCAACATCATCGGCGAGCTGGAGCTGGACCAGTCCCTGACCAGCCGCGACACCATCAACGCCAAAATGCGCTCCATTCTGGACGAGGCCACCGACCCCTGGGGCATCAAGGTCAACCGCGTGGAGCTGAAGAACATTCTGCCGCCCCGGGAGATCCAGAACGCCATGGAAAAGCAGATGAAGGCCGAGCGCGAGCGCCGGGAGTCCATCCTGCAGGCCGAGGGTGAAAAGGCCAGCAAGGTGCTGATCGCCGAGGGCGAGAAGCAGTCCACCCTGCTGCGGGCTGACGCCGCCAAACAGGCCAAGATCATGGCCGCCGAGGCCGAGGCGGAGTCCATCCTGAAGGTGCAGCAGGCCATGGCCGACTCCATGCGGATGCTGAACGAGAACGCGCCCAACGATCAGGTCATCAAGCTGAAGGCGCTGGAGGCGCTGGAGAAGGTGGCTGACGGCAAGGCCACGAAGCTCATTATCCCCAGCGAGATCCAGGGGCTGGCCGGTCTGGCCGCCAGCGCTAAAATGCTGGTGGAGAACGACGCGCCCGCCGCGGAGTAAAGCTATGGCAAAGAAAGAGCAGCGCTTTATCAAGGTCATGGAGGACAGCGGCTTTATCAGCAGCAGCGAAGTACTGGTGGATACCCAAACCGGTGTGCAGTATCTCTACCACGCCGTGGGCAATTCCGGCGGGCTGACGCTGCTGGTGGACGCCGAGGGCAAGCCCTTGCTGTACCGCAAGACACCGGACGCACCGGAATTCTGAGCAAAAAAGGAAGCACCCCGCGGGGTGCTTCCTTTTTTGCTTCGCTTTATGACTCCTCCTGGGCGGGCTTGAACACCAGAGCGGCCATATCGGAGAGCGCATCCTCCGACGCGCCGGTGTCGGCCGTTAGGCTGTACGCCAGGCCGGGAGCGAGGTCACGCCAGATGATGCAGCCGGCGCCGCCCGCGTCCCATCGGAGGACGGTGGGGCACCAGCGGAGCCTGCCCTCCGCCGTCAGACTGCCGCCGGTGAAGCCGGAGATATCCGGTGTCGTTTCCGAGACGTCCGAAGTGGGCGCCATGCGGTAGTGCCAGGTGACGCCGTCCAGCGTAAAGGCGACCTCCGTGACCGTCGCGCCGTCCAGATCAAAGAGATCGTAGCCCAGCACGTCCGCGCCCTCCGGGGCGGTGGGGACGGTGTAATACTGGGCGTCCATCAGGGTAAAGGCGGTGACCAGCGGCGCGCCGCCGTCCCAGGCGACACAGTACCACTGGATACCGGCGGATGTGTCGTACCAGCCCACGGCGCCGTCATCGTAGACCAGCAGCGTCAGGCCGTTCACCTGATAGGTGTCTGTCGGGAGGGTACCGTCCGGGGCAGGCAGGGGCTGGCTGGCATATGCCGCGCTGTAGTCGTAGTCATAGCCGTCCAGCAGCACGGTACAGGACACGCCGGTGACGGCGCCCTCGCCGTCCTGACGCCACTGGTAGTCAGAGGTCAGGGACGCGCCCTCCGGCAGGGCCAGAGAGGCGGAGAGAGGCTCGGCGTCCAGCGCAGGCGGCATGGCGACGGAAAAGCTCTTGTCCATGGCGCCGAAGTCGGCGTCTGCGCCGGCGGTATTGTCACCGATACCGGCGGACCAGGGCTGCCACAGGGCCAGGGCCAAGGCCGCGGCGCAGAAGCACGCGGCCAGCGCACCCCAACGGTGCGCCGCACCGCCGCGGGGCAGGGGACGCTGGGCCTCCTCCAGCAGATCGTCGTCGATGGCGTCCATCCAGCGCTTCATTCTGTTGTCGTTCACAGCATCCCCTCCTTTTCCAGCACGATACGCAGACGCTGACGGGTGCGGAAGAGGGAGGATTTGACCTTCTCCTCGCCCGCGCCGCAGCTGTCGGCGATCTCGCGGATGCTCTCGCCATACCAGTAACGGCGGACGAAATACGTCCGGCTCTGCCGGGTCAGCTTGCGCAGGAAGTCGTTGAGTACACGGCGGAACTCCTGCTGCTCCAGGGCGCGGACCGCGCCGTCCTCGGCGGGCAGGCAGCCCTCCAGCTCCTCGAAGGCCACAGTCAGGTCGCTGCGGCGCTGGGCGGCACGGTTATAGTCGCACTTGTCCAGGGCCAGGCGGCGGGTGACGGTGGTAATGTACGCCGCCAGCGAACGGGGGCGCTCCGGCGGAATAGCGTTCCACAGACGGAGCCACACGTCGCTGACGCACTCCTCCGCGTCCCGGGCGTCCGGCAGGATGTGCCGGGCGGCGGCAAGGCAGCGCTTTTCGTATTTCTCCTGCGCGGCGCGGAGGGCCTCCGGGTCGCGGCGGAAAAAATGATCTATGATCTGAGCGTCCTCCATCGGGCACTCCCCTTTCTGTGTGTATCGGTCAGACCATCATAGCACACAGAAAGGGGAAACGCCATAGGAAATCAGAATTTTGCCAGGAATGCGTCGGGTACGGTGCAGCCGTCGGGCAGCACCTCCAGCACCACATAGTTGCCGTTGACGGTAACGGTGGCGTTGTTCTTCCACATACCGGCCTCCTCGGGGTAGGTGGTGTCGTCGGCCATGGCGTCCACGCGGGCCTGGAAGCTCTGGCGAACGATCTCGGCATCGGCGGCGCTCTCCGCCTCCACCATGGACACCTCGCAGGAGGTGGCGGTGGGCGAGATGAAGAACACGGACTGCTTCAGCTTGGCGTTCTCCAGGCCGGGGTAGTAGCTGTTCAGTATCTCCACAGCCGTCTCCTCCAGCAGCACGGGCGCGTTGTCGCCCAGCTCCTCCTGCACCTGCTTGATGGCGGCCTCGTACGCCGCCCGCAGATCCACGGACTGACCGTCGGTCTGCGTCTGGTCGTCCTTTTTCTCGCCGCCGATGTTATCCTCCTTCTGGCCGCAGGCCATCAGAGACAGCGCCATCACCAGCGCCAGCAGCAATGCAGATATCTTTTTCATCATGTAAGCACTCCTTTCGGGCGCGGGGCAGGACCCCGCGCACTTTACCGTTTCCGGAAGGACGGAAGCGTTCTCCGGCGGACAGCGAAACGCCGCCCTCTGCCAGTACTGACGGCGGAGAACAGCGTTTGGTTTCGTTTTTTCGTTTATCGCTCATGGGGCTTGGGGGCGTTCCAGCCCTCGGGAAAGTTTTGCAGCACCCAGTGCCGGGCGTGGTCGATGAAGGCGCGGGTGGAGTGGGAGAGGGCGTTCTTGTCCTTGACACAGATGCCGATGTCCCGGTGGAACACCTTGGGCAGGGTGCTGGCAGCCAGCGGATAGGCGCACTTGTAGAGCATCAGCTCCTCCATGATGCTGATGCCCAGGCCGCCGGAGACCATGGCCAGGATCGTCTGGTCCTGCTGGACGGTGTATTGGATCCGGGGCCGAACCTTGTAGTGATCGAAAATGGCCTGGATCTCATAGTCGTCGCCCTCATCCAGCAGGATGAGGGGGTACTGCTCCAGCGCCTCCGGCGGGAAGGGCTGGCGGCCCGCCAGCGGGTGGTCGCAGGGCAGGATGACCTTCCACTGGTCCCGCTGGAGCAGCCAGTAGTCCAGATACTTCTCCGCCGGGGTGGGCAGGGAGATAAAGCCGCAGTCCGCCTGACCGTGGAGGACCCAGTCGGAGATCTCGTTGTTGAAGTTGGAGGGCAGGAGCTCGAACTCGATGCGGGGGTACTTTTCCTGAAAGGTCTTGAGCATACCGGGCAGCCACTTTTCCGATACACTGGTGAAGGTTGCCACGCGGATAAGACCGGTGTCCAGTCCCCGCAGGTCCTCGGCGTGCTGCTCCAGACGGTGGGACAGGGCGCACATCTCCTGAAAATATGGTGCCAGGGCGCGGCCATCCGCCGTGGGGGTGACACCGCCGTGGCTGCGGACCAGCAGCGTGACGCCCAGCTCCTCCTCCAGCGAGCCGATGGCGTGGCTGACGCCGGACTGGGTGAAATTCAGGGCGCGGGCGGCGGCGGTAAAGCTGCCCAGCTCCACGGTCTTGAGGTATATCTGGTATTTGGTGACGGACATGGGGACACCTCCTGTTCAGGGCCAGTATAGCATATCTCGCCATGTGCTGCAAAGTATTTTTCATGGTTTTGATGATAATCATGCGTTTTACAAATTGCTTGTCCTGTGCTATGCTAAAGACACGTTAAGAAACCCAAACGAAAGGAGGCGCTGAGCATGGTGCTGAACCTCATTCTGGCCAGCCTGGTGGCGGTCCTGGTGGTTACGGGTATCGTGTCCAAGGCAACGGACAAGTAACCCAACACCCTTTGTTTTCTATCCTTAATTTTTTCCCTATTCCCCTTCAAATTGGTGAATGCCGGCGCGCCCTCCCAACGTGCCGGTGAAAGGACGCCGCCCCCTTCGGGCGGCGCCCTTTTTGCTCCGGACGCAGCGCGGGAGGTGATCGCTTTTCCTTGCTATTTCATGCGGCGTATGGTATGATACCGGCGTTAAAAAGAAAGAGGTATTGCCTATGAACCAGAAAAAACTGCATATCCTGTCGCTGCTGGCGGCGCTGACCGCGGCCACCATCTTCGGCATGAGCTTTATGTTCTCAAAAATGGCGCTGGTCACGGCGGCGCCCACAGTGCTGCTGGCCTTCCGGTTCACGGTGGCGGTGGCGGCCATGTCGCTGGTCATCGCGCTGAACGCTCTGGTGGGCAAGGTACGCGGAAAGCCGCTGTTCGCCTTCTCCCTGAAGGGAAAGCCGGTGGGCAAGCTGCTTCTGCTGGGCATCGTGCAGCCGGTGGCATACTTCATCTTCGAAAACTACGGCATCCTGTACACCTCCGCCGCTGTGGCGGGGACCATCATCGCGGCGGTGCCGGTGTGCTGCATCCTGATGGACGTGCTGGTTCTGCATGAGCGCGTCACCCGGCGGCAGGTGCTGTGCGCCCTGGGCGCGATCGGCGGCGTAGCGCTGATCTCCGTGGGCGGGGCGGTGATGATCTCGGCGCTGGGCCTGCTGTTCCTGCTGCTGACCATGCTCAGCGACACGGTGTACTATGGGCTGAGCCACGATGCCGCCAAACGCTTCACCCCCTTTGAGATGACCTATGTGATGTTTGTGGTGGGCATGGCGGTGTTTATTCCGGTGGCGCTGATACAGGCCGGCGGGATAAGCAGCGAGCTGATCACCGCGCCGGCGCAAAGCGGCAGCTTCTGGCTGGCGGTGCTGTATCTGGGCATACTGTCCTCCGGCGTGGCCTACGGACTGCTGAACTTCGCCAACAGTCACCTGACGGTCTCAGAGAGTTCCCTGTTCTCCAACGTGACCACGGTGGTATCGGTGCTGGCGGGCGTGCTCTTCCTGAAGGAGGATTTCAGCCTGTGGCAGGCTCTTGGCGTAGTCATCATTCTGGTGTGCGTGTTCGTGGCCAACGTGTCCGGCGGCGAAAAGAAATAAAAAGATCTCCCCCGACCGGGGGAGATCTTTTTATTTGCGGATGAGGGTCCCAGCCTTCACGCCGGTCATTTCTCCGTTCTTCACGGCCAGTCGGCTGGCCACCAGCACGGCGTCCATACCCAGGGCCGTTTGGCAGGGGTCCTGATAGGTACCGCGCTCGGTGAGGGCGGCGGGGTCGAACACACACAAGTCCGCGTCCGCACCCACGGCGATAACGCCCTTACCCGCAAGGCGAAGGGCCTGTGCCGGGACCTGGGTCAGCTTGTGAACGCCCTGCTCCAGCGTCAGCACACCCTGTTCCCGGACGAAGTGCTGCAGCAGACGGGTACAGCTGCCGTAGACCCGTGGATGGGGCATCCCCTCGGTGGGGTAGGTGGCGTCGGAGATCAGGCAGCTGAGGGGACTGCGGAGGATAGCGGCAATGTCTTCCTCCGCGGCCATGAAGTCGATCATAGTCACCTGGCATTGCTCGCGGATCAGCAGGTCGCAGCAGGCGTCCAGCGGGGATTTGTGCTCCATGGCGGCCTCCTGGGCGATGCTCTTGCCCAGCAGCGGCGCGTCCTCCGGGCAGTGAAGACTGCTGAGGAAGATGCCGTCCCAGCCAGCCAGCTTGGCAATGTCGTCAAACCCGCCGCCGTCTTCAATACGGTGAGCCAGCGTCTCGCGTTCGTGGGGGTCGGCCAGGCGGCGGACAACGGCGTCCATGCCGCCCTCCAGAAACTCCGGCGGCAGGATATGCAGCAGCTGGGTGGAGCCGGCGGTGTAGGGGTACACGTCGCAGCCCACGTCCAGGCCCTCCTCCTTCGCCCGGTGCAGCAGCTCCAGGGCCCGGGGTATTTTTTTGCCCCAGTTGTCCCGGCCCATGGCCTTCAGGTGGCTGATGTGCAGGGGGACCCGCAGTTCCCGGGCCACCAGCAGCATCTCCTCGATGGAATCGCAGACGCCCGCGCCCTCCTGCCGCATATGGACGGTGAGGGGGATATCCTGCCCCGCGATGGGTGAGAGCGCACGGATCAGCTCCGCCGTGGTATAGAAGCACTCCGGGGCGTAACCCAGGCCCAGAGAAACGCCCAGCGCGCCGTCGGCCAGAGCCTGCTCCAGGGCGCGGTGCAGGGCGCGGTAGTGGCGGTCCTCCAGGTGCTCCAGCTCGTAGCCGGCCGCGTCCGCCCGAAGGACGCCGGCACCGGCCAGCATACCCACATGGACGGGGATATTCGGCACAGAGACGAAATAGCCGGAGAGGGTTTCCGTCACCAGCTCCGGCGGGAGAGCGCCGGTGATGGGGCGCAGGTAGTCCCGGATGGCGTCGCCATGGGCGGGGCCGAAGGGGGCGGCGCTGAGGCCGCAGTTGCCGTTGACGATGGTGGTAAGGCCCTGACACAACTCCGCCGCGCCGAAGCCCGGGCGGAACAGCGCCGCGTCGGCGTGGCGGTGGATATCAATAAAGCCGGGGGTAACGGTCCTGCCGGCGGCGTCGATAACATGAGCGGCGGACGCTGCGGACAGATCGCCGATGGCGGCGATCCTGCCGCCGGAAACGGCCACATCGGCCGCAAATGCGGGGCGGCCCGTGCCGTCGATGACGGTGCCGCCCCGGATAAGGATATCAAACATGGTCTGTGCCTCTCTCCTGCTTCCCTGCCGTCAGGGGCAGGGAGATACTGAAGGTGGTCACGCCGCCGCCGCTGTCACAGCGAAGGACTCCCCGGTGGGCATCCACGATGGCTTTGGCAATGGGCAGGCCCAGGCCGAAGCTGTCGCCGTCGGTGCGGGCGTCGTCGGCGCGGTAAAAGCGGTCAAAAATGCGGGGGAGCTTGTCCGAAGGGATATCCGGCCCCTGATCGGTCACGGACACCACAGCGCGGCTGCCCTGCCGGACGGCGGTCAGGCGGATGGGCGTACCGGGTGCGGCGTATTTGACGGCGTTGTCCAGCAGCACCGCCAGGGCCTGGCCCAGCTTGGCGCCGTCGCCCCGGACAGGAAGAGACGGCGCAATATCGTAATCCAGCACATGGCCGGCCTCAAAGGCCACCGGCTCAAACCGCAGGGCGGCAGTCACCGCCGCCTCCGACAGGTCGGTGACGGTGTCCGGCGGGCTGCCGGCGTTCTTCTGGGCGCGGAAGAGGGTGAGCATATCCTCCACCAGAGCCTTCATGCGGCGGCCCTCCGCCCGGATATTGTCCACGTAGACCGCCTGCTCCGGCGAAGCGCTCTGCTCCAGCAGCTCGGCGGAGGAAAGGATGACCGTCAGAGGGGTCTTCAGCTCATGGCTGGCGTCGGAGAGGAACTGCTCCTGCTGGGCCCAGGCGGCACCTACAGGCTTGGTAACCACACCGGAGAGCAGATAGCTGCACAGAAACAGCACCACCAGTGCGCCGCAGCCCACCAGAGAGCAGGCCTTCAGCAGTGTGTGCAGGGAGGTGTATTCCAAATAGGTATCGGTAAACGCAATGGCAGTAGTGGTGTAGCCCCGCTGGCGCAGATAGCGCAGATGAAATTCGTCCAACGTGCCGGCGTCCTCGTCCGCCGCCAGGGCGGCAGTGACGATCTCCGCCATGCGGGTCTCGTCGCTGAGGTCATAGTAGCTGTTGCCGGCCACGCGGACGGTGCCGCTGCCATAGACCTCGGCCACAAAGCAGGGGATGCTGTCCATACCGGGCTGGCTGCGGCCGTAGTCGCCCTGCTCCAGCGCCTGGTACAGCTGCTGCTGCACATTCTTGTGATAGTTGCCCCGGGAGATGAAGTACACCGCCGCGAACACCGCCAGCAGCACCAGCGAGATCAGCAGCATATTGGTGGCCACCACCTTCCAGCGAAGGTGCCGGATCATGCCTCCACCTCCAGACAATAACCCACCATACGGAGGGTCTTGATCTTCACAGTGGATTGCAGATGGGTGAGCTTGCGGCGAAGGAAGGAGATATAGACCTCCACGTTGTTGTCCTCGGCGGCGGAGTCGTAGCCCCAGACCTTCAGGATCAGCTGCTCCTTGGAGACGATCTGACTGCCGTTCCGCATCAGCAGCTCCATCAGGTCGTACTCCCGGCGGCTGAGGCGGACGCTTCGCGGGCCGCATTCCAGCAGGAATGTGCCCATGTGCAGCGTCAGGTCGCCGAAGGCCGTCACCTCCGGGTCGGCAGCGGCGTCCTCACCGCCACGGCGCAGCAGGGACCGGATACAGGCAAGCAGCTCCTCCGGCTCGAAGGGTTTGGTCAAGTAGTAGTCCGCACCGGCGTCCAGGCCGCGGACGCGGTCATTCAGCTCACTGCGGGCGGTGAGCATCAGCACCGGCAGGCGGCTGCCGCCGCCGCGCAGCTGGCGCAGCAGGGCGAAGCCATCCATGCCGGGAAGCATGGCGTCCAGCACCAGCAGGTCGTAGATATCGCTGCGGGCGTTGTCCAGGCCGGAGATGCCGTCATAACACACGTCGGCGGTATAGCCCTGGCGGCGCAGCAGGTCCTGCAGGGTGCCCGCCAGGCGCTTTTCATCCTCCACGATCAGTATACGCATAGCCGCGCCTCCCTTTTCATGGCTTACAGCCCTGTCTCGGACAGGGTCAGGATCTGGGTCAGGGACGACTCCTCCATCCGGTAGATGGTGGTGTCGCCGTCCAGGGCCACATAGCGGCCGCCGTCGCCGGTGGACAGGCCGACGGCAAGGATCAGCGTCCGCTCGGCGCTGTTGTCAGCCAGGTAGTTCACCGTCAGCGTGACCTCCGGCGTGTCCAGGCCGCAGACGGCGGCCGCACCCTCCGCCGGGTCGTAGTCCACGCAGGCGGTGAGCGTCAGGGCAGCGATCTCATCAGCCAGGGCGGCGGTCTTTTCCGTGACGTCCCGGTTGGCGCTGCGGCGGGTACCGTCCTCGGCGGTGTAGAAGGAGACGGCAGCGGTGCCGTCGGCGCGCAGCAGGCTCACGCTGACCAGCCTGTCCGGCTCGATGACCGGCAGAACGGGCAGGACCGCCATGGCGTAGATGCTGCGGCTGAGCAGCATCTTATTTTCGTCAGAGGTATAGCGCACCGTACCGGCAGGGGTGAGCACGTACCAACGGCCATCCGCGGCCTGGTCGCCGAGATAATAGACGACGTCCACGCCGTCGGAGGTGACGGTGATGTACTTCTTGGGAGCCTCCAGGCCATAGACGGCCAGCTCCTGCACATCGGCCACCGTTTCGCCGCTGTCCAGGGCGGCGGGCAGGGCCAGCAGGTCCTCCAGCGCCGTCTGGTCCAGGGGGAAGGCGGGGTCGTCAAACCAGGTCCAGGCGCCGGTTTCGTCCTTTTCAAAACGGAGGGTCACATCGCCGTCGCACAGGGCCAGGGCGGTGACGCCTTCTACGGGCGGGGCGGTCTGGGTGGAGGCGTCCACCATCTCTTTACCTTTTGTATTGCCGCAGGCGGACAGCAGCAGCGTCAACCCCAGCAAAAACGCCGTCAGGCGCAGAATTCGCTTCATCATGGTTCCGGTTTTCTCCTTTACTTTCGTTTACTTTCCGTTGCTCTTGCTGTATACATTCGCGTTCGCTATATGTTACGTTCGCTTTCAGTATAGCAACTTTTCAGGAAAAAGAAAAGTACATTCCGTGAATTCTCCCGTTCCCGGCGGCGCGGACGGACGAAGCACAAAAAAGACCGGCCCGCGCCGGTCTTTTTTTGTCGTTACCCACAGAGATGCGGCAGGTGTGCTGTAATGGCCGAGACGGCAGTTCCGCACCGGTCTTTTTCTTTGCGTTACTTGCAGAGATAGCTGAACCACCCCTCGCTGCTGCGCTGCTCGAACACATCCCAGCCGTCGGCCTTCAGCTTTTCCAGCACCTCCGCCGCCCGGTCGTCGATGATACCGGAGCAGAGGAACAGGCCGTCGGGCTTCAGGAAGGGACGGACGTGGGGGCTGAGGCCCATGATGACATCCGCCACGATGTTGGCCACCACGATATCATAGCCGGCGCCCATCTCCTGCCGCAGGGCGGCGTCGGTGAGCACATCGCCCCAGCGGACGGTGTAGCGGTCCTTTCCAATGCCGTTCAGGGCGGCGTTCTCATAGGCCACATCCACGCACTTCTCGTCGATGTCGCAGGCGAAGGCGCTCTCCGCGCCCAGGCGCAGGGCGGCGATGGACAGGATGCCGCTGCCGCAGCCCAGGTCCAGCACCCGCTCGCCGCCGTGGATGTGGGTGTCCAGCGCCTGCAGGCACAGGCGGGTGGTGGCGTGGCTGCCGGTGCCGAAGGTCAGGCCGGGGTTCAGCACCAGCTTCACCCGCGTGGGGTCGGCGGCCTCCTCCCACTCCGGCACCACCAGCAGGCGGCTGCCGATCTCCATGGGCTTGTAAAACTGCTTCCAGTTGTTCTCCCAGTCCTCGTCGGCCACGTCGGCCATGGTCAGCAGCAGGGGCGCGTACTCCGGGTGCTCCTTTTTCAGCGCCGACATGGCCATACGCACGGCGGCCACGGTGCCGTAGGCATCCTCGTTCCGTTCCAGATAGAACGTCACGCGGCTGACACCCTTCTTCTGCGCCAGCAGGTCGTCATCCACATAATCCCAGTATTGGCGGTTGTTCTCCAGAAAGCTCTGAAAGTCCGCCTCGTCGTCGATCATCACGCCGGTGACCCCCTGCTGCTCCAGCATGTCCGTCACCGCGTCCAAGCCCGCGTGGCTCGTGTCGATCTTGAGTTCCAGCCATTCCATGCCGCGCCCTCCTGCGTCGTTGTTATCTCTGGGTGCCTACGAAGAATATGCCCATCGTATTCGGCCCCGTGTGGCTGCCGATCACAGGCCCGATGTAGTTGATATAGACCTCCTTGACGCCGTAGCGGGCCTTCATCTCCTCGGCTACGGCGCGGGCCTCCACCTCGCAGTCGGCATGGCAGATGAACATGACCTGCTCGCTGGGCTCGATGCCCAGCTCGGCGATCTTGTCGATGAGGGCCTTCAGGCTGGCCTTACGGCCGCGGACCTTGCTGACGGGGACCAGCTTGCCCTCGTCGGAGGTATGCATGACGGGCTTGATGGAGAGCATGGAGCCGAAGAACGCGGCGCCGGCGCTGAGACGGCCGCCCATCTTCAGGTAGTTCAGGTCGTCCACGGTGAACCAGTGGTCGATGTGGAGCTTGTTATCCTCCACCCACTGCACCAGCTCCTGAGCGGAGAGGCCCTCGCGCTTCTTCTGGACGGTCAGATAGAGCAGCAGGCCCTGGCCCAGAGAGGCGGAGAGAGAGTCCACCACATAGATGTTGGCATCGGGGAACTCCTCCTTCATGTCCTGGGCGGCGATGCACGCACTTTGGTAGGTGGTGGAGAGGGCGCTGGAGAAGTTGATGCTGACGATGTCCTTGCCGGCAGCCAGAATGGGGCGCATGGCCTCCTGAAACTGGCCTACGTTGGCGGCGGAGGTGGTGGCCAGCACGCCGCCGCGGATCTTGCCGTAGAAATCCTCGAAGCTGATGGCGCTGCCGTCCAGCAGGTTGGGGTAATCGTGCCCATCGATGTGGACGGTCAGGGGCACCACGGTCAGCTCCAGCTCCTTGGCCATGTGGTCGGTCAGGTCGCAGCAGCTGTCGGTCATAATGACATATTCACGCATGGGATAAACCTCCTTGGGAGTGATATTCCCCGCTATCATAGCATGAAAACCGCCGCAGGAAAAGAGCCAAATTGTAAATAATACGGAATATTAGCAGAAATACAGGTGTCTATCGCCTATTTCCCCACGCAGAAGCGGGAGAAGATGGTGTCTACCAAATCGTCGCGGACCTGTTTGCCGTTCAGCTCACCCAGCGCGGCCAGTGCCGCCTCGCAGTCGGTGAGCACCACGTCGGGGGTCATGCCGATACGGAGGGCGCCGCGGGCCTCGGCCACGGCGGAGAGGGCTCGGTTGGCGGCGTCGGCCTGACGGGCGTTGGTCAGCAGCGCGCCGCCGGCAGTCTCGCCCGCCGGGAACTGCGCCGCGATGGCGTCGGTCAGCGTGTCCAGTCCCGCGCCGGTGGCGGCGGAGACGGACAGCACGTTGTCGAAGCGGTCCGCCAGGGCGCCGACGTCCAGCGCCCGGGGCAGGTCGGATTTATTGACGGCCACGATCAGGTGGGGGACGGTGTTAGCCAGGGCGATGGCGGCCTCGTCCTCCGCCGTCAGCTCCCGGGAGCCGTCCAGCACCAGCAGGGCCAGAGATGCCTGCTTCGCGGCGGCGCGGCTGCGCTCCACACCCATGGTCTCCACGGCGTCGCCGCCGTCGCGGATGCCCGCCGTGTCGATGAGCCGCAGGAGCACGCCGCCCACGGTGACCTTTTCCTCCACCGTGTCGCGGGTGGTGCCGGCGATGTCGGTGACGATAGCCCGGTCATAGCCCAGGAGGGCGTTCAGCAGAGAGGATTTGCCGGCGTTAGGCTTGCCCAGCAGCACCGTGGGCACGCCCAGCTTCAGCAAACGGCCGCGGGAAAACCCGGCCACCAGCGCTTCCAGATCGTTCTGGGCCCGGCGCAGGGTGTCCAGCATCTGCTCGCGTTGGAGATCCTCGATGTCCTCGTCCGGATAGTCCACCACGGCGTAGAACCGGGCGGCCATGTCCATGAGGCCGTCGTAGATACGCGCCACGGTGCGGCTCAGCGCGCCGTCCAGCTGGCAGACGGCGTTGTGGGCCTGCTGGGCCGTCTCGGCGTCGATCAGGTCCGCCACGGACTCCGCCTGGAGCAGGTCCAGCTGCCCGTTGAGAAAGGCCCGCTTGGTAAACTCGCCGGGACCGGCCTGGCGGCAGCCGGCGGCAAACAGGGCGCGGAGGCCCGTGTCCAGCACGATGGGGCTGCCGTGGCAGTGGAGCTCGGCGCAGTCCTCTCCGGTATAGCTGTGGGGCGCAGGGAAATGGACGCACAGCACGCTGTCGATGACCTGCCCCGTCTCGTCCAGCAGCTCGCCCAGCACCATGGCGCGGGGGCGCTGCTGCGCGGCGGGCCTGCCGTTTTTGGCGCGGAACACCGCGTCCAGCGCGGCACAGGTATCCGGGCCGGACAGGCGCAGGATACCGATGGCGCTGGGCTGTCCGGGCGTGGCGATGGCGGCGATGGTGTCGGACATAGGCGGGACCTCCTTGCAGGGTGTTTTTCTCAGTATACCACAGGCGGCGGGAAAAAGAAATATCCCCCGGCGGACCGGGGGATATAAAAAACGATGCTTTACTTGATGGGCTCGCCGGCGGCTTCCTTGGCGGCGATCTCCTTCATGGCGTCCTTGTGGCTCAGGTTCACGCGGCCCTTCTCGTCGATCTCGGTGACCTTGACCCACATCATGTCGCCGATCTTGCAGGCGTCCTCCACCTTCTCGATGCGCTTGTCGGCCAGCTTGGAGATATGGACCAGACCGTCCTTGCCGGGGGCCAGCTCCACGAAGGCGCCGAAGGTCATCAGGCGCACGACGCGGCCGTAGTACAGCTGGCCCACCTCGGGCACGAAGACGATGTCATCGATGCACTTCTTGGCCTTCTCGCAGCTCTCGGCATCGGGGGAGGCGATGTGGATGGTGCCGTCGTCGTCGATGTCGATCTTGGCGCCGGACTCGGCCACGATCTTCTGGATGACGGAGCCGCCCTTGCCGATGACGTCGCGGATCTTATCCGGGTCGATGTGCATGGTGACCATCTTGGGGGCGTACTTGCTGACCTCGGGCCGGGGCTGGGCGATGCAGGGCAGCATGACCTGGTCCAGGATCTGGCAGCGGGCATCGTAGGTGATGTCCAGCGCGTTCTTGATGATCTCCATGGTCAGACCGTCGTTCTTCAGGTCCATCTGGATGGCGGTGATGCCCTTCTTGGTGCCGGCCACCTTGAAGTCCATCTCGCCGTGGAAGTCCTCCACGCCCTGGATGTCGATGAAGGTGGTGAAGGAGCCGTCGTCATCCTGGATCAGGCCGCAGGAGATGCCGGCCACAGGGGCCTTGATGGGCACGCCGGCGTCCATGAGGGCCAGGGTGCTGCCGCAGATGGAGCCCTGGGACGTGGAGCCGTTGGAGGACACGACCTCGCTGACCACGCGGATGGCGTAGGGGAACTCCTCCACGGGAGGAATGACGGGCAGCAGGGCGCGCTCGGCCAGCGCACCGTGGCCGATCTCGCGGCGGCCGGGGCTGCGGGCGGGCTTGGCCTCACCCACGGAGTAGCCGGGGAAGTTGTAGTGGTGCATGTAGCGCTTCTCCGTCTCCTCCCAGATGGTGTCCAGCTTCTGGTTGGCGGACAGAGTGTCCAGCGTGCAAACGGACAGGACCTGCGTCTGGCCGCGGGTGAACAGGCCGGAGCCGTGGACGCGGGGCAGAACGCCCACCTCGGCGTCCAGAGGACGGATCTCGTTCTTCTGGCGGCCATCCACACGGTGACCCTCCAGCAGCCACTTCTTGACGATCATCTTCTGGAACTTGTAGGTGATCTCCTCCAGGTACTGGTCCATGTTGGGGTACTCTTCCAGGTACTTCTCGTGCCACTTCTCGATCATGGCGTTCCAGCGCTGCTCGCGGACGTTCTTGTCGTCGGTGTCCATGGCGGCCTTGGCCTCGTCCATGAAGTCGGCGGTGATCTTGTTGAACAGCTCGTAGTTGAAGTCGGCGTGGGGGTACTCGAACTTGGGCTTGCCGATCTCCTGCACCATCTGATTGATGAGGGCGATCTGCTTCTGGTTCTCCTCGTGGGCCTGCTTGATGGCCTCGAACATCACGTCGTTGGGGACCTCGTTGGCGCCGGCCTCGATCATGACGACCTTCTTGCCGGTGGAGACGACGGTCACGTCCAGGTCGCTGACCTTGCGCTGCTCGGCGTCGGGGTTGAAGACCAGCTTGCCGTCCACCAGGCCCACCTTCAGGGCGGCCACGGGGCCGTTCCAGGGAATGTCGGAGATGGCCAGGGCGGCGGAGGTGCCGATGAGGCCGCAGATCTCCGGGGAGCAGTCGTGGTCCACGCTCATGACGGTGCACATAACGGACACGTCGTTGCGGAAGTCATAGGGGAACAGGGGGCGGATGGGGCGGTCGATGACGCGGGAGGTCAGGATGCCCTTCTCGCCGGGACGGCCCTCGCGGCGGTTGAAGCTGCCGGGGATGCGGCCCACGGCGTACATCTTCTCCTCGAAGTCCACGGACAGGGGGAAGAAGTCGATGCCGTCGCGGGGACGGGGGGCGGCGGTGACGCAGCAGAGGACGCGGGTGTCGCCATAGCCCACCATGACGGCGGCGTTGGCAAGCTCAGCCAGCTTGCCGACCTCCAGCGTCAGGGGGCGGCCGGCCAGGTCCATGGTGTATTTGTGATAGTGGGGGAACTGGCGCTTGGTGATGATCGTTGACATATCGTTTCTCCTTTTTTGTGAAATGGCATTCTGCCCACGACCTATCGCCGTTAGCACTTGAAAACGCTCCGAAACCCTGAATTTCGGCGCATTTTCAACTGCTAATGGTCAATTTGTACACGGCGCAGAATGTGAAAGAAGGGTGATGCGCAAGCGCACATCACCCTGTTTCAACTTACTTACGCAGACCCAGCTTGGCGATCAGGGCACGATAACGCTCGATGTCCTTCTTGGCCAGGTAGTCCAGCAGACGACGGCGCTTACCGATCATCATCTGCATACCGCGGCGGCTGTGGAAGTCATGGGGATGGACCTTCAGGTGCGCGGTCAGCTGGTTGATACGCTCGGTGAGAATGGCCACCTGGACCTCGGGGGAGCCGGTGTCGGTCTCGTGGGTGCGATTGGCCTCGATGATAGAGGTCTTCTGGTCTTTCAGCATCATGGTTGTGTTTCCACCTTTCTTGAAATACGCCCGCAGCCTGGGCCGTGGGAGAGATGGAACGCTCCGCAGGGCTAAGGCAGGGGTCGGACGCGCTTAGCGCGTACTTTGAGATGATACCACAGAAAATCACCGTTGTAAAGTGGTTTTTGCGGCATTTCCGGGGATTTTTACGCCGTTACCTGAATGGCGGCCACGGGACAGCTGTCCGCCGCCTCCTGCACGCCGATCTTCTGCGCGTCCGGGATAGGGTCCACCGTCACCCGGGCGGGCTCGCCGCTGTTCAGCGCAAACACCTCCGGGCACAGCCCCGCGCACAGTCCGCACTGGATGCACGCCTTCTCCAACACCATTGCCTGCATGGAACACACCTCCTTTTGATTGATGGAAGTATTTTCCCCGGTTTGCGGCGGGGTTATTCAGCTCTCCGCCATGTGCCGGGCGAAGGCCGCCGCCTGCGCCTCGATGCCCGGCAGCTTCACAAGGCTGCCGCGCTCGTTGGCCGTTTCCAGCAGGGAGAAGCGGGGCGGAAGGTAGAAGGACTTGTTCATATTCAGGGCGGAGATCAGCTGGCGGGCCAGCAGGTCGCCGCCGGAGTAGCCGGAGACGATCAGGCCGAAGAGCCGCTTGTCGTACATGCGGGTCTGGCGGAACAGGGCCGTGAGCCGGTTGACGCAGGCGGTTAGGTTGGCAGCCAGGGCGTCGTTGTAGTTGGCGCAGAGCATGACCAGGGCGTCGCATTTCCGCACGGCGGGATAGACCTCGTCCACCATAGGGCCGCCGTAGAAGCAGCCGCCCTGCTCGCCGAAGTGGAGACAGGCGGTATAGCTGCACCCGTTGCAGTCGGCCATGGTGCCGTTGCGGAGGCAGATCTCCTGCACGCCGAGGTCCGACGGAAGACCGGCCTTCACCAGCTCCCACAGGGCCAGGGTGTTGGACGTGGCGCGCTGGGAGGCGTGGAGAGCCAGCACATGGCGGATGGGGGCGGGCTTTTCCCAGCCGTCCAGGCGGGAGAGCAGCTCCGCCACGGCGGCATGGAAGGCCGTGACCTCATCGGTACCGCCGATCTGGGCCTGGGTGCGGAAATTCCGCAGGGAACCGGTGGCCTCCACCAGCGGGCGGCCGAGGAAGCCGCAGCCCGCCTGGTTGGCGGCGAAGACCATGTCCCGGGCCACATCCTTGGTGTAGAACTCGCCCACGCCGGTGACGATGCACGCGCCGATACTGTCGGAGAGCAGGTCTGTGCTGCGGCGCAGGCGGGAGAGCATACGGTAATAGGCCATATTGCAGCCGCCCTCGTCCAGCGCCACAGCGAACAGCAGACGGCGGCCGGCCAGGTCCTCCAGCCCGTCATCGGGGTCGCGGATATCGCTGCCCGGGGGCAGCAGGGGCACCAGCAGGTCCCGCAGGGCGGGGCTGCGGTCGTTTTCGGGGAGCAGAACGGTGAGCATGGCGGATACCTCCGTTATTCTATGGCGTTCAGCTTGGCGCGGGTGTCGTCGATACGCTTTTGCAGGGCAGGCGGCAGGGTCAGCGCCTCCGTCTCGATGCCGGCGGGGGTCAGACGATTGCGGCATCCCATGAACACCTGGCCATCGTAGACGGAGGAATAATGCCACTGCCCCCGCAGCAGGGCCAGCAGGCTCAGCGCGCCGGAGGACAGGGCCGGGGCCACATAGGGCTTGTAGCCCAGCTTACGCATCTCCAGATTGGCGTGGGCCACCTTCTCCGTCAACTCACGGGAGAGGGCGTCGTCGTAGTGCGCAATGGAGTTGGCCAGCACCAGGTCCTCGCCGTGGGGGCCGAAGGCGCGGCCCTCGGTGAGGTAGGACGCGAAGCGAGGGTCCCTCCGGGCGTAGTACAGGGCGCGGGCGTGCATGACGCCCAGGCCGAAGCCCCGGACCTGGGCCGGGGACAGGCCGCTTTCACGCAGGACGGCACGGCAGAGTGGGTCCACCGGATCGCTGACCACACAGAACAGGCCCCTGTACCGCCTGTCCCGGGCCATGCGGGCGTAGACGGACACCAGCTCCCGGTTCAGGCCGTACTGGGCCATGCGGACATCCCCCGCCGTGACGGAGGTATCCGGGATCATGCGGGAGGCGCAGAACAGGAACACGTCGCCGTCGAACAGCTGCTCCGGCGCGATGATGTCCACCGGGGGCAGCGCCGCACCGTCCGGGGACTGTATCTGGTTCAGCTCGAACTCCCAGCGCTCGGAAACGCCGGGGCGCACGTCGCAGATGCCGATGGAGCCTATCACGTCGCCGCCCATGAGCCGCAGGCCCGTCAGCAGCGTGCTGCCCACATCGCCCAGAGCCAGCAGGGTGACGCGGCACTTAGACGGGATGCGCGGCAGGGCGGTATCGTTGAGATCGATCATAGTAGCTTCTCCTGTTTCTATCTTTTTGCCTCCGGCGGGGTGCTGACGCGCAAATTTCACGCCACGGCAGGCCCCCTGAGGAGCAGAGAATGTGCCGGATTTTGCGTCCTGCCGATGACGAAGCAGCGCCGCATAGTCTTGATAAAGGCCCAGACTTTGTGTCAAGACGAGGCGCGGAGGCGCAGGCCCCCCTTGAGGAATAGAGAATGTGCCGGATCTTGCGTCCTGCCGATGACGAGGCGGCACCGCACAGTCTTGATAAAGGTTCAGATTTTGTGTCAAGACGAGGCGCGGAGGCGCAGGCGTACCGTGTGTACGTCAAGCCGACGCAACGAAGTATTGGCGCAAAAGATGTGCCTTTATCTGGGGCGCATGCGTTTGAGGAGCTCTATATCTCCCTCAAGATACGTGCTGGCGGCGCGGGAGAGATCGTAGGTCATGCAGCCGCCCTTGTCGGGACAGAGGGGCAGGATGACCGCTTCGCCGAGACGGCTGAGGGTGAGGTTGCGGGCGTAGAGGGAACGGAACTCGGTCTCGAGGGCCAGAAGAATGTCGCGGGCATTCTCAAGGCAGCAGAGGGAGAGCTCCCAGGCGGTCTCGTCGTCCATGCCGGTGTATTCGGGGGCGGCGTAGGGCAGGATGCGGTTGACGGCGGGCTGAAGGCCGCCGGGCAGGGCCTCGCTGCGGCGGACGGTATCGCCGCCGATGAAGGGATAGAGCGTGGACTCGACGAAGCGCAGGCGCAGGTTGGGCAGGTAGTAGATGGCGTCCACGTCGTAGCCCAGCTGCTCCATGAGATCGCGGCCCATGCCGGTGAGGTAGCCCACCAGCACCTGATCCACGGGGGTGTTCGTCTCGGCGAGCAGCGGGGCCAGGCGGCGGATGCGCTTGCCGTCGTGGAGCATATCGTCCACGAGAATGACGGGGCGGGCAAAGGCGTGGATGGTGCGGACCTGGTCGGGCAGGGGCGAGTAGTCCGGGTAGGCTTCGATGGAATAGGTGCTGAGGTCCGGCTCGTAGACCTTGTCGGTACGCAGGGTCTTGGTGACGGTGTTGGGCACGGCCACGCCGCGGAGGATCTTGCCGTAGGGGACGCAGATATCCGGGCCGAGGACGCGGGGCGTGGTGGGCTCCGCGGGGACGCCGTTGCGGCCGGTGATACGCTGAAGCAGCCGGTGGTAGATGACGCCGGCGGACAGGCTGAGCACCAGAGATCCGGGCTGCAGCTTTGTCAGCGCCGCCTGCAGGCGGCGGTGGGCGGCGGCGATGGCGGCAAGCACCCGGGGCGAGGAGCTGAAGGGCGCCTTCACCGCGGTGTCCACGTTGCGGCTGAGGACGATGGGGCAGCGCATATCCACGGCCAGGGCGTCCGTGCTGTCACCAGCCGGGACGAAGCCCTGGAGCGTCAGCAGCTGGCGGCCGTAGCCGGAGACGGCGCCCTCCAGGGGAAGGTAGAGGGCATAGGTGAACTCACGGCTGAGAGCCAGGGTCAGCACCTCGGTGATGAGCAGCTGGCAGAGGTCGCTCTGGCGCTCGCCCCGGGGCACGAACAGCCCGCTGATGAGCAGGGTGCGGCCGCCGGCGTTCTGGCGGACCAGACCGGAGAGGGCCGGGTCGCCCAGGCGGGCGAAGAGGCGGGCGGAGTCCAGGCAGGCGTAGCTGGCCGCGCCCAGAATGGTGCCGTCGGTGTCCCGGCAGACCATCACGTCGTCGCCGCGGCTCTCGATCTGCGTCCGCAGCGCCGCGGCGGTGGGCACGGAGAGCATGGTGCGGAGGAATTTCTCCGCCGTCTCCGGCGAGGCGGGCAGGAAGCTCAGGTCCTCGGTGCGGAGAACGGGCTTGTCCTGGGGCTCGCGGAGGTACAGGCCGCGGCGATAGATGAACTCCTGCACCGTGGGATCGATGAGGTTGGAGATGTCGCGGTTGGCATCCACCGCCTCGCGGATGCGGGTGGAGCTGATCTCCTCCAGCTGGGGCGGGAGCGTCAGCTCCAGCACCTTGCCGGTGATGCAGCTGTAATCCGCCGGCTCGGCATCCGGCTCGGTGCGGCGGAAGACCACGTGGTCGAAGGTGTGGATGGAGTCCGGCGTGACGGGCTTTTTGTAGGACGAGGCGTGGAGCACCACGTCGCTGCCCACCACGATGGACACGCTGCGGCCCGGGAAGGCGGCGCGCAGCTCGTGGAGGTTCTCCGGGTTGGCGATGTTCACCGGGAAGTCCTCCGGGAAAATGCTGACGTGGAACACGTCGGCCACGGCCATGGCGGCGATGCGCCGGCGCAGGCGGTAGGGCTGGGTCTTTTTGGACCAGGAGAACTCGTCAATGGCCAGCAGGACCTCGAAGCCCTGGTCGCGGATGGCCCGGACGATGCCCTTGTGGGACAGGGTGAAGGGGTCGAAGGTGCCGGGGAAGAAGGCCACGGGGCGGGGCGCGCCGAAGTCAAAGCCCTTGTGGAACAGGCGCTCCTCGGTGATGAAGCGGTAGAGCTTGCCCAGCATGGCGGCCCGGTAGTAGAACGTCAGGCCCTCGCCGGGGAATTCATCCTGGGCGGAGAGCAGCTTGCGCTGGGTGAGCATAAAGGCGCGGCGCTTTTCGTGGCGGCCCAGCTCTCCGGAGCCGAAGACCCGGCGGCCCAACACGAACAGGGCCTCCTGCCGGGTGGCGCCGTCAATGCCGCTGAGGCCCCGCATCAGCAGGCCCAGCAGCCGTTCACGGCGGCGGCGGTAGGCGTCGTCCGTCTCCGGGAAGCGGGAGCGATAGGCATCGTACGCCTCATAGATGACACCCACGGTATCCAGCACGGAGGCGGTAACGCGGCTGTCGGAGGAGCTGAGGTTCACGCGAAGGTCGTCCAGCACCTCATCCAGCTCCGCCGGGGGCAGCCACAGGGCAAAACGGCCCAGGTAGTCGGGGATATACTTGGTGAACTCCTGCTGGCCCAGCTCCAGGCCGCGGCACAGCTCCACCGCCACCTCGTTGCGCTGGTCGGCCGTCAGGCGGGGCGCCAGGGCCAGCAGGGCGTTGCCGGCGCTGTGGCGGACGGTGACGCGGTCGCTGACCTTGATGAGATTGGACAGGTGGGTGGCGATATGGAGGGCGGGGCTTTTGCCGCTGCGGGCAAAGTCCGTCAGCAGGCGCAGGTTGCCCTGCTTGGTGATCCACGGCGTGGCAGTCTTCAGGTTGTCCAGGAAGATCTCGGAGACCACGTCCTCCGGCAGAAGAAGGGGCGCGCCCTGAGAGAGCACATCCTGCTTGAGATAGCGCAGGGTGCCGCTGTCGCCGTCGGGGACGGCGGTCACGGCCTCCAGCGCGCGGCCGTCCTCCGGGTACAGGCGGGCGAGACGGTCCAGCAGCAGCACGGCGGCCATGCGGATGGTCAGGTCCTTACGCAGGGACAGGGCGGCGGCAAAGGCCGTCATCTGACGGGCGCGGCTGGCCGTATAGGCCGTATCCGGCAGGGCGGCGGCGGTATCCAGCAGCTGGAAGGCGGTGTAGTCGTCCAGATCCTCCGGCCTGCGGTAGTAGGCGAACACCGGGGCCAGGAAGCGCTCCTCCCGGCCGGGGCAGTGGCTCAGCAGGGAGCCGACGGCGAATTTCAGGGTATAGCGGATCCACCGCCGGTGCTGGGGCATCAGCTTGTGGTCCGGGTAGATGATCTTTTGCAGGTACAGCTTCCACTGGTCCAGGTCCGTGGGCACGCCGGCGTCGGAGCGGCTGTCCGCCGGACGCTCCTTGGCATAGCCCGCGTGGAACCCGGCGATGATCTCGCCCATCAGCGCCGCCGCCTGGCGGCGGATGTCCCCCTCCCGGTGCATCAGCAGCTCATACAGAAAGGCCAGTGTCTGCACCTTCTGGGGAATGTGCAGATACAGGGAGTAGGACTCGAACACCCCCAGATAAGCGCGGAGACGGCGCCAATCCGTCTCGCCGCGGGCCTCCTCCAGCAGACGGGCGAAGCTGCGCTGATCGGTGAGGCGGTGCATCAGCTCCATATTGTGGCCCACGCAGCGGAGCGTCAGGGCGCGGAGGGCCTCGTCGTCGGTCATAAGGGCGGTGTGCTTCTCCGGCAGCGGGGGCGTATCGCCGCCGGACATGGTGACATCCACGCCGCAGCTGACCATGAACTGCTCAAAGTCCTCCAGCCGGGCGTAGACCCGGGTATAGCGCTTCTGCTTCTCGCCGTCCACGTCGTCCAGCTTGTCCAGGATCACCTGGAAGGCCTCGGCCAGAGTGGAGATACGTGTGATCTCCCGGCCCTGCGCATCGTGGAGCTGCTTGACGCGGAAGTCGGCGTAGATCAGCAGCAGCGCCTCCACGGAGAGGTAGTCGGGCTCCAGGTCCCAGACGGAGTGGTTGGCGGCCACGTGGCCGATATCGGTCATCCGGCGGCGGCGGAACCACTGGTCGGTGTAGAAATAGTGCAGGTAGGGCACGCGCTCGCCGGGGCGGCAGCCGAACTTGCCCAGATCGTGGCCGGCGGCGGCGCCGGAGACCAGGGCCACGTCCACGGCCACGCCGCTTTTCCGCAGGGCGCGGGCGGCGGTGACGGCGATGTGGTGGACGCCGGCGATATGCTCAAGGGTGCGGTAGGGCGTGACCTCCAGGCCCAAACGCATCAGCTCATAGACGAACTCCCGCCTCCACAGGCGCAGGAAGCGCTGATAGGACGGGGCACAGGGACTGCCGGCCAGCTCATCATCGGTCAGGAAATCGAAGGTCCATGCCGGGTCGTGGGGCAGCAGCTCCGCCTCGGCGGCAAGCAGCACCTGCAGCACCGACAGCAGGAACACCGCACCGGGGGCGAAGGGCTCCGCATCGGTCTTTTCCGGGTAGAGCAGGCGGCGGGCATAGTCGTAGGCATAGGCCAGCCAGCCCTCGGACGGTTCGCCGGGGCACAGCACCTCCAGCTCCGGGCGGCAGAGGGCCAGCACGTCGGCGCAGCGGAGGCGCGCGCCGCTGAACAGCCCGACAAAGCGCTGCATATAGCCCTCGGTCTCAATGGCGCGGAGCAGGGCGTTCCCGGGGGCAAAATAGTCCGCAGCGGGACGGTCGGAAAGGCGGCGGCGCAGGGCCAGGTCCATCTGGCGGATACGTTTTTTGTTCATGGCAAAACCTCCTGCCGGTGGTATCGTACGCGGGCCGTGTCCACCGAAAGGCGCCCGTACACCGGTAAGATGTCCGGGATGGACACGGCACACCATAATAATAGGACACTCCCCCGCACGCTGTCAATATTCCGCGGGGCGTTTTGCCACCGTTTTGATACGGAACCTTAGTAAGGTCTTAAGCGTGTGTTCACGATTTGTTCACATTTTGAGGGCCAGGCGCATGATATGATATTGTCGGGGGCAGCGGCGGAACGGAATGACAATTTCTGCCGTCTAAGTAAATAGGCAAATCATCCCGCGGGTGCGCGGGAAGGAAAAAGGAGAACACGACATGAAAAAAGCGGCTTTTGTACTGGCGCTGGTGATGCTGCTGGGCTGTGTGTCCGGCTGCGGCGCAGCGGAGGGCGAGGCCTCCGTGCAGTCGGTGTCTATGATCTGCGGGCTGGGGTCCGTAGGTCTGGCGGACCGGTTCGCAGGCATCGTCAGCCCGCTGGGCGAGACGACCATCAAGAAAAACGACGCCATGACCATCGACACCATCAAGGTGAAGGTGGGCGACAGCGTGAAAAAGGGCGACGTGCTGCTGACCTATGACCTCAGCCAGATCCGCACCGACCTGGAGATGGCCCAGCTGGAGCTGGAGCAGCTGAACGCCACGCTGGAGGACCAGCAGGCGGAGCTGGAGCGTATACAGAAGCTGATGGACAGCACCTATGACGACGCCACCAAGCGGCAGTACGCCCTGGATCTGCGGGAGCAGAACGTGAAGGTGCTGGAGACGAAGGCCAACATCGCCACCAAGAAAAAGGACATTGAGAAGCTGAAGGCCAATACCGCCGACAGCACCGTCAAGTCCCCGGTGGACGGCGAGGTGCAGTCCCTGAACCCGGACGGCGGCACGGACAACTCCGGCAACGCCCTGCCGTTCATGACCATCGTGGAGACGGGCGGCTTCCGCATCAAGGGCTATGTGAATGAAAACAACGCCAGCGTGCTGACCGAGGGCACGGCGGTGGTCATCCGTTCCCGGGTCAGCGACCAGACGTGGAAGGGCAGCATCAGCTCCATCGACTGGAACAACGCCCAGCAGAGCCGCAGCGACTACGGCGACAGCGACACGGCCATGTCCAGCAAGTACCCCTTCTATGTGACGCTGGAGGGCGACGGCGAGGGCCTGCTGATGGGCCAGCACGTGTACATAGAGCCGGACTACGGTCAGGAGGACACCCAGGACGAGAGCCTGATCAACCTGCCCAGCTACTTCATCAACGACGCCGAGGGCAAGCCCTGGGTGTGGGCTCAGAACAGCAATGGCAAGCTGGAGAAGCGGAGCATCACCCTGGGCGAGTACAACACGGAGACGGACACCTATCCCGTGACGGACGGCCTGACGGCGGAGGACTACATCGCCTATCCCGACGACAGCCTGAAGGCGGGCATGACGTGCATCACCTATGACGACGCCACCTTTGACCCCAGCGCCGGCGGCAGCACGGGAGATATAGACGGCATGGTTGACACGGACGGCATGGAGGATATGGACGGCACGGGCAGCATGGACGGCATGGACGGCGGCGATATGCCCGCTGAGAACGACACCGTCACGGACGACGGCAGCACCGCAGCCGTGATTCCCGGCGGCGAGGCCGCCTCCGCGTCAGCGGTCATTCCGCCGATGGAGGGCTGAGCATGATTTTGGAAATGCGCGATATATGCAAGGACTATCCCATGGGGAAGTCCGTGGCACATATCCTGAAAAACGTGAACCTTGACGTGGAGGAGGGGGAATACCTGGCTATCATGGGTCCCTCCGGCAGCGGCAAGACCACGCTGATGAACCTGATCGGGTGTCTGGACGTGCCCACCAGCGGCAGCTATCTGCTGGGCGGACGGGACGTGACCACCTGCAACAACAAGCAGCTGGCGGAGGTGCGGAACAAGGAGCTGGGCTTCGTGTTCCAGAGCTTTAATCTGCTGCCGAAGCTGACGGCGCTGGAAAACGTGGCGCTGCCCCTGCTGTACGGCGGGGTGAAGAAGGCGGAACGCCTGGAACGGGCCCGGGCCGCGCTGGAGACGGTGGGGCTTTCCGACCGGGTGGACCACCGGCCGGACCAGCTGTCCGGCGGACAGTGCCAGCGGGTGGCCATCGCACGGGCCATCGTGGGCAATCCGAAGCTGCTGCTGGCCGACGAGCCCACCGGTGCGCTGGACAGCGCAAGCGGCGCGGCGGTGATGGAGCTGTTTCAGCAGCTGCATGACGGCGGCTCCACCATCATCATGATCACCCACGACCATTCCATCGCCAACCACGCCGCCAAGGTCATGACCATACGGGACGGCGTACTGTCGGGAGGTGACGACTATGAGTGAGAAGCTGACGCTGCGGGAAAAGCTGCATATCGGCGAAAAGCGCCCCGACGGCGAGAAGCCCCGCATGAGCAAGAAGCTGAAAAAGGGCATTATCGCCGCCGCCTGCGTGGTGGGCGTGTGCGGCGCGGTGTGGGGCGGACTGACCATCGCCCGGAACGCCCAGCGGGGCGACGTGAACGTATACGCCGTCAACGAGTGCGCCATGACCGACTACTGGGGGGACACCTCCAACACCAGCGGCATGGTGACCACGGACAAATTGCAGAAGATCTACATCTCCCAGAGCCAGACGGTGAAGAAGGTGTGGGTCAAGGAGGGCGACAGCGTCAAGAAGGGCACGGCGCTGGTGAGCTATGACTCCACCCTGACACAGGCCACCGTGGAGCGCGCCAAGATCGACTATGACCGGCAGACGGAGAACCTGGAGGTCATGAAAAACGAGCTGGAGCTGCTGAAGAAGGCGAAGAACAAGGAGACGCTGGAGGCGGAGCGCAACGGGTATCAGAAACAGCGGGATGACATCATCAAAAAGATATACGATGATAAGGGGTTGGATAAAACGATAACCCACACCCATATACTTCCCTCCACCGACCCCAATGTGATCCCCAACGGTACGGAAAAAACACCGTACTACTATCAGTGGATCTCCAAAACGCCGCTGAAACAGACAGACCTGATCGGTATGTTCAACAGCTACGGCAAATCCGGAGATGACCCCCTCTACGTGGTGCTGGTATACCGCACGGACGACAAGGTGGGCGGTCTTGTGGAGCGGTGCTGGGGGCTGAAGCTGACGGCTATCACCGAGACCGAGAGCACTGAGCCCGACCCCGGTGTTACTGTCACCGACCCTAACGAGCCTTCTACGCCGACCACAAAGAAGACCATTGTTTCCGTGAGTATGGAACCGGCCGACCTAGCGCCCTATCAGGATAAGTCATTGGATTACGGCGACAAGAAAGAAGAGATCTCCAAGCTGGATAAGAAGATCGCCCAGATCGACGAGCTGCTGGAGTCCTCCATGACCCAGCTGGATCTGAACAAGGCCATTCTGGAGAAGGCTCAGGCGGTAAAGGAGCAGGAGGTCAACCTGAAGGTGGCGAAGCTGAAGCTGGACAAGAAGCTGGCGGAGCTGGGCGACGGCAACGTGTACGCGGAGTTCGACGGCACGGTGAAGACCGTCCGCGACCCGGACGAGGCCTATAACAACAGCGAGGCCGTGGTGGAGCTGTCCGGCGGCGGCGGATATTACGTCACCGGCACCCTCAGCGAGATGGATCTGGGCAGCGTGCAGGTGGGCGACAGCGTATCCATCAGCAGCTGGATGACCGGAGCGGCCTGCGAGGGCACCATCGTGTCCATCGACGACTATCCCACCAGCAACGGCAACAACTGGGGCGACGGCAACAGTAACGTGTCCTACTACCCCTTCAAGGTGTTTGTCACCGAGGACGCGAATTTGCAGCCCAATGACTATGTGGATATACAGTACCAGAAGGACACCAGCGCGGAAGAAAGCGGCAGCTCACTGTATCTGCAGAGTATGTTCATCCGGACCGACAACGGCAAGAGCTATGTGATGGCCCGGGGCGAGGACGGCAGACTGGAGCAGCGGTGGGTGCAGACCGGCCGGGATCTGTGGGGCAGCTACACCCAGATACGGGGCGGGCTGACCATCGACGACTATGTGGCGTTCCCCTATGGACGCGACGTGGTGGAGGGTGCCCACACCCAGGAGGCCACGACCGACCAGCTGTACAACTACGGCATATAAAGGAGGCGGGATAACCATATGTTGGAAAATATAAATCTCGCCTTTCAGGGCGTGTGGAGCCACAAGCTGCGGTCGTTTCTGACCATGCTGGGCATTATTATCGGTATCGCCGCGATCATCACCATCGTGTCCACCATTCAGGGCACCAACGAGCAGATCAAGCAGAACCTGATCGGCGCGGGCAACAACGTGGTGCGGGTGACCATCGGCGCCACGGACAGCCAAAACTATTTCGACCTGAACTACTCGGCGCTGCCGGAGGGTATCGACCCAGTGACCCGGGAGATGCGGGATGAGATGGAGAAGCTGGGCAGCGTGTCGCTGGTGAGTATGTACTACTCCCGGGATTGGTGCGACAACGTGTACGTGGGCAATACGGCGTTCAGCGGGTCGCTGTACGGCGTGGACGACCACTATCTGACGGCCGTGGACTACGCGGTGAACTACGGACGGTCCTTCACGGCGGCGGACTATGAGAACCGGCGGAATGTGGCGCTGATCGACGCGAAGTCGGCAAAGTCGCTGTTCCAGGGCGAGAACCCCATCGGCGGCACCATCGAGATCAACGGGATGCCGTTCACCGTGGTGGGTGTGGTGTCCTCCCGGTCCAGCAGCGGACCGGTGATCAACAACTTTAAGGATTATCAGATGTACGCCGGCAGCACAGCGGGGACCATTTTCATCCCGGACGTGTGCTGGTCTGTGCCCTATCGGTACGACGAGCCGCAGTACGCCGCCGTCCGCGCCACCAGCACCAACGACATGACCGCCGCCGGCGACAATGTGGCCAAGTATCTGAATGAGAACGCCATCCGGACCACGAAGTACAAGTACGAGTCCAAGGACCTTCTGCAGCAGGCCAGCGATCTGCAGAGCCTGTCGGAGAGCACCAACAAGCAGCTGATCTGGATCGCGGCTATCTCGCTGGTAGTGGGCGGCATCGGCGTGATGAACATCATGCTGGTGTCCGTCACCGAGCGCACCCGCGAGATCGGATTGAAGATCGCCATCGGCGCGCAGCAGAGCCGCATCCTCTGGCAGTTCCTGACGGAGGCGGCGGTGCTGACCAGCATGGGCGGCATACTGGGCGTGGCTACGGGCATCGGCCTGGCGGAGATGATGTCCCACATCATGGGGACACCGGTGGCCATCAGCGTACCGGCGTGCATCATCGCGGTGGCCTTCTCCATGGTCATCGGCGTGGTGTTTGGCCTGGTGCCGGCCATGAAGGCATCGAAGCTGAACCCCATCGAAGCCCTGCGGAGAGAATGATACGCAGAAAGAAAAGACCGGCTTTCGCCGGTCTTTTTCTCTGTCTGCTCCCGGCGAAGACACAGCGAAAGCAGAAAACAGCCCCCGGCAGGGGGCTGTTTCTTTATTTACTGCGGCAGCTCGCCGGGGGCGACCAGGATGATCTTGTCGGCCCGGTCATAGTCGCTGTACGCCTCCTTGGTGCTGCGGAGGAGCGTACCGTCGCCGGCGTAGACGTTGCGGTAGGTCTGGACGGCGTAGCCGTTGTGGCCGTACTGCTCCACCTCGGTGGTGCCGGGGGCGATGCGCTCGGACTCCTGATAGACCGTCTTGCGCTCGGAGTAGGAGAGGAACTGGTTGGTCATCTCCACATAGTGGTCGTCGGTCTTGGTGCCCAGCAGGGTGATGGTCAGCTGGTTGGTCTCGTCGTTGTAGCTGGTGGTGATCTTGATGGGGTAGTTGGTGCTGTTGCGGAAGGCAAAGTCCGGGCCGCCCCAGCTGACCGTGGCATCACAGCCCGTGACGGGCATATAGCCGGGGTCGAACATATGAGCGTAGCGCAGGACGATCTGCAGGTCCGCCATGAGGGCGGAATAGTACAGCGTGGAGGATACCTGGCAGATACCGCCGCCGATGGAGGTAACGGTCTTGCCGCCGGAGTAGGCGGCGGCGGGCTGGAAGCCCCGGGCCTCGGTGCGCTGGCCCACAGTGGCGTTGTACCAGAACTCCTCGCCGGGGTTATAGATACGGCCGTTGATGGCGGCGGAGGCCAGCTTGATGTTCTGGCGGCGGCCCCAGGGGCCGGCGCAGGTGGTGGTGCACGTGCCGATCACGTCCCGGAACATGGCCTGCTCCAACTCCTCGGTGGCGGCGGGCGGGAACTGCACCTGGGCGTCAGCCAGGAATTCCTCGCCCGGCTGGGCGGCGTCCAGTTGCTTTTGCACCGTCTCCACATCGAACTGTACGCCCACGCGGGACTGGGTGGGCTTGCCGGTGGATTTGTCGCAGATGGCGGCGGCCATGGTGCCGGCGATCTCGTCGTGGAGCGCCTGCACGTCCATGGGCGCGGCGGTGTGGGCCGCGAACACACATTCCACGGACCGGGCTGCCGCGGACAGGTCGCGGCTCTCGAAGCGCTGCGCCAACTCGGCGCGCAGCGCCGCCGCGTCCAGCTTCTCGCCGTCCTGAGGCTTGGTGATGTACAGGCCCTCACCCAGCCGGTAGCCGCCGTCCGTTACGGTGCAGCCCACGGTGTCGGACAGCTGTTCACAGGCGGCGGTAAGCTTCGCCTCGTCCACGTCCAGCTGGGGCGTGACATCCACGGCCATGAACCAGCTCTCGATAAAGCGCCAGCCGCCGCGGAGGAACGCGGTCACATCGCTGCCCCAGCCCCGGTCCTGCACGTCGCAGCCGGCAGCCTTGGAGACATAGACGGGCAGAACGGCGACGCCCAGGTCGGAAAGGGTGGTGCTGCCGATCTCCTGCCCGTCACGGGTCAGGCGGATGGTCATGCCGTCCAGCAGGGCACTCCCCTGCTCCGTCCAGCGCTGCTCGGCCTCCTGCGCCGACAGGCCGGACATATCCATGCCCAGCACGGAGGTGTTGGGAAACGCCGTGTGGGAATACAGCGCGTTGGCGGCCACACAGCAGCCCGCGTAGGCCAGCACCAGCACCGCCGCGGCGATGCCGATGATCAGTCCGGCTCTTTTGCCGGGGGTCTTGGGAGGCTTTTCTTCCGGGGCCGCGCGCTTGCCGGCCGTCTCCGGCGCGGGATCGGCGGTAACAGAGGACATATTCAACTCGTCGCTCATGGTGTCCCCTCCTTTGTATCATCAGGTTTGGGCAATACCGGCAAAATGCCGTGCCGTTACTGCATTGTATCACGGTTTGTCAAGGAATGGGTTACAAAAGCGTTACGACACATCTTTCTGCGGCTTTGCACGGGGAATGGTGACGGTGAGGCAGATGGCGTCCTCCGTGTCCCGCCGGTCCCACCCGGCGTCCACCCCGGCCTGACGCATCAGGTGCAGTCCCCGGTCCACGCTGTTGAGAAACAGCCGGACATCCTTGATGATATACGCGCTGCGGCGGCGGGGCTGCGTCGTCTGGTTTTGCGCGACCAGACGGTCTATGTAGGCCTCGGCATCGGCGACGTTCAGCTGGTTTTTGCCGATGTGTTCGACGGCGGCAAGGCGCTGCTCCGGGTCCTCCAGACGCAGGAGGGCACGGGCGTGGCGCTCGGTCAGGCCGTAGCGGTGCAGAGCCTCCGCCACCGGCTCCTCCAACCGCAGCAGGCGCAGCTTGTTGGCCACGGCGGACTGGCTGCGGCCCAGCCTTTCCGCCGCCTGCTGCTGACTGAGGCCGTAGCGGCGGAGCAGGCGGGCGATGGCGGCCGCCTCCTCCATGTAGTCCAGGTCGCGGCGCTGGAGGTTCTCGATCAGGGCCAGCAGGGCGGCGTCCTCCTCATCCACCCGGGCCAGCAGACAGGGCACCTGCCGCAGCCCGGCGATCCGTGCCGCCCGCCAGCGGCGCTCGCCGGCCACCAGCTCGTAGACTGCGCCCTGCTGCCGGACGGTGAGCGGCTGCAGAATGCCGTAGGCGGCGATGCTGGCCGCCAGCTCCTGCAAACTCTCCGAGTCGAACCGGCGGCGGGGCTGCTGGGGATTGGGACGGATATCGTTGATGGGTATGTATCGCACGCGGGTAGAGAGGAAATCGGTCTTCTGGTCTTTTTTCATGGCGGTCGCCTCCTTTTTTCGCCTATTGTACGGCGGGAGGCCTGTCGAAAGCGGGCGAAGACCGTCGGGAAATAAAAAAATGCACCCGCCCCTGTCGGGACGGG
>OHOP01000271.1_pt1 | contig 31718 bp, 29 predicted proteins | sample 1569821 | NCBI WGS metagenome assembly OHOP01 (sample SAMEA3879527, study PRJEB24766) | human gut metagenome | biome: human-associated habitat; feature: feces | place: USA | collected 1985/1987
ACAAACTGCTCAAATTCGTGCTTATCCATCCCTGATCCTTTTTCTCTCTTAAATCGATTTAAGGGGTTTGCCCTTACACTTTTATATTGTCCTGAACTGGCAAAAAGGTTTTATTTATACTATAATAATATAAAAATACAATTATTTTTTATTAATAATCACAATATTTATCCATAGGAGGAATGAGCCATGATAGAAATTATTTGTGGAGACAAGGGCAAGGGCAAGACAAAAGAGCTGTTAGACAAGGTAAATTCATCAATTAAGGGAAATGAAGGTTCCATAGTTTTTCTTGATAAGAGCCAGAAGCACATGTATGAGCTTAATAACCAGGTTCGACTAATCAATGTTATGGACTATCCTATTGACAATTGTGATGAATTTTTAGGATTTATATGCGGAATCATATCGCAGGATCATGATCTGGAGGAGATGTATTTAGACAGCTTCCTTACAATTGCATCACTTGATGATGAGGGGGATATCACCAAGGCAATCGAAAAGCTTGATATAATCAGCGAGAAGTTTAAGGTGAAGTTCATCTTAAGTGTTTCAAGGAATATTGACAAGTTGCCTGAATGTGCCAAGGCAAAGGTTATCATTTCTTTATAAATGATTAATTAGGGGGATGTGTATTTCACATCCCTTTTTTAAGGAGTAAAATTGTGTCCCGAAAGAATAAAAAAGTACTGAAATATCGCACCGGCTTCAATCTGAATATCGGTTTTATAGTGTTTTTTGTAATAATAATCTATGTGATTTTTCACATATTTACGTATTTCACCTCAAACCCGGTATCTGAATACGAGGTACAACAGGGTACTATAGCGACCAACAACATATATAAGGGCATGATAATCCGCGAGGAAAGTGTAGTGTATGCTGAGGAATCAGGAAACCTCAACTACTTTGTGTCAAACGGCTCAAAGGTTGCAACAAGTGATGTTGTCTACTCTGTTGATACAGACGGCTCCATTGCAACCCAGATTACCGGTGCTCAAAATGATGCTTCCGCCATCACTGACGAGGATGCCGGGAAGATTATCACTGACATAAACAGCTTTTCATCCGGCTACAACAGACGATACTTTTCAAAGGTTTATACCTTCAAAAACGATCTGTCTGCACAGCTGACACAGGTTCTCAGTCAAAATGCACTGACAAGCCTGGCAGATACTATAAGTACTGCTGAGGCTAACAACACCTTCTATACATATAAGCCGACAGCTCCCGGAATAGTCTATTACGGAATAGACGGCTATGAGGATGTCACTACAGACAGCTTCACTCTGGATCAGTACAACAACACTAATTATGAAGAGACTGATTTAACCAACAACAGCACCATCAATCAGCTGGATCCTGTTTATAAGCTGATTACAAGTGAAAACTGGAATATACTCATAAATGTTCCTGACAATGTTGCCAAGAGCCTGAATGACAAGTCAGTCATAAAAATCAGATTCTGCGATGATGACTATACAACCACGGTATCGTTCAGCCTTTTGAAGAAGGATGATGCTTTTTTCCTGAAGCTGAATATGAAAAACTCGCTCATCCGCTATATAAATGAGCGTTTTACCAATATAGAGCTCGTGCTTGGAGCAGACACAGGGCTTAAAATACCTAATTCAGCTATAACCAAAAAGGAATTTTTCACTATTCCTAAGGATTATTTCACTGCAAGCGGCGATTCCGATGATTCATCGCTCATGATAAAGGATAAAAGCAGTGGCTCAGTTAATATAGTCAGTCCAACAATATTCAGCCAGAATGATGACTTTTATTTCGTAGATGATGAATATCTTAAGGACGGCGATATCATTGTAAAGCCTGATTCTTCGTCAACCTACAGGGTGGGAACAGATAAGGACAAGCTCACAGGTGTCTACAATATCAACAAAGGATATGCTGTGTTTAAGCAGATAAAGGTACTTGCATCAAACAATGACTACACAATTGTAGAAGCCAAAACGCCATATGGCATTTCGCTTTATGACCATATAGCCCTGGATGGCAAATCCGTGAAGGAAAACCAGACCATAACCAAATAATTATTGGTAATAAATATTGATAAAATATACAGAAGGGACAGATTTTATGTTAAAAGACAACTTACATCAGGTTCAACAAAATATAAAGGCCGCATGTGACAGAGCTCACAGAAGCTATAGTGATGTCACACTAATTGCAGTCAGCAAAACCAAACCTGTTGAGATGCTCAGTGAGATATACGATGAGGGCATCCGTGAGTTCGGCGAAAATAAGGTACAGGAAATGTGTGAAAAGATGGAGGTTATGCCAAAAGATATTCACTGGCACATGATTGGGCATCTTCAGACCAACAAGGTGAAATATATAGTTGGAAAAACTTCACTTATTCACTCTGTAGATTCACTGCATCTGGCAAAGGAGATACAAAAGCAGGCCATAAAGCATGACTGCAGCTGCGACATACTGGTTGAGGTCAATATAGCAGGAGAGACATCTAAGTTTGGCACATCACGAGATGAGGCTATCTCTTTAGTTGAAGAAATTGCTAAACTGGACCATATCCATATAAAAGGACTTATGACTATAGCACCATTTGTAGATGATCCTGAGGATAACAGACAATACTTTAGAGATATTAAGCAATTATCAGTTGACATAGCACAAAAAAACATAGATAATGTCAGTATGAATGTTCTGTCAATGGGTATGACAGGAGATTACACAGTAGCAATAGAAGAGGGCGCAACAATGGTACGTGTCGGTACCGGAATATTTGGAGAGCGCGACTACAGCAAGGCTAACTGATACTTTGCATATGCTATACACAAAATAAAAATAGAAAAGGAATATAGAAATGAGTTTCATAGATAAGATTCTTGACAAAATGAGTTTAAATTCTGAGGACGATGAGGAGTTCGATAACGAGGATTATTACCTCGATGATGAGGAAGAAGAAGAGCTTCCAAGAAATCCTTTCCGCAGAAAAAAAGAGGCTGCTGAAGAGGAACCGGCCATAAAAAGCACAAGGCGTGATACAACACCAAAGGAGAAGCCTGTTAAGACTACATCCAAGATTACACCAATATCAAAATCATCCAGAAAGCAGGTATCATCAGACATGGAAGTTTGCGTAATAAAACCAAGTTCAATTGAAGACGAAATAGAAATAACAGACACATTACTTAACGGACGTACAGTCGTCATCAACATGGAGGGACTTAATGTCGATGTGGCACAGCGCATCATAGATTTCACATCAGGCTCAGCATATGCCCTGCACGGTAATCTGCAGAAGATATCCAACTTTATCTTCATCGCCACACCACACGGAGTAGATATCTCAGGAGATATCCAGAGTCTCATGGATTCATTTGATCTCCCGGGTTCATCTTATTAAGCGGAGTCTCTAATCAGCTATGAAGAAAAATAAAACAAAAAAACAGATGTGTACAGCAGGCATCATTACATTGATTCTTGTAGCAATTGACCAGCTTACAAAGTATCTGGCCGTTATAAACCTAAAGCAATCGTCCACGGGTGTGTTTGTTCTCATTCCGGGAGTTTTCGAGTTCAGATACCTGGAAAACCAGAGTGCTGCATTTGGTGTTGATCTGCTTTCAATAATACAGAATATCTTTCATTTTACATATTGGTCTGAGAATCCATTGGCATTTTTGCGTGCCAAAATGATTTTTTTCTCAGTGATTACCATTGCAGTTGTTATACTTTTGTGTGTATGGTATCGCAAAATACCTGTTTCAAAACGTTTTAGACTGCTGAATGTTGTTGTAATACTGTTTGTTGCAGGTGCACTCGGCAATCTGATAGACCGTATTGTAAATAATTATGTGGTTGATTTCTTTTATTTTAGCCTGATTAATTTTCCGATATTCAATGTAGCTGATATATACGTCACTGTAGCGGCATTTATGTTTATCATACTCGGGCTGTTTTACTACAAGGAGGAGGATTTTTCCTTAATCTTCCCTGACAAAAAGCATGATGGAAAGCATGAAAATTAGTGCGGTATGCGCTTTTTAAAGTGTGCAATGTAGTTTTAAATAGTTACTAAAATAAAAAAAGAGAAAGCTTCACTATGAATAGAGATACATTTGAAGTCCAGAGTGAACAGGAGGGAGAACGACTGGATAAATACTTAAGCAGCATTTATCCGGATATTTCTCGCTCCTTTTTTCAACGGATACTAAAAGAAAATCAAATACTGGTCAATGATAAGCCCCAAAAGGCAAATTACAGGTTAAAGACTGATGACATAGTAGATGTCACAATTCCTGATGCCGTACAGACACCTATCCTGCCACAGGACATTCCTCTTGACATACTCTACGAGGATGATGACGTACTGGTAGTCAACAAGCCAAAGGGCATGGTTGTACACCCCTCAGCAGGGCATTACAGTGATACTCTTGTAAATGCCATAATGTATCACTGCAAGGACTCTTTAAGTGGCATAAACGGCGAAATACGGCCCGGTATAGTGCATCGCATAGACATGGACACCACCGGCTCCCTTATTGTCTGCAAGAACGATGAAAGCCATATAAAGATATCGGAACAGATTAAGGACCATAGCTGCAACCGTATATACGTGGGTATTGTCTGTGGCAATGTAAAGAATGATGAGGGCACCATAGAGGGCGCCATAGGCAGGAATCCCAATGACCGCAAGAAAATGGCGATCAATGAGAAAAACGGAAAGCCGGCTGTCACACATTATAAGGTGCTTGAACGCTTTGGTGACTACACATATATGCAGTTTAAGCTTGAGACCGGCAGAACACACCAGATACGCGTGCATATGGCAAGTATTAATCATCCCTTGCTTGGAGATATGCTGTATTCCAGCTATTCCCCTACCAAAAACCGGTTTAAAGGTCTGGAAGGACAGTGCCTGCATGCTAAAACTATAGGGTTTGTTCATCCAAAAACCGGCGAATACATGGAATTTGATGCACCTTTACCAAAATACTTTGCCAATTTGCTTGAAGTGTTATATAATATAAATAACAAATAAATTGAATTATCACATAGTGATATAGTATTAATTATTTATATAAGGAGGTCTGAATTATGGGATCAAACGAAATTTACACAATAGGAAGAGAATTTGGAAGCCTCGGAAAACAGGTCGGACAAGATTTAGCTAAAAGACTTGGAATTAAATTTTATGATAAAGAGCTCTTACAGAAGGCAGCTAAGGAATCGGGACTTTGCGAGGAAATATTTGAGTCGCATGACGAAAAGCCTACAAACAGCTTTTTATATTCGCTGGTGATGGACACCTACACAGGTGGCTCTTATTCCACAGCACCGTTTCTTGATATGCCTCTGAATCACAAGGTATTTTTAGCACAGTTTGATGCTATCAAAAAGATTGCGGCAAATGAATCCTGTGTTATTGTAGGCCGCTGTGCAGATTATGCTTTAGCAGACGAGCCGCATTGTCTCAATATCTTCATACGTTCCAACATGGACGACAGAATTAAAAGAATAAGTGAAAGACTCAATGTCCCGGAGAACAAGGCTAAAGACATAATTAAGAAAAAAGATAAAGAGCGCTCAAGCTATTACAATTACTACACCAGTAAAAAATGGGGAGACGCAAGAAGCTATGATTTGTGCCTGAACACAAGCCAGATATCAGTTGAGGACTCAATCGAGCTTATACTTAAATACAGGGAATGCATGAGAAATCACAATAAATAATTGTATTGTTGTATAGAAAGCTATGGATTTAAAGCCATCGGAACTGATGCAAATAGAGGTTTCGGTGGCTTATTCTTGTATTATTATAAAAGGTATCATCGATGCATGCTTCGATGATACCTTTTGTGACCCTTTAATCATAATATTGTTGTGCGTATCGAAATTGCAGGTATTATGCAAAAAATAAGCAGATGTATGTTTTTATTGTAGTACCTTAGTACTTTTATAAGGTCATTTATTCGTTAAACTTAGATTTAGCGAATAAATGTGTGCCGCTAAAAATTAGTACCGCTCCGCTTGCAGTACATTAAATTGATTAAACAATTATCATATTACTCAATTTTTTAGATATGTCAATACCACGAATAAATGTTTGTTAAATTTTACCAATTTAAACATATGAGATCATATGCTAAAATTATTACAATTTAACAAATTAAAATCTTAAAAAAGGGAGCTGAACCAATGAGTAAAATATACCACATCAAACCGAAGGACAACCGGAAAAAACAAAAAGAACCACTGTGGAAATACATCTTAGTAATTGCAATAGTTATTTTTTTCTTGCTGCTTCGTGACCATAGAATAGATTTATCAGGCATTTATAATTTTATTTTAAGTACTAAAGGTATTTTAAACAGATAAAACGAAAGCCCTCCCCCCTGCGCTCAGCTCTCCAGGAGCGATAAAACGATAATGCATGTTCTATCGCTCCTGGAGAGCTGAGCGCAGGGGGGAGGGAAAAAATATGATGCTAACGAATCATATAGCAGCTAAAAAAAACATTAATCAAAAGGTAAATCTTCCAACGTATCATCAAACATCATCAAGCCATTAGAATCAGTGTAATCAAAATGAAAAAGAACGCTAATATGACTTAATAAATCATCAAGTATATTTAGATCATACTCATAAACAGTATAGTTTGTATTGTTGATATAAGGCATGATACGCATCTTAGTAGCTCTGTCAAGCTCATCCAATAAGTCCTGGTACTCTATCCCATTTTCTCGAAGTCGTATAATTGATTTAACCAATAATCTACGAGAAGCACTAATGTTAGACAAATCGGCAGTATTGCCGGAATCAGAAATATATAATTTTTCAAAAGACAAAGCACAATCTCTACAACACGTATGCTCCACTCGAGTAATAATATCATCTATCTTCTGTTCCTTACCCTTATCATAAATTTTACAATATCCATTTTTATTACGCTGGCCCCGGTATTTTGTACCCTTATAGAGTCCCTTCTCTTTACGTGATGAAAAAATCTGTATATCGTCAACAGACTTCCCCGGAAAATCAATAGCATAATCGTACTTATCAAGATTACCTGATGAACAGTAATGTTCGATAAAATCAATTATACGTTTAAATGAATCCTTTTTAAAATGCTTATTAGGATTTACTTCCAGTTGAAATTTTGGTAACAATTCAAATTTCTTAGAACCTTCTAGCCACATCCCATATTTACCAAGTTTAAGATATATTCCATCATCAAAATGGATTATATTATTAAAATATGAATACCGTGAACACCTTGAAACATTTAACTTTTCCCAATAATTTGATGAACAATCAGAAATCATTTTTAAATGTCCTAATGCAAAATCTAAAGTACAAGTTAAAAAATAAGTAATAATAACATTATCTATCGAATGAATATTATTATACTTATCTTCTTTGCAATAATAATATTCCATAGAATCTCCCTATTAAAAAATATATTAATGTGTTCAAAAATGAAACAAAATCCACCCATTGGAATAGGCGGATTTTGAATTTTTCCCACCATGATTATTTAGTTAAAAATTATTATGGGACCATTCCGAGCAGCTAGCGCAGGTCTGCCCGAGATCCCAGACCAATTCGTCGCTGACTTTCACCGAGAAAGTCTTAAACCACTCCGAACAAGGACGGATTAGAGTCACCCCCAACCCCTCAAAGGGGAGTAAAAAAATGATGCAGACGAATCAAAATAGCCTTGTAAAGCTATTACATAAAACCAATAAATAAATGATGCACCCACGCAATTACGAACTTGACAGCATGAACCCGGCAACATGATATTCTTACTGCACCGGGGCGGCTTGAAATACAGCAGTCCCGGCACAGCAAGCCTATCATATCGCCCCCTACTGTCAAGTACGAAGTGCGAGGGTGTCACGCGCGCAGGGAACCCCCGAGCCCCTATCACGCATAACACCCATGCACTAGCAATCAGGAACACTAAAAAGAGCATATGTATCGTATATATCAGCATATCGTTTACGATACATATAAAATTCACTGCCTACCTTTTCCTTCATTGGATACCAAACCTTAACAGCAACAAAGAGCTTACCGCCACAAAAGGCAGATATTAATTTACCCTGAACACCAAAATTTGAAACTTTCCTATGAATCCACTCATACTCAATCAGGCTTCTAATCTGTCTATCTAACATCCGGTCAAACTGAGCTACTAAAATCACTTCATAGCCCAATTTTCTATGTTGAGTAAAGAACGCGCACCACTGAGCCCGGTTCTTCTGACCCCAATCTCTCGAATTGAACAGTATTTGACATTCATCTATTACCAGTAGTATTTCACCCTCTTTTACTCTTCTACCCTTAATTTGACTGTAATATTGACTAAATTTAATAAGCTTATCCGGAGTAAGTTCGCTATTATCCATAAAGATATAAAAGCCCTTACGCGTTTTTATAGAGCTGAAATTAGTTGCAAAATTACCAATAATTGGAGCATCCTTAAACTGCATCCAATGATATAAACGTGTAGCAAGATGCAAAGACTTTCCGGCGCCCGGAGTCCCTGAATATAAAGTTATCAATTAATCCACCCCCTACTACTTCCCAACAGAAGTTAAACCACTTGTTGAACTATTGGAAGATACAGAATTTAATATTTTTTGGCAAAGCTCCCAAAAAAAATATTGAGCTATACATACAACCCATACTTCTAATATACATACCATTTCTTTTACCGGAAGGAACCAATTAATATATTTCATATAAGGCCTTAAAGCATCAAATACATTTGCATTTAATACAGATTTAAAAGGACTATCAGGCAAGAAGTTGCAAGCAAAAGCGAGTACAACTAAAATCAAGCCATTAATTACTAATTGACTAATTAATAAATATATACCCTTTGACATATAAAATCACCTCACTAATTATCTATCTGCCAACCTATCAATTTACGAGTTGCAATTAATAAACCGATAAAAAACAATATCAAAGCACCTGAACGGAATATTGCTATATATTTATCAAACATTGACAAATCTACGCTAAATTGATATTGCTTATCCGTACCCGGTATAGTAAATTTAATATCCCATTTCGGTGCAACTGCTTCATCATCCGAAACAAACGATTTATAACAGTCGACAACATCAAACGGAATGCAAAACGGAAATTTACCGCTTAAGTCTTTTAGCTTGTCTGATACACCCTGAGGAAGTACCGCCGGAATCTCCGGTAGCTCCGGATCAGGCTCGGGCTTCTTGTCCGGCTCATCCGGACCAGGATCCGGAGCAGGAATATCTATATCACGAACCGAACCAATTACATCCGGCCAAGGAATTTTGCCATCAATTATTTTCTGAATCACATCCGGAAAATCAATAACCCCAGGAATTGAATCACCTAATACTACATCTCCGGGAATCGGAAGGGAATCGACACCATCCCACGGCTTCACATCCGGTTTATCAATATCCCATGCAGAAGGCCAACCCACCAAATCAAAAGCATAATCTTTCCCGGCTACATCCGGAATATCAATATCAGGAATATAATAAGCACCATTCAAAAGCCAGTAAAAAATATTAGGAATAGATTCTTTAAAAGTATTTTCAAAAGCAGACGCAGAAATCACAGCATACGGCATATTCAAGCTAAAATTGTCTAAATAACCATCAACTGCATAATCATAACTTTCCCCACCAGCAGCATATAATCCATTATTATAAAATGGTTTAGAAGCTACATATTCAACACCATTAAAAAGATATTTAAAAGCCCCCATGGAAACAAATTGATAATACCAACCAATTCGTTTAGCAGATTTTTTTACAATAGTTCCAACACATAATACCTTAGAAGATGCAGATAAAAGTTTAAATTGCTGAGACGTTTCACAAGATGAACTAGAATTGTTATAATAAAAACGTCCAGTTGATACAGCATTAAACGACTCACCAACCGAAATACCTTTTTCAATACCATTTAGATTAGATTGATAAATATCGTTTGAATGCAAATAAGAATATAAACGATTTAATACAGTTGCAGGAATAGAACCAACAGCATCACCAACAGACGAATAATCCTGAGTTAATATTTTATTAAATTCACGCTTAAAAGTATCAACATCATCACCAAAACCATTGGAAACATACCACTGCTCAAAGGTATCGCCAAAAAATTCATTACAAAAATCCATTGCAAATTGACCAGTTTTATCAAAAACTTTACCTTCAGAAATAGCCTCAGGCGCTACAGAGATACCAAGATAGAGCAATATCCAATTCAATATAGTATTGGATGACTCATTAACAACCCACGAAAAAGCCACATCAACAGCATATACACGTGTTGTATTATAAGGCATAGCCAAAGCAATAAAGAACGTTACAGAGCCTAATAACAAGGCTGTAGCACGTTTTTTTAATTTATTCATAGGACTCTTACCCCCTTTTCTAAAAAATAAGAGAGCGGGCATTTCTGCCCACTCTCCGAGTGGTAAACAAAATTACTAGGCCTGAGCAGTAAGCTTCTTGAATACCTTGATGCCGATTGTTACGGCAAGTACCGTTCCAATGATACCGAGTGCATAAGGTGCACAGGTTGTGATCATTGAAGTTACATTTGTCTGAACGCTACTAAATGCAGTAGACATTGCTGTAGAAATACTTTCCATATCCATTAACCCTATTCCTTTCCGACCTGGTGAAGCTAGGCCATTTTAAACCATTTTATAATGCTATAAATCGCAAAGCCTAAACCCCACGATATAAAGCCGATACTAAATCCAGTAGCAATTCCAACGCTACCAACTTCAAAAAAATTATTGAAAATCTCATTATTAATCATGTGTGCCACCTCGAACTAAATACTCGAAATACGAAAAGACCAACCAAACAACCAAGGAGAAAAACACCTATTAACCCAAGCGCGATATAATCACTATTAACTTGATTATCTGTCGATTGATTATCCTGAACAGTCTCCGTAACTGTCTCCGTAGTATATAAACTATCTTCACTCATTCTATCTCCTTCTTTTAAGGGGAGCTGCCGAACCGAAGCCCGGCAACCATGTTATTACATGTAAAGTACCTTAATGGTAATTCACGCTATTTGTTAAAAGGAACTATGTCAAGCTCCTCAAGAACTGGAATATTCCGCTGATTCTTGAAATCAAAACCAAGAGAATAGATAGCCTTAAATCTTTCACCAGGTTTTGGAACTGTAATATTCTTGTAGGTGAATATGTGGTTACACTTAACACCCATGCAATTTTTCTCATAATCATCAAAAGGCTCACTGTAATATATATTAGTTCCTTTTTTTCCGTCCTTCTCAAAAGTCTGGACACCCAAACACTCAAATAATTTAATCATGTTTAATTTCTCCTAACAGTAAAATCTAATCTTCAAAATTAAAATCAATATTGTTTTGACTACAAAAAAATGAAACAAAATTTTCTAAATCAGATACATATATATCTTTACTTGCTTCAAGCTTATAACCTAAGTCCTTGTGTAAATCATCGTCATAATCATCTCCACGCTCAATACAAGCAAAATAACCAGTATTCTGATACTTAGTTTCATAATCTTTTACATTTTTACGAGCACTAAGTATATTTTTAAAATGATTTGAATAATATTCTTTATTTTCCATGTGAATCACCCTATTAAAAAACCCGCGGATTAAATTAGTTACTTTACATAGCCCCCTTCCCGGTCCTTAGACCAAGACTATTTAACCAATTTAAATCCGCGGGAAAAAATATCGTCATTTATTCGCCAAACCTTCTATTTAGCAAATAGTTGATAACCAATCGTCCTCCGACGGGAAAAATAAAAGTCGGACGATATCAACTACCACTTCCCTGATTTTCGACTTGCAGACCAGTCGAAAAACGTTTTCGCTAAACATGCCGTAGATTTAGCGAATAAATGTGTACCGCTAAAAATTAGTACCGCTCCGCTTGCAGTACATTAATAAAAAGACGGTTGAAAAATCAGCCGTCTTTTATATTTGAAATTTATGATTTTATTATAAAATAGATAACACATCCTCCGCAATCTGCTCTGCAGTCAGATGATTCTCCTTCAGTACAGCATCCACATCATACCTGTCAAGAAATTCCTTCTTCAATCCATAATTCATCACTTTCATATTGCTTGCACCATAGAATCGTGCGATTTTTTCACCAAAGCCGCCATCTAAAATACCATCCTCTAAAGTAATAACAGTATCATGATTTTGCTTAAGCTTAGTCAAAAGCGCCTCATCCAATCCGGTGATGTAATACGGATTGATTACAGTTGCGTTGATTCCGGCTTCTTCTTTAAGAAGCTTCGCAGCCTCCTTTGCCAGTTCAAAGAAGGTTCCCAGACCGATAATCGCAATCTTTTCTCCTGTCTGAGCCACCTCATATCTGTTGAGTCTGCCAAAATCCCTTGTCACCCTTGAACCATCTGAAATCATCGGTCCGCCCGGCAGCTTTATTGCAACCGGATAAGATTTCTGCTCCATACTCCAGTCGAGCATGGCCAGATACTCTTCCTTTGTTGCCGGTGCCAGATATACCAGATTTGGAATATTTGAAAGCATCGGAATATCCTGAAAGCCTAAGTGTGTAACGTCATTCATTCCATATACGGAGCCCTGATATATTACCATTGTAATCGGACTGTTATTGATGCAGACATCCTGTGATACCTGGTCAAAGGTTCTCTGTACAAACGAACTGTATACACCATAAAATGGTTTACCACCATTTACTGCGACACCTGATGCCAGTGCCACTGCAGTCTCCTCTGCAATACCTACATCGACAAACTGACTGCCAGCCTCTTTTCTCTTATCCTCTGTAAAGCCCATAACAGTCGGCGTACCGGAAGTAATTGCAACAACAGAAGAATCATTTTTCATCTTTTCAAGCAGATATTCACAGGTCACAGAAGAATAATCCTCTTCCACATTGTTAAATAGCGGCTTTCCTGTTTCTATATCGAACGGACCGCTGTAATGCCACTGCTCCTTACATTTTTCTGCTGGTGCATAGCCCTTGCCCTTAAGTGTGTTTATATGCACTACAACCGGTTTAGTGCTGTCCTTGACCTCTTTAAATGCCTTAATAAGAGCTGCAACATCGTTGCCCCTGTCCACATACACATAGTCAAGTCCCATAGCCTTAAACAGATTGCATTCTGCCTGACCGTCAGTCTTTCGAAGCAGAGCAAGATTCTGATAGAGACCTCCATGATTTTCAGCAATCGACATATCGTTGTCATTTACTATAATAATAAAATTGCTTTGAAGCTCAGCAGCAAAATCAAGTCCCTCAAGTGCTTCTCCTCCGCTTAATGAGCCGTCTCCGATGACAGCAATCACATTGCCGTTTTCACCCTTTAAGTCCCTTGCCTTTGCAAGACCTGCTGCCAGACTGACCGACGTTGATGTATGTCCGACTGTAAAAAAATCATGCTCGCTCTCGTTTGGATTTGTATAGCCTGACACATCATCATAGTGCTGTTCAGACAAATACGCTTCCTTACGCCCCGTAAGCATCTTATGAGGATAACTCTGGTGCGATACATCATAAACAATCTTGTCCTTAGGTGATTCAAATACATAATGTAAAGCGATTGTCGCCTCTACCATTCCAAAATTCGGCCCAAAATGTCCGCCATGCTTACTTGCTCTTACCAAAAGGGCATCTCTTATCTCCTGCGCCAGCACCGGCAGTTCATCTATCTTAATTTTCTTTACATCTTCTGGTCCGTTAATTTTCTCAAGATACATATTATATTTTGTCCTCCTATTTGTCCCAGGTCAATTCACCTGTCTTTATCGCATTCTCGTATTTAGAAATTTTATACTGTAAGCGTTCCATCGTGTTTTCAATCTGTTTTTTCTGCTCATCAAGCTGCTCGTATTGCTCCTTGAGAAGCTGACACCTTGCTTCAAATGTGGCATCTCCCATCTGAAAAAGCTTGATATATTCTATAAGCGCCTCCTTTTTGATTGTTACAGTGAAACTATATCACTTGAAGTCCACTCCAAGTCAAGAGCTTTTCATCTTTTGTATACATAAAAAAATTATCGTGTTATAATCTCAATAATAAAATTTAAAAAGATTTACACTTGGAGGAAAAATATGAACTATACAGAATGTATCGAAAATGCCAGACCACGTCTTGGAAAATACTGCAAGGCTTGTCCTGAATGCAACGGCCGCGCATGCAAAAACCAGATGCCCGGTCCCGGCTCAAAGGGTATCGGCGACACAGCCATACGCAACTACGACAAATGGAAACAAATCCGTGTAAACATGGATACTATTGCCGAGAATAAGCCTGTAGACACCTCTCTCTCACTCTTTGGCCGCACTTTCAAATATCCAATATTTGCAGGTCCTGTCGGTGCAGTACAGCTGCACTACGGAGACTGTCTGGATGATGTGACATACAACGATATCCTCGTGTCAGCCTGTGCAAAGAACGGTATCGCAGCTTTCACAGGCGACGGAACTGACCCAAATGTCATGGTTGCAGCCACCAAGGCTATCAAAAATGCAGATGGTGCCGGAATACCTACCGTAAAGCCATGGAACATTGAGACCATACGTGAGAAAATGAAGCTGGTACATGAATCAGGCGCATTTGCAGTAGCTATGGATATCGATGCAGCCGGTCTTCCATTCCTCAAAAATCTTGATCCACCAGCCGGAAGCAAAACAGTTTCAGAGCTTTGCGATATCATACAGATGGCCGGAACCCCATTTATTGTAAAGGGGATTATGACCGTAAAGGGTGCGCTTAAAGCAAAAGAGGCAGGCGCAAGCGCTATTATTGTATCAAATCACGGTGGACGTGTGCTGGATCAGTGTCCTGCCACTGCTGAGGTTCTTGAAAGCATCGTAAAGGCTCTTGAAGGCTCAGGCATTAAGATTCTTGTAGATGGTGGCATCAGAAGCGGCACAGACGTCTTTAAAGCCCTTGCACTGGGTGCAGACGGAGTTCTTATCGCAAGACCGTTTGTAACGGCTGTATACGGCGGTAAGGCCGATGGTGTACGTGCATACATAGACAAAATCGGTACAGAGCTTGAAGACACCATGAAGATGTGTGGTGTATCTTCGCTTGATGAAATCACAAGGGACTGTGTGATGACCTTCTAGTTTAAAAACGTGCTTCATGACTTTTCGTTTTTATATAAATTCTTCATACAAAAGCACCATAACCGGCATCGTCACTACAGCACAAAGCGTTGTCACTACATTTATTGCGCTGGCATACCTTGAATCATTGCCATACACCTGACACATCTGTGTAACAGTCGATGCCGAAGGCGTAATAACCGCTAAGAAAACTATAAGCATAATCTTTGGCGCATCTGCAGAAAGATATGCCATATGGCTGATTTTAATAAGAATAAGCGATATCAACGGAACCAGAAGCATCCTGAGAAAGGTAACAAAATACACCCTTCTGTTGGCAAAAACCTTCTTCAAATCCATCCCTGCAAACAGCATGCCTGTCACAATCATGCTTGCAGGTCCAATCATACTGCCGACAGAACCGATTGTGTCATTGATAAGCTGCGGCAGATGAATCCTTGTAAAGAAAAGCACCACACCTATTACTATGGAAATCATATTGATATTAAGGACAATCTTTCGCCAGTCATAGGAGCTTTCACGGCTTATAATCTTTTTGCAGTGGGTCCACAAAAATACCAGCTGCACACTCATGAAAGCACAGCCGTAAAGCACCCACTCCTGCCCCAGTATAAATGTCACAATCGGAACAATCAGATTGCCTGAATTTGAATAATAAACTGATGCGACCTCCACCTCATTCATATGGAAAAGCCTGCCCATAGCAGAAATGATAAACAGCAAAACCAACTGCAAAATCACCGATGCCGCAAATGCAATCAAAAGACCTCTCACTGTTTTTGAAGTGTAATCCACCTGAAAGGCATTGATAATAACACACGGTATAATCAGATACAGCACAATCTTTGATAAAACCTTGCTGTCCTCATCCTTCACAATACCTGCTTTCACAATAATAAAACCCATGAAAATCATGATAAAAAGCTCTATTATCTGTTCCATTAAAAGTATACTGATATGCATAAAAATCATCTCCTGCTCTAAATATCTATGTCTTAAAAGGCATGCATATCTAATTCATAATTTATAAATCTATAATCTCGTAGTCCACTTTGAACAATCCCACACATCCGTCGCAAGCCCATCATAGAAATCCGGCTCGTGGCATACCATCAGTATGCTTCCCTTGTACTCCTTTAAGGCACGCTTCAGCTCATCCTTAGCATCCACATCCAGATGATTGGTAGGCTCATCCAGAAGTAGAATATTTGTCTCTCTGTTTATCAGCTTGCACAGGCGTACCTTTGCCTGCTCACCACCGCTTAACACACGCACCTGGCTTTCAATATGCTTTGTGGTCAGACCACACTTGGCAAGCGCGCTTCGCACCTCGTACTGCGAAAATGCAGGAAACTCGTTCCATATCTCCTCAATACATGTGGTTGTAACCGACTGATCCATCTCCTGCTCAAAGTACCCTATCTCCAGATAATCTCCAAGTGTAACACTTCCTGAAAGCGGCTTTATCAGCCCAAGAATACTCTTAAGCAATGTTGTCTTTCCGATGCCGTTTGCACCGGTAAGAACAATCTTTTGTCCCCTCTCCATCTCAAGGTCGAGAGCAGATGAAAGCGGATCATCATAGCCAATGACCAGTCCATTTGTCTGGAAAATATACCGACCCGGAGTACGCGCTGTCTTAAAGTTAAACTCCGGCTTTGGCTTTTCAGCAGCAAGCTCAATAACATCCATCTTGTCAAGCTTCTTCTGACGTGACATCGCCATATTCCTTGTAGCGACACGCGCCTTATTTCTCGCCACAAAATCCTTCAGCTCTTTAATCTCCTGCTGCTGTTTGTTGTACGCAGCCTCAAGCTGGGCTTTCTTCATCTCATAGACTTCCATAAATTTGTCATAATCCCCGACATACCTGTCGAGCTTCTTGTTGTCCATGTGATAGATGAGATTTACCACGCTGTTCAGAAACGGTATATCGTGAGAAATAAGAATAAACGCATTCTCATAATCATTAAGATATCGCTTAAGCCACTCAATATGCTCTACGTCCAGATAGTTTGTAGGCTCATCCAAAAGCAGAATATCCGGCTTCTCCAAGAGGAGCTTTCCCATCAGCACTTTGGTTCTCTGACCACCGCTTAAATCGGTAACGTCTTTATCAAGCCCCAGGTCTAAAAGTCCAAGAGCCCTTGCAACCTCCTCAACCTTTGCATCAATCATATAGAAATCATGCATGGTAAGCATGTCCTGAATCGTGCCGGCTTCCTCCATCAGCTTATTCATCTCGTCCTCGTCCACATCGCCAAGACGCGCATATATGTCGTTCATCTCATTTTCCATATCATAAAGGAAATCAAATGCAGAGGAAAGAACGGAGCCGATAGTCATACCCTTTTCAAGCGCTGTGTGCTGGTCGAGATAACCCACACGCACCTTCTTTGCCCACTCTATTTTGCCCTCATCAGGCATAAGCCTGCCTGTGATAATATTCATAAAAGTCGATTTTCCCTCACCGTTTGCACCGACAAGCCCTATGTGCTCGCCCTTCAACAGTCTGAAGGAAACATCCTCAAAAATAGCACGGTCGCCAAAACCATGGCTTAGGTGCTCTACGTTTAAAATACTCATGTATACCTCTCTTCAAAATTTTATTTCCCCAATATGGCACTTTCTTCAAGATTTCATTTTCCCAATATGGCACTTTCTTCAAGATTTAGTCAGCAAGCTCATATTGTTTTGCCAGTCTGTTAAGCTCATCATGAACCTCTTTCACCAGATTCTCCGGACCAATTATCTTAAAATTATCCCCCATTGCCATAATCCAATGAATAAAAAGCTTGTTATCAGCTACTTTCACAAAAACGCGCGAATGAGCTTCATCCTTCTTTAAGATTGTCACATCTGTTCCAAACCTGTCAATCAGGACACCTATAGCGCTGTTTTTGCACAGTATCTCAGCCTTAATCTCTTCTCCATTGTACATACCAAACTTCGATTTGCCATAAGAAGCAATATCGAGTTTTTTAAGCTTCTCCCTGCCCTCACGAACTTTATTTTCAATCAGGATATTCTTCATCTTGTCTACACGATAATGACGAATATCCTTTACTTGTGTATCATGGTCATATCCAATCAGATAGTAATTGCCATCATTCCACAGCAATCCCCATGGACTGACATGATATCTTGCGCCGTCATGCTTCACCTCAAGCTCTTTTTTCGTATTCCACCGGCAATATTGAAAAGAAAGGCTTGAATTATTTGCAATTGCATTGTGTATGGCATCGACATTTTTCATGATGTCGCTATTCATGGTTTTCACTCTTCCGGCAACATATACCTGACGCTGCAGAGTGGCAGCCTCCTGTCTGCTTGTAAGACTCTCCAGCTTCTTAATAAGCTCATTGGATTTCTCCTCAGTGATGAACTTGGCAGCCGCAACAGAATCCACTAAAAGCTTAAGCTCCGCCAGCTCAAATGCCCTGCCTATCACCTTATAATGGACAGTCCTGCCATACTGCGTCTTTTGGGTTTTGATACCAAAATCATTCAGCTGTGCTATATCATCATACAGACTTTTTCTCGCGGCCGTGACATCGTATGCATGCAGCTTATTTAAAATCTCATCAAGCGTAATATCATGGTTAGCATCAGTATTATTCAAAAGAATTTTGGCAAGATACAAAAGCTTTAGCTTTTGATTGCTCCTAGGTTCCTTAGATTGCTTCCCGGCAGTCAGCTCATTGTTTTCCGTTTCACTCATATACACTTATCTCCCCATCAATTTGTATTGTAACTATTCAGAATCACACCACACACATTTGCAAAACCACACGATACTCGTCACTTGATTATTGCAGCAAGTTTTTCACCACACATCACACCGAGTATACATCCTAAACAGCTCAGCAACACATATCCGCACCCAAGCAGGCAGTGATTATGTTCAAACAGATTATAGGATTCCAGCGAAAATGTAGAAAACTACGTTGGTGATTAAAGTCAAAAAAGGAAACTCAGTTTTTAAAGGTATAAGACTGATGGCATATCTGGCCATTGCACCTACGGCGCCACCCAATGCTACAAATAAAAAATTCATGGTGGTTATCTACTATATGTAAAATACACGATTCTCTTTTCTCGGAATCACGTCAGGATAATCTCCATCGACATATCCAAGAGCACAATGTCCGATTCCCTCATACTTATCCTCAATACCGAGTGATTTGAGAAGCTTCTTGCCCCAGTCAGACTCAAACTCTTCCTTCGCGCGGTGAATCCAGCAGCTTCCAATACCAAGATCATGTGCTGCAAGCATGAGATTACCCATCACAAGACTGCCATCATAGACATGTGTAGGCCAGTCCTTCTTTCCAAGAACGATAAGAATAACCGGCGCACCATAAAATGGATCAGTATTACTTCCCATTATGTCGGCATTTCTCTTAGCGATTTCATCCCTTATTTCCTTATTTGTCACCTGAATAATAATGGTATTCTGTGCACCTCTGCCGTTTGCCGCAAAGGTTCCGGCCTCAATTATCCGGTCAAGGATGTCCTGCGGAATCATGTCCGGTTTGAATTTGCGAATACTTCTTCTGGTTTTCATTTCTTCTAATACTTTGCTCATGATTTGGTCCTCCTATTAAATCTAAAAAATTTATAATCTCTCTGGCATCATAAAAAGCCGAACCGTCAGCGCCTATTGCAGCCTTTTGATTAATTTCAGTAGATATAATTGCATAATACATATTTGTTCCCCCGTTTTAAGTATTATGCAGTAATTAAGCATAATTTACAAGTATGCATAAATACTGCATATGTTATTATTAAGCATCTATATCGTATAATTGTCAAATCAGATTTTTTATCTCATTAAACACTTTTAAATATCAGTTTGAAATGATATTTACAACAACTCCTTTAACTTCGCCATCTCATCCTCAGACAATGTAACACCCTTTCCCATTTTCTCGTGCTCCGGTGCCCAGTCTCTGATATCATACTTTGGTTCCCCGCCATTCCATGAAATTCTGTTGAGTTCCTTTGTCCATCCCTTGGCACTCTCTGAAAGAGTGCCAATATGTTCAACTATTTCATATTTAAAATCTGCCATAAAATCTCCTTCTACATTCATCAAATTGTTATTCACATACCTTTTTATCCAACGATGGGTCATTCATAATATTTAATAAACTCTGATAGCTATCAACATCGTGGTAAACCACCTTACTGTTAGACATTTCATTAAACAACTTTTTAGCACAAGAAATCTTCGCTTGCTCTATTGGTCTGAGATTAAGCGTTTCCATTGTACCTTTGGTTTCAGCAACAAAGAATATGTGTTTAACTGTCCCCTCATAAAATGCGATTGCCCAGTCAGGAGAATAATTACCTACCGGAGTAGGAATTTGGAATGTTCTTGGAAGTTTTGCATATACACATACTTCTGCTGCTGCATCCAAATCTTCAGCAAATTTTCTCTCAATACTCTTTTCTGCCGAACCATCCGTAAATACATAATCCTGAATGGCTTTCTTTGCAAGGAATGCCTTATCAAAACTCTGTGTATTCTTTTCGGCTGTGAAGATTGTGCTATCGTATTCTCCTTCAATCGTATCATATGAAATATGTTCCACAATCATTGTCGCTTTCTGCTCATTGATAAGCCTGATAACCTTTGTAATAAATTCTTCCGGATTATTCTTGAACATATATAGCTTATCAGCTCTGATTCCCTGCAGGATTGCCGACACGGTTTTACGGGTAAGCGTCGTTCCCTCAGCCACTTTACCGATAAGGTCATACTTAATCCGACTTGTTTCTGCGTGTTTCAGCGTTTGTGTCCTTGTCTTTTCTCCTGTAAATGAAGCACCACGCTCAACCTCATACTCATTCATTTCTGCTTTTTGACGACCAATGGTTGTTGTATACTGAAGTTCAGAAACAAAAAGTTTTTCATCAATATGAGCGATTGCTTTCTTAATCAGTTCGTCACTATCGAACTCAACTGTGTAGGCATACTTGTGGTTAATTTCTCGCCATAACGCCTGAAATTCTTTCTTGGCAAAATTATCATTAAGCGGATTATCCTTAACTTTTGTTTCATGACCATCTGTAAACATATCCTGAAGAATACTATCATCATATACAGATTGAATAAGCGTATGGATACCCTCTGCCATTGGTTTAAGCTCATCCGGCAGTTCTGCGACAGTTCCACTCTTAATTTCCTGACGGTATTTATCCGTTACTTTACGCTTCATATCTACATAGCCATTCTGAATAAGATAAAATTCAATAGCATTTGCAGTTTCGTCATCTATAAGTGTAGGAACATCATCCACTTTAATATACTTGCCCTTAAAGTATTCACTTGTTGCAACAGTTGGTCTGTCATAAAGTACAGTCTTAATATCAGACTGTAAATCTGTAACAAATGTCTTGTAACTTTCACTTGCAATAACTGTCAACACGTTAATATCATGTACTGTTTCTCCGCAGCTTTCAACATCCATTCGATTACCATTCTGATTCACACACAAACGGAGTCCACGACCCACCTCTTGACGTTTTGCAGTATTACTATCGGAATGTTTAAGCGTACAAATCTGAAATACATTCGGATTATCCCAGCCTTCACGCAGTGCCGAGTGGGAAAATATAAATCTTGTAGGCTCATCAAAAGAAAGCAATCTTTCCTTGTTCTTTAAAATCAAGTCATATGCCGAAATATCATCGGAGAACTCACTGCCACGCTTTACTTTACTGTCGATAGCATGTCCTTTTTTATCAATACTGAAATAGCCTTTATGTACTTCTTCTACATCACTACAAGTTGATTTTAAATATCTCTGGTACGGAGTATCAAGCAATGTTACATATTCATTAAGCACGTTGATGTACTCCTGCTCAAACATCTTGCCATATTCGCCAAGAACTTCATCTCCGTTTTCATCGTACTGGCGATACTTTGCAACTTCATCAATGAAGAACAATGACAGACATTTAATTCCTTTATCAAAGAGTTTTTCTTCCTTCTCAAAATGAGAAAGAATTGTTTCTCTTATCTGAATGCGACGCATATCTTTTTCGGATATGTCGCCAACAATATCTCCCGTACTTATAACTTCTCCGTTTGTAAAAGTTACTGTTCCACGAAGCGGGTCAATTTCAGAAATGGTATAGCCTTTGTACTGTTCCATCTCTTGTGAAACATAATATAAATCCTCACCCACACCAAGGATACGGGATTCACGGTTAATGGATTTATTATATCCAATTTCAAGTTCAATTTTTGCCATAGGCGGTTTCTTACTTGAAAGCACAATCTGTTCAAGGTACAAATAACTGTCTGTACCTCTGAAATTCTTAACCTCAAATCCTTTAACTTCAATCTTCTTAACCAATTTCTTATTAAATGCGTCTAAAGCATCAAGAACATAAATAAGATTATGGTGCTTTGCATGTGTAGCAGAATAATTAAGGCTAAAAAGCGGATTAAAGTTTCTCAATGCTTTTTGTGTTACTTCTCCACCCATCTTCTGCGGTTCATCAAGAATAATAATCGGTCTATTTGCTTTAATTACATCAATCGGACGACGAGAACCAAACTCATCACGCTTTGAATAAATAATACGAGCTTCCTTACTGCGTCCATCCTCTTTAAGAGAAGAAGCGAAAGCCTGCGTATTGATAATCATTACATTGATACCGGAACTACTTGAAAAGTTATCAAGCTGATTCAGGTTTGAACTGTTATAAATGAAGAAACGAGCCTTTTTGCCATAATGCTCCATAAAATGGTCGGCTGTAATCTCAAAGGACTTTTTTACACCCTCACGAATAGCAATACTCGGAACAACCACGATAAACTTGCTCCATCCGTACTTTTTATTCAGTTCAAACATCGTCTTGATATATACATATGTCTTACCGGTACCCGTTTCCATTTCAATATCAAGGCTGCATCTTCCCAAATCTTTTACAAGAGAATTTGAAAGCTTAATATTATTCTGACGCTGTAAAGCCTGAATGTTACTGAGAAGCTGTTCATCCGAAAGCTCCACCAGTTCATTCTTGTATCCGGTATCATTTGTCGGGTCATACAGTTGCATCTCTTCATCTGTAAATCCCAGTGTCATCTGCATATCCTTGGACTTCATCTTACCGAGGTCACGAATATAGTTGATTTTATCGTAAAAGCCCTGCCCATTAAAAACCTTTACAACTGCGTCAACAGCGTCCGTTTGATATTGTTGTATCTTAAAATTAAATTTCAATTCGTCAGACCTCCTTCGTAAGTGTCCCAAAGGAAAGTAACAAAAGTAATACTGCATCCAACCGCTAGTTTTGCGTGTCTTGTTTCTAGTCCTGTAAATGAAGCACTTTTACCGTGTCCACTACCATACGGATTTCTAATTTCAGCAAGTTTTGTTGTTATTCCTCTCAAATTTCCAAGAACAGCTTTTATATTTTCTGAAACCGGGTCAGAGTCTGGAATATTTTTCGGAGTAAGATTAAGAAATTTTAAAGTTTCACCCGTAAGTTTACTCATATCCCAATTCTTATCCCAAGCCACACCTTTATTATCCAAAATTGTTTTACAACAACTTTCAATCAGTTCTTTTGCTTTTCCGATAGCATCTGTTGGATTTTCGTTTTGCATTCTCAGCATTAGTTCTATCTGCTTAGAAAGATACTCGCTCGAAAATTTTTCCTGTAACTCAGCAGCATTTGTTGCAAGAGGTGTTGTAACATTCAATACTCTGTCCATATATGCCCGACACTTTTTATACAAACGAGCGTACTCGGCATTATATCTGAAATATCCATATGTTTCCTCATCTGTTTCTTGCGTATATTCTTTTTCGTAATTTTCCTCATAGTAATCTAATAAATCTTTTAGTAGCTTAATAACATTTCCTTCGGAAGCTTCATTAACATATGCTGACAGTGACTTTCCTTTTGACATTTTATACTTATCACAAAGGGCAATTCCTATGCTTCCCATTGTAAAAACATCAAAGTCATTCGTACTAAAATCCAATACATAACCGCCTCGGTTAAAAAGCTTTAAAAACGTTCCCACTTCAATTTTTGTTAATGTTTCAACTTTACAGCACCTTCCTTACTGTGTCAGGGCTGTATGCAGCAAAAATCTGCTCGAAATTAGTTGCGACACTATCGTTTGCCATTGAGCTGTCACGCATAACAAAATAATATGGCTTCTGTTTTGCAATCCCTGTAATCGCTTCTTCAGTTACGTTGTCATCAAAGCAAGCAATCAAGTAATTATCTTCAACATTGAATACTCTCTTTCCAGCGATAGTAGCTTCCTTGATTTTGCTTGAAAGAAGTACCCCTAAATCAAGCATAACTTGGAACAATAAATCTTCCGGAGTTCTATCCTCTTTGATATTATCTTCAAGGTTCGAAAAAAGAGATGGCTCATATTCAGCAGGGTTGTAGTATACCTCTTTCATATTGGATGCGTCACATTTCAGAACTCGAAAGCCGCTGTCTAGACCAACAGTCGTAAGAGGAGCGGCTTCTTTAATCTTCTCGCCAGCTTTGATAATCCTTGTTTTACCTACATCACAAATGTTCTTAAAACCAGCTTTATATGCCTCTCCGTTAGAGTCACATACCTCTGCAACTTGAACCAAAATAAACTTTCTTCTACCAGCATCTTCTGCGTTTTGTTCCATGACCGCTTGAGCTGTAGTGGCAGAGCCAGAAAAGAAATCAAGAATAATATCGTCTTTACCGGCAAAAGTCTGTAGTAAGTATTTTATCAGTTGAACAGGCTTAACAGTATCAAAACCATGCTGTTTGCCAACAAGATTGCCCAGCTCTGTCTTTCCGCTTTCGGCAGTTCCGCTCAAATCAGAGTCAATATAAGTGTAAATAGGATACAATGGATCAGATTCCTCTTGAGCGTATTTTTTCTCCATCGGAGTACCATCTTCGTTTATGTACATATGATTAGTATCGTAAAGACGATCGATGGTTTCTTTTCCTGCTTTCCAGCGAAAATCTTCATTCGGTGTATAACCGTGAGATTCAAATCTCATAGTTTCGCGGCGGAAAGTCCCCCTGTTAGAAGTTAATATTGTTGTTGTTCTGAATTTTCCAAGTTCATCTTCATGAGGATAGGTACGTTCTTTTGCAGGAATTACATTATACATTTGTGTTTCCGGGTCAACCTTGGAATACACAAGAATATATTCTGCAACCCTCTGCGGTCTAAACCGTGCGTTTCCTGCATTGGTAGGTTTCGCTCTTGATCTCCAAACAAAACATCCTACTTGATTATTGGAACCATATATTTCGTCCATTACTGCCTGCAAGTTACGAAGCTCCTTATCTCCAATAGATACGATAATTACCCCATCATCTGCAAGTAAGTCTTTCGCAATACGAAGTCTCGGATAAATCATATTCAGCCAATCCGTATGAAAGCGTCCATTACTCTCAGTATTGGTAACAAGTCGATTGCCATCCCTATCATATTGACCGCTATTTGCAAGGTATTCACTTGTAGTTTGAGAGTAATCATCGTCATAAACAAAATCTTTTCCTGTGTTATACGGTGGATCTATATATATCATCTTGATTTTGCCAAGATATGTTTCCTGCAAGAGTTTTAATACTTCAAGATTATCTCCCTCAATATAAAGGTTTTCTGTATTATCAAAATCCACACTACCACTACTACAATATGGTTTTCCCTCACTATCTGCTCCAGTTGGAGTCATTTCATCATCTCGAACAGGACGCAGAGTCTTATTGATAGGGGCATTGGCAAGAAGAACAGATTTCTTCTTGTCAGGCCAAGTAAACTGATAACGTTCTTCATTTCCGTCAACAACTTTGCAAGAAATCTCCTGCATAAGTACGTCCTTATCAATAGCACGAACCACTTCGCCGTTTTCATCAATTGTTTCAGTAACAGCATTTGGAAACATTGCCGCTAACTTCTTAAAATTCTCATCAGCTTTATTAACTGTCTGCATTTTGAGCTTGTCCATTTTCTTTTTCCTCCAATTTTTCTAAAGGCTTCAATCTTAATAAAAAATCCGTAAACAAAATCGCATTTAATGCCATTTTCTTATTCGGATAAGTATTGTACCAACAATGTGCAATGCCATGACGTCCAGGAACATCTGGTTTAACTTCTTCAACTTTTCTGCAATCATAGAAAATAAATTCTTCACAAAAAGAGGCGAAGATTTTATCAAATTCATTTTCTTCTATCAACTTAGTTAAATTTTCACGAGTTTTTCTACTTACTCTGTAACTATTATCATTCACTTTTTCCTGAATGATTCCTTCCCACAATGTTGATAAAGCACTTACTGTCAAAGCATATTCTCTACGATGGTATGCTTGAACAGCTTGAACTAAAATCCTTATCATATAAGACGGTAATCCCATCTTTCTCCATCTACGTTTAAAGTTATCAATTTCATCCTTATCATAATAAGAGAAAATCAGTCTATCAATTCTCTTTATACGGTTCTTACTTGCTCTACTGGAATTCAATATTTCAAGCATTTCATGGACAATTCTAAAACTTGCAATCCACCCTGCATAAGGAAACCACTTGGCATCAAACATTGCTTTTAAGAATACATCATTGACTTCTCTGTAATCGTGGTCAAAACCTGCTGCCCGAATGTTTTCAAGTATACTCGTCAATGGAGAAAAATCTATCGTTTGTAACCACTTACCTAATCTAGAAGTAATGGATTGTATTTCCCTCATTGCGGAATTATTGACAAGAGTATTAAGACCCGAAATTAAATTTGCTGTTGCATTCTTACCTAAATCATCCAATATCTTAATTGCTGGAATATCAAATTGATAATTATGTAGGGACGATTTGATTGCTAATTTCCCAATACTTTTAAAAGCATTATTATTTGCCGATGCAATAGCTGCATTTATTTTTGGGCTCATTTGTAATGCTCTTGACTTCATAACATTCATATTATCCTGAGCAATCCTCATCGCACTATTGTCAGTTATGTTTCTCATAGCATCTAAAGCTTGTGTAGATACCTCAAATTTCGGAATATTAACGCCTTCAACAAGCTGTTGCATCTTTTTCTCTTGTTCTAATATTGGAGAAAATTTTTCTTGCAATTTTTCACTTGTTTCGATGCTTTTTCGTAAAGCTTTTGGAATATTATCATTATTGTTGTTGTCTATCGTTAATCCCTCCAATTTTTAAAATTTTTATCTAATTTGCAGATAACATATCAAATTCCTTTTTCAAATTTCTAACCTTTGATACAAGCTCAAACTTCTTTTTAGGCTGCTTCTCTGCCCTTGCCTGCTTTTCAAGTTTTGCAATCTCTTTTTCGAGCTTCTGCTTTTTTTCATTTATCTCTATCTGTTCATCAAGTGAATTTCCTTTTTCTATATTCACTCCGCCGACAGCAATGACGATATTCTCCCAGACAGTATCCAGATTTAATCCTTTAAGTTCAACCTTTTGTTCTTCTGTCGGTTTCCACGCTGTCTGCATTACCTTTGTATGATAAATAGCAAGTCTGCTTTCATTCTCATATTCAAGAACAAACAAAATATTCTGCGGTATCAACCTAGAAAGCGTTGCTATCGTTTTTTTGTCATATTCTTTCTTTTTGAGAAAAACAAGCAAAACAAAAAAGCTTTTTACGTCCTCTCCGGAAGGAATATTGACCTTATTGGGAGCAATCTCATTTACTATCGTGATTCTTGAAATATCAGCATCAATTTTTTCTTTTGCTGCTGTATTCATTTGAAATTTCGTATAAATTGCTTTTTTCGGAAGCTGCTTACTTGTTTCCGTTAATTGTGGTAATCCCAGCATATCATTCTCCTTTATTTAACAATTAAAAAGCTAATAAGTTCAAAGTCATTCAAACCTTTTATCTCATTACTCAAAAAGCTAACCTGACTGCCACCTAAGAAATTGTCTATATCACTTTCATCTTTCAATTCAATGATGGATGCAATGGCATCTCCAAGCAAATCCGAATATTTTCCCATTTTCCGACCATCATCTGTTTCATCATTGAATTGGGCACATAATTCTTTATCCGGTTCCTTTTTACCCTTACATAAAAGTCTGAATGAATCCAGCATTTTCTTTGGTGAAAGATGATCTATGATTACCTCTCCTTCTTCTGACATATACACCATATAGAATGGATGCAGCCTGTTCTGACTGTTGATGTTTACCTCATTCTTTATATTTCTAAGTACAAATATTACACCAGCCGGCAATTCTTCCGTTGCTTTTACCACAGCATTCATTCCATGCGGTGCCTTTTCAATCTCAGGATGTGTCTTAATATAATCAAGCAAATCCAGTCTGAACTCATTCAACCCAAGATCCATAATTGATATTCCGGATGACATATCTTCAATATCTACCACTTCCTCCTGTAACCTCTTGAGCTGCTGTTTTCGATACTCTAAATCTCCCTTTTCCTCCGGACTAAGAACATTATCATCGCCCGTAGCTGTCATATCCACGATTTTCATTCGAGTTTCCACTCTGGCTTTAAGATTAATATATTCATCCAATGTAATATTTGGCCAGAAGTTTACAAGCTGGATACATTCATTTTTACTTCCAATTCGGTCTATTCGTCCAAATCTCTGAATAATACGGACCGGATTCCAATGTATATCATAATTAATCAGATAATCACAATCCTGTAGATTCTGACCTTCCGATATACAATCCGTTGCTATTAAAATATCTATTTCGGCTTTTTCATTCGGCAATAGCAGACTTTTTCCCTTAGATACTGGAGAAAAACATGTTAATACTGTGTTTAAGTCTGTTTTCAAACCTTTGATCGTAGTCTTTCCATCTACTGAACCTGTAATAATTGCTGTGTTCAATCCATATTTTTTCTTCACATACACACTTACTGTATCGTACAGATAATTCGCTGTATCTGCAAAAGCAGTAAATATGATTATTTTCTTATTACCGGTATTGATAGGATGTTCCTGCTTTTCATCTATCACATCAAATAAGGTCTGCAATTTGCTATCATGAGCGGGTGTTATATCTGCAATCATCGCAAGAAGCAAATCCAGTATTTCCTTATCTCTTTCCAGCTCGCGTCTCCATGACTTATAATCCATATCTGCAATATCTATTCTTACTTTCTTTCCAATTGCAAACACATCATCATTCTGGTCATCCCCATCTAAATCCATATTTGTTATGTCATTCAAATTCAATGAGGATTTATTATAGCCATGTTCAAAATCTGCAATGCTCTTTATGGTATCGGTAATAAGATCGTTGATACGTTTTAATGTCAGCCTGAAGGAATATACCGAGCTTTCCATTCTCTTCATAAGGTTTATTGACATCAATCTTCTGATTCCCTGCTCTCGACCAGACTGTGTAAGACCTCCCCTTACATGATTTGAATCATACACATTCTTATACTTTGCTAATTTACTTGGCAGGATATAATCCGTTGGTGTATATATACATAATCTAAGCAGATTCAGCTCTTCAAATATCTCATTGTAATTGATTGCCTTGCTTAAATCTGTCAAGCCCGGTCTTTTTGATATAGGTGTATTTCTCTTTGGAAATGTTCCTATATCGGATGTATCATAATATTTCTGAATATGCTTTCTTGAACATGCAATCGTTACACTATCAAGCAGTTCAAAGAAGTCGAAATCAAGCATTCTTAAAAGTTTGCTTGTAGTTCTATCCTCTGGTTCCCACTTACTCCATGTATTAAAGGCAGTCTGTGCCTGCTTGAAAATATCATCAATACTCTTATGTGTATTCAACTTTTCATCCAGTAGCTGACTTTCACCCTCATAAGCAAGAGCAATCTGATTCTTCAAATCTACAAATCGATTATTTACCGGTGTGGCAGATAACATAAGCACCTTTGTCTTAACGCCCTTGCGTATAACCTTGTTAAGAAGCTTCAGATATCTGTTCTCTTTTTCATCCTCACCGGATATTTTGCCACCATTACGGAAGTTATGCGATTCATCAATAACCACCAGATCATAATTTCCCCAGTTTACCATATCCAGATCCATACCATTAGAATTTCCTGACTCTCTGCTTAAGTCTGTATGGAACAGAACATCATAACGCATACGATCAGCCGCAATTGGATTGTTGATATAATTATATTTATATGTATTCCAGTTGTTCGCCAGCTTCTTAGGGCATAACACAAGCACAGATTTATTCCTATTCTCGTAATACTTTATTACAGACAGTGCAGTGAATGTTTTTCCTAAACCTACTGAATCTGCCAGGATGCATCCGTTATACTTCTCCAGCTTATTGATAATTGCTAACGCAGCATCCTTCTGAAAATTATAGAGCATCCCCCATATTTTGCTTTCTTTAAAGCCTGTTGCCTCGTTTGGCAGTACATCATCTGATACATCTTCAAGAAATTCATTAAAAATGTTGTATAGTGTTACAAAATACAGATAATCCGGAGAATTTTCATTATAAACAGTTGTGATATTCTCTATCACTTCATCTGTCACTTCCTGCAGTTTTGATGCATCGTTCCATATCTGTTCAAATAATTGCAAGTATGCTGTGCTCATTGGAGCTTCTGATTTCTGGACTATATAATAAGCATTGTTTCCACGTTCACAGCCTAAATCTACTGTTGTAAATCCGCTTAATGGCATATAATTCTTATCATCTACATTAATAAATCCCATCATATTTTCATTTGTCACATTTGACTTGAATACTGCCTTTTTACGAATCCACTCCGCACATTCTTTTGCAATTGCCTTCTGTGTCATCTCATTACGAAGCTTAACTTCAAACTCTGAACCAAACAGATTTTTCTCACGTTCCTGTCTTGGTATATAAAATTCTCTTTTCTCGCGCTTTGCTTTTTCCTTAATGAATGTTGGTGATGTGAAAATAAAACGCAATTCATCCACATTTTTAAGTTCTTTCTTTAACTCAGCAAATGCATAAATAGAAAAGCAGGCTGCAGCAATAGACACTTTACTGCCCTTATGTATTTCAGTTGTCAAATCTTCTTTTAGTGTCTTATTGACATTATCTATTATTTCCAATTCCTTTTGCCTCCTTCGTTTGTTCTATGCATTATGCTTATTTTTCTTATACCTTGCATCTGCTGGCTTCTGTGCAGTATCAGGAATTAACCACATTTTTCCTTTTTTAATCGCACCGTCAACTCTTCCCTCTGTGCATAAAACTCCTATTCTTCTAGTAGAAATATTCCATACCTTTGAAAGTTCTGTTGCTGTTAAATACTCCATAATTGAACCCTCCATAATAAGAATATTATATTCTATTATCGGAATAATAGCAATCAGATCAATATAGAGTTTCGCCAGTACCACCATGCCAATAATTATTTATCTTTTCCCCATATTTCCTCCATACTTACTAATATTTTACCACATAGTACTTGAGTCATACAGTCTTTTTACAAATTTTTACCACTCACCTCGTCCTCTTCTACTATCATCGGCTTGTCCTTATCGATACTGATTACTTTGCAATATAATATACCCATAACAGTGGACACGCGAATTAGTGTAGTACCTACTTTTAG
>OHOP01000289.1_pt1 | contig 29997 bp, 14 predicted proteins | sample 1569821 | NCBI WGS metagenome assembly OHOP01 (sample SAMEA3879527, study PRJEB24766) | human gut metagenome | biome: human-associated habitat; feature: feces | place: USA | collected 1985/1987
TCACTACCACCACATAACTGCCCCCCGGTAATCTGCTCAGATCCACCTGTGCCGGTACGACATACCTTCCATCCAAAACTTTTACGCCTGCCGTATTGTATAAAATAATTTCAACACTCTCTCCTTCTTTCGTGAGAATATTCAATTTATCTTTTACCGGATTCGGATACAAACTGACTTCCTGATCACCTCCACCTCCGACCGAAATTCTGAAAGCAACCGAAGCCGATTCTCCTAAAGCATCTTTAGCCGTTAAAGTTACATCCGTCGCACCTACAGCCAAAGCTGTAATATATAAGTTACCTCTGTTAGGACTCAAATGGGCAACCCGGGAGTCAGAAACCACCGTTGAATAACTGAGCGGTTCCCCATCTTCATCCACAAAATAATCGGCTAACGTCAATGCTATCTGTTCTCCTACCCGCGAAAACACAACATCCTCAGGTTGAAGAATAACATGGGGTGCATGATTCGGTTCCACAACATAAGTAAAACTCAAATCGGTAGATGCTCCGTAAACATCGCTCACATTCAACCGTCCCTGATAAGTTCCGGGAGCCAATTTCGTCGCATTTATAGTCAATGTGATCGTCTTATCACTAAGTATTCCGGTAATTGCCTCTGACGGATTTTCCAAAGCCCATGTCATATCGTGCCCATCGGGATCTGAGATAATAAATGCCAATGACTTGGTCTCAAATCCACGCAAAGTAATGCTATTTCCATTCACCGGAGTAATGACAGGAACTCCGTTCGAACCCGTTTGAAAAGAGAAACGGGGAGAAAGCGCGGAGCGATTACCGGAAGCATCATAAGCATCGACAAAAACATTATAGTTGGTTTCAAATTCCAGTCCGGGCAATACAGCCGTCATCGTGTCACCGACATTCAAATCTCCGGTTGCAAATCCCCGCACACCGACATGCGACGGCAAATTATCCGGATTTAATGAACTGATATCTTCCTGCGTATAATATACAGAAAAACCGGCTGCTTTCACATCGTCCGGATCAGCAGGAACCAACCACTGCAAAGAAGCAATATTGGATGAAACCGTACCCCATAATTTCGTCACTTTCTGAGGCGGTACTGTACTCGTTACAGCCAGGGCAGCCGCAGCATCTATAAGCCCGATACCCAGTTTACTCTGATAACCGCGATTATAGGCATAGATATCTTTAGCCGTATTGAACAAACGTTCTTTTAATTTTTCAGGTGTATATCCCTGTCCGCCGAATTTAGAAACGACCAAAGCAGCTACGCCCGATACATGCGGACAAGCCATGGAAGTACCTTGTAAATAACCGTAGGTATTTCCGGGAGTAGTACTGTATATCCGAACCCCCGGAGCTGAAATATCCACCCATTCGCCGTAATTGGAAAAATCAGCTTTTCTATAATCGCTTGTGAGCGCAGCGACAGCAACAACCTTCTCATAACAGGCCGGATAAGCAAGAGGAAGATTATCATTACCGGCAGCAAAAATTACAATACCTCCTTTCATCGGCCCTTCCTGATTTCCGTGTTCATCCACCCCTGCATAAGTTACAAAATAATCTATAGCAGCCTTTAAAGAGGCCGGAAGTGCAGAACCACCCTTTTCATACCCCCAACTGTTCTGACTGATAACCGCTCCATTGTCGGCACCATATTTGATCGCAGGAGCTCCGTCCGCACTGATATCCTTACCACTGGCATCGGTTCCAAAAATCTGACACGACATCAATCTGACACCATTCCCGGAACCGTCCCCTCCGGCAACACCGCAAACCCCTTTCCCATTATTGTTCACAGCGGCAACTGTTCCGGCGACATGTGTTCCATGCTTGCCCGGCTTGATTGTCCCGACCTGATCTACAAAATTGAAACCGTACACATCATCCTTATAACCGTTGTCATCATCGTCTTTATTACGAACTCCGTTCACTTCTGCTTCATTCATCCACATATTGGCAGCTAAATCCTCATGTTCAAAATCAATTCCTCCATCAACCACCGATACAATCACTCCTTTCTTACCTGTTTCTGTTTTCCAGGCTTCAAAAAGATTTATATCAGCCCCGGCAATAGAGCCACTGAGAGAACCGTCGTTGTAATAATGCCATTGCTTATCCAACTCGGGATCATTGAAAGGCAATGTCAATTGAACCGTTTTACGGATCGGCTCCACGATTTCAACACCCGGAAACTGCAAGAAATCAGCGGAAGCCCGGGAAACCGGCTTGTCCTCATCAAAAACAATATCGTACCACAAATGCAAGCCTGCAGCACGGGTACGAGCCTCAAAACGACCGGCCGGCGGGAATGTCCGCCGCATAGAACTAGCCCCTAAAGCCGTTAAAACATGATCCATTCCGCTTACCCGGGTACGAATACCGACAGAATCTACCGATATTTCGAGAGAATTGGCTAACTCCTGGGATAACTTGATCCGCAACCGCCCTTTTACACTCATCATATCCATTTCTGTCTCGGAAAATTCCCTTTTATCCGGATCGCTTTGTAATTCATCATCCGGATGACATCCGCCTGCTAAGACACATATCATCAAAAATAATAATACTCTCCTTTTCATAACTATTGTGGCATTTCGTCTTTAAAAAAATCCAGCAGCTCATACAGACTGTCCGGATTTTTCCATTTTATTTTATGCTTTTTCAGAAAATTTTTAAAGGCCTGCTGTCGTTCTGTGGATAATTTTTTCTCAATATCTTTTTTGGAAGCCGGATAACATTCACCCTTTACAATAAGCACATACTCCCGAATAGCGGAGAGTGCCTTCCCTCCATCCTTGCTTTCTTTTAAAAACATATGGTTCATATTACTAATCCCACCGATTTCCAAAGAAGACATTTTTTGTACAGATTGAGTATTGGAAGAAGCACCATAAGCCCCGCCGTTATCAAGCAAACTTTCAAAATCTCCCAACACCAGTTCTCCGACAAAACCGCCCTTTTTGGCTTTCAGTAAACGAATGATTCGCCCATCGATTTCCAGATAATTTACTCCATTAATTTCAACCCGGTCAATTTTACCCGGCTCTGCTTCCATAATTTGTTCTCCTTTCAAAAAGTGTAAATGAGATTTTAATAAATGGATATTCAATTGCAAGGCACTCTTCCCTCCATCCTTATAAAATACCGTTCCCGGTTGGAATTCAGAAAAAAGATAAGGCCAATTAGTTGTATATTCCTGTGCAGACACCAAACAAGATATACCCAAACACAAAAAAAACAATAATCTTTTCATAATATTCAGATTTAGCCAAAAAGAGGGAAACCCACGGGTCTCCCTCTCTTCATGTGTTAATATTCAAAATATGGACGTATCTCGTTCATACTTACTTTTTGGGAGCCAACTGCAATGGACGAGTATCAATTTTATAACGAACAGCTTTTGCAGAGATCGCAGCAGGAACACTGTTACTGGTTTTTATAAAAGTAATATCTCCATAAAATAAATTATAGAATCCATCCCCCTCAAAAGCACCCCAGGCATTCGGCATATTCAACCAACCGTTCTCTTGTACATCCATAATCATATCCACATTCATCATTGCATCCGGGTCATCCGGGTCTGCTTTTGAGAATCCAAACACAACAACATCACCATAACCAACCCGTTGTGCCGCAGGAAGTACAATTTGTGTTTCGTCGGCATTTAACATCCCATAAAAATAATTGCCTCTGGGAGCACTGACTCCACCGCTTAAAAAATAAGGTTCTAAATTACTAACCCACACTTTTTTCGGATCATCGGCATCTCTTTTGACTATAATATCCCAATCAAAAGAGCCTCTATTGGCAAAATAAGATTTGGCAGATGCATGATATACACCTTCAATACCCGTACTTTCCAAAAAACGAATATATTTACCATCCAAGGTTAAACCTTTCGTTTCATTACCGTATTTATCCTGAAAAGATTTTTCAGCAATAATAACGTCGATAGAAACATTAAAATCAGGTTCCTCAGGAAGCCCGACAATCAGTGTCGTATCATCGGCAAATCCGAAATGCTGCCTGTATTTCAAATCAATCAAGGTACTCCGGCCCTCTTCATTGTAACGAAGTTGAATTTTACAATTGTCACCGACCTTCACAAGAGTCGCCTTAGAAAAGAATGTCATTTCCAAATTTTCCCAGTCTGTATAATAAGTTATAGTATCACTGGCAGAAACCAAACCGATCGTTTCTGTTGCCATCCGGTAGCTTATACCTTTGAATTTTTTAGTCGCCGCATCATAGCCTTTATTTGTAAAAGCCCCGCTCAGATTGCCTTTCAAATCAGTAAACGCACCCTCATCCCAGGTAATACAAACATTAGCCCCGGCATGGACTTCCGGTGTTGTAAACGTAACATCCGCCCCCTTAATTACAATCGTACTATCCGGCATTTCGAACTCAACAGGTTCTTCATTCAAAGCATTAATAGCATAAACGGTAGCATACACTTTACCTTCGCCTCTCTGTAACTTTTCAGAGAAAGTCACAGCCACAGAAGATGCCCCTGCTTTAAAAGTTAGCAGGGAAGGACGCAAACCGTCGGTCGTAGTCACACTGAACTGTGCCACCTTACCCACCATACCCTGTTCGCTGGCAGCTACGGCATATATCTGATAAGCCGTGTTCGGCATTGCCGCCATTTTTAAAGTATAACTTTGATCATCTTTATAGTTGACCGTCTTAGCTACACCTTTATCCTTATAAACACACTTCAATATATTCGAAGCACTGTATTCTTTAACTTCATCACTCGTTTCGATAAAGAAAGAATAATAACTCGCCGCTGCCGCCGGAGCAAATGTCACAGTAAAAGAACTGTCGGCTGCCGCATCCAGCGTAATCGCCATCGCAGGTCCCTCTTCCATCGGAATGGAATTGTAAGACTCAAAATCCGTACAGCTAAACAACAAGGCTGTCGCTGCCAGAAATCCATATATCAGTTTTTTCATAATCAATCTTTTTAATTATATGACAATCAATTACTTTTTAGTCATCTTAGCTCCGGCTAATACCAATTCAAACCAACCGGCCGTATCATTAGAACCTAAATCATTATAGACCAATGCTCCGAATATATCCTGAAAGGTCAACGTTCCGTCTGCTGCAATATCGACGGTTAACTTTCCTCCACTTGGGATCCGGCTCTCGTCTCCACCGTAATATCCTTCCAAAAGGACGGCATCATAAGAAGCATGCTCCATCAACGTTTGTTTAATCGGAATAATCAGTTGTGTTTTTTCTTCATTGACAACTCCATACACCGGATTTTTAACACTGGAACCTCCGGGCACCAAATTGGTGATCCAAACTTTGGTGATATCATCGGCGTCTTTAGCAATGGAAACGTCCCATGCCAAACCTCCTCCGAAATTACTTTCTCCGACAGCCGCAAATGTCCCTAAAATGAAACTCAACGGATGATCTTTATCCAAAATGGTAACTTCACATTTAGAAATACTTCCCATATTGACATTTCCGGCATTAGCCAATTCAATTGTAAATACCAGGTCACCGGTATAAGCATCGTTGTTTATCACCTCGATTTCAATGTTTTGTACCGGATTTTCTTTGGTAAAAGAAAGCGTTCCGGTTCCGTTCACGTTGAAATTTGTTCCCTCTTTGGCTGTCCCGTCTTTTACCGTATAGGTTACGACGGAAGAAAGACCGCCTAAAGAAGATAAGGTAACAGGAATAGATAAGGTTCCTTTATTTTCGGCGACATCCAGCGAAGAGCCGCTGAAACCGACAAAAGCATCTCCATCGCTGAATTTAGGACTCTCATTCAAATCACATCCGCTCAGTAATAAGGATGCAATCATCATGGTAAAAATATAATTTAATAATTTCATAATGTTCAGATTTTAAAACGTTAATCAGGGATTCTGTACCATATTCGGGTTAGCATCACATTCCCCTTTCGGAATCGGCATCGCCCACTTATTGTCCGGGAAATTGATCGTCTTGTTGTCCGTTCCGTCATAATCCACCCGGGTCAGGCTTTTTTTCAGACGTGCATAGTCAAACACAATGTGACCTTCGAAAGCCAGTTCTTTTCTTCTTTCGTTGAAAATTTTTTCAGCATCCGGGGTATCGTAGGGAGAAGCGCCTCTTATCTCTGCAATGGCGTTCAGATCATCAAGCGCCGTAACACCTGTAATTGTAGCCCCCTTATAGATCGCTTCAGCGCGATTCAAATACATTTCAGAAAGCCGTAATACGACGATATTATTTGCATCGGGAGAAGACAAGCCCTTACCCGGATATTTCAATGTCCAGAAATGATCCTGTGCATTTTCATGAGATATAAACAATTTACCGCGTACATCGTCATCTTCATACAAATCACGTAAATCAGAAGTCGAAACCACATCCGCATATCCTTCCGGATTGACAATCCATGAAATTTCTTCAAAACCGGGATAATAAGAGTTACCATTATTACCGTTTATACAGAAAATAATTTCACCGCCTTTGGTTACATCCTCTCCCCATACAGATTTATACTCATCTTTTTCCCACAGGGAATAACCGGCATTTTTTATTACCAGCGTGGCATAATCGGCAGCCTTTTGCCAGTTACCCATATACAAATAAACCCGGGACAACAGAGCTTGTATGGCAGGTTTTGTTACAGTGCCTTTCGGATCGGTAACGCCCGAACGCACATATTTATCCGCCATGATCCTTTCCGCCTCCAACAAATCTTCAATGATAGATTCATATACCACGTTTACTTTGTCACGGGCAGGTTTAGCACCGGATACCGTATGCTTTATATAAGGTACACCCAAATCCGTTTCCGGGTTACGGGAATAAGGTTGTGCATAAACACGAACCAGATCGAAATGCCCTAACGCCCGTAAAAACAAACATTCTGCTTTCAGATTATCGAGATCCTGTTTTGTGATACCTCCGACATCTTTCCCGTCCAGATTATCGATAACGTTATTCGCCGCTGAAATAACATAATAGGCATAATTCCACAATCCGGAAGTCGTACTCGGACTAAAACTCCAGAAATATTCATTTTTATAACGTCCGGAAGTAAAATCCGCATTGGTAGGATTTTTCGCGTTTCCTCCCCGGAGATCGGCGGAAAGATTGAATTGAGCTCCGTACCAGGATTGTGCATATAAGGGAGAATAAGCCCCGGCTGTCGCTTTATTCAAACCGTCATAGTTTGAAAGTGTCAGCTCGTTACTTTGAGTCAGCTTCGGCTCCTCCGTCAGGAAACCCTCGCATCCGCAAAGTGCCGTAGCTGCAAATAATATATAGAATAATGACTTTTTCATATTTTTCTCTTTTATCATCGTTAGAATGCTATTTCAATACCTCCTACAAAAGTTTTGGTCATCGGATGGATACCGGCTCCGACACCGTCAATACCCCGCTCCGGATCAAAGAAATTTACATCGTGGAACGTATACAAATTCAATGCACTGACATAGAATTTAACATTTGAAATCCCCACCGGTTTGATAATATGAGCAGGCAATGTGTAAGACAAGGTAACGTCTTTTATCCTCAAATAATCCCCTTTTTCAATCCAACGCGTCGAATAAGCATCATTGGATTTCGTACTGTTACCGGCAATAGGTTTCGGATTACAGCCGGTATCACCCGGTTTCTTCCAATAGTTGGTAGCGCTGGCAAACTGATTGATTCCCATTCCCTCTCCGTCTGATTGCAAATAATAGTTTTCATTGACCAGCATCACCTTATTTCCCCCCTTCATTTCAAAGAATGCACTCAATGCTAACCCTTTCCAGGAAAAAGTAGTATTGAAACCTCCGGTATACTTGGGCTCCGGACTACCGGCATACACATAACGGGCATCGTCATAGTTGTTGGTAAGTAAGCCCTGCTCATCTCTCCACAAAGCTTCTCCGTTTACAGGATTTACACCGTAGTAATCTTTCAAATAAAAAGTAAATAATCTCTCTCCTTTAATATATTTCAATACCGAACTGTGATTAATCATTTGATCGCCGTCCAGGCTGATCACTTTCGATTTGTTAAAAGCGATATTAAATCCTAAATCCCAATTGAAATCTCCCGATTTCAAAACCGTTCCTTCGATTTGGAATTCAATACCTTTATTCTCCAATTCTCCGACATTTTTCAGGTTGGAAGTAAAACCGGTCGTTCCCGATACCGGCCTGTTCAACAACATATCGGTCGTATTACGTTTATACAAATCGATACTGCCGGAAAAACGATTAAAGAAACCGAAATCCACACCCAGGTTCCAGGATTTATTCTTTTCCCAGGATAATTCATTGTTTGCCGGGGAACTCGGTAACATACCGGTTATTCCGTTTATCGTTGTCGAACCGTATACACCGTACTGTTTATAAGGAGAAATATTGTTATTACCGTTTACACCGTAACTGAGACGCAGTTTCAACACATCCAGATAGACTGCGTTTTCCATAAATTTTTCATTATGCATATTCCAGGAACCACCCACAGACCAGAACATACCCCATTGATTACCTTCGGCAAAAAGAGAACTCCCGTCATAACGCAAAGAAGCCTGTAAATAATACCGGGAAGCATAACTATAATCCAGAATACCGAAGAAAGACATCAACGACCGCGTATTCATTCCATAATTAGAAAGACCGTCTTTCGCATCTGTAGATGTAGGTGGATAAGGGATGTTCGGATCTACATCATAAGATTTCCATTGCTCCATATTGTAATCCCTCTTCATCGCTTCCTGACCGGCCAATACACGCAGCGAATGGTCTCCGAATGTATTATTATAAGTAATCGTATTGGAAGTGGTCAGAGTCTGATACTTTACATGTGAGGTCCACAAACGGGCAGAAGCATTCGTATGCAAAGATTGATAAGAACGTCCTTCACCGAAAGTCAGTTCCGCAGCATTCGTCGTTTTTACACTCAAACCTTTTATCGGTTTCCATTCCAGATACATATTCCCGATAAACCGGTATTGCTTTTCCCAGTTATCATCGTATTTAGCCGTTGCCCTTGGATTACTGTTCGAGTTCTCAGAAATATTCACATTGTGATCCCCGTTTGCATCATAAGCCGGAGTCCAGGGTAAAATCTGTAAACCCGCCCAAGCCGGATTTACATAATACAGACTTTGCATGGCCACATCACTGCTCTTTATATAAGCGACATTGATACGGGCGCCAAAATCCAACTTTTCATGCAGCTTCTGATCGACATTCACACGGGCTGTCAGCTTATCGTATTCGATACCATAGAAAACACCTTCATTTTTTTGGTATGAAAGCGAACTGTAAAATTTCGTCTTAGCAGATCCTCCCTGAGCCGTAACTTCATATTCCTGCATATTACCCAAGCGTGAAAAATGATCCATCCAATTGGTTTGCGGACGGTTCAACAACTCATACGGACGATAATAAGTACCGGTAGGATCATCCGGATCTACTCCGGCGTTAATAGCTGCCGTACGCTGATAATCTAACAATTCTGCACCGCTCATCACCCGGAAGTTATTGTCATTCGCCAACCAGGACACACCGTATTTGGCCCGGGCTGTAAACTGACTTTTTCCTTCTTTACCTGCCTTTGTCGTAATCAAAATAACACCATTGGAAGCACGGGAACCATAAATAGAAGCAGCGGCTGCATCTTTTAGCACCGTGATCGATTCGATATCGTTCGGATTAAAAGCAGCAATAGCATTACTGGTATTGTTCATTACGCTCTGATCCCCACTTTCAATCGGAATTCCATCGACCACATATAACGGTTCGTTACCGGCATTAATTGAGCTCGTACCCCGGATACGAATCTGAGAGCTGGCTCCCGGTTGCCCTGAATTAGTGGTAATCATCACACCTGCCATTTTACCTGCCAACATCTTATCAACAGAAATAACAGGTACTTCGGCCAATTTTTCTCCCCCGACGGAAGTAATAGAACCGGTCTTGGCTTCTCTACGCACCGTTCCATACCCAACTACCACCACTTCCTCCAAGGACTCTGTTGCCGGAACCAACTCAACATCGATAACATTCTTACCTGCAACTGCAATCTCCTGATCCTTCATCCCCACAAAAGTGAAAATCAAAACATCATTCTCATTTACTTTAATTGAATACTTACCATTAATGTTAGTCGCAGTCCCAACGGCCCGATTGTTTTTAATAATTACAGACACACCGGGTAGCGGCGACTTGTCACTTTTGTCGACCACCGTACCGGTCACTTCACGCGTCTGCGCAAAACATATCTGCACTCCCCATAACGTGAGAAGGACAAACAGTCCGATTAATTTTCTCATACATTTTAATTTTAAGTTAGACATATTTAGGCTGTTTTTAATTAAATCGTTAATTTTTGTTCCCCACCTCCTAAATTCAAGTTAAAATCCTCATCTATTGTGATTTTCAGGCAAGCTGCACATGCTTAGTAAGCGTGGTATGTCAAGGGAAGCGAAAGGAAGAGGGATGTATGAGAAGGAGAGAAAAAGGTATTATCGGATACGACGAAGATGGTTACATAATTTTATATATTATACAGTACAGTATGATAATCATAGGTATAAAAAAAGGAACGATTTCAAACCGTTCCTTTTTTAATGACGAAATATATTATAGTGTTGAATAATAATGAAACAGTTTAATTATGTCCTCCTCCTTTCTGTATTTTAATTTATTGATCTTACAGTACGCTCCTACAATAGAGGATTTATCTCCGAATATTTTAAAGAAATCATCTTTTTTTGTAGAAATCGAATATAAGTGTCCTTTTTTATCTTGATAATAAAGTTGCTCTCGAATTTGAAATTTATCTCTTTTTTTTGACTCATAGCCGGTAGATTCAGCTTCTTCTCGTAAAAAAATACACGTATATAATTTGAATAATGGATATTTATCGTTCGTTATTATCTGTAACAATCCCTCTTTTATGTCTTTTCCCAAAGGATATGTTTTTCTGACAAATTTTTTATTATCAAATTCAACATGATCAACATCTTCTGTAAATAATAATAATTTTATTCCTTCTTCCTTTTTTATCCAAAACTCATTTTTAAACACATTGTATAATAGATCATAATTTATTTTTTCTCCGCTTTTTAAGATTACAGAAGAATTTTTCCATTCTTGTAATAAGAAAGGGCTACCTTCAAATCTATTTTGAAAAAGGGAAAAAATTTGGTTGGCTTCAATATTCTGATTATTTCTGAAAGCATCGAACAAATTATTAAGGGAAGAATAATCAACACTGATTTCTCGGTCTATTATATTAAATGGATTGCTGTCTATAAATTCAGCACCAACCGGAGGTTGCGTATATCCGATACAAGGACATAAAGTCAGGAAAAATATGAATATTTTTTTCATGGATTGAAATTTTAGCATTGTATGAAATAACAAAATCGTGCAAATGAAAGCAGAACTCCATTTGCACGATAATGGCAATTAAACTGATCTAGAAAAATATTAAAATCTAGATTTTATTATGCCGGATTCTGATCCTCTTCATTAATATTTTGATTGGCTTCAATTTCTTTTTTAGGGATCTGGAATACCCAGCGATTGTCATTTGGTCCAAATTGCAACTGCGCATCTACACGATGGTTGGTCGCAACACCATTAATTGTATTTTTTCTCTCAATGCTTCCTCCGATACGTTTCAAATCAAACCAAGAACGACCTTCTCCCCACATTTCAATACGTTTTTGAAATAAAATCTCTTCAATTAAATCATTACCTGTTTTTGTTGATTTTGTTGCTTGCGGATCACGATTTTTCACTAATTCGTATAAAACATTTTGAGCAAGACCGTCATTTCCAGCACGTGCCTGGGCTTCGGCTTCAATCAGATACATCTCAGCAATTCTAATGTAGCAAATATCGCCTGTAAAATCTCCGGGAGTCTGATATTTCATACTAATGTATTGATTGTTTGGCAGCGCACATTGGCGTCTTACATCGGTTTGAGGGATTTGTTCATAAAGACGTGCATCCCAGGCTTTGTATACTCCAATACCACAATATCCGTCAATTGTATTATCAAGGTGAGAGTATAAAGAAGCATATAAATTGGTATTTTCACCATTTATATCCATACCCCATATCCATTCACTGGCATTGAGATTACCTTTAAATTGACTCATATAAGTATCTATTGTAGATAAAGTCGCAGATCCTTTACGAGCTTCCTGTGCATATTTTACAGCATCTCCCCAATTATTTATTGTCAATGATACATCCGCTAAAATTGCACATGCAGTGTAATAATCCACATTATTGATGCTTTCGCGAGGTTGGCCTTCCAGCAATTTAATCGCGTCTTCCAGATCTTGGACAATTCGTGTATATACAGCACTGATTTTAGCTCTTGGTTGATGATCTGCCGCATCTGTCTCTGCTAACCAAATCGGGACACCCGGCCCATCTTCATTTCCTTTATAGTTTTTAGCAAATAGACGTACCAAATAATAGTAACTATTAGCACGAATTGCTAGTGCCTGACCCGCTAAAATTTTTGCATCATTTGACAAATTATCATATCCTTCACGTGGATAAGATTTCAATACAAGGTTACAATTATAAATCAATGGATAATACAGTTTCGTCCAATAATGACTTGAAGAACGGTAATTGGCCATCCGATTATCATTTTGATAATAACTGTAGAACCAATGATTTGCAAGTTGAACCATGTCATTGGCCATTAAATCTGTAGCTAAAAATACAGTGGGATGTCCGAATTCATCATGCTGACTATAATAACCTACCATTGAATTATACAATCCGGATATGATGGGAGAAAACGCTTTGATAGGGTCTTCTATGGCAACCTCATCCTGCTGATCCTGGGATAAGGATCCTGTAGGTTTTGTATCCAAAAAATCAGAACTACAAGCTCCCGACATGACTAAGATCACAGGAACAATTAAATAGTTTATAAATGTCTTCTTCATAATGTTTACTTTTAGAATTTCATATTAATACCAAACGATACTGTTCTGATTGGGGCAAAATTATAACCTGTCGCACCGGAGATATACTGTCTGGGATCCATCCCCTGACGTTTTGAGAATAATGCCACATTATCTGCCACAGCATAAATTCTAAGGTTTTCAATATGTAATTTGTTGCATATATGTTTCGGGAATGTATATCCCAGCATAATATTCTTTATGGCCAGGAAAGAGGCATCTGTCAAAAACCTATCCGACCGTCCTGTAGCATCCTGGTAATTTTGTTGATGAATTGGAACATTGGTATTAACATTGGTTGGAGTCCATGCTTTTAAAACATCCTTATGGAATCCGCTACCTAAATCATTCCCCATATAAGCAGCATAATTACTATCGTACAGTTTACCTCCAATCTGATAATTCATCATAAAGGAAAGATCGAATCCTTTATATGCCCAATTACTGGTGAAAGCACCGTATACATCCGGAATTGCAGAATCTCCGGTGTATTCTTGTGTCGCATTGGAATTGATATAAGTGAACATCTTACCATTTGCCAAAGTTCCGTTTGCAACTTCTGCATTATTGGTATAATACATCGCTTTACCGTTTGCCGGATCAACGCCTAAATATCTTTCTAAATAGAAATCATAAATGGAATGTCCTTCCATATATTTCTTGTTACCGGATATAATACCCGATTCTTTAAATTCAGGCGGTAATTTGGTAATCTCATTCGTATAGTGTGTTAAATTCAAATTGACAGACCATTTAAATTCGGTTTGTTTGAAAATATTAAAAGTCAAGTCAAATTCTACTCCCTGATTTTTCATAGAACCAATATTGTCTGGATAGGAAGTAAAGCCGGAAGATGGGGGAAGCGGCCGATTAAAAAGTAAATCGTCTGATTTACGGATAAAATATTCTGCATCTAATGAAAACCAGTCAAAAAGGTCTGTTTCAATACCGACATTGAAGTTTTTAGACTTTTCCCAGGTCAGACTCCGGTTGCCTTTATAATAAGAAGGATTCAGACCAAGGTTCGTTCCGTCAGAAGTGATCCCATACTGATCTTGCCAAGCATACCATTGTTCGTATCCAGCTGGATCCAATATGTTCTCAACCCCATTGGTTCCATAACTGGCTTTCAATTTCAGATTTTGTATCCAACTTACATTTTGCATGAAATTTTCCTGAGAAACTCTCCAAGAAGCGCCTATTGCCCAGAAATTACCCCATCTGTTGTCTTTATGGAAACGTGATGAAGCATCTCGCCGGAAAGACAAAGAAGCATAATAACGGTTATCAAAACTATAATCGGCCTTTGCGAAATAGGACTCGATTCTTCTTGAATTCTTGTAAGATGTTGCTCCGGTAATTTTTGCAGCATTTGCCAATTCCGGATTACCTGGATAGTAAAAATTTTCTTTCGATACTTCTAGATAATAGTAATCTTCTTTATAAGCTTCATGGCCGGCTAAAGCACTGATGTTGTGTCTTCCAAAATCCCGATTCCATGATAAAATCTGGTTAAAAGTCATAACATCTCTCTTGTACTGATAATGATATGCACGTCCTCCTACATTTTTAGCATCGCCATATAAAGCATTTTGATAATCGATGTCTTTCCGGTTTGAATTGTTGTAGGCAAAATTAGCCCGGAATTTGAAGTCTTTTAAGAAAGATACTTCCATATATGTGTTCCCGTCAAAAGCATCTGTTTTATAATCATGGATATCTAATATCTGAGTTGCTATCGGATTAGAATTGGATGCATATTTACGAGAGTAACCGAACTCTGATGCTGTTCCGTAATCATATATTACATTTCCATCTTTATCGTATTGTCTATTCCCTTCACGATCATATAAATATACAGGATAAATAGGAGCAATACCTTGTGAAAACATAAATTGATTTGCATATGCACTTGTACCGGAGTTAGGAAAATTCTGCAATGTATTGGCATACGCTAAATTTGCACCAGCTTTAAACCATGACGTTAATTCCTGGTCCAGATTTACACGAGCTGTATATCTTCTGAATCCTGAATTTTCAACATAACCTTTATCATCCAGAAAGCCCAATGACATGTAATATTTTGTTTTATCACTACCTCCTTGATATGAAAATTGGTATTCCTGACGTAATTTATTTGAAAAAGCTTCATCAGCCCAATCGTCATGATATAATAATTTAGCTGCAGGATTCAATTTCCCATTTATGACTAACTGGTCGTCGGGTACATTATAATTATTATATCCTCCCAGTTCATTTACCAATGTACGGGTTGCTTCTGCATCAGCCTCTGCAGCAGACAATTCCCCATTGTATTGCAAATTATTACGAAGAGCCGTCCATGCTGCTTCATAATATTTTCCAGGATTCTTAATCATATCGTATGATGGAATTCCCCGACTGTTAATTCCCCATTTCATATCCAAAGAGACAATAGGTTTCCCTGCTTTTCCTTTTTTAGTCGTAATTACAATTACACCATTTGCGGCACGAGAACCATAAAGAGAGTTTGCTGCAGCATCTTTTAAAATAGTCATACTTTCAATATCCGCAGGATTGATTGAGTTTAAATAACCAGAAAAAGGAACACCATCAACTACATATAGTGGCGTATTGGAAGCATTAATGGAGCCGACACCACGGATACGAATCGTTGCATTCTCACCCGGTTGTCCGGAAGCACTTACAACCTGTACTCCAGGAGATGCCCCCTCCAATGCCTTTGTAATGCTGGAGGTCTGGATTTTTGCCAGTTTTTCACTACTTACCACTTTAGCAGAACCGGTAAAACTTGAATTTTTAGCCGTACCATAAGCAACAACCATTACTTCATCCAGAGTCTCTGCAGATGGCGTTAATTCAATGGTTAGATTTGTTTTGCCGGTAACACTGACTTCTTGGGTTTGCATACCAATAAAACTTATTACCAAAATGGCATTTTCTTTTATTTTTAATGCAAATTTACCATTGATGTCCGTTGCAGTCCCATTACCCGGTTCACCTTTGACCATGACGGTAACACCCGGCAACGGCATTCGGTCACTTTTATTGATAACCGTACCGGTTATCTCACGCGTTTGAGCAAAACATATCTGCATTCCGACAAAAGTCAGGAAAACAAATAGTCCGATTAATTTTCTCATACATTTTAATTTTAAGTTAGACATATTTAGGCTGTTTGTATTATTGTTAAATCTTGTTTTATTCTATTAAATTGCTCTTAAAATAATGTTTTATAAGTCTTTATTCTAAGTGCAAACCTGCTTAGTAAGCATGTGACACCATATTAAATTTTTGTTGTTCAGCACTTTAACCCTAATTGCTAAATTGTGTTTCCTATAAAAATTGAGTTTTTAAGAATACCTTAACTCAATAAAAATACAATAATGCAAATATATGTAAAATATTATAAGTTGCAACATCAAGCCCTATTATTTTTATTATGTAAGTAATTTTGTAATTGTTCTCTCAAAACCCATCTCTAAATTTTAGAAAATCTTTCATATTCTGGGATAGAATGTCCTATTGAAATCCTATTATACTTTAATCAAAATATCTATTTAATACATTATATCCGCTTTTCCAATCTAATATGAAAATCAGTGTGCACAACTATTCGTTTAATAGATAAACATCTTCTTAAAATTCAATCCCCATAATTTCCTCAACTATCTTCATTATTTCCCATCTCACGCTTACTAAGCAGGTTTACACTTAGAATAAAGACTTATAAAACATTATTTTAAGTGTAATTTAATAGAATGAGACAAGATTTAACAATAATACAAACAGCCTAAATATGTCTAACTTAAAATTAAAATGTATGAGAAAATTAATCGGACTATTTGTTTTCCTGACTTTTGTCGGAATGCAGATATGTTTTGCTCAAACGCGTGAGATAACCGGTACGGTTATTGACAAAAACGACAAATCTCCTTTACCTGGAGTATCAGTTTTAATTAAAGGAAAATCAGCTGTAGGTACGGCGACAGATGTAAATGGTAAATTTTCATTAAAAGTGAATGAAACAGATGTTTTGGTATTTTCTTTTATCGGAATGAAACCTCAGGAAATAGCTGTAAGAGGGAAAAAAAGCTTGCAAATTGAAATGGAACCTACAACAGAAGCATTGGAGGAAATTGTCGTAATAGGATATGGTTCTGGGAAAAAAATCGGTACGATCGTCGGCAGTGTTACAAAGATTAGTGATGATAAACTAAAAGCACGACCGAGTGCCAATGCCATGGATGCCTTACAAGGACAAGTTGCCGGCTTACAGGTGTATACATCAAGTGGAGAACCATCAGCTGCTTCTTCGGTTTATTTGCGGGGCGTCGGATCTTTGACCGCAGGTAATGCACCTTTGTATGTATTGGACGGTATACCGGTAACTTCCAACGTAATGACAACGATGAATTCAAATGATTTTGAAAGCATCACGGTGCTAAAAGATGCTTCTGCAACTTCTATCTATGGATCTCGTGCTGCTAATGGTGTAATTTATATTACGACCAAAAAAGGTAAAAAATCCGAAAAGGCCATACTTACTGCATCAGGTCAATACGGTTTTTCAAGCTTGGCTAATAAGGATATATGCAGTCCGATGAATGCAAAGCAATTGTTAGATCATCAGTTAAAATACAACATTATATCCCAGGAAAAATATGACGAATATTCTGCTTCGGGCGTAGATACGAAGTGGGTGGACTACTTCTTTGAGAAAAATGTACCAACTTATCAAGTCAATGTAGATGTTACAGGTGGTGGAGAGAAAACGTCCTATTATATTTCAGGTTCTTATTTCTATCAGGAAGGTACAGCACCCATGTCTGATTATGAAAGATATACTTTCCGTAGCAATACTGATTCACAAGTGAAGGATTGGTTACGAATCGGAACAAATCTATCCGGCTCGTATAGTATCACCCGAAACTCTGGATATACATATCAAGGGTCTAATAGTTTAAACGGAGGCATTTTCGGTACGATATTGAATCCACCTTATTACAATCCATACGATGAACAAGGAAATAAACTGGATGTAATTCCTGGTTTAAATAGATACAGTCCTGATTTTTTATTGAAGAAACAACCTTCTTCTTCCAATCGGGCTTTGTTTAACGGAATGGTGTACGTAGAATTGTCTCCTTTGAAAGGGTTGAAAATCCGTTCTCAAGCTGGTATGGAAGCCTACGATTGGAGATCTACAGCAAAGAGATTGCCATCTTATCCCAGCTCCTTAGGTAATGGACAAACGACAGAAAGATTTGCCCGCAATGTAATGAGAACCATTACAAATACGATCGAATATAGTTTTGATATCAATGAATTGCATAAATTCACGGTTTTGGCAGCTCATGAAGGAGTTGATAGCAAATATCAGGAATTTGGTTCTCGTACTTCCGGTCAGAATGACGACCGATTAACAATGTTGGAATCCGGTACTACTGCCCAATTATTATCGAAAGATTATAATGACGATTCTGCTTATGCTTATTTGTCTTTCTTTGGAAGAATCGATTATTCATTCAATAACAAATATTTTGCTGATTTTTCAGTACGGAATGACGCTTCTTCCCGTTTCGGTAAAGATAACAGGCATGCGACTTTTTATTCCGGAGGATTAATGTGGAATGTAAAAAATGAAGACTTTATGGAAAATGCGAATTTTCTGAGTACTTTAAAGTTGAAAGGTAGTGTCGGATCAACCGGGAACTCTTCAATTGGTAATTATGACCATTTAGCTTTAGTTGGAACTTCTCAATATAATACACAATCAGGATGGATCGTTTCTTCTCCTGGAAATCCACAATTGGGTTGGGAAAAGCAAGTTTTGAGTAATGTCGGTCTGGAAGTCGGTTTTATTGAAAATCGTTACCGGTTAGAATTTACTTATTATAATCGAAAAACAAAAAATATGCTGATCGAAGTACCTGTTCCATATACTTCCGGCTTTGAAACAATTATGCAAAATATTGGTGAAATGACCAATTCCGGTGTTGAATTAACATTGGGACTGGATTTGGTGAAAAACAACGATTGGTTTGTCGGTTTGACTGCCACTTATTCTTACAATAAGAATAAAATCACAAAATTGTTCTATGGGTATCAGGAATGGCCAATGCCGGCCCAGACTCTGACTTATAAGGTAGGCGAACCATTACAATTCTATTGTGCAAAGTATGCTGGTGTAGACCCCGCAGATGGAGCACCAATGTGGTATGTGCCGGGTACAAACGAGACTACAAAAGAATATGGTGATCATTTAGATCAGGCAACAGGTTATACTCGTTATGCCCCGCATTCCGGAGGAATTAATGTGAACGCCCGTTGGAAAGGTTTATCAGTCAGTGCTGATTTTTCATGGGTTGCCGGAAAATATATGTTAAATAATGACCGTTATTTTGCAGAAAACCCAGCGGCATTTGCAGGTTATAATCAATCTAAACGAATACTGAATATGTGGGAAAAACCAGGAGATAAAACAGATATTCCTGCTTTTGGGCACGTTATGCAATTTGATACGCATTTGATAGAGGATGCTTCATTTATGCGTTTGAAAAATCTAACTGTTTCCTATGAAATACCTAAAAACTGGTTAAAACGACAAAATGTAATCAACGCAGTTCGGGTATTTGCAAACGGACGTAATTTATTCACGATAACAGATTATATGGGAGCAGATCCAGAGTTGGATACAAACCTGGCTTATGGAGCTTATCCTAATTCAAGACAATATTCATTTGGCGCAGAAATTACATTTTAAATAAAAATAGCTATGATAAAGAAATATAAAATATTCGCAGTTATTGTGTCACTCATTCTTTTATTTCCCTCCTGTAATTTAGATGAATTGCCTAAAGATAGTATCGGCTTGGATGATGCTTGGCAATCCGTGGATGACGCAAAGAATTTTCGCACGGGAATTTATTCCTATTTTAGGAGTATAAATGGTGGATTATATTCATATATACCCGATTATCAATCCGATTTATTTAATGCTACAAGTGGGTATGGTAACCGAGGAGGGGATATACATCGCTGGGACTTTAATTCCAGCCAGTATGATATCGAAGATACATGGCAGTATAATTATTATACGATTAATAATTGTAACAATATCATCAATAATATCGACAAGGTAACGGAAGATGATCCTATTTTAGCTACTATCAAAGGAGAAGCTTATTTGATGCGAGCTATTTGTTATCATACATTGGCTGTAAGATTTGCAAAAGATTATGATCCATCTACAGCAGTTTCTGATTTAGGCTTACCTTTGGTTTATAAAAATGATCCCAATGAAAAACCTTCAAGAAGTACTTTAAAGGCAACTTATTCTCAAATCAAAGAAGATATTACTGAAGCCAGAAGATATCTGACTACGCCAGGTACTGTTAATTCAGAATATTTTACCGTAGATGTAATTGATGCTTTTGAAGCTCGGGTGGATCTATATATGCATAAGTATACGGAAGCTGTGAATTTGGCAAAAAATATTATATCAACTTATACATTGATACAGTCAGAGAGTAGGTTTAAAGATATGTGGCTGAACGATAATGGCAGTGAAATTATTTTCAAGACTTTTATGTCGACAGATGAAAGGGCAAATGCCATGTCATCTTTTTTAAGCTACTCTACTTCTGCAACTGCATTCCAGCCTGACTTTGTCCCGTCACAATGGGTTCTAGATCTGTATGAGGACAACGATATTCGTAAAGGAACCTATTTTATGAAAGCTAGGATTGTTTCCAATAATATTGAAGCTAATGATGTTTATATGCTTAATAAGTATCCGGGTAATCCGGCTTTGAAAAAGACGCCATATGAATATTATCATATGTGGAAAGTTTTTCGTGCAGCCGAAGCATATCTGATTGCGGCTGAAGCTTCATATTTGGGTGGGGATGAACCCAATGCCATCAAATATTTAAATGATTTAAGAGGGAAACGTGGTGCCTCACAGTTGAATGGACTTTCTGGAAATGCCCTGTTTGATGCTATTAAAAAAGAATGGATTCGTGAATTCATAGGAGAAGGTCAACGACTGAATGATTTGAAGAGATGGGGAGATGGTATGAGAAGGCATGATCCTCAGAATACTTCCATTTTAATGACCGGAAATGATTATACAACTTTCTCTGTAGAGAGCAATGATTATCGTTTTGTATGGGAAATTCCGGCCAATGATTTAAAAGCTAACTCAAACTTGAAACCTAACTGGTAAATATTTTATTATCAGATCGTAATGTAAAAACCTTTTAAGGTTTAAATCTAAATTTTTCCTATTATTTAAAAGACTTTATCACTGCTATGTAGTTGATAAAGTCTTTTTCATGTCTAATTTCTATGTCCCATTTTAATTTCTATAATATGATATTATCATTCAACTTTCTTGGCAAAATGATTTTTCATCTTCTTTCATTTTGAAACCATAATATTTACGATCTTTTTTTATCAATAATAATTCTTTTTCACTTTCATATATATTATTATATTTTGTATTAACACAAATATTATGTAACCATCTTCGTCGCATCCGATAGTACCTTTTTCTCTCCTTCTCATACCTACCCCATTCTTTCGCTTCCCTTGACATACCACGCTTACTAAGCATGTGCATTTTCCTTGGAAATGACAAACAGGGAATGATTTTAACCTGAATTTAAGAAGGTGAAAACAAAAATTAACGATAAAATCAAAAACAGCCTAAATATGTCTAACTTAAAATTAAAATGTATGAGAAAATTAATTGGACTATTTGTTTTCCTGACTTTCGTCGGAATGCAGATATGTTTTGCACAGACGCGGGAGATAACCGGTACGGTTATTGACAAAAGCGACAAGTCACCGCTACCCGGTGTATCTGTAATTATTAAAAACAATCGGGCCGTTGGAACTGCAACTAACGTTGACGGTAAATACTCAATTAAAGTGAATGAGAATGATGTTTTGATTTTCACTTTCGTGGGTATGAAGGATCAGGAAATTGCGGTTGCAGGTAAAAATGTAATCAATGTAGAAATGGTTCCGGCAACCGAAGCTTTGGATGAAGTTGTTGTGATGGGGTATGGAGCACAAAAAAAAGGTACAGTTACCGGTGCAGTCGGGGTCGTAGACGGTAATAAAATCAAAGAAGTACCTACTGCCAGTTTCGACCAGATTCTTCAGGGTAAGGCAACAGGTATGCAGGTTGTTGCTTCCAGCGGTCGTCCCGGGGCAGGTGCTATTGTGAAAATGAGGGGTATCTCCTCTATTAATGCCAGTTCCTCTCCTTTATATGTAATCGATAATGTGCCCGTTGCTTCGGCAGATTTCAATGCATTGAATCCCGGTGACATTGAAAGTGTATCTGTATTAAAGGACGCATCGGCAACTTCTATTTACGGATCACGCGGAGCAAACGGTGTTATCATGATTACGACCAAAAGAGGACGGATGGGAAAAACGATATTCAATGTAAAAGGCCAATGGGGATTCTCTACCCGTACCCGGGATAAAAATCAAATGATGAACACCAAAGAAAAATTGACTTACGAGCGTCAATTAGGTGTAGGCTATGGAGCAAGCAGCCCCACGACAGGCAAACCCATGACGGATGAAGAGATCAATAACTATCCAATCAATACGGACTGGATGAAGGAAGTTTTCAGAACAGGTAAAACCCAATTGTATGAATTGAGTGCTTCAGGCGGCTCGGAATCCACTAAATTTTATCTGTCGGGACAGTATTTTGACCAGGAAGCTATTGCTCCGGGCTCTTACCTGAAGAGATATACATTCCGGGTAAATCTGGATCATAAAATCAGCAGAAAATTAAAATTCGGAATGACAGCTTCTGTAGGTACTTCCAAAGAGGGTAATTTACGTAACGACCGGAATGTATTGAATCCGTTCAACTATGTATACAGTGTCAACCCGTATACAAAACCATTCAATGAAGACGGTAGCTGGGCATCTGACCCGACATGGGATTACGGCCTGAATATTTTCGAAAACATCGCGATGAACCCGAGTTATTCGAATCTGATAAAAGGGATCGGATCTTTTACACTGGAATACAACATTATAGATGATTTGCGGTTCGTATCGACAGCCGGTGTAGATTATTCACAAGTATTGGACTACCAATATAACAAACCGGAATCAAAATTATCGCAGGTTCTTCAAAGTCCGGGATTCAGAGCCGATAGTTATGCACATCGGGCTACTTTCATTTGGACTAATATGTTAAAATATGCCAAAACATTTAATGATGTCCACAATCTGAGCGCAACTGTCGGTACGGAAGCACAAAAGAGTCAATGGAAAGGCTTTGGTGCTCAAGGAGAGGGATTCTCTTCCGGCAGAATAGATGCTTTGGACAAAGCAGCAAAACCTTTGAAAGTCTCCGGCAATGTATCGGACTGGAGACTTTTATCATTCTTTGCCCTGGCAGCTTATGACTTTGATTCCCGCTATTTCGTAGATGCTTCTGTTCGAAGCGACGGTTCTTCACGTTTCGGTAAAGACAATCAGTACGGTACTTTCTGGTCTGCCGGTGCAGGCTGGAATATTCACAATGAAAGTTTTGCAGAAAATTCCGGTTGGCTGAACCAGTTCAAATTACGCGGAAGTGTCGGAACCTCCGGAAACAACAATATCGGGGATTATGATGCACTCGGACTATTCAGTACGGGCTCTTATAACGGAACATCTACAATTTACCCGTCACGTTTGCCCAATAACCAACTGACATGGGAAAAGAATTTCCAGGCATCAGTCGGATTTGATAGTAAATTTTTCAATGAAAGACTGACGGTTGTTTTCGACTGGTATAACAGAAAAACAATAGATATGTTATTGGCAGCCAATCTTTCACTGACCTCAGGATTTGCCAGCCGGAAAGAAAATATCGGAGAAATGAGAAACCGGGGTATAGAGGTTTCTGTAAGTGGGGATGTATACAGATCTTCCGACTTTTTTGTCAATCTTTATGCAATGGTTTCTCACAACAAAAATGAAGTGTTGAAACTGTACAAAGGAAATGACATCAAAAACGGCTGGAACAATGTTATCAGTGAAGGAAAAGAATTGAATGTCTATAAAATGGTACGCTGGGCCGGTGTTAACCCTGTTAACGGAGATGCCTTGTATTATACCAAAGACGGTCAATTAACCAATAAATATTCAGAAGATGATGCTGTTATACTGGATGGAAAATCTCCGTATCCGGATTTCTACGGTTCTTTCGGAACAAATATCAGCTATAAAGGTTTAGACTTCTCGGCAGATTTTTATTTTTCACACGGTAATTACATCTACAACCATGTTGCTTTCTTCAATTTGAGTGACGGAGCCAATGCAAACTCCAATCAGGATAAACGGTTATTGTATGATCAATGGATGAAGCCGGGCGATATAACAAATATTCCGAGACAGGACAAAGGAAATTCCCAGGTTATGAGTACACGCTATTTGGAAGATGCTTCTTATCTCCGTTTGCGTAACGTAAGCCTAGGTTACAGTTTCCCGAAACATTTACTCGACAAAGTTAAACTGTCTAAGTTAAGAGTGTATGCACAAGGCTTGAATTTAGTGACCTGGACTGGTTTTACAGGAATCGATCCGGAAGTCGGAAATGTTACCAGCGGTACTGGCCCTGCAAGCAGTAATGCGGACTTCCAATTCCCGGCATCTCGTACAATTATGTTCGGACTGGAAATAGGCTTCTAATATGTTAAATTTGAAATGACAAGAAATATGAAAACAATAAATACAATTCTAAAATCAGTAGGATTAAGTGTATTGCTTACATTTACTTCCTGCAGTGGTTTTCTGGATGTAACCCCGCATGATGCTACAGATGATAAAAACTCACTGGAAACAATCAGTGACTATGATATGCTTATGAAAGACCCGTATGCAAGCATGCGGGATGTAATGGGAAGCTATTATATTCTGCTGCCGGATATTATGTCTGACAATCTCACGCTTTGTTATGCTGGACGTTTATCGTTCAACGAGTTTTTCAACTTCAATTTCAATTCCACCACCTTCGGCGTCTCTGCCATGTGGAGCGGTGCCTATAATGGAATCATGGCAACCAATAAAATCATCAACACCCTGGAAGGAGAAACGAATAAGTTCACCGGGACGGCAGATGAAGCACAAGCCAAGAATATATTGGCCGAGGCCTTGGCCATGCGTGCCTTTTTACACTTTCAACTGGTACGTCTGTATGGAAAAGACTACAAGGCAGCCTCCGAAACAGACCTGGGAGTTCCTTACAAGACCCTGGCTGATGTGACCTTACCTTCCCGTAATACGGTAAAGGATGTATATGACAATCACATTGTTAAAGATCTGGAAAAAGCCAAAACTTTAATGACGGCTGAGTACAATCAAAAAGACAATACCCGGCTTAACCGTAAATCACTTTGTGCGATTATGGCAAAAGTATATTTAACAATGGGAAAATATCAGGAGGCTGCCAATAATGCTGCAGCCGCTATTGCCGGAGACGGATCGGATATTGCAACCATCGAACAGTTCCAGAAATTATGGACTTCTCCCATGACCAATGTTTCAGAAATACTTTTGAGATATCCGGTATTGAGCACGGATGATGTCATACCGGGAAATAACTGGGGACAGGGCGAGAGCAAAACTTCGTATAAAGCAGAGTATGTCGCATCGGCAGCATTTGTTGATCTGGTAAAAAACACGGATGTACGTATCACGACATTAACCGGAGTATCGTCAGGGGGTAAAAATTACGTTGCTGTCTGGAAATGGAACGGCCGTCCCGGAGAAGCTGCCGGAAATGTCGATATTACAGCCATTCGCACTTCAGAAATGTATCTTACTCTGGCAGAAGCCCTGACAGAATTGAATGACGATCCCAATGCATTAAAAACCTTAAACTATCTGAGAAGTAACCGTTATGCAAATTTCACCAGCCCGAACGAGACGGGAACAGCTCTGAAAAATGCAATAGCTTTAGAAAGACGACTGGAATTGTCATTTGAAGGAGACCGCTTCTTTGAACTGAAAAGAAAGGGCCTGGACATTGTACGGGATGAAAGAGGCGATGAGGCAGACGGTGGTGGAGTCGCACCTTCTCTTCTGCATCTACCTGCTAACAGTCCTTATTTCTTATTGCCTATTCCACAAAGTGAAATGGATGCCAATAAGAATATGGAGCAGAATAAATATTAATATTTTCTTTAAAATAATCACATTATGAAAAAGTTATATATATTATTAATTTTTCTTTTAAGTATTGGCTTATGGGGGTGTGACGATCATGAAGCAGGCGTATATAAAGGAGGTGATTTCGTTACATTCTTGAATAAAACGGAGAACAAAGTAATCCGGGAAAATGAAGACGGAATTACTGAAATAAAAATAGGAGTCGCCAAAAAAAGTAATACAGATCGCACTTTCAGTGTAACTGTCGATGCTGCCAATACGACAGCAGTAGAAGGCCAGGATTATGATTTTGTCAACAAAAATGTTACCATTCCTGCCGGAGAATTTGTAGGAGCCATAAAGGTAAAAGGGTATTATGATAACCTGACTCCCGAAGGTGTAAAATTAACCCTCAAGCTGAATGCTGATGAAGCGCTGATTCAAGCCGGCACGACAATTACCACAACCACTGTAAATTTAAGCAGATTCTTTGAAATTACTATGGAGTGGTTGCAAGGAAATTGGATGGCACAAGATACCAAAAACGGGGCCAATGACGGAGATCCTTACGACATGACCATAGAACAAATTAATGGAGATACGATTGCTATAGGCGGATTATTCGGAACACCTTCCGTAATTAAAGGTATTGTTAGTTTCGACGATTCACAAATTGAAATTCCTGTAGAGCAATATGTGTTTACTCATAATACTTTAGGCCCCGTTTATATCTTCAATGTTGTCGGAAGCAGTTTGAAAAATGAACCGATCATCTGTGATATAAATTATAAAGGAATTACTACCGGATCATATGGTCTTTTGAATGACGAAATGAGAGGCTGGTTCCCATATATAACTATAATGACTAAAGAAGAATAAGTTTTTCGGTAATAAATTCAGGAAAAACTAAAAGTTCAAAAATATTCCTTTATAAAATCGAATATTTGGTTTTAGTCTTTAAACGAATACAAATTAGAGTGAGGGGCCCAAAAGTATTTGGCCCCTCTCCTTTTCTAAAATCACTTTCAGTTGTATAAGCAGATCATCAAAATTACAGGTCAGTATATACGCCTCCAATTACCAAAAATCAATCTATTGACTCTTTTAACCGTCTCGCGACAAAAAAACGTAGATATTTATATTTCACTTTAAACATACCCCATTTAATGAACCATAAACTATTCTTTCTCCTGCTCGGCCTTCTTTTTCTGGGCTGTCAGGATGATAAACTCGGAAACGAGGATAAAAGCAAGGAGCAACCCGGGTGGACCCGGGAAAGCCGGACAAACTTCCTTCCCGGCGTCATCCGGATAAAACTGCAATCCGGAAGTTCTGAAAAAGTACGCCTTTCTTCTGCCGCCGGGACGGCACAGATGGGGATTTCCGAAATCGACCGCATCGCCGCCGAACTCGGGGCCTCACAGATCAAGAGGGTATTCCCGCCAGCCGGAAAGTTCGAAGCCCGGCAGCACGCCGCCGGACTCGACCTGTGGTATGACATCCGCTTCAATCAGGATGTTCCCCTGACAAGGGCCGCCGCCGATCTTTCATCCGTAGCGGGCATCGACATCATAGAACCTGTTCGCCGGGCCGTCCGCACAGGCGGCGACCGCATTGTCCCCGTTGATGCCGCAGCCCTTGCAAAACCGGCTGCCACGGGTACCTTCAACGACCCCCTTCTGTCAAAACAATGGCATTACAACAACAACGGAAGCATCCAGTACTCCGTAGAGGGGGCTGACATCAACCTGCAAAGGGCCTGGGACGTCACCGCCGGTTCCCGCGAAGTGATCGTCGCCGTCGTTGACGGGGGAATCGATATCAACCACGAAGACCTCCGGGACAACGTATGGAGAAACGAAGACGAGCAGGAAGGCCTGGACGACAACGATAACAACGGCTATGCCGGGGATGTATACGGATGGAACTTCGTACACGACAGCCCGAACATCGTGGCTCACGCACACGGTACCCACGTTGCGGGAACGATTGCCGCCGTCAATAACAACGGCATCGGCGTGTGCGGCGTTGCAGGAGGAAGCGGGAACAACGACGGAGTACGTGTCATGAGCTGCCAGATTTTCGCCCCCAATGCACAGGACCCAAACAAGGACGACGGCACCCAGCAAATTCCCTCTGCCATTGTTTACGGAGCCAACAACGGGGCCGTCATCAGCCAGAACAGCTGGTCCTATACATTTGACGAAGGGGTAACCCCGACCTTCCCCAGGGCTACCAAAGAAGCCATCGATTATTTTATCACTTATGCGGGAATAGATGAAACAGGCATACAGACCGGCCCCATGAAGGGCGGTATCGTGATCTTCTCTGCCGGCAACAGCAACCGGGACTACCTCGAATATCCCGCCCAGTATGATAAAGTCCTTTCAGTAGCCTCCATGGCTCCCGATTTCAAAAAGGCCTATTATTCCAATTATGCAGACTGGGTTGATATAACCGCTCCCGGAGGAAGTTTCCGCTACGGCGGCAAATACAACGACAACTGTGCCATCCTGAGCACCATGCCCGACAACAACTACGGATACATGCAGGGCACCTCCATGGCCTGTCCCCATGTCTCCGGGGTTGCGGCGCTGATCGTTTCCGAATACGGCGTGGGACATCCCGGCTTTACCCCGGAGGACCTGCGCAAGCGCATCCTCAATACCGCAAGGGATATTGATACCCACAATCCGGAGTTCGCCGGAAAGCTCGGCGTCGGCTACATTGATGCCGCCCGCGCCGTACAGACCGATGCAGGGATTGCTCCCGAACCGGTGAATGACCTGCAGGTTGTCTGGAAATCAAATTCTGCAGAGCTTGCCTGGAGTGTTACGGCCGACCAGGACAACGGGACGGCTGACCACTATGACATTTACCTGAGCACACAGCCGTTCGGGAACACGGACCTCAGTACCCTTGACGTAACCGGGAGGGTGGATGTCGGAAACAAGGCTGCCGGAGAAGGCGTGGCTGCCACGCTCGGCAATCTGACCCCAAAAACCGTTTACTATATCGCGGTCGTTGGCGTCGACATGTTCGGAAACCGTTCGTCTGCCGCCTTCGAAAGCGGCGAAACTCTGAGCAACCAACCCCCGGTTGTAACGCGCAGGAATTCAGGGGACATCCTGCTTAAAGCCTACCAGACAAGGAAGGAATACTTCGACGTGACAGAGCCCGAAGGACAGGGGTATACATTTACCCTGAACGATATGAAAGGCGTTTCGGCTGCCCTGGAAGGCAATGCGGTTGTCGTTACCATCAAGGCCCCGGAAGTTTCGGCAGGGGAAGCATACAGCGGTACGGCCGTACTGACAGTCACGGATGAAGCCGGAGCTGCAACGGTTGTCGGCATCCCGTTCGCCATAGAGAAAAACAACGCCCCCGTTATCACCCAGGCATCCTGGGAAAACATGTACTTTGAGCGCAACGGGGAAAAGCAGGTTATCCCCCTGGAGGACTACTTTACGGATGCAGACGGGGAAGCCCTCAGTTACGATATCACCAGTTCCGTCACCGGACTTATAAGAACGGACGTAGAGAACGGGCAGCTGACCATTACGTCCCTCAAAAACGGGATGGCCACAGTCACGGTTACTGCCGGCGATTATTTCGGAAAGACATGCAGCCGCGAATTTGTAGTGATGTCGAGGGACAACCGCGTGCCTGTCGACCTTTATCCCAATCCGGTAAAGGACAGGATGAATATCCGCATGGGCAAAGAGGTACAGGGGAAGATCGGCGTTACCCTTTACAATACAGGAGGGACACAGGTATGGGAATCGGCAGAGACGATCTCTCCGTTCGATCCGGCACAGGTGGATCTGAGCAGATTACCGGGGGGCAGTTATGTGGTGGTAGTGA